>WYEB01000440.1_pt1 | contig 15067 bp, 12 predicted proteins | sample 6343061 | NCBI WGS metagenome assembly WYEB01 (sample SAMN13812332, study PRJNA600296) | hot springs metagenome | biome: ENVO:00000051; feature: ENVO:00002007; isolation source: sediment sample from Evening Primrose shelf | place: USA: Yellowstone National Park, Evening Primrose Hot Spring ... | reverse complement strand
CTCCTTAACCAAGCAAGAAGCCATACATATAAGAAGAGAAATATTGGAATCTCTTAACATCCCAGCGGCCGCCAAGGACTTAAAGTCTCTTGAAGCCGTCCTTCTACATAAACACAAGCCGAGAAACGCTAGAAATCCTGACGCATCGAAAAACACATGGGTTCAGGACCTAACTCTCTGAAGACCTAAGCCCAAATAGCTACAACGCTTGCCGCTGGTTTCGATCGGTTTTTATATTACATGAGGTCCGAGCTCAAGGCCAATATCATAGCACACTGATGTATAATACTATGTCTCCGGCGGGCAATAATAATATTTAGCGGCCATGTTGCTGAGGCATTTGATAGTCACCTGGCTATCGGCTCGTGGCTATGCAGTACAGTAAGCCATTTGTGCCACTCATGCCCTACGCCGTATATGAGGCGTTGCTGATGGGAGTTCCTGTAGTTGCAATGCGCGTCATCTCTTTAGCCAATCAAGAAGCTGTACACATAAGCTGAGATAACTTCCGGCAACCGCCGGAGAATTAGCGGGTCAGGCTGGTTCTTAGCTTTGTAAAACTTAAAGACTAAAACAAAGAGGCCCCCCGTGGCCGATCTCTCTCGCCTGGGCCGCCATTCATTAACCTACTTTGCCACCGCTGGGGCGTTTCTACTTCTTCTCGCAGGTTTCCTCCTCTGGCTCCTCATAGACAGGTATAACGACACCCGAAAACTAGATCTGCTTCACACCATTTCCGCCTTCCTCACACTCGCGCTGGGACACACACTACTAATAACAGGCGTAGTCGCCTACGTGGCCTCGCGCAGAGGCTATCCAGAGCCGCCACTCCCGCAACTACCCAGCGCCACGACAGTAGCCCTAATTCCAGCCTACAACGAAGAAAAGTCCATAGCACACGTCGTCCGAGAAGCAAAGAAATACGTAGATCTCGTAATAGTGGCAGACGACGGCTCTACCGACAGCACAGCAAAAGAGGCCGAAGAGGCAGACGCGGTAGTAGTGCGACACCCCTATAACATGGGGTATGGAGCTACGGTAAGGACTCTGATGAGAGCGGCCTTATCTACCGGCGCCCAATACGCAGTCCTCCTAGATGCCGACGGCCAACACGACCCAGCCGACATACCCAAGTTTCTAGAGAAGCTAAGAGAGGGGGCTGACGTCGTCATAGGCAATAGGTTCAAGACGAGCAAGGTACCCACCTACAGGAAGGTTGGCATACAGATAATCAGACTTGTGCTGCGGCTCCTCGGGGTGAAAATAGGCGACCCAGAGAACGGCTTCAGAGCCTTCAATAGAAAAGCCCTCGAAGTCTTGGTAAAGGAGCTGGAGGAGACGTGGATGGGCATCTCCTCCCAGACCGTGTATATAGCAAGCCGCAGGAAGCTACGCGTCGAAGAGGTTTCAACCACTGTTAGATATAAAGAGGGGACGTCCTCGGAATCCCCAGTTGCCCACGGGCTATCCGTGCTGTGGACAATAATATGGACGTGGCTCACCGAGAAGCCAAGGCGGACCTTGGCGTTGGGGATAGCCGCCCTAGCCGCGTCGGCGGCCCTATTCACCTACGTAATACTCCTCTTCAATGCGACCAGATACATCAGGCTAACCTACACCACATCAGCGATACTCCTGGAGATCATCGCCACCATACTAATAGCGGTGGCCGTTGCAAGCGCCGTCAAAAAATGAGAGTTGTGGTCACTGGCGGCGCCGGCTTTATCGGTAGCCACGTGGCGGCGTATCTCGCGGAGAGGGGGTTTAGGGTTGTGGTGGTGGATAGCTTGGAGAGGGCGTCTGCGGTGAGGCGTCTTGAGGAGTCTGGCGTGCCGCTGGTGGTGGGCGACGTCCGCCGCGTGGATCTCCCGCCGGCTGATGCGGTGGTGCACGCCGCCGCCTACATAAACGTGGAGGAGAGCTGGGAGAGGCCTTATGACTACATGTGGAACAACGCCGCCGCCACTGCACGGGTCGCCAAGCAGTGCGCCAAGACGGGCGCTCGCCTCATCTACATCTCCTCAGCGGCGGTCTACGGCGAACCCCAACACCTCCCCATCGACGAGAACCACCCCACAAAGCCACTGTCGCCCTACGGCCTCTCCAAGCTGGCGGGGGAGCAGGCGGCACAGATGCTAGCGCCGGGGGCCGCCGTGCTCCGCCTCTTCAACGTCTACGGCCCAGGCCAGACTGGGCCCTATGCCGGCGTCGTCTCGAAATTCATCGAGAGGGCAAAGAGGGGCCTCCCCCTGGTCATCTACGGCGACGGGACGCAGACCCGCGACTTCATACATGTGGCCGACGTGGCCCGCCTCGTCGAAATCGTCCTCGACCGCGGCGCCGCCGGCGTCTTCAACGTGGGGACCGGCAGAGCCGTCTCGATAAGAGAACTAGCCGCCGTAGTGATGCGCTTGGCTGGGCTGAGCAGCGAGCCTCTCTACGGCCCGCCTAGGCCCGGCGACATCAAACACAGCGCCGCCGACGTGTCAAAGGCAAGGGCGCTGGGATGGGAACCCCAGATAGGAATCGAGGAGGGCCTAAGAGAACTGTGGTCAAGCCAGTAAGAGTCCTGTTTCTATTGCCGCCGCTTGCCTCCCTGGCGGCCTTTGGGGCGAGAATCTGGATTCAGAGCTTTCTATACCCCGCCCCGACCGGCGACGATCCCGCCTTCCATGCGCTGGCGATAGTCGAGACAGCCCAAAATCCGAGCTGTGTAGTAGCCCATCTCTGGGGCAGTTGCAAAAACCCCCTCGTAGAAGCTACATGGCAGTACCCAAATATGTTCCACATACTCTTCGTACCGCTATACATGTATACACATGATCCAATAATAACAATTAAGATACTATATATAATTATGGGAATATTCATTGCATCAATACCAGTTATAATGTATATCATATTAACAAATACGCGAAAAGATATAAGCGAGATGGCGCTTATAAGCGCATGGTATACGACCGCTTCGTTCTTTATATATAACAATGCGGTATATACATATGCCGAAGGTTCTATATTCGAGTTAATCGGAATTACGATGTTGCCCATTATTCTATATTTTATCAATAGACCTGTTATAGCTGGCGCGTTGGCGGGTCTCGCCATAAACAGCTACACTGCCACAGTATTAACCGTGGTATTTTTAGCCTTTATTGTATTTACACGCGGAAAGAAATACTTACTTAAATTCATATTATCTTATATATTTGTCTCAAACATATTTCTATTTAAATTCCTTATTTTTCTCTTTACAACTTTCCTACATGAAGGGTCGGGAATAGTGACCGCGCGCCTTGCGGTAGTAGATGCGGTGCAGATAAACTACCCCCACAAGATGTTGGCAATAGCGGCGATCTCCCCCACTCTCGCCCTAGTCGCAATCTCCGCGGCAAGATCCAGAGACGCGATGGCCAACTACGCAGGCTACGCCCTATTTCTAATAGTAGCCGCGACCTTGTGGGACAGGGCGTTGAGATATCTACCGCTCTACCTATATCTGATACCAATGCAATACCCCCTCCACGACAAGAAGGCGAGAAGGGTCTTCGCCGTAGCTACGGCGGGGCTCGCCGCCTTCGTCCTATTCAACGCCTCTTTCTACAGCCAGCTCTTCCAGCCCACCCAAGATCTAGTCAGAGTCGGCGAAGGCACGATAGAGCTCTACAACGCGGTGGCGGCTAAGCTCGCCGCCAAGAACGCGACAACCGCCGCGACCATATGTCAGCTATCCTCCTACCTCCTCCCGATACTACAAGCCCACGGGATAAACGCATACTGCCTTCTAAACCCGGCGGTAAACGTCCCCCAGACAGACCCCCTCTACAACGTGACGCAGGCCCTGAAGGAAGCCATTGCGCGCAGAGATTTAACCCCCCTAGGCCCCTACATGGACGTGTTGATACTAGAGACCCCCCACAAGGGAAACATATATAATCCGCTTCAAGTCAAACTGTACGAAAATCTAACACAGATGCTACAGATACAGCCTAAAGACGGCATCTACGTAGTATGGATTCCCAAAACCACGTAACCACGCACCTAAGCCACTACGGAGGCAAGGAGCTGACAATTAGAAAGATGGCCCGGCAGGGGGCGAAGATCTACGCGGCGAAGTTCGGACAGTTCTACGGAGACCTCGACAGATTGGCGCCCAGGCTCGGCCGGAACCCGGCGCTGAACTTGGCGGTCCTGGCAACACACTTAGTGAGGGCGGCCGTCCTCAGGCTCAAGATACCCGACGCGTGTTGCTGCCACGACGCCTACACCGCCCTGCTCTACAGATGCAGGTACTACGTCCACGAAGACTACCACACGTGGAGGGACCCCCTCTCGGCGCTCCTCAGAAAGGCAATCCACCTATACGCCATGAGGAGAAACCCAACCTACAGCCCAAACCCCCTCGACCTGCAGCTAGGCGCCGCTTTCTGGATCCCGCCCCACGACCTGCCGCCCCCCTGCCCCCCGCCGCCGAATGACGACGTAATAACGGCGGGATACCACGGAAGAGTGGAGCCCGTCAAGCGGCTCCACCTAGTCCTAGACGCCATCGCCCACCTGAGGCAAGAAGGACACAAGGCCGAGCTGGCCATAATGGGCGACGGGCCGGCGCTACCTCACCTACTACAGCGGGCAAAAAACAGGGGGACTCCCCTGAGGATACACCCACCCGCCCGAAGCCGCGACGCGGTGCACCGCTTCCTCTGCGGGATCGACGTCTACGTCAACTACTCCCAAGCCGAGACCTTCTCCCTCTCCACAGCAGAGGCCGCCGCGGCGGGCAGACCCCTCGTCCTCTCCCCCATACCCATATTCCAGCTACTATACGGAAACTGCGCATACATCGCCGAGAAGCCGCAACAACTAGCCCAGAATATACTCCAAGCACATACAGAACGCAGAACTTGCAAACATAAGCGCAAAATTTAAATACGGCCAAAACTGTAAGGTTATGCCAAACCCCAAAGCATTTGCAACACTATACATAATGCTCGTGGCCGCCCTGGCGACGGCGCAAACCCTCCCCATAACTGCCAACATCCAGCCCTACGGAGCCCCACCCTACAGCCCCCAAGTAAGCGGAACCACGTTCAACCTATACGAGTGGGTAGTGATAAACGGCACAGTCACGCCCCAGGCAGACTTCTACGGCAACATAACCGTCACCGTATTCGACACGGCCACAAACCTGACCGTGGCCAGCTGCACGGCGACAAATGTCGGCCTATCACAAGGCGTAACATACTCACTATACAATATACTACAGGACAATATACTACAGGGTAAATGCGCTCTAACGCTTAATCCCGGCTATACATTTGTAGGCCTCGTAAAAGTAAGGTCGGATGGTTTGGCCCTCAACTTCACCGACGTGCCGCTGATAGGCCCCAACAGATACATCGTGTATGTGACCTTCAAGAGCACGGCAGGCACCGCCACCTTCAGCGCGAGATTCTCCATCTCCAACAGCATAAACATGACCGTCAAGGCCTTCGACGATAACACCATAACCTGGGGTGCCACGTACCCCCACAACAGGCGCTACGACTTCAGGATGGTCGTCAATGTGATGCACCCCGACGGAAGGCTCTACTACAATAACTCGATAACGGTGTATGTCAACAACCAGCGAGTGATAGCTAGGTATTGGGCTAATAATACGGGATCCACTGCGACCTATCAATACGGCGCGTCAATCAACAACGCAACTTGGGTGTTAACAATACCTGGCACTACCTTTGATTCGCCTGGTTCCTACAGTATCATGGTTAATGTCAGCAACGTTAGAGAAAGCGTTGATTCTACTGGTAGTATAGTGGGGTACAACGTGACTGAGGTGAACAAACGCCAGCTTAACTTCACGTTGGCCGTAACCAACCAGCTCACGGTTAAGTTCATCAACGTGACGGCCGTCTGGCCTAACTACACCTCGACCCCGCCGTCGCTTGTGAACAAGCCGACGAGAGTAAGCTACACGAGCCTCGCCTCCTTCAACGGATCTATGTGGACTCTCGGCGACGCCTTCCTGCTCTACGCGAGTGTACAGCTGGCCAACGGCACGATGTTGCCGCCGTCATTATTAACACCATATTTCGGCTACGGCAGTCCGTTGCAATACGGCGTTGCGAACAGGACGACCGCCAGGGGTAACTACGTGGTCGTGGCTGTGAACGCCACGTTGCAGAAGTCGGAGTGGAGTACCTACTACAGGCCGGCTTACTCAGGCGTGATGGTGAACGCAACTCTGAGCGTCTCGGATGGTTATGGCAACACCGGTACGTTGCCGCTGACGTTTATCGTGACCAACACCACGAAGTCGTTTATGCCGACGATCTTCTTCAACGCGAGCAGAGTTGCTATTGCCAACGGGTCTAGGGTCAATCTGGGCGACGTCATAGCCCTCAACCTGGCCGTCATTACTTACGGCGGCCGCACGTTGAACTTCACGAATGGCTTCAGCATCAGGATCTACAACGTGACGAGGTCGGGTCTCAACGAATACACTTCGCTCTTCAGTATCAGGCCTAAAAACAGCGTTGTCTATCTTGTGGTCAATCCGAGCAGAGACGCATGGGGCATAACGAGCGCCAACTGGCGTAATTTCATGAACGCGACTTATCTTGCCGTGAACGTTACGGAGTACGGCATGCCTGGCCGCATGAACCTGACCCTGTGGTGGCCCGGCTACCTCGGCGGCGGCCGCTATAAGAGCTTCAACATAAACGTGACGGCGAAGTTGCCAAGTGTCAGCTTTACTGTCAACAGAACCACTGTGGACTACTACGGACAAGGCGTAACGCTGGGTATAACCTTCCGGACGTACGGCGGCAACGCGACCTTTGCCAAGAACTTGACGCTCTACGTCTACAGGATCGATACGCAGACGAGGCCGTTCGGCTGGAGCAACGCAAGCACGCCGTTCATCAGCGGCGCTACCTATCCGTCGGCTGGCAACTACACATTTAAGTTCAACGTCAACGGTAGCAAGATCTGGATACCTGGCGTCTGGTATATCAACGCCACGGTGGGCGACATATTCGGCAACGCCGGCGATCTGAACAACACGCAACTATTTACCATACGGCCGAAGATTGTGCACAGCCTCCCCGCGTCTCTGCGGGTTGTGGCTGGGAAGACGGCGTCAATATCCTCCTCACTGGCTTGGGGTACTATGGTTAATACAACGCTTATCGGACCTGATGCCAAGTTGAACATCACAATTGTCTATCCTACGACTGACGGGCTTTCTAATGTCACTACGACGTTGGGCAATATAGCCAATAGCTTTACTGCCTCGATACCGGCGCCCAATGTGCCGGGTAGCTATAGGGTTGTCGTGAACTTTACATATATGACGTTTGGCAAGAAGCTGTATGATACGTGGATCATAGACCTGACGGTATATGTGTCTGTCAACGCGACGATTAGCGATATGAGGAGCAACCCGAATTTGGTGGCTGTGGCTGTCGGCAGGAGCGTGCCCCGCGGCCCTGTGAAGGGCGCTTTGGTGGAGGATAACCTGGCCGCCGCCGCGCTGGCCTCCGTTATCGGTACGACCAATGTGTTCTTTGACGACGAGTTGCTTGACCCCAACACCCTGGCCTACATGGCGGCCGCTGGGTCCTATAGGTACTTCATTGCAGTGGGCGGTCCTCTCGTCAACCTCTTCAGCTACAAGTTCAACGCAACCCTCTCCTCCATAGTGCAGACATATAAGAAGGTTGTGGCAGACGAAGTTGTTGAGGTGGGCTTCAAAATAAAGGTGCCTGGCGACATCACCCGCGTGTATCTCAACCTGACTGATAACAAATACTATATCCTGTACGCTAACGGAACCGTAAAGGTGGCGGGTGACTACGGCAAGACCGACTTCGCTTTTGTTGCCACCTTGTACGACGTCTCCGTTGGTAAGTACATCTTCATTTCGTTCGGTCTCGACTGGCGCGGAACCGTGGCTGCTGGGAGGTGGATTGCGGCCAATATAAACAACTTAGACAGTCTGGCCAACGGTCAGCTTGTGTTACTACAGTGGACTGATGTGAATAATGACGGGAATATACAGCCGGGTGAGGTCCAGCGGATTCTGAGTGCTTAGGCGGGATTTCTTAAACCGAGTTTTTTCCTCCTCTCTTCTTTTTTCCCTCCCTCCGCAGTTCGTAATTTCGCCTGAGTCTCTCTTCTCCCGTGCCTTTTTTGACGTGGTTGTGTTTCAGGTAGGTGGCGAGTCTGTTGCTGTGGACGCTTCTGGGAGGGTTGTGGCGCGTGGGGAAGATGCCTACGTGTTGCAGTATGCGTTGGACAACTATTTCTCTGTTTTCATCAGGCGCGGCCCCCGTCCCTATGTGGTCAAGTTTAGGAGGCTTGTTCCGTGGTGGGGGACTTACGGACATCACCAAGTGGGGGATTTTGCATTTAGGGTGGGTCTCGAGGCTGTTGGGGATAAAATGATAGTGTCTGATGGGGCGGTTCTGCGGAGGGCTGATGGTTCCGACGTGGTGATTCTCTATGCTCGGAATTACAGGCGGTTTGTGGTTGCTGGTCTTGTGTTTGATGGGAATAGGGCTCGCAACTCTAGGGTTGAGGTGGGTGGTAGAGTTTGGCCTTTTGACGGCTATGCCGATTTCCTCACGGGGGGTTGTGTGGATGGCGGCGAGGAGTGTTTCAGGTCGGGCTTGGTTATGTGGGATGTGGAGTTTCGGGAGAGCCCGGGCTGGGCTTTCTACTTGGGCAACCACGCCCCGGAGGAGCTGGGGTATAGGAGGGCGGCGTATGATAGATTCGCTTTTTTGTACAACGTTCGGGCTTTGGGCTTGACGGCTGGCGTCGTTTTTGATAATGTGCGGGACTCCGTGGTCTTTGGGCTGTTTGTGGAGGGGAGCGATGGGAATTGCGTCACGGTGATGGGAAACCCGGGCGCCGAGCTCAACCTGCATATGTACAGCTTGGTGTTGCGGGATTGCGTGCGGAGGCCTTTAAGCATCGGCGGATACAACGACGTTGCTGGCCTTGCGGTTGTAGGCGGCGTCGCGGGCGTGGTTGTCGAGGGGCTGGATGTGGAGAGCGGGGGGCTGGGGGTTGGGGCGTGGGGTGGGCTCACGCTGAGGGGCGGGAGGGTTGTTTCGCGTCCTCCCGAGGGCTGGAACGGCAATGTGTTTGCGTGGGATGTTGAGGTGGCGGACGTCTCGTTTACTGCCGAGGTGGCGGGCGACGAGGTGGGCACCGTGCTGGTGGAGGATGGAGGCGTACAGCGGCGCTTCGCCTTCCGCGGCGTTGCCGTGAGAGGCGGGGGGCTTGTGTACAAGCCGCGCGGCGGCTCTCTTCTCGTTATACGTGATAGCGAGTTTTATGGACTCCGAGGACTCCACGCCAATCTGGAGAGGGGAGGCGCCGTGGAGCTAGACGGCGTTTTCTTGGACGTTTCCGACTTCGCCGTGAGTATCGGCGTCGAGAGGTACCGGGCTTATTCTGTGACGGCCCATTGCGCTAAGGGCGTCTTCTGCGTTGGGCTTTGGGGCGGCGTCGGCTTTTTTTCCGGCTCGGTGGAGGGCGGCGGAGTGGCGATGTTGCTCAGAGATGTGGCGGGCGTTGCAGACATAGCGCTGTCCGGCTCTTTTGTCGGCCGGGAAGTGGGGATTTGGGCGGGGTTTTCTGCAGAGGGTTCGCGCGCCGCTTGTTGGAGCTGTCGCGTCAAGGGCGGCGTTGAGGGCGTGCATGTTGAGGGCAACGGCTTGTTTGAGTACTGCGGGGCGGCGACTGAGAGAGTCCAGGCGGTCGGCAACGCGAGGTTTATAGAACGTTGCCAGTAGCCCTCCATGGCTCTTGAGGTTATCAACGCCAGCTTGGTGCTGGGCTTGATGAACCTCACCTTGGTGAACGTCACGTTGGCGGCTATAACGCTTGGAGACTTCGTAGTTCTTCATAACGTCACTCCGCCCGGCTTCCCCGCGCCGGTCACCTACGGGATATACGCGGAGGGTCCCGTGACCGTCGTAAATGGGATATACATCTACGCCAATTCCACCTTATATTTTGACAGGCCGGTAAACGCCACTCCCTGCAAACCGATAAAACTGGGAAAATTCTATGTATTGACGCCTCAAGGCGTAGTTGTCGTGGGGCAGGGCGGTGCCTCGTGTAGGTATTTAGCGTTTATATCACCTGATGGAATCGAAGTGTACGGGATTCCCTACGCGGGACGTCAGGCGCCGTACCGAAACGGCTTCTACTGGTTGCCGTTTTTAGCACTTATACTGCTATTACCGCTTCTGTACATGTACCAAAAATAATATACATAGTAGTGGCGATCCAAAAAATCCATTACCGCTTCGACTTAAATGCATCTGTACCATTAGGAGAAAAATTTTAATATTGCACCTTTCCTTATTTTATGGAACGGCTGGGTGGGTTAGTGCTTGTGCTCCTGGGGTTCGTGGTGCTTGCAAACGCTGGACCTGTTGGTTTGTGGACCTTGTTGTATGTAAATACTACACAGCCTCAACATAACGGAACGCATATCAATATTCTTAAAGCCGACATGCAGTGTGTAGTGGAGGAGGGTGATAAATTCCTCAATGCTCCGCTCGATCAATGCACATCCCTCCCTGGCGCAAGGCCAGCATATGGAGAGCTAGGATACGGGGCCCTCCTCGATCGCTACTCCTCAGCTCTTGTCAATGCGTACTTGGTCGGATTCGCACTACCTGGATACACGGAGAGGCCAGACTTCAACCTTGTCAGATACGCATTCAAATATGTAAAAGATTATTTCTACTATGAATACCAAGGAAGGTTAATACTTAACGAGGTTGAAACAAGGGCATGGGGCGTGCTCCCGCGGAGCGACTACTGCAATACGAACAGCCCGCTCCAGGAATTGCTCACAGACGTTGTCACCTACATGTACAACACGTGGAGAATTAAGATTAGCAACGAGTCGCTGTTATATATCTACCTCGTAGGCAACTTGCCCTGCCTCTCCGGCGACTTGGGCGGCGCCTACGGGGTAGCCACTGTAAAAACGCCGTATGGCAACGTCACAGCCAGGGCCGTGGTGATACTCCACAGCAACTACAACCTACGTAACCTCCACCTAGCCACTCTCGCAACCTACGGCGCCTTGGAAACGGGTTACCTCGGTCCCACCTGTATAGGTCCCCCCTTCTCCGAGAACGACGGCCCCTTGCTGATGAGCAGATGGTCCTACTGGGCGTACTACGCGTGGCCCGACGGCATCTACGGCACGCCTCTGCCCTTCATGATACCGGCATTCATGAAGTCCTGGCTCACCGGTATTACAGTTAATATGTCTGCGCTTATCCCAGATCGCATCTACACCTGGGAGTTGAACTCGCCAGCTCGCTTCCAGAATGCCACATATCTTTCATTCGCAGTCGGCCTGCTTCGTACTCTATACCTCGTGCCTGTTTATGTGCCGCTTCATCGGTGGTATTATTACGACGTTGCGATGTTTGCGGTGATGCCCGTCTTCTGCGGTCCTCCGCGGCTTTACTATGTGGATTGGCGGTATCCGTTGTATTATGAGGGCTACGCCTATTGGGACGAAGTCGGGGTGTATAGATGGCGGGTTTACGTGGCGCGTTTGAGAGCTACTCTTGGTAGGCTCTGGACGATGTGTCGGGGCCATGTGTCCTATAACGTGGGCGAGAGGGCTGCCGCTATTGACACTATAGGCGCCCTTGTGGTTGCTAGCAGATTGGGAGTAGAGTGGCGTGCTTGGGCGCGGTTGCCTTGGAGTTATTTGGACAGCGCGGTTCTGACAAGTGAAGGCATTAACTGGTATATGCTCTCTGTGTGCCACATCTCGATGGGCGGCCCGTTGGCTAATCGAGTGACTGGGTACTTCAACCCGCCTGATCGAGTGGCGCCTAACGGCATGCCGTTTTACTACGACACCAGTGCAGGCGGCATAAGGGATGCGCGGACCGGTCAGCTGTATACGGGCTCTAACGTGTTCCTGGTGGCTGTGGTAAACGAAACTGCCGCGTATTTTCCCCCGCCGTATCCCGCTCCGTATAGGCTTGTGGTTTTGGCGTGGGGCAACGGCGGCGCTGGGACGTATGCGAGCGGCGTATGGCTGAGGGACTTCTTCTGGCAGGCGCTTTACAAATACGCTGCTGTGGTGCGGTGGGTGGATGCCAACGGCGACGGGATTCCCGACGGTAACGATAACTTTGAGGTGTTGGCCACCTGGCCTTAAAACATATTCTTTTTTCGTTATTTGGAGGTGGGAGACTCGGGGGGGTCCTTCTGTGAGGTCTCAAGCCAGGCAACGGGAGGATGTCTTCCTGCTCCGCTTGTCGGCAACGGGCGGAACCGCCGAAGGGTTGGTGTTTTGGGCGTATAGGATTTAAAAACGGGCTTTTTAGGTTTTGTGATTTGCTTTGTGTGTTCTAATCTTTGGCCCTACACCTTTGGGGGTGCTGAGCGGAGGTACTACGAGTTTGCGGCTGAGGTTCTGAGGAGGGGTTATGAGGTGCGGTACGTCACGTACAGCTGGGGCCTCTCCGAGGTTCCACTGGCGCCGGTGGGCCCCCCGCCGCGGCTCTACGACGAGGTGGGGAGGAGGCGGCTCTGGTCTGCGCTTCAATTCGCCTTAGCCGCTAGGCGTGCCGTGAAGAAGGCGGGGTGCCGGGTAGTCGACGCGTCGGTGCCGTATACCGAGGTGTTTCTCCTGCCGCGGGAGAGGACGATTCTCACTCTTCACGAGTTCTGGGGACGCAGATGGAGGGAATACTTCGGACCCCTCGTCGGCGGGGCCGTGAGGTGGGCTGAGAGGAGGATGGTTCTGCGGCCGCGTGCTGTCGTCGTGCCGTCTAGGCTCACCGCCAAGAGGGTGAGGCGGGTTAGGGGAGATGTCTACGTGATCCCCTTCGGCCTTAGGCTGGAGGACTACCTGAAGTACCGGATGGGGGGGAAGGAGTTCGACGTCGTTATCGTGAGCCGGCTGGTGCCCTATAAGGGGGTTAGGGAGGCCCTTGCGGCGTTGCGTCTCGTGGAGCGTAGGCTGAGGGTGGCTGTGGTGGGCGACGGCCCCCTGTTGGACGAGGTGAGGCGGGAGGCCGATAGGGGCCGCCACATCTTTCGTCTCTACCCCTCTGCGTCTGAGGAGGAGAAGCGGCGGGTAGTGGCGGGTAGCGTCTACTACCTCAACATGTCGCCAGCGGAGGGCTTCAGCATAGCAACGCTTGAGGCGGTTGCGCTTGGGGCCTACCCCGTGGTGTTGAGGAGCGAGGACAGCGCCGCGGTGGAGCTGGTGGAGGCGCTGGGCTACGGCGCCGCGGTGGCCACGCCGGAGGAGGTTGCGGCAGTCATCTCCACAGACCACGTCCCCGAGCCCCCCGTTGCGCCGCTTTGGCAATACCACATCGCCAAAGTGGTAGACCAATACGAACAGCTAATCAAAAGCATACACCCATGACAAATCACGCCAAATAAAACGCCTCAAGTATACACAGTCCGACTTAGGCTATTAAATCTAACGCCTTCGGCGCCCACCCCACTAGGATTCGCCCCTCGATGCAACGGCGTCTGTCAGGCTCTATGTAGATGCTATACCGCCCGTAAACATGTAGTATCCGCAGAGCCTTTGATGTGGGGTTTACGGCTGTGGCCGACATGAGGGCGTTTGTGTAACAAATAGAAAGTCAACGGCGGCGTTGGTCTCTCTAATTTACTAAAGAAAAGTATTTTAGGTGTATTTTTCCACCTCTTTATGAAGTTTGGGTTTTTGGTGTTGGCGGTGGTGGTGGCGTTAGTGGTCGCGGCTGTCTTGCTCGTGTCTGCGCCGCGTGAATCCACGCCACGCACGCAACAACCCCCGCAGAACAACTCTCCACCCACCACACGACAAACCAACACGGCTCTCCAGCAACCCGTAGAGGTGACGTGGCGAGGCTACATATATGCTAGAGTGGTTGATTTTGTTAACATGACGGGGGGCTACACCGAATGGTTTTTTGGCTTTGGCAACGGTACAAAGGTTAGGCTTGACTTGACAAATGCCACGTTTAGGTTGCGGGATCACTTCGCCATATATGTGGGCAATCCAGACAGGCCTGTCTACGTTAGGGGTGTTTGGAACGGCACGGTTTTGAAGGCGTTGGAGATCTATGACTAGGGCGTTGTTTGTGTTGCTTGCGTTGGGGTGGCTGATTTTTGCGCTCAGCGGCTACGTGGTTGGGCGTGATGTGCTTTTTGTAAATGGGTCATCCGTGACGTATTTCTTCCTCAGGCTTGACAACGGCTCGTTGATTCCGCTTGTGGAGCCTCCGCCTGCGTATCTGGTAGGGACGGGGGAGAGGGTGGAGGCGGAGCTTGTTTTCACCGAAGTGGGGGTGGGGGCTAGAGTTTTGGCGCCGCAGGAGCCCACGCAAGCAATCCCGAGCCGGCCGGTGTCTGGTCCTCTGTTGGTGACGTTGGTGGCGGCTAAGTTTGCTGACGTGTCTTTTGAGCCCTATAACATGTCTTATGTGCATGACGTGGTGTTTGGGCCGTTTCCCTCCATGCGCCACTTCTGGGAATACATGCTAGGAGGCGCCGTAATTATCCGGCCTTACTACATCCACTGGGGCTGGGTTTCTCTACCGAGGACTAAAGCCGATTACTGCAACACAGGCGACGCGTTCGACAGCATAACAGTAGACGTGCTTAGTGCGCTCTACAACACGGCCGGGGTTAGACTCCCCGACCGCTCATATCTCGTCATCGTCCTAAACGCACAACCCCCGTGTTACAGCGGTGCTGCTGGCATGGGTGATACGGGTTTTGTCGAGTACACCGCCGCATACGGCACAGTGCGTATAGCGGTTACTCAGTATTATCACTACGCAGATTGGCTGACTCAGGTGCCGGAAGTTGCTGTCTTTATTCACGAGTTCGGCCATAATCTCGGCTTGCGTCATCCCGGCACCTTTAATAGTGAGTATGACAACGTGTGGGATGCCGTGGGCGGCTTTCGCGCCTTAGTGCGGCTTAGCTCGTGGCTTGGGACTACGACCTACCTCATCTCAACGGGTTTGTCGCTTCCTCATCTGTATTATCTCGGCGCTGG
>WYEB01000439.1_pt1 | contig 15068 bp, 13 predicted proteins | sample 6343061 | NCBI WGS metagenome assembly WYEB01 (sample SAMN13812332, study PRJNA600296) | hot springs metagenome | biome: ENVO:00000051; feature: ENVO:00002007; isolation source: sediment sample from Evening Primrose shelf | place: USA: Yellowstone National Park, Evening Primrose Hot Spring ... | reverse complement strand
TAGTCAGAGGGATTAACAAATTTAAGTCTAATAGTGATATCGCTACTAGATAGTCCAAGTCTAGACACTGAGACATCAACAATTTTCATCTCCAACCTCTGAATAGCCTCTTTCTCTCTAGTAGCCTGGAAATAGAGAAGTCCAGAGACTATAATAATGACGACGAACACGACAGCAACAACTTTAGAGCTGACCAAAGCAGACACCAACTATAGGATCACCAATTAAATATATAAGATTGTTTCCTCTGATCATGATGGCCATAGATTTTCAACATGTTTTTATCTCTAAAATTTTTCTTAGAAACGATCTTATCAATAAAAATATGTATAGGACAATGAGTTACAGATCTATGTCTGAGAAAGAGAGTAGGTATTCTCACCTATTTTTAAAAATTTTCATGGAAAGGATCTTGACGATCCGAGGGGTATTTTATATGTTTTTATCATAGATGTTTTAGGATCTCTATTAACAGAAATAAACTGTTAAACTTTGAGTTTTTTATTAAAAATATATGGCGTGCATACATATGATCATAGATCATTGTTATGAACATATTCATAATCATTTGGAGAACACTGTGATTAACTAGGAGAAATATTTTATGGATAAATCACAGGTTGAACTGTTTAAGTTTATGTTTAAGTTGTAGATATCTTTCTACATAAGATCTTATGGTCTCTTCATTTACATAGTTTTTATCAAGAATCATTCTATCGATCTTCTTGTCAAAAGCCTCAAGTTCTTTAACAATATCTTGGGCCTGAGGATCATCTGAATAATCTTTTTTCAACAAGTCTATAGATGCTTTTATGTCGCTGATTATTGTCTCGATGATTTTTCTAATTCTCTCATCAATTTTATAACTGATCTTTTTGACCAAAGATCTTGTTTTCATAATATTTTCAAACTCTTTTTTAAACTCCTCAGGATCTGTGGATACAGGCTCGTCAACATCAAATAGATCAATAATTTCCTCAAGATATCTTATATAACGATCCTCTTTTGTTAATCCATAAAACTCTAGATCATGAGTAGCAGAAACATACTCATAATTTCCTTCAGGACCTAAATAACATTTTCTTCTTCTCTTTCTACCGTTTTCATCAACATATTCATGAACAGCATATAGATAAGATCTTCCGTGAATATTCTCTCGATAAATCCATCTATAAGGCTCTCCACATCTAGGACAGATTTTTTGTGTTTCGCGAGACATTTTTCAGTCCATAAATTTATGGACTTCCAAAGTTTAAAAATATTCTCTCAATAAAACAATCGCTATTAAAAACACGTTTCTTATGTTTAGCATCATATGTTAAGAATAAGCAATCATCTGGTTATCCATAAATTTATGGACTATAGGATTTTATGAACGAAGCTCTAAAGATCTTCATATGATGATCGCATGTGATATTTAGTGAAAAATTTGTTTAAGAAGTCTTTTGAGGACTAGATACTTTATATCTAGGCGTATAATAGGGACATGCAAGACATACATATCTATGTCTGTATACATTGATAAAATATTTGATTCTGTCATATTCTATGACAGATTTCATATATAAACCTTGTATAGGTTTTAAATAAGCAAATCCTTTACAATAGCCTTCTTCATCCATATATATACAGGTATTCTCTTTAAAATCAAATCTATATCCTAGGCCTATGTCTATTTCGGTCATCAATATTTTCAAACGTTCTATATCTGCTTTCATGTTATTAAAGATCTTCTCCTGATTTATTATTTTCTCTATGAGGCTTTTGATTTCATTTTCATTTTTTGTAAACAATGATTCAATATATCTTTTAAGATCTTTATCTATATACTCCTTAAGATCTTTATATTTTTTCTCGAGACTCTTAATAATCTCCGATAACGCATTATATTTCTCAGCGTCTGCTCCTAATCTAATGAGTTTTTCTTTAAGCTCTTGAAAACTTTTCTCAGCATAACTCTGATATCTTATCAATTCTACAATTTTATCATCAATTTCAGCTATAAGTTTAGTGATTTCTAAAGTCTTTTTCTCTAGATACTCTGAATATTCTTTAACATCATCTAACAATCTCTTAAGTTTATCAACAACTTTTGTCACAGAAGAAGCTATAATCCTCTCATTACTAAGGATCCTTTCAAAAAGATTTTCTGCAACATCTAATGAAACACCTAGTTTCAAAACAAGATCATTAGGATTCTTAATTTCACCAGATCTTAACAACTCAATAGCTTTAGCCTGGATCTCGATAGAGACAGCCTCTCTCTCAGCTTCTTCAACAATCTTTTTATCAATCTCCTCTCTAACAGCTTTATGAATATCACGCATACTCATTGCTAAAAGCTCAGCAATCTTCTTGTATGTTACTCCGAACTCTTGATGAAGAATTCTGGCGAGAACCTTTTTATGTTCAGAACGAATATATAATGGATTGATCCCTATGGCTTTCGCAAAGTTCTCACGTGACAGACTTTTGATCTCTTCACTGCCCATGCTTTTTAAAAATATTCTTATCTTCGAGACAAGAGAATTAAAATTATATGACATGCCTATACATCACCTCTCTAATACCATATTATACCAGAGAAAGGTATTAAATATTTAAGCCGAAGATAGAAATATGATACCATAAAAAAGAGAAGATACAGTCTCGGAAAAAAGATATCATATTAAAAAGATAATATGGTAATAAAAAGATACATAAACAAATTCATGTCTCTGTAAAGTTGCGATAAAAAATATTGCAAGAAAAAGCCTACAAAATATTTTTACAACATCTATAGACATTTACCATAATACCGTTAAACGACAATACCATAAAACCTCAGCCTCTGAAATAGATGGAGATAGCCACCTTTCTAATCAAAACTTTTCATCCTCAGATCTTTCTTAGTAAAGTTTTGAGAAAATTAGTTATATAATATTCTTGATAAAAAAGGAGGTGTAAGATTAAGAGGTTAGAAATCTATGTGTAGTGATTCGGCTCTTTTAGGTTAAAAAGATCGTATTTTAACTTATGATTTTGTTTCAGATCTTTTGAGCAAAAATTTTTTTGATTATTTCAAAGTTTGGTGGAAAATAGCTTAAGATTAACACTATTGAGCCTAGAAATCTTGCTATTTGAATTATCATAAGATCTTTGATGCTGAATAGCAGCTCCGATATCTTTGGAATACCAAAACTTAATATGCCTATTATTGCTAGAAAAAGTCTGAGCCATGCGTATATATCTTTATTTCTCAACAGATCTTCTTTAAATATTAATGTTATAAGATATATTATGCCGATTAGAATGTTGAATTGTGCTGAATATAGCCAGCTCCATTTAAATCCTATATCAACAACTGCTACAGGATATAATAATGTGTTTAGATTAGAAGCTAGAAAATCTTCTGAAAAATGAAGAATAACACCAGATGTGATAGCCCAGCTTCTGAAGATTATGATGATAAAAATAAGAAAAAATATATTATGAAAAAGATATCTGTGATAAGGTTCATAAATATGATCTAGATCAGGAAGAAGAGATCCTAATACAAACAAAATTTTATCTCTACGAGAAACTTTAGATCCTAGAAAAGAACATACGATTAAAGCAGTTGCAACATGAGTTACAGTCCACATCAGAATATTATAATATTAATATTTTTATGCAGAGATGCGTTAGCAGTCTTAATAGCGTGATAAAAGCCTTAGCTTATATGTTCAAACTATATTTATTAGTCTTCCTTGTTTGTATCAGAATGTCATCATAATAGTTTAACAATTAGCTAAAAGCTAAGTATCAGATCTTTTTTATCGTTTTAAGATTTTTAGATCTTTAGATGTCCTAAGATGTTTTTGTAAACCTCAAGCACGTTTTTCTCTCCATTAATAACTGGTATACTTAATGTTTTAGCTATATATAGGTAAAGTCTTCGTCTCTCTTTGAGATAGTTAATGTTCGGGATATCATGTTTTCTATTGTATGCAGTATTTTCATTAACATCTATTATTATCAGCCTAGATTTTTTAGGAATTAATGATATAAATAATCTGCCAACTAATCGTCTGGGGATCTGATAGTCTCTAGTTTCATACATTAGATCTATAAGTATGTCAGGAATAAATCTATCAATTAAAATAATATAGCCTAGAAATATCCAAATAAAAATTTTAAAGATTATATGAATAAAAACATCGACAGCGTAAAACCATGGCCAAATTCTTGCTAATGCCTTATTCAAATAGAATCTACGTTCAGCATATCTTACACCACTTCTCTCAATAACTCTCCACTTAGTATAACCCAGGATACGACATAAAGCAAGTATTGGATAAGAGATAAAGGCAACCCAGCGAAACCATATTCTCTTAACTTTAAAACCTTTATACCTCAAATACCTCTCGAGTAATTTAATTTGTGTAGTTTTACCAGAACCATCAATACCTGATATAATAACAACCTTATACATCACTTTATCTTCCTCATTATTACATAAATAAGGTTCTGACAATCCTCACCATACATTTTAATATAAAGGATAAATTAATCAAAAATTCGATCATGACAATCTCTTGCTCTTTAATCACTTTTCTTCATACATTATCGACTCGAGAGTTTCACGAAAATTTCTATCAGCTGTTTAACAGATTTAGAATTATCAAACCGCTTAATTATTCCTTCACGATTTCTCAAGCCCAGTTCAACAGCTTCCTCACGTTTTAATGATAAGATCCATTCTAGAGCATCAGCTAATTTATCTTCATCTCCAGGAGGAGTCAATCTAACTCCTGGCAGACCTCCTACAATTTCAGGGATCCCGCCGATATTTGAGGCGACAAGCAGTCTTCCATAGAGAAGAGTCTCAACACATACATAAGGGGCAGGCTCGGGTGAGAGTGAAGGTACTGCTAAGGCTCTAACTACTCTGATAACTCTTAAGATCTCTATGGGAGGCATTAGACGACGGTAGACTATGATGCCGAATTTCTCAAGAACTTTTGAGGGCTTACCTTTAGTTACATAAAGCCTATTTTGTGGATGTTTAGGAAATATCTTTTTCCATGCTTCATAAAGAATCTTGAAGCCTTTTATCGGGTCGAAACCTCCTAGAAAACCTATATCGTCGCCTTCCATTTCAACAGGCTTTAGATCTGGAAGCGGATTATAAATTACATATGTCTTCTCAGGACTAATATACACACCTTTTTTTGAAGATAATTCTAGAAAAATTCTTCTCTGAGTTTCTGAAACAAAAATAATTGCATCTGCCAATCTTAAAGTTCTTAAGAAAAAACCTCCAATAGTTGAGTTTAAAGTAGTTGATAAAAAAGCTTCTGAGAAATTTCTTCTCTGAGCCTCATATTTCCATATACATCTGGCACAATCACTCCAACTGCCATCACAGACCTTATTCCCGTAGAAATTATACATATGTCCAATAGGACAAAGCGGATAATATGAATGAATATGAACGACAACAGGCTTATTAATAAATATTTTAACAAAAGGAATTAACTCAAGATCGCTTGCAACAAAATATGTCACATCTACATTACGTAAGATCTTAACTAAGGCCTTGAAATCCAATGAAATCGAGTACTTTCCCCTTCCTACACGTCTAAGGCTTACAACCTTAAATTTATGTTGATGTGCCATCCCATTTAGTAGTTCATTAACTATAAAGATGGGTTTGACACCTATGTCTTGCATCAACTTAGCATAAAGATACGTAGCAAGCTCTCCACCACCCCCTAGAGGCCAGAGAGTATTTACAAAAATTGCAACAGTGGAAACGATCTTGATCACCGTTAGCCAATGAGCAATGGTTTATTCCATTAAAGACAGCTAATAATCATAAGATCTCTCAATAATTTTATTTACCTATCTATTGAATCCTCTCATATAGGATACTCTCTTATCATACTCTACAATTCTTCTGACGCGTTTATGTACTCCTGCTATAAAATATGGCAATGATTCCAATGTATAACTCCTCCTCATTAATGGAGCTAATGTTTGGATCCATTCCTTATAACTTATTTTTGCGGGTAAAGGTTTATCTAAGATATTTAAGAATATTGCATAGCTGATATTTAAAGAGTTTTCTGAAATGAATTTAAGTATTTGATCTTTTTTCGAAATATATTCGTAAGAAAATAATGATAATATGTCGTTAAGTGTTATAAGCCTCTCTTTAATTATTGAATGCGCTAATATATTACAAAACTCGACCTCAGGACTAGGTACGGGCACTATCATATCTATATCAAATTCCTTAACATAGAGGTAAGTAGCATTTCTTATTATAAAATTAGAGTCCATATATACAAGATCTGCTATATGAGGTTTTACATATAGGTCTATAAACTCTTTCAGTTCTGGAACCCTTATTCCAATTGAATATCGATCAACGCCCCAAATTTCTATATTAAATCTTCGTTTAAGACAGTTTAATGCTCTAAGAGTCTCATGGTCACTCTCTACAAGAACATCGATATCAACGGGAGTGTCAGGCACAGGCCTCAACGTCTTGTAGATGATGAAACTAACATCGCATTTATTAAGTAGCTGTACGATGCCTTCAAGATGCATAAGAAAGTTTCTCCTTTGTTGTAATATTTTCTCTATAAAAGCTCCAAGTTTATTATATGAAGATCGTTCCTGCAATAAAAGAAGCCCTAATACCTTGTTTATATACATATATACGAGGAGATCTCGATGTTCACTTAGAAGTTCGTATTCTCCTCTCTTTATAATCTGAAATACTTTCGTCGCCATAGGATCTTTAATGCTGGCTGAGATCCTATCTATAGAATTAAATAACGCTTTTAAGAACTCTGAAGAATCTAGTTTCATCATAAAACCTCTTAAATAATTTTTTAAGGATCATAATATATCGAAGTGTTTTCTCTAGATCATCATATAACAACTTTATTTTGTTAGAGATCTCCTCTACGTTATCTGCCACAAAAATAGTTGGTATCTCAAGATCTTTAAGAAGATTTCTTGAGACTATGGGAATTACACCATGATAAACTGCTTCCAAAACGGTTATCGGAGGATTCATTGCAACATTTCCCCATGGGGCAAAGTATATAAAGAAATGTGATTTTCTATAAAGTTCGCATTTCTCATGATCTTTGATTCTCTCGTTTATAAGATTAACTTTTAAGTCTATAGATTTAAGAGTTATTCTAGTAGGAAGATTCTTAGATTTTGTCACGATCGTAAGCTCCACAGGTCTTCTCAGCTTTTTATTTATTCCTCTAGCTACTTCTAAAAGCATTTGTGGAGGAGATCTATACGGGCTTAGCCTTCCTATATAAAGTATCTTTACTTCATGATCATGAAGTTTCTCATATATAGCATCTATATACTTACTAGAGTGAAAAGTGTTACAGGAGCACTCATAGTATGGTTCTACTAGAATGCTTTTAGCTAGAAAAGTTTTGCGTTTTAACCATTTATAAATACTTTCTGACGAGGCAAGATAAGCATAAATTAAGGGCTGAATAGTTATTAAGAAAGCTTTCCATGACCATTCATGTAATTTTCTCCATGAAACATCTTCTATATGGTATACATGATAAATTATCCTAATGTCCTTACATATCTTTCTAATCGTTAGAATGTCTTTAAATCCTGTATAGTATAAATGTATAGAGTTGCTGATCCGACATTCACGACTTTTTATTAGCTTATCCATACTCGTTATTTCTAAGTTTACGCCATGTTTTAAAAGGATCCTTATTAGCATATTAAGAAAGAACTCCTGTCCTGATATATAGTTTTCAACGTCTATGGGATCCTTAGTCACAATAACTGTGTGCATGAATCTAGAACCTTGGAGATCCTATGCAAAGATATTGCTCGCTATAAAATGCCTAGAAATATAAGCTCACTTCTTCACTGCTATAATTAATATGCCCGCTCTCAAAGTCTTCCTGATGCTAAATAATACATCAAGCAGCCTTGTTACAAAATCACTAAGCCATAGAGTAGCCAATAGAATGTAATATTCTGAAACCGTAAGATTCAAGATGTTTCTCTAATGTTTTAAATGTGTAAAGTCTTATATGTCCTGATACACCCGTCGTCCTTTGTAGAGGTCTTTTTTCAAGTGAATATTTTATTGAACATTCATAGTGAAATGGAAGATAGCCAAATAAAAGAAGTAATCTATTTACCCAACTAGCTAGGTTTGGAGTTGTTAATATGAAAAGACCTCCCTGCTTTAAAACTCTATGAACCTCACTTATCATATTATCGGTATTCCAAAGATGTTCTATGACCTCAAATGCTCCTACAACATCGAATTCGTTATCAGCAAATGGTAATTTATCAGTATTTAAATTAGCTTTATAGACCCTAATCCCTCTCATGCTTGCCTTAGCGAGCAATTCGTCATTTATGTCAACTCCATAAATCTCCTCTACGCCGAGAACATCAGCAGTTCGTAAAGTAAAAGATCCATCGCCACATCCTAAATCTAAATATTTTTTAAGCCTTAAGGATGATATGAAGAGCTTTTTCCATAATGAAGTTAGCACTTTGATAGTTTCTTCCTGCTTAGTGTCTCTCATCATAGATCTATAAGAAAACTTAATCTATGGAACTGTGAATTAACTTTTAGCAGTACCTTAATAATTTTTAATAGAAAATCAAAATTATCTAGCGCCATATTAACCGGATGCAACTGAAGTACAAGAGCTTTCTCCTGCCTAACTTTTATATTAAGTAGCCTGATATAATTTTCATACCAACTTGCTCTCTCAGAAGGAGACATGTTAGGTAGATTATCATCAACGGGCATGTTAATACAAACATGAAGTATATTATTTCGTTTAAAAACCGTAAATCTCTCAGATCTGCAGTCAGATATTATTTTAAAGCCTAATTTAGCTAAGAGAGAATATAAGTAATCGTCTCCTTCATACCCATGAGTTCTCCAAGCTATAGGTCTAACACCTAGCTTTAAAAAGGCTTTTACAGTTTTAAGAACATCGTAATGTATTAAATGTTTGGGCCCATAAGGAGTTCCGAAGAGCTTTCTATATGGCTGTATAAATAGCGTATAGCCATATAGTAGTCCTCGAAAAGCGTAATAAGTATGTGCACCGATTTCAACATTATCGTATGATGAGATAAGACTCTTAATTGTTTCCGAAGAAGTGTCTACCAGTTTGCCTGTTATAAATAATGTACACGGAACATTATATTCATGTAGGACTTTAATGTATTCTAGCCCGGCTCTTAATTCATAGTCCTCGGGAATCCTTAATTCTCCATACGATAGTCTTTTAATAAGATCTGGGGGATGATGTATATCACCAGTAATAAACACGACGGGTCTTGTCATGTGCATTTTACCCTCTGATATACCTGGATCTTAATCGACAAACTATTTTCTTTAGAAGATTCAAAGCTAATACTTCATAATTAAAATGTTTTTCAGCATATTCTCTAATTTTTTTGCCGAGCTCATTTATTACTGACATATTCGTATATAGTTGCTTCAAGATAGAGGATACCTCTTTTAACGAAACGAATGAGTAGCAACCTTTTAAATCATCTACTATTTTTTCTTTAGATCCTAAAGAGCGTAAATATAATATAGGTCTACCAGTCATCATATAATCAAGCAAAGTAGCTCTTACGGTAAGCAAGTGATGTAAAGATCTTGGTCTTAATAATAATAATACGTGTGCTCCTGCCAGGAGCTTTACAAGATCGGAGTAATCGATGTAAGTATTTATTACTTCAATGCTGTTCTCCTTTAAGCTGTTCGGTGCTGATTTATCAATAACTATTAATTTTACTTTAATGCCCTCGTGCTCAAGATCGTTAATGAGTACACTAAGATTTTTAAGACCTATCCACTCCTCTATCCTTCCTAATATTAAGACCTTCAGTGGAGGTTTTAAAGATACTTCCTTATAAGGAATTTTACTAGGAAAGCTTCCAAGCGGGCATACATCAGTTTTTGTATAATCAAGTTTATAGTATAATTTATGGTAAACTCTATAGCTCTGAGAGAGAAATATTATAAAATCGAAGCCAAAAACTATATTGTTAAGAAAAATCCATAATATTTTCTCTAATATACTTATCTTTTTCTTAAGCTCAAGAGCATGTTCAACGGGTGGGTCCATATTGTCAACAATGATAAAAGCAAGCTTAAATAGTCGAAAGATATGTAGCGTAATTAATGTAATAACATACAATGGAAAATGTTTTATACCAAGAAAACTATGAGGGTAATCTAAGATTATGATTATAGGTTTTCTACGGATATGTAGCTCTCTTAAAGACCTTATTACTGCCATGGGCATTACTAGGTATCTAGAAGAATAAATTTTGCCTTCGAAAATTCTTAATAACTTCTGCTCTCTAACGCTATACCAATATACAGCTTCGCCATGAGTTAAGACATATCTAGCAATATTAGAGTAAAGACCGAAATATCTGTGAGTAAGACCTTCTCTGACATCTTTAAAGCTCCAAGCGAAATAATGAGATATTATTAGGATAGAGAACGGCATTTCGCCTTCTTATAATTATCTAATCCTTCTTTAAGATGCTCAGGTATAAAGAGAGGTATTTTTTAGCTACTTTATCATATGTGTAGTTAAGGCTTATCTTATAAGCTTCTTTAGACATTTTCTCTCTTAAATCATTGTTTGTAGCATAGAGTGTGAGTATCTTGGCAATGCTTTCCGGGTCTCCAGGCTTGACTATGAATGCGTTTTTCTCATTTTCAAAGATCTCTGCAACACCTATTCTTGTTATTATAATCGGTATACATCCTCTACCAGCTGCTTCTAATGCTGGAAGATTGAATGATTCAAAGAATGATGGCTGTAAGATCACATGAGCTTTGGTATATAGCTCTGCAAGTTTTTCATGAGGAACTTTTCTCAACCTTATTAATTTAGTACCGTGAGGAATTTTTCGTAGAAGGTTTTGAGGTATATCACCTATTAAGATGAAAAGAATCCTCTTTTTTATCGAAGGAGTAAGATTATTTAATGCTTCAAGTATGACCAAAAGACCTTTATTCAGATAATTTCTGCCAAGTACGCTTAATATCTTAAGCTGATCTTCATCTTTATTCATTAATATGGGAGTTATGTCTGTCCCATTATGTATGACGACGAACTTATTAAGCAAAGCCTTTGGAATAGAGAGTACTTGAACAAGTACGCTTCGCAATATATACGAGACTGTGGTGACCACGTCGGAGAGCTCTATTATTTTACGGATCAAAATATTATAAATTCTAAACTTTAAACCCTTAGGTCTGATCGATCTCTCTATCGGAGGATATCCATGACTTGTAGTTATGGTCTTTTTACGTAAGATCTTTGATAGAAGTGCGATAATTATATTTTGAGGCTCTAAAGCAAATATATGTACAAGATCGCATTTTGCCAACTCTATAATAACTGAGAGAGGATTAAGTAGTGGGATATAACGTACTTCTACATTCTCGGAGAGAATAAGTTTTCTAGGTCTTAACACTGGCACGCCTAACTCTCTGAAAGGTGTTGATAACACGATCATCCTAATACTATTTAGATCCATCTTAGCAAATGCATCTATAAGTGGTGCAGAAACAGCATTAGGCCCACCTCCTCCTCTCAATCCACGTAAATTATATGGTCTGTATCCGCCTAAGAAACATATTTTTAAAGCTCTTCTCATATCAACACCTGGGGAATGCGACTATGTACGTTATATCTGGGCCGGTGCTTAAAACTTTGATCCTGTAGTTTAATTTAGACATTAATTTAACAAACTCAGCAATATTAGAAAACCACACCTCAACTATTATTGTTGGGCGATGTTTAACAATAGTTTTGATAGCACCTTTGATGACCTCGATTTCAGCCCCTTCAACATCTATTTTAATAAGTTTGACATTATCTATGTGAAGCTTCTCAATTATAGAGTCCAAAGTGCATGTCTTAACTCTGATCTTATTTCCAGACCTTGGCCGAACTAAACTATGTAAACCGCTCTCTCGAGCAATATATAGATCCAAATATCCATCACTACTATAACAAGCCATATTAAATGGTAAAACATTGCTTACCTTATTAAGACTTAGATTAATAATCAGATATCTAAAGTTTACTGGATGAGGCTCAAAAGCTAAAGCTGTACCAGCATTTTTTAATTTCTTCGCCATGATCACAGTATACTTTCCAACATGAGCACCTATATCTATAAAAACTCCTCTATCTATATTCATATATCTCCATACAAAAGCTTCATCTAACGGATCAAAGTATCTTATAGACCAATAATCTGGGACAAGAAATACACTATCTTGATAGGCAATAATCAAATCCCGACTAATTTTGTTAATCAAACTACCGTAAAACCCGACATAAGGCTCAACATAAGATAATATTGTTGCAACACTATATCTCAGCTTTTGACTAAGGCCGAGGATGTATTTGCATCGTTTTAATCTAATTGGGATCATTTCAAAGCCTCTATGATACGTAAATTATAAACTCTGTTAAAGAGTTTGTGTAAATAACATTAATCTTATTTATTAATTCTTCATAGTTTTCAATGAAATCACTGAGTAAAGGCTCTATGAAGTATTTTGCTCTCATAGCATATAAAGATGATAAAGAATTATATATATAATGTGACTCTGATATATTTAAGCTATGCCTTATATTTATGAGTGTTTCAGTAAAATACATCTCTCCTTCAGGCCCATTCAAATCGTATACACGTAAACCTGGCCATTTGCTTATTATCTCAGTTAAAAACCAATATGGTGTAGATCCTACATAATGAATAGGCGTCCTAGGATCTCCATAAGTTGCTATGAACATAGCTTCATGAATATATTTTTGTGAGAAACCTATGTAAGTAAGGCTGGTGCCCCAATATGTTATTATTTTAAAAGGTATGAACAAAACGCTTGCTAAAATAGCAATTAAGATCATTATTTTTATTAGTGATAAAAACGTTTTATTCTTAAACACTTTCTCTGTCTTAATACTTTCTATCTTGAATGTATTAGGTCTTCTCTCTGAGATTCTTAGAAGAAGTAATAATACTCCGTAATTAGGAATAATGAAGGATTCAAGAACTCGTTGAGGGTGAGCTGTTCCTGTTGCTCCGTAAATTGCTAGAAAAATAGCTGACAAGCTCCATATATAAATAGTACGCTTAATTAAAAGCTCTTGTATCACTTTTCTGAACTTTTGTCTGTAAAAGAGGTATAATAGAGAGAAAAACGTTATGAACAGAATTATAAGATTAATAGAGAGTACCATAATATTTTTGAGAAATAAAATGTTTGAATAATCAATCTTAATCGGTATTGATCCATATCTCTCTTGAGCTTTATAAACATAAATTAATGGATTAATCTCAAAAGATAGAAATCTGTCTATAGCTGGTAGTAATGCGTAATTTAATTCTGCATAAAACTTTTGTATTGACCAATCTGATGCATAACCATGCCATATCAGAAATATAGTTATAGATGCTAAAATATATGTCATTTTTAAACTAGCTACTTTCTTGACTATATTATTAAAGAGAAGATATGTAAATAACGAGATTATAATTAACGTAGCAAAATATATGTGAGAAATAGTTATAGCAGAAACAACTATTATTAATAATATATATAATTCGAATCGTTCTTCATCATCTAATCTAGTAAGTAAATAAATAAGTACTCCATAGAGAGGAAGCACAAAGATGTAGTGATTAGTAAAACTAGGCTCAGTGTCACTAATGACTACGTAAAGAGGTGCTATAGTTAAGAGATAAAGATAATATTTTGATGTTCTAAAACCTGCAACTATACATAACATAGAAATGGCAAGTATCAGCCTTAAGATAATAGGTAATAAATGACTGACAACATAAACAGCCTCTAGATCAGTCACATTTATAAAAATAGCTGATAAAATCGCGTGAGCTACATCTGATACAGGAAACGGATACTTAGGGTCAGTCACCAATCCATAATTTAATGCGTGAAAAACCTGGGCTTGATGGAAATACTCTATCTGAAAGACGTTTTCATACATAAGTCTTGGCAACTCTATGTATGCTACAGACAACATAGCTGATAAGATAGTTATCTGTACGCTCTTCAGCGAGGGATTTAGGAATAAACCTAAAACTAGTGTAGTAATTCCTAACCAGTAAGTAGTGGGCAGTCTAATTAATATATATAATGCTGAGTTTATATTAGATATATCTATATCAGGAAGTGACATTATTGAAAATATTAAGCTTACAGATGAAATAAGTATTAAAATTAAGAGTACAACCTTTTTAAACATTTTTACTTTATTGAAGATGTTGAACATTTTTACGATAAAATAAGTCTTACGATAAGTCGAAAAATCTGCTATCTAAAGGCTTCTAGCATCCTTATATGTCATGCCTTGATCAAGTCTTGAGCTAGTTTATATCATCTTTTCCCGAATTCTTCAGATTATTTTTCTCTGCGATATGATTTTGATATTATTTCTAAGGCTACATATTTTGCAATCTCATTCAACACTATTCTAGATCGATTCAATTCATTTATATACATGATCCTTGTATATCGTTTCAAGAAACTTTCTGATATAGATATTAAGAGGTCAGGGCCGCCAAGATATTAAGATATATTACTTATTTATCTCCTTAGTTTCCTCAAGAAGTTTTCTAGCCGTTGTTTCCACGGCTTCTCTTGAGCTCATTGAAGGTTTGAATCCTAATCTCTTCGTCTTCTCTATTTTTAATGCTATTCTCTTTACATCTCCTAGCCATCCTATCCCATGTAGCATCGGTTTATAGATCTTTTTAACATCTTTTAATCTCATGATCTTTATTATCTCGTCTGCGACTTCATCCACAGTTATCCAGTCCTCATTGCCTATGTTATAAACTTCGTAGTCTGCATCTGTTTTTCTCCATGCGTTTATCGTTGCTTCTATTGCGTCGTCTATATATATGTAGCTTCTTATCTGTCTTCCGTCTCCAAGGATCTCTAGTTCTCTAGGGTTTTTAATCAGCTTATTGATCAGATCCCATATCACTCCGTGTCTAAG
>WYEB01000435.1_pt1 | contig 15129 bp, 15 predicted proteins | sample 6343061 | NCBI WGS metagenome assembly WYEB01 (sample SAMN13812332, study PRJNA600296) | hot springs metagenome | biome: ENVO:00000051; feature: ENVO:00002007; isolation source: sediment sample from Evening Primrose shelf | place: USA: Yellowstone National Park, Evening Primrose Hot Spring ... | reverse complement strand
CAACAAATAGCAAATAAATTGGGAAAGAAACCAGCAGTTGTAAAAGCATTAATTACAAGATATGTAAATAAAGGAATGATAAAGGAACAGGGCGGAAAATATGTTTGGGCTGGACAATAAAATTTTTTCTTAATTTATATTTTATAAAAATATTAAGATAGAGTATATAAAGAAGCTAAATAAAATTTAATGAGAAATCTAGAATATAAATTTAGTATCTGTACAGATTGATGAAAAGTTTTATTCATAAACTAATAATCAAAGATATTCGAAATCTTAGTAATTTTCTAAATGCTTAGTTTTATAATAAATTATTGGCATGAAGCTTTGGCTTGTTCATCGAGCGGTCCAAATTGAATTGAAACGACTTCCAATTTATTTGGATCGAAAACAAAACCATAAACGCAACCTTCGATAACATTTTGAATTTCTCCTGTAGGAGAAGTTATAATCTTTTTATAACAGAAAATGTATGGAGAAAAATAAGGTCTACAATAAAGGTAATTTATGTTTTCTCCCTCTTCATTTCCATAACTACATATGTAGTCTCCAGTAGCACAAACAGTGAAACCATCAAAACTTCCCGTAAATGCAGGATGTAGTAGTACATTATCTGATGTTAGATCATTTATACTTCCTGTAGACCCAAGCAATAACCAGGACGGAGTCTCCAAGTAATCTCTTATAGTATTTTCTATGAAGGACTTTACCTCTTTATATGGATAAGAATATCCATTTATTAGTTCATTTATTTTTGTGATAAATAGTATCCCTAAATTCGATAGAAAAATGGCACTAACAATAATAGCAACCAATAAAGAAGAAAAAATTCCCCTTTTTGATACGTTTTTTGCTGAACCATAAGCTATAAGTACAGAACCTATTGTAAAAATCCAAAATCCTATTCCAACAAAGTTAACCAAGCTTATCTCATTAGAAGTTGATAGATAATACAAGAAAGATAATGCAGAGATAATTAAAAATAACGAACCAGTAAAAATAATAGAATTTTTAGAAAGTAACAATCCGAGAATTACAATTATAAAACCCAAAACAATAAGAATAAGAAGAGCTATTAGGATATAATTTGCAGTTATAATATAATTCGAAAAACTTGTCGATAAATTTGTCATCTGAATGTTTAATATTTCTTCTTGAAACATGGTAATCCATGTAATATCTATAGGTAATCCAAATAAAGAGATAGAAATCCAGGGAAGAAAGAGTGAAAAAAAGGATAAAAATAGTCCTAATATAACTGTTCCATCTATAATTTCTGAAGTAAATCTTAATTTAAAGAATTTTTTTATTGATGGAAATTTAAAGAATCTTCTTTTTTTAGGAAATTTCTTTGAAGATTTATCATATAAATTAATTTTTTCTTTTTCATTTTTTCTATCTTATCTAAAACCTTTAAAAATTTTTCTCTTTCTTCTTTTTCCTTCATTTCAAGATTTTCAAAATATTGCATCGTCCAAACAGAATCGGGATGGCCACCCTCCTTTCTCCATTCTTCATAAAGTTTTTCTTTTAAAATAGGGTCTTTAGTTCTTTCTATTGCATTCCAACTTATTACCAATTTGGGTTCTATATGTTTTTCACAAAACCATTCTTTACAATAAGGACATTGATAAAGTTTCTTTTCAGAAGAATCGCCTTCTCTTACTTTACATTCAGGACAGATACCAAATTTTATATTTTCATTCGAATTTTCCATAAGGGTTTATTTCAAAGAATTTTTATAAAATCTTATAATTTATAAGAATTTTCTTTCAAAATCTGAGAAAAATTACTAACATCTAATATTTAATACTATATTCCCTTTTTCTCAAATTCTTTCATTGTTCCAAAAGTTGAACTACCTTAATTTTCTATATTTTAAATTGCTCCATTATCAAGATTTATCACCACATCTTCATCTAAAATCTTTTTATAACTCATGATTTATCTTATTAATTCACAAAGTTTTTGACACTATCAGCTATTTAACTTCTATTTTATTATAAAATTTTTAAAAAGGCCATCAATAGTTAAAACTTTTTTATGTTTTTGAATACTTTACAAGATTTACAATTAAAAATTATAATTTGCCCCCACCGGGATTTGAACCCGGGTCTCGGGGATGAGGACCCCGTATCCTGGACCTGGCTAGACGACGGGGGCTATGGATTATTTAATATATATTCAGAATTTTGAGTTATAACTATTATATTTGTTCCATTATCATAGCATATAATATTCTCTTCTAAACAGATATTATAATATGTTTGATTTATAATGAAGGAATAATTTGGATATAATAATAATTTAACATAGAAATCTTCTGCAATATATTTACCAATATTTGGTTGATAATAGAAATTGTTTTGTAAATTTGAAACAAAATATAATGTAATAAATAATATTAAAACTAAATATAATAGAATAAATTGGGATCTCATTTCCAATATATGTATACATAATCTACTGAGCCATTAATAATATAAAATGTTTCAATTCCCTGTTCAGATTCACTTAAATTTATATTGTTAAATGCAACTTGATCATTTATTTCAACATAATAATATGGCAAAATATTTGTAACAATTTGATACAAACTATTATTTAGTTGTTGTGTGTTATTTAGATCCATATAATTTATTGATATTAATGATGCATATAGATCTTCCTTATTATATCCTCTAATATAAAAATTACTATAATACGTTGAAGTTAAAATAAAATATAAAACAATTATTACAACTACCAATTCAATAAATATTGATATACTAAAAGATCTCATTGAACCAATACACTAACTAAAAATAATGAGCCATCATAATAACAAACCCTATTAAATTCTATATAATTTTGCATGTTTGTTATATTATCATTACTAAAAATATATTCTTGACTAATATTACTCAAATTTTCATATATTATTTCATATGGAAAACTTGCTAAATTATCCATTATATTTTGATCAAAATTACTTGATGTTAAATTACAAATATTGTTTGTATATTGCTCTGTAATTTCTTTAATTAAGATTCTTCCATGCATAAATTGATTATATATAATTTGATATTTTTCATTAATATTATAAATATAAGAAACTTTTTCCATTAATAATAATGTAATAAAAAATATTACTAGGACAATTACAAATAATTCAAAAAACCTATCTAGCATATATTATATATTTTATAAACATTTTTATATATAGATGTCTAAATGGATTCAAAACTAGTATCATTATTAAAGGAAAATAAGAAAATTGTTACTGTATCATCTAATAATTTACCTATATCTAGAAAAGATTCTGAAATGGTTGGAAGATTTATTAAATATTTGACAATACCATATGCAAAGAAATATTTAGAAATGGTTATTGAAAAGAAGATTGCAGTCCCATATTATAAATATCATAAAAAGCAAGCACACCATAAAAATGTAATGGGAAAAGTTCCATATGGAAGATATCCAATTAAGGTTTCAAAATATTTTATTAAACTATTAAATTCTTTAGAAAATAATGCAAAAAATATGGGTTTAGATCCTAATAAAATTGTAATTGTTTCTGTTAATGTTTCTAAGGGAAATAAATTTCCTGGAAGATTGAGAGTTGTAAAAATAAAAACAGGTCCTGGTGGAGTAAAGAGAACATTGATAACCGTTCACAAGAAAACATCACACATTAAAATATATGGATTATATTTAGAGTCATTAGATATATCTAAAAAACTAAAAAGAAAAGGCTTAAAACAAATTGTTAAACAAATATTAGAAGAATGGCGTCAAAAAATATAGAAGAACTTATAAAAGAACAAAAAATACAGGCAATATTAGATAAAACTTTAAAAGAAAGATTTAAAGGTAAATTAATTAGTAAAGTTGAATATTTTAAAGTATCAATGGGTACAAAAGTTATTATATATTGCGCAAGACCTAGATTAGTTCTAGGAAGAGCAAATGAAAATTTAGATGAAATTAAAAGAATTGTAGAGAATATTGCAAATGTTAAAGATCCAAGTATTGAAGTTGTTGGTGTTGAAAACCCATTATTAGATTCTGAAATAGTTGCAGATTTAATTGCATCTCAAATAGAAAGATATGGAAATAGGGCAATAAGGAGAATTATGCAAAGAGTGATGGAACAAGTAATGCAGGCTGGAGCTCTAGGTATTGAAGTAAGAGTTACTGGAAAAATAATTGGAGATAGAACATCTACAATAAGAGAACAGAAAGGATATATTAAAAAATCTGGAGAATTAAATAAAATAATTGGAAAAAGTATAAGACATGCAAAATTACCTTCTGGAGTAATTGGAGTACAAGTTAGAATATTAAGATCAACAGATAAATTACCTGATAGAATAAATATAAAAGATTTATCGGAAATAAAACCTGAAGAATTAGAAAAAATAGATCCTTCTTTACTGGAAAAATTAGCTAAACTGGGTCAATAATTATTTTAATTTATCAATAAATATTTTTATAATATCTTTTGAATTTAATATTCCCAAAGTTCCTTTTATACATTTTCTTTCGGAGAAATTTTTTACAAAACCATATCTTGAATATTTTGAATATACCATAACAGGTACAGGATCTGAAATATGTCTTCCTTTAATTGATGAAGTAGAATGATCTCCAGTAATTAATATTGCATCAAAATATTCTTTTATTCTTTTTATTAAATATTCATCAATTTCTTCAATTATTTTTTTCTTTTTAAATGGATTTTTTAAGTGAGATAAAATATCTGGAGCCCTTATATGAATAAATATTATATCATATTTATTTCTATTTGCTATTGCATATTCTGAAAATGAAAATAAATTTTCATTACTTTTTCCAGTAGTTCCTAAAGGTTTTTCATAATCAATTTTCAAATATTTTGCAATTGATAAATGAATTGGACTTGAAGATAAATATAATGCCCTTACTTTATATTTATTTTTAAAAAAATCTTTTTTATTTAAACCCATATATATTGTTTTGTTTTTTATCTTATATTTCCTTAATTTTTCAATTATTTCCTTATCATAATTATCAAAAATCAAAATATAATCATTATCTTTATATTTTATTATATCATATATATCTTCTATTTTTGGTTCTTTCTTTGATTCTATTTCAATTAAAAATTGGTTTTCTTTTAATTCTTTATAAATCAATGCTTTAAATATTAATTCATCATATTTAAAATCATAACCTAGTAAAGATAAATTTGATTCAATGCATTTTGGAACATGTCCTCTTTCTTTTATATATAATAATCCACATTCAGAATATCTTACTAATTTATCAATATTTGGTTTTTTAGCATCCTCTAATGGTGTTTTATATCTTAACTCTTTAATTAAATTATCACCCAATCCATCTAATATAATAAATATCCCCTTATCCATATTATTTAAATTATTAAAATTTCTAAATATAATTATTAAGCGGCGGTGCCCGAGCGGACAAAGGGGCTGGGCTCAAGACCCAGTGGAGTAGATCCGTCAGGGGTTCAAATCCCCTCCGCCGCATAATTGCTTTCTTCAATTTTAAGTAAAATTATGAAATATTATTCAATCTTTTATTCTAAAACAAATTTATATATATAAATATAAGAAATTTAATAATTGGGCCCGTAGTCTAGTCGTAGGATGCCGGCCTTGCAAGCCGGAGATCCCGGGTTCAAATCCCGGCGGGTCCACTTTTATAAAAATTATAAAAATTAAGCGATTATACATTCTGACCATCCACAATCCATACATACAACACAACCAGCTTCATGTTTTAATCTTGTAGATCCACATACAGGACATTTTTCAATTTTATTATTTCCATTTTCTTCAACTTTTATTGTATTATTAATGCTTGCATTCAATTTTATTTTTGGTATTTCAACATTATTAGTTAATTCATAATACCAGTTTGGCAACTTTATTCCATATTGTTTTAATATTTCAACCGTTCTATTATTTATTTTTCCTTCTTTAATTAATCTAAAGTAATCCATAAATCTTGCTTTACTTGCCTCTGCAGGAGCTACATATACTTGTACAGATTTTGATCCATCTCTATATATTGTAATTCCTTTACATCCCATCTTATATGCTAATAAATATGAATAATATACATCATCTGGCTGAACCCAATTTGGCATATTTATTGTTTTTGATATTGATGTAGTTATCCATATTTGAGCAACTGCCTGTGCTCTTATATGATCCCACCAAGGTATATCTAATGCTGTTAAGAATATTGCTTTCAAATCATCTGGTATCTCTTTTATTCCCAATAAACTTCCTCCATTATCAGATATTTTCTTTAATATATCATTATTATATAATCCTCTTTCCCTTAATTGTCTTTCCAATTCCTGATCTACATAATAATATACACCGGCAGTTACTCTTTTTTCATATACTAAAGAATATTGTGGTTCAATACCTGAAGATGTATCTGCTAACATTGATATAGAACCTGTAGGAGCAATTGATGTAACTTCAACATTTCTTATTCCATATTTTATTATTTGTTCTTTCAAATATTCCCAATCCAATGTCCATAATTCTTTATGATAATATCCTTCTACAGGTAATTCTCCATCTTTATATGTTGTTTGCTCATATCTATTAAATTTACCCCTTGTTTTTGCTCTTTCAACAGATTCTAACATTGAATAATATGTTAAATATTCTGTTATTTTCATCAATAACTTATATCCTTCTTCAGATGTATATGGAATTCCCAATGCATAAAACATATCTGCTAATCCCATAAATCCAAGTCCAACTCTTCTTACTGCCTTTGAAGCTTCTTCAATTTCCTTTATTGGATATTTATTTACATCTATTACATTATCTAAAAATCTATAAGCCCATTTTATTGTTTCAATATATTTATCCCAATTAAATTCTGTCTTTCCATCTTTAAATTCAACCAAAGCATATAGATTAATTGATCCTAAATTACAAGATTCATAAGGATATAGAGGCTGTTCACCACAATTATGACTTACTATTCCATTAGAAATATATCTATTAAATCCAGGAACACTAAAATCATAAACCATTTTTTCACCAACATATTCTACTCTCACAATCTTAACAAAATTATTATCAATTTTAGTTTTCTTTAGTCTTTCTAAGAGTTTTTCATTTTTATAATTTATTAATTTTATCTTTTCTTCAAAAATTTTCCTACTATAATTTTTGATTATAAGTTCAAAATAACCATTAGCCTCATATTCTCTCTTTTCACCATTTACAGTAATATACTCAAACTTTCTCTTATATGATTTCCCATAAATCTTTGAAAATATACCAAACAAAGTTAGCAAAAGTTGTACTTCTTTCAATAAATCTTTATTAGATGAAGTTAATCTTATTGCTCCATCTTTATCAATATATCTATATGATGAAAACAAACCATTCAAAAATCCTTTAACAAATTCTGAGTTTGCTAGGAAAACAATTTCTGGCAAACTGGTTTTCTTTCTCATTAGTTTTTTGAAAATTTCAACAACCTCTCTCTTACTTATATAAATCCATATCTCATTATTTCTTTCAAATTTACTAACATTTACTCCAAATTTCTTTTCAAGCAATTCTTTTACATATTCAGAAACTTCCCTCTCAGTTTTAGCATTAAAGTAGAAGAAAACTTTTTCTCCAATGTACCCATCACCAACTAACCATCCTAATAAAAATCCCAATTCTCTATCTAGTTTTATTCCATCAATTTCTTTTAATCCATAATTTTCTATTTTATCAATATCAATTCTTGCTATTTTTACTTCTTTTCCTTCAGCATATTTTGCTTCTACCCATCCATCTTTTGTAAGTATCTTATGATCTTCAGTTACTTCAATCTCCATTCCATTTTCTAAAATTAACTTAACAGTTGGTTTGAATCCAACTTTCCAAACTTTTGCATCAACTAATATTGGAGAACTTACACCCAATGTTTTTCCATGAACAGTTGTATATAAAATTTCTCCTTCTCCATCTACTAAGAGTTTTATATTATTGATATCACTACCATTTTCATTGTTTAAATAAAGTAAGGTCTCAGCCCTCAAAAGACCATACGGTGTTAAAATTCTAGTATCCCCAGTTACACATGGATTTGTTGCTCTAATTGGTCCTCTATATTTATATTGAACATTTCTTCTATTTATATTATCCATAAATAAACATCCTGGATCTCCTTTTTCCCATGCAACATATGAAGCTTCCTGTAATATTCTTTCAGGATTTACATATCCATTAATTGCTTCTTTTGGTATTTTATTTATATCAAAATTTGGATCTCCTGGCAAAGGCAAATCATATTTCCTTAATAATCTTGGATTAATTAATGGATATTCTTTTTTATTTTCAAAATATTCCCAAAAAGATGGTTCAAACATTATAGATATATTAAAGTTCTCTAATACACCTTCTTTTTCCTTTAAATGAATAAATTTAAATATTTCAGGATGCCAGGATTCTAAAATTCCCATATTTGCCCCCCTTCTTTTTCCTCCCTGTTTTACTACATCTGTAATTGTATCTATAATTTTCATAAATGAAACAGGACCTGAAGCAACACCTCCAGTAGATGCAACAACATCACCTTCTGGTCTTAATTTTGAATAATTTATTCCAATTCCACCTCCAGATTTAAATATTAAAGCTGCTTCTGTTGCAGATTTCATTATTGATTCCATATTATCATCAATATCTAATACAAAACATGCAGATAATTGTCCTAAGACTGCACCTGCGTTAAATAATGTAGGAGAATTTGGCATAAATCTTTTACTTACCATTAAATCATAATATTGATAAAAGTTTTCGTAATATTTGTCAAATTCTCCATTTTCTAACATTTTTATAAATTCAGACCATGAAACTTTCATATGACCCCTTTCATTTAAATAATCATATAAATATTTCATTCTTTCTAAATGATATCTGTTCCATTTAAATTTGGGATCTTTTATTGGTAATCCATATTTATTTTCATTTTTTACAAAATCAAATTCTTCTTTTGGATGTACTTTTTGTTTTCCTTCTTTATCATATATCCTTTCATCATATAATAAATCCGGTATTACAATTAATGCTGCTACCCTTTCAAACATTTGCTTTGGACCTTCTATTAATTCTTTATTTTCATTTCTTAATAAATATCTATTTACCATTAATCTAATTGAATTAACAGAAAATCTTTTTGCAACTTCCTCCTCATAGAATTTCCCCAATAAATTTTTCTTTTCTTCTCTTATTTTTTCTTTTTCTTTTCTATAAGAAATATATGCCTTAGCAACATCATATAAATCAAATTTCAATAAAGATAATTCAACAATATCCTGAATTTCTTCAACGGTTGGATATTTTATATCATCATATTTTTCTTCTAATACTTTTATTACATAATCAACGACTTTTTCTAATTTTTCTTTATCATATTGACCGACAGCTTTCATTGCTCTTTCTACAGCATATTTTATTCTTTCTGGATCAAAGTCAACAATTCTCCCATCTCTTTTAATAACTTTTTTTATTTTATAATTTTTTTGTCCTAAAACAATTTCTTTTTCTTTTTTTTCATGAGAAAAATCATTTATAAACTCCATATCACTCATTTAAACTTTTTATAGAAAATTTTTATATACTTTTCTATAAGAATTGATTATCATCCACAAAATATTCTTAAATTTAGTTATTTATAATTATTTTCTCTTATTTTCTCCTCTTAATAGCTAATTACTTATTTTTACTTTATTTTTGTCTTTTTATCATATATTTCAACCAATTTTACTTCCCCCGCAACATTTAGAACTTTTGCTTTATTTATTATATCCTCCAAACCTCCTGCTTCATGTATATGTCCATGTATATTTAAAATAACCTTATCATTATTTTGAATAAATTTTCTCAATACATAACTACCAGAAATATCTAAAGAAGATATAGAATCCTTTGGCGGAATGTGTGTCAATAGAATAATATATTTATCATTAATTTTTTTCTTTAATTCATTTAAAAATTCTTCAAATTCTTTTTCATCAATTATATTTAATAATATATCTGCTCCTCCAAATCCAACCAATACAAAATTATCCTTTACTATATATTTTTTATCCAAATTTCTTATTTTATATATTTTTTCCAATAATTCTATATCTTCAGATGTTTCATGATTTCCTGGTATTATTAAAATTTTATTTGGATCTATATGTTCTGTTAATTTTTTTATTAATCCTCTTTCTATTTCTCCCAATTCTGCTATATCTCCTAAAATTACTATATAATCTGGTCTTTCTTTTTTATATAATTCTATTATTTTATATATAATTCCAAAATCATTATGTATATCAGATGATACTATTAGCTTCATAATATATTTATATATACCATTCCTTTTTATTTTTTATATATGATATTAAAAATTCTTTTAGTTCATTATAATCATAAAAAATATTCATATTATTATAATTTTTAATAAATTCATTAAGAATTTTTTCCTCTTTTTCTTTAAATAAATCTTTTTTTGAGAAATACAAAATTATTTCTTTATTAAATATCTTTTTTATAGTGTTTAATAAATTTATTTGCTCTTTAATGCTATATCCACATGTTTCAGTCAAATCAAAAATATATATAATCAAATTTGCAAGATAATTTAATGCTAATATAGATTTTTTCTCAATTTCATTCATTTCTTCTATAGGTCTATCTAAAATTCCTGGTGTATCAATTACCTGTATATCAAAATATGGTGTTTTAATATATCCTATCATTAAATCTTTTGTTGTAAATGGATATGGTTCAATCTTAACATTTGATCCTGTTAAATTTTTTAATAATGTACTTTTTCCAACATTTGGTAAACCTGAAATAACAACTGTAGGTAAATTTTTAATATTTGGTATTTTTCTTCTTCTATTTAAATAAATATTATAATATTTAAATATTATCCAATTTCTTCTTAATATACTAGATATCCTTCCATAAAATTCTCTTCTATATTTTTCTATTAATTTTTTATCTTTTGTTAACTTTATATCATTCTTATACTTTAAATAAACCTGTTTTATTATTTTTCTTATATATTTTATCCTTTCCCTTAATTTCTTTATATTTATATCTGCAAATAATAATTTATATAATTCTTTATAGAATCTGTTTTCAGGTAAAATTATATCATTATATATTTTTTCTAATTTATCATCAATATATTGATATATTGTTTGTAATTTTACAATATTTCTTTCTTTTATATCATAAAATTGATTACCATTATTCTTAGCCCTTTTAAATGCTGATGATAACAATTCTTCCACAAATTTATATTTCATAAAAATTTATATTATAAAAAATTAAAAAATTATTCTAAATTAATTTTCTTTCCCTCATAGCCTGGCTTTTTTCCTATTTCAATCCTTAATACTCCATTTTCATATTTTGCCTTTATAGAATTCTCATCCGCATCTTCTGGTAATGGAATTATCCTTTTATATCCTGAAAACACTCTTTCAGATAATATATAATTCTCATCCTTTTCTTCTTTTTCAATTTTTCTTGATGCTACAATTTTTAGATGATGATCTACTAAGGTAACATTTATATCCTTCTTATCAACACCTGGTAGATCAATTTCTACTATATATTTATCACCTTTATCTACTACATCTGCTGCAGGTACTTCATATTCAAGGTTGAATCCCAATCTTTTCCTAGCTCTATTGAATATTTTTCTCCATAATTTCATCTGTCTAGCAAATTCTCTCCTAATTTCTTCATATATGTCGTTAAAGTCATCCATATCCATAATATTATTATTTCTTTAATGGTTTATAAGATAATAAAGATGCATAATCAACAACATTCTTTTCATCTTCATTTATTTCAGAAGATAAAATATGATTTATTAGTTCTATTTTTCCTTTATATAATTTTGTATATTCTATAAAGAATAAGAAAGGATATTTTCCACAGAATATTTTACTATCTATTTCCAATTTATATAATTTTTCAGAATCTAAATTTAATATATATTCTATTATTTTTTCAGATTCTTTTTTTACATTTTTAGATATATTTTCTTTATATATAATATTTCCATAAAATTCTCCGTGATGATATAAATTTCCAGTAGATATTAATATTATTTTCCTATTTAATTCTCTAGATAATTCTTTTAATAATTTAACAAAATCTTTTATCATTTCTAATTCAACTTCTTTTACGATTATTGGAACAATCTTTACTTTATCTTTAAATAAATATCTTAATATAGGTAATTGAACTTCAATTGAATATTCATATCTAGATAATATTGGATTTTCATATGAATCATAATTATTTAATATTTTTCTAGCAAATTCTACATCTGTTCTAATTATACCAAAAGGAGTATACCAATCATCAATTATCAAATTTATTTTTTGACCGATATTATAATGATTTGGACCAACAATTATTATTGTATCAAAATCAAAATTTTCATATAATTCTTTATATAATTTTATAGAAACTGGTAAAAAGTATTCATAATTTGCATGTGGAACAATTCCAGAAATTATATTTTTTTCTTTTTTTATATTTTTTGGAATATACCCAGGTCCATATCTTTTATCCATAAAGTATTGTTCGATTTGAGAAAGTAAATCAGAAGAATCAAATGAATAGAACCCCTTTGCTTTCATAAATTGCATAATTTTATTTTGGAATTATAATTTATTAATTTTTTTAATATTTTTATTGTTATGATTGCTGGATTAGAAATACATCAACAAATTGATACAAAAGAAAAACTATTTTGCAATTGTCCTACAAATTTAAGTGATAAATATGATTATAGAATTGAAAGAAAATTGAGAGCAACATTAAGTGAAATTGGAAAAAAGGATATTGCTGCAGAATATGAGACATTAAAAGATAAAAAATATATATATGAATATTCTAAAGATTATTCTTGTTTAGTTGAACTTGATGAAGAACCTCCTCATTTAATTAATATTGAAGCATTAAAATTTGGCATATTGATTTCAACATTTTTTAATATGTATATTCCAAAGGTTTTACAGGTTATGAGAAAAATCGTTGTAGATGGATCAAATACATCTGGCTTTCAAAGAACATTATTATTATCATTAAATGGAGAATTAAAATATAAAGATAAAAAAATAAGTATAGGAACGATTTGCATTGAAGAGGATGCTGCAAGAAAAATTGAAGAAGGGGAAGATTATATAATTTATAGATTGGATAGATTGGGAATACCATTAATAGAAATATCTACAGGTCCTGATTTAAGAGATCCAAAAGAAGTAAAAGAGGTAGCTGAATATATTGGACTAATATTAAGATTAACTGGGAAAGTAAAAAGAGGATTGGGAACTATTAGACAGGATGTAAATATATCAATAGAAGGGGGAGAAAAAGTTGAAATAAAGGGTGTACAGAATTTAAAAATAATGGATAAGGTTTGTGAACTAGAAGTGAAAAGACAGGAAAGAATGTTAGAATGGAAAAAAATTATGAATGAAAGAGGTATTGAAGGATATGAATTAATAGAATAGATTTATATTTTTTAATAAATCATAATTCTTAATGAAAACCCAATTTGGAACAATTCTTGTAGAAATTATATTATTTATAGTTGCTGGTATTGCTGCTTATATATTTGTTTCTACTGCATATAATAATTTAAATGGAATAAGTAATGCTGCAGTTGCAAATTCTCAATCATTAGAAAGTCAATTAAATACTTATATTACATTGGATTCTTGTGCATATAATAGTACAACAAATTTATTATATTTTTATGTAACAAATAGGGGAAGCGTTGTATTAAATCAGAATTTAACATTATTATTTATTAATGGAGGATTAATAAATAATACACAAATATATATTGCAAATAGTTACACTGGTACTTCTGCCTGGGGTCCATATGATACAATTGCAATTGTTGCAAATATTTCTGTAACATCAAATTTTTATCAGGTAAGAATTGTAGCATCTACTGGGGCATATACACAGAATTTGATATATGTTAATACAACTGCAAGTACATGTACAATAGAATGAGATCTGATTTAGGATCAATTATTGGAGCAATTATTGGATTTGTTATTTTTATTGTTTCTTCATCAGTTCTATATTTAATTTTAAATAATTATTATAAAAACTTTTATTATACAGCAAATTCAATAGATAATCAAATAAAGAATATTGTTGGAGAAAGTATAGAATTTTTAAATAATCAAACAAACTATTCAAATCCTTATTTAATTATATATAATAATGGAAATAAGGCATTAGATTTATCATGTTTTCAATTATATGTTAATGGTTTTTTTTCTTCATTTAATTATTCTATAAATTATTTATATCCATCAAATTTATTATTACCAGGAGAAAATGCAACAATATATTTTAATAATAATTATTTAGTAAATAATTCATGGAATTATATAATATTGGTATCATGTTATGGGGTTAAGTTTCAAACTTTAATATATGCTAATTAATTAATATAATATGAGATTACAATCTGAAACAATTGTAGCATTAATATTATTAATAGCGGGCGCTCTTGCTACTATAATAATATACAATATAATTTATCCAAATTTAAATATAATAAATCCTTCTGGACAGGAAATTTCAAGATCTTTAGAATTAAATTTTCAATTATTAGATTATTTTATAGCAAATAATACTTTATATGCATATGTAAAACCTTCAGAACCTGTTAATTATTCTCAAGTATTTGCAATAGTAAATAACAGATTGGTTAATGTTTATCCTTATAATTCAAATGGATCAATTGTAAATCCATATAATAATGGTTTATTAATTATTGTTGCAAATTTATCACAAATTCCTCCAGATCAAAATGGAAATTATGAATTAGAAGTTGGATTAGAAAATGATATAATCGGAATATTTACTATAAAATATATTTCAAATACATTAATTAATTATTTTCAACCTCCAGTTGTTTTTAATATATCAAACTCTACATCAAGTACTCCAACTTGTCCATCACCTTATTTACCTTTAATATTATATAATACTCAATCTATTTCAACTCCATCTCCATTTCAACAAGATATAGCAATATGTAATGGAAGTATTAATATAGGTCCTA
>WYEB01000434.1_pt1 | contig 15193 bp, 12 predicted proteins | sample 6343061 | NCBI WGS metagenome assembly WYEB01 (sample SAMN13812332, study PRJNA600296) | hot springs metagenome | biome: ENVO:00000051; feature: ENVO:00002007; isolation source: sediment sample from Evening Primrose shelf | place: USA: Yellowstone National Park, Evening Primrose Hot Spring ... | reverse complement strand
TCTTATCATAATAGACTTAAGGCGAATAAGTCTCTAGATTTTTGAAAATTAAGATATATATCTATCTAAGAAAAAAGCGGGCCCGCCGGGATTTGAACCCGGGATCTCCGGCTCCGGAGGCTTGACTCTGATGAAAATCAGTTCACGATCGATATGTGAAAACGTGAACTTTAACTCACATATGAGCTCAATAAAGAGTTTTTCTTTCGTTTTCATGAACCTCCGATGACCATTGATCATTTTTCTTCATCTTTTCGTTTTCAAAACTTTTGTTGAAGCTAAATGATTTTTGTTTTCAAAAAATTTAAAATTTTTGTTTAACAAAGTAATACTTTGTACTGTTCGTGAAATCCGAGAATCACGAATATCGAAGAAAAATTTTAAAAATTTTTTAAGATCATAAGAAAAGATTTTTCACATGGATCATCTGAAAATTTTTTTCAAGAACCCGATGGATCTTTGTGAAGAATCGATATTTTGTTTTTAATAGAGATTTCGTAGATAAGTTTGTCTCCAAATTTCTTGATCAGAAGAAAATTCTCACAGATCTTTTATGTTTTAGAAAATAGGTAAGTAATGATCTTTAGTAGTTTGAGAGAGCTTTTTCAATATTTTCAGAGCTGTTGAATATTGAGGTGTGTATGATGAGATCCTCTCTACAGGTATCAACGTTAAAATACTTCTGAGAATATCAGGATTTACCAGTCTAATATATAAAAGAATATCACGAAGAACATCATCTAACATCATGATCTCTTTCTCCAAAACCTCTTTTTCCTCAGTAATCTTCTTAATCATCTCATAAAAATTCTTCAAAGCCTCTTCACGTTCTCTCTCAATTCTAGACTTAACTTCTTCAGCAACAACTCTTAATCTTCTCAAGACATCTTCATCATAGGGAATCCTAATTGTTCTTCTATCAACATCAATTCTTATTTTTCTACCTTCTTTAGATATTTTCACACTACTCTTAGCATCCCTTATGATCTTTTCTATATATTCTAACTCCTGAGACATCTCTATCATAATAAAGATCTTAACAAGAACTTATAAATATGAATCACAACTTAAACATGTATATATGAGCAAAAGCTCTTTTATAAAGATCTATTGGGAACCCCAATAGATCATATGGATCATATGTAGAGATCTTTTGAATGGTATTCCCAGCTAAATTGAGTTTCCAATTGTTGAGATATCACTATAAACAAAGATCTTTTCTTATATCTGACTCATCTAAGTATCATTATGATCACTAGAAATATAGATCATTATGTTCATCATAATGATTTGATAAATAGATCGCCGGGGCAATATCTATAGGACAAGATCGTCTGTTCAATCAGATCATATTAATTGGGGAGAATAGGATGGAGATAAGAAAAAATTGTTTTAGACTCCTAAAAAAGATCTATGAGAAAGATATAATACTTTGTAGTCTCCCCGGGGGATATGTTACATGAATATATGTTAGACATTTTGTCCTGCCCCACTCCCTCCCAGCGATCATAATGATGGGGCAAACGATTTTGCCCAATAGATCTTGTCCAAGCGATTTTCCCCAAGCGATCTATTAGATGGGAGGGAGGATCCGCCTCCAAGCGATCATAGTTTATGATTGTTAGGACGCGAATAAGATCATGTTATAACAGTTCTTATTTAACGATATGATATGTTTTTATTTTTGAGAGTTGTCATATCTTTGGGATTAAATATGTATTCTAAAAAGATTGGAATAGCAATATGTTCCAGAGAAGAAGTTGAACAATCGTTTAAAGATAAAGAGGCGGGTATGTTTCTTAAACAGCTTCTTGAATATCTAGAGAAGCTTGGTAAAAAAGAAGATAGAGATTGAAAAAGAGTATATTTATCTGTTAGGTTTCATCTGTTTTTAAAGATCTTGTTTTATACTCTTCAGCACTTCTCTTTATTAATGTAATCTCGAAAAGCATTAGATGATAGAAACTGAGCATATATGCTGAAAATGTTCTCCAAACATTTGCATCGCCATATATTAAGACGGCAAATAACTTTTTAGCAGACTCTATTACGTCACTACTCCATCCTTCAAATAAAGTCTCAGCTATTTTATCTTTATTTCTCTCACTGATCTTTAAAGGTATATTATATATTTCGCCAAGGATCAATTCTATAAGCGATAATAGATAAAATATAAAAGCTGAGTGTGACATCAGGCTTTTTATATATATGTCTTCAAATAATTTTTTTACATCATCGTATGTGAACCCCAGATCTTCTTTTAATTTTTTAATATATTCATCAATCATTTTATTAACTATCACGCTATGTTCTAAATACGCCTTACCTTTCTCAGTTAATATATAACGACCTCTCTCATCTTTTATCACAAAACCTTTTTCAAAAAGTCTCTTCATATGTTTATGAACACTCTGTTTTCTAACACCGAAATGTTTAGCTATATATGACAGGCTGACGGTTCTGGCTGACGATTGATCTAGTATTCTCAAAATTTCTACTGGATCTATAACTCTCTCATTTACCATTGTCAGCACCAATATTTAACTAACAGGTGACGCAATATATAACCTAACGGTGAGAGAATGATATTAAAAATGTTGGATCAAGGCTTGATCGATATCGGAGAACTCAAAATCACGAAATCGAGCTTAGGTAAGAAAAGATCAGGAGATAGATATTTGATCAATCTTCCTATGAATCGAAATTACTTGTGGAGAACTCTCTACGAGAAAGGCGTAAAAGTAAGAGTATTTATAGAGATCCCTCGAGAGTCTAAATATATAATTCAGGCTAAAGATCGTGATTGAATAGTTGATAGATAACAAGGATCAAAATTTATGTCTAATAATTTTTCCAAAAAAGATCCGATAAATGATCCTTTTAAGGTCAAGGAATTTATTATTGGTAGCGTCAAAAATAATGGCCGAGGAAACTTCGGGTACTTACAATTACTAATTCTCTACTATGCACTACACGTTGCAGATAAATTTACGCCCGGCGAGATAATACCCTACTTTGGCTTAGACAAACAAAGGTATCAGCGTCGCATCCATGATGCTCTGACACGTCTTGTTAAACGAGGTATAGTAAAAAAGATTAAAAGAGGCTTTTACGAATTGAATCAACATGTAGATCTTTCTTTAAAAGATCTTGAGAGTCTGATCGAGAAGGTCGCGGAAAAAGAGTTTAAAAAGGGCCGAAAGATCTTTAGCAATATTGTTAGTAGATGGATCTATGATGGTGTTATGAGGATCCATAGTATTGGAGCAGAAAGTTTTCTAGAACTGTTCTTTCAGATCGCCTTAGTGAAAGAAATACTTCCTCTCGTTGTTGAAGGTTTGCGTGGCCACTTGCGAAAAGCTGGTTTTTCAAAGAGGTTTCTCAGCGGTATAGAGTCTACGGCAAAGAGATTAGCTGTGTCTATGTCAAAAGGAGATTTCATAATCGGAGGCCATGGTCTATATGGAGGTGGCACTCAGAAGGCTTTGATCCCTGTTTCTCATGTTGAAAGAATGGTTTCTCTGCGGGAAATTGGTATCGATGTCATTGTTCCGAAGGGCATAACGTTGCCAAAGATGCATTTAAAGATCTATACAAGCGCTAGCCCTTACGAGGTTAGAAAGGAGAATATGAGAACCTCTTCTTGAAGGTTCGATTCTTGAATATCTTAATTGTTATAACCAAGATCCCGTATGAAATTATTATTTTGTTTTTATATCGGATCAGAAATATGATAGCTTTATAACCTTAGAATTCGGGGATTCTTTATCTACTTTATCTGCCAAAGATTGTTGTAAAAAAGATCTTTTTTGATCCATATCAGTGTTAGCAAGATCCTATTGATTTTTTCTTCTTAATCTGTAATTTATGAATTAAAAGTATCTTCTTAAACATTATGCTTATAATACTTTATAAAAACAGTTACTAAACTAAGAATATTTTCTAAGAATATTTTAATAATATAACCTTATCATAAAAAGATTTTTCAAACCTCAGGTGATGATAAAAATGTGAGATTATTATGGACATGACATAGTATGATTCTAATAATAGCAGAAAAATAATGATCCTTTTGTAGATAAATCTGTCTACAAACGTTTTACGATGGATCCTTTTTCATAGGATCTTTATCAGGTGTAGCACCTGAAACATTTGTTAACAAATTTGTTAACAAACTGATTTATCATAAAAATATTTTGATCTCTTCTTTATGACAAAAACAAATTGCAGACAAAGTAATTTGTCTATCATCTAACTTGTTCTGCGATTTTGTTCACAGACAAGATCTTATCGAATTTTTTGTCTATAAAAAATTGAAAGTTATCTGATAGTTTAAAGACTTTTAGTCATGTAAGTTTTCTATTATTTATTTTATATTCACATAATGTTAAGATAGTAAGGATTACATGTAAAAACTCTTTAACAAAACACACGGGCGTGTTTATAAAGATCTTTCTCAGATGCTATATCGTAAAAGTTTGTTAACAAATTTGTTAACAAATGTTCTCATTCACTATACCGGAGCGATCCCTATGACTAAAAGAGGAAAATAGTAAACCAAGATAAGGAGATGTATAAAAAGCTTAATAAAAAAGAAGAGAAAAGATCTTGTTTCAATAGACGATGCTACTAGAGACGGATCAAAAATGTTTTCATGTGTAGCACCTGAGAAGGATCCGATGAGAAAAGATCTCTCGAAAACATTTGTAAATAAATTGAAGTTTTTTGTGTTAAATAGTTGATTCAATGTTGCTAGTTATAAAATCCTCGAGAAAGTTTGTTAAAGCTTTGTATAATGCGATCTCAATATTTAATTTGAATAGTTCTTTAATTTTCTCTTTATCTTTAATTTTATCTAGATCTATATCATAATAATAGATCTTTATTGGCAGATGAATAGGACATCTCTTGATCTCTAGAGCTATCCATCCCTCATAGATCAATGTTTTGAGTTTTTCAACTGTCTGTGGATTAGAATATACTTCAGCATATATATTGTCCTTATCTACTCCGATTATACTTTTTAGCTCTTCAAGTCTATTCCTGTATTTATTTAACTTATCGTTCATCTCATTAAGGATCTCAGATAATTCTTTTGGAAGAACGGGTTGTGTGAAATATCTTAACAAATCTTTAGTGTTTAATATGAAGAATGGATGATAAGGAATACATTTATTATACATTCTATTGATCTCATATCTCACAATATCTGCTAAGAAATTTTCATCATAAATGTGATATAATTTGCCTTCTCTGAAAGCATTATTAATAAGTTTATACTTCTTGATCTTCTCAATTTTTGATATACCTATTTTCTCTAAGATCTTTGGTTTAAACTCGTTTGAACAAATGAGATTTAAGGCTGAAACAATAAAAATCAGATCCTGAAGATCTTTATCAGACAGCGTGCTTTCACCTAGACATAATTTGATGTTCTCAAGAATCTTCTGTGTCTCTTCATCTTTAGATTTAATCAGATCTTCAATATTCTTAATAATATTCTTATTCTCAGCTTCTCTCCCAAGTATTAGATATGATATCGAAGGTCTAATCGAGATCTTTTCTTGGATCTTAGCGATAGAATTGATGACATGATCAATTGTCGTCTTGCCAGTCAGATCAGTTTCTGTTATGATGTAGCTTATATCTACTCCTTCTTCATATAATCTCCCAAAAACCTCCCCAAGATCATCATATTCAAACGTTCCTGGAGTTAAGATCAGTACTAAATGTTTAATTTTCTCAGGACTTCCTACTCTGATAAGTCTTCCTATACGTTGATAAAATTCTAACGGACTTTTTGACACATCAAATATCACAAGAAGCCAGGCCTCAGGTATGTCGATACCTTCATTGCCAACTTTAGTTGAGATTAATACTGAGATCTCGCCTTTCTTAAGTTTATCAATTAACTTGATTCTTTCATCTTTACTAACTTGACCAGTGAGTACATACATTGTCTCTTTATGCATTCTTTTACTTAAAACATCTCTTACCTCTTCAGCAGAGACAATTCTGCCTGTGTATATAAGAGTTAATTTTCCTTCTTGAGGTATATCATAAGAATTTACAACTTCTTCTATTAAAGTTCTCACTTTATGAGAGTTGATAGGCTCTCTACAAAATCTCTCTAGAACATCATTTCTAACGATCTTGCCTCTTGCTAAAAGATTTTCATAACTCTCACATAAGGCTTTTCTACCATATTTTACAAAAGTTCTTTCCAAAAAGGCATCTATCTTAGGATCTTTAGTTATATTTCCCTTTAATAATTCGTCATAGATCTTGATTTCATCATCAGAGAAATATGATTCATATATATCTGCTATAGCTAATGGAGGATCAAAATCAGGATCTATATCTTTCAACTTTTTAAAATCATAATGAAGTAGAATAGGTGTTCCAATAATCTTTATAAGTTCTTCTCCTCTAAGAATTTTTTCGCTAGGTAATAGAGCTGTGAATCCTATTAAGATCTTTGGATTCAAATGTTTAAGAAGCTCTTGATAATATTTGTTTCCAAATGCGTGATGCACCTCGTCTATAATTATGAAATCAAAAGATCTTTTCTCATCAATATTTTCAACACATTTTAATGATGTCATTGGTGTTGCTATAACAATCTTTTTATATGGATCAAGAAAATCGCCACATTCACCTTCATATTCTTTTCCGACGTTATCAAAAGTTTTAGACCATTGTTTTTTAAACATTTGATCACATAGAAATCTTGTTGGCTCAACAACTAGAACTCTGTTATAACCACCATATTTAATAGCATAATAAGCTGTGAACTCTTCAAGTAAAGTCTTACCACTGCCTGTAGGCATAGAGACTATGATAAATCTATTACTCCTCAAATTTCTAAGGATCTCTTGAGCAACATAAGATTGATATTTTTTCAACATAATCGGTTTGCCCGATAAATATAGCATTCTCTCGGAGAGAAGTCTATTAAATTCCTCAATGATCATAAGCTCATTTGGATCATTTGACAAATAAAAACACCTTAGAGATTTTTATTACCGTCCTATGATATTACATAAATATTTTGAAAAATAAAAATATTAAATAAAAAGTTTATTTGGGGAGTCATTTTTTGATTGAGAGGATTGTTTCTTTAGATCCTCAGAAGGCTTATGAAGAATTAAAAAATCTTCTTATGAGAAATGATTGTAGAATAGTTAGAGAAGAGCCTTCAAAAACTATCGTGGTCGAGCATGGATCAGTTTTCGGAATGACTTCTAAGAGTATTGAGAAGAGAATAACTTTCACATTAATACCTTATGAAAACAAGACAAGAATCATCAGCGTAACATCATTAACTAAAGATCTGACTTATACTATTATATTTATATATGTTATGTCGGTAGCAATTCTCATAGTATACGGCTTCTTAGTAGCCGAGATGATTTCATTTGTATCATTAATCAGACAAATAATAATTAAAAATCCGTTAATGCCATCACAATTTTATAATATTTATCACGACCTGTTGTATGCGTCTCAGATCGCGATAATAATATACATTATCATGATCATCTCTTTAATTATAGGCGTCATACATACCATCTATATATACCTTAGAAGAGAAAGATTTTCTGAAGAGATCCTTAGATATCTGTCGTGAAACATACTATTATATTTTCTCAACAACTTTTCACTTTATAAAGATCCTTAATATTTCAAGAGCTGTATCATGTTGCTAATGAGACATTTTCTATGATGCTTCTTAACATCAAGTATATTGTTGTTATGATGAATTCTATATCTGCTCTTTTAGTTATTTTAGATCTTCCTGTGTGAGATCCTATTGATGTAAGATTCCATAGTCCTATGAATATCTTTTCCATAGCTTCGCCATATTGATCTCCTCCATAAATCTTTTTAAAATCTATTTTTTCTTTACCTTTTTCTTCTTCTACTTTTATAACTAATCCAAGATCTTTTAGATATTCTCTCAGCTCTTCAAGAGCTTTTCTACAAGCATTCAGACTCTCCTCTATATTTTCAAACATAAGTTTCATAGCTCTATCAAGATGATCAAGAGAGTTTTCTAAATGTTTATTTGAAACCTGTTTGATCATAGGGATCTCAATTATTCTCACATATTTAAAACCTAATTTCGAAAGTATTTCTAACCATTCATCAACTCCAATCTCGATTAATGAAGAACCGCTTCTCGCATCTACCACTAAGGAAATATATTTGATTAGATATAAAGAGCTACCATCATTATACTGTACTATAGGTATATACTCCGGAGAACCTTCGACAGGCTCGATCTTTATCGGTTGCCTTAAGCGTGTGGTAAGTAGAAGAGAAGGTGTTATTTCGAAACGTAATTTACCTCCAGCTCTGATCTTTTCGATCTTTTCAAGCTGTTTGTATGTAAGATCTAATGAGATCCCTGTTATAACAGATCCCTTAGGAGGAATACTGAGTGGAGTGATAGATTTAGCACGACCTATATAATATCTTTTAGGATGTTGAGCGCTTGATACATAGACTGAACCTTCTATATCCCATATTTTAATCTCTTCAGAGACATGACTCATTATCTCAATATCAAAAGTTAATCTCAAACCCTCAGTATCTGGATATGGAAATTTTACATCTAGCTTAAGAAACCTGATAGTTAACATAAATTTCAACCAAATATAGTTCTCTATGATAATTTTTAAGACAATAAATGTTGGCCGGATCTTTTTAATCATCTAACGTTTTATATGGATGGCTGTTATATATTATTTCTTAAACAATATAAATAGTTGGTGGTGTTGTTGGTGGTGTTCATTATTAGAGATAAAAGTTATGATATTTTTCGTGAAGATATTGAGAAAGTGTTAGAAAATCTTGATCCTGAGCCTCTTCGTGGTCGTGCTAAATATTATATAGAATATAAGGGCAAGAGATATCCTATTAAACAAGTTATCTCAGCTGTGACTGGATTACCAAGGATAGCATTTACAGCATCACATGCTTATAGAATATTAACAAAATTAGGTTTTGAAGTAAAACAGTTAAGTTCTGAATATGAGAAGAAGGTGAAATAGTGGATTCTGAGGATCTCATAAGATTCATTAGAAGACTTAAAAGAAAACTAAGAAAATATGAAAAACTTTATTCACATAATGAAGGAGCTGTGAGAGAACAAATTGTCAGTCCATTTTTAAGAATGCTTAAATGGAATATTGAAGATCCAGATCAGATCATCCCTGAATATCCTATTGGAGAGAGAAAAAGAAAAAAGCTTGATTATTATCTGATTATCAGAAGAAGAGGCAAGGCCGAGCATGCTGTTATTGAAGTAAAAGCTTTAGGAAAAGCCAGAGAAGGTGTGTCTCAAGCCATTGACTACGCAAGAAATGTAAAGGCCAGTTATGTTATAGTTACTGATGGCGATACATGGCAGCTATATGATACTTCTAAACCATTATTAAATGCATTGGTAGAAAAATGGAGTATCCTTAGTGAAAGTCCTAGAGAAATTGCTAAGAAGGCACAGATTATTGCTAATACAAGTGATTTCGGGAGAAAAGAAGCATTATCTTCTTTAGAGATTCAGCCTAGGGTAAGAATCAGATGTCCCTACTGTGGTCATGAAGATAGATTAAACAGATTTAGTATATTAAAAACATGGAAATATAGATCGTGGAATGCGTATCATCTTAAGTGTCCTGCATGTGGCAGAAAATTTATGTTTTATATAGATCCTAGTGGAAAAAGAAAAAGTTTTACGATCCCAAGAACGTCTTCTAAATCAGAAAAAGGTGAAGGAAAATGATCAAATATTTATATTATGGTTGTAAGAAGAGAAAAACTTCATTGTTAGGCTCAGATTCTTCTCATTATAGTATCGAGGTCTGAAAAATATGAGTCAAGAGCTTCCATTTACATCAGAGTTTTGGAAAAGACTTGGCGAATATCTTGATAAATATCGTGTTGGAGGTCATAAATTTAAGGTTGAACCTCTTGGCAGAACATCATATTATGGTAAGATCCCTGATATAGTTATAACTGATGAAAGAGGTTTTCCTCAGCTCATTATAGAGACTAAAAGAAAACATGACGCAGGTCGTGAAGATCTTTATGACCCGTTAGGAAAAGCCCCTATAGCTCAGGCATTATGTTATGCGTCTCTTGCTATGGAACATTATAGTATGGAGAGAACACCTCTATTCTCTACAGCAAATAGAGATGTCATATTTATCTTCAAAGGCGTTGAGAAAGAGGAGCTTAAAGATCTTGTAGACATCAATGTGTGTAAAGATAGACATCCTACTTCAGAGGATTGGGAGAGAGCTTTAAAACCTGGTGGATATATTAAGCTTATTAGTCAGGGATATCTTCTGGGAAGATTAGAGAGTCCTCTTAAAGAAGATACTATCAAAAGACTTTTTGATGAATATGTTGAGAAATGGATAAGTAAGACCCCCATAACACCAGTACATCTCTATAGAGTACTAGTAGATCAGCTTAGAGAAGATGTTGAGAAACTTCATGAAGAATATGTAGAAGATGCTGTGAAAACAAAAATACTTGAAGATCCTCAGTATTTTGAAGAGCTATATAACTTAGCTATTGAACAAGGCTATCCTAAAGGAATTTTAAGCCCAGGTCTCTTTTCATTATGTATTTATGAAGAGAAAAGCATTAAAGAAAACGTGTGTAGACCATTAGCAGATAAGATATCAGAAGCTTTCTCAAAAGCCAAAACTGCTCAGAACATATTCTCAGTATTAAAAGAATTAGCAGATAAAAAAGTTGAAGAGTTAGTAGAATATTGTAAAGAAATCAGTAAAAGCGGAAAGATCCCTCCGCCTGTCTGTGGTAAAAAGATTAAAGATGTGATCTCTTTTAAGAACCTATCGAGTCTTATGACTTATGCATTTGCTATGAAAATATTAGCATATAAGATTCTTGAGTTTCATCACAAGATACCTGAGCTTAGACCTCTGAGGAATATTGTCGAAATTAATGGAGAGAGAATAGAGATAAGAAGTTCAGATGATATTGTTAATGTTTTAAACATATTTTTTGAATCAGCCTCAAAAACGTTAGAAAGGATCCTTAATATAAAAGATTTTAGACCGCTTTTCAACACAGGACTTTATGACAAAATAGCTTTTAAAGGACTTAAAGCTATTGAGAGAGTTAACGAATTAATAGAGATTGCAGATGCGATCAAAGAAGCTCTCAGATATCTCCCTGGCGTAATAGGTTATGTATATGAAGGTTTTATACCTCCTCGAGAGAGACATCAGCTTGGTCAATTCTATACTCCTCCTGCTATAGCAAGACTTATAACTAGATGGGCGATAAGATCTGATGATGACATAGTCCTTGATGGTGGATGTGGATCAGGTACATTTCTCATAGAAGCTTACAAAAGGATCCTATATTTAAAGTTTAATAAAGATTATAATATTAGTTATCCTTCTTGTGAGACTGGTGTTAATGAACATCAAGAAATTCTCGAGAGATTATATGGTGTAGATATAAACGCATTTGCAACACAGTTATCATCTTTACATCTAATGCTTATGGAGCCTCGATGTCCTTTCTCAAGACTTAATGTTGAGACAAGAGACTTTTTCACACTTAGTAGTAGAAGAGAAGATAAAAATGTTAAGATTGTCAAGCCGTTTGATGCGGTGATTGGCAATCCACCATATACTAGATGGGTTGAGATCCCTGATACAACAAAGGATCTTATTAAAGAGAGAGTTAAAGACTTAATGAGTAAATATGATCTGTTTGCTGATGTTATGAGAGGAAGAGAGCCGGGGATTTATGTTTATTGGATACTTCACGCATCAAAGAATCTTCTTAAGGCTGGTGGCAGACTTGGAATGATAATATCAAACATGTGGCTGCAGACAGATTATGGAGTGGATTTTGGCAGATTTTTACTTGATAACTTCAAGATCAAGGCATTGATAGATATCTCTTATAGACTTTTTGAAGCTCTGATATCAACAGTCATAATATTAGCTGAGAAAGAGCCTAATGAAAATGCTCGAAAAGATAATGAGGTTCTGCTTATTAGAATACCTCCAATAGATAGCAGGCTTAGTGATAAAGAAGTTGAGGTAAAACTAGATGAAGCTTTAAAATGTATTGAGGAGGCTATAACACCTGATTATGGATTCAGTAAAGATGGGCTTGATAAATGTGTGCAAAACCATGGGATTTGGTATAATTTCGTGAAACAATCTGAGATTCCAAGAGATAAGAAATGGATTAGTCTATTCTTTGAACGCGTAGAGGACGTTGTAGAGGCGCTTGAGACGCATCCATTAATGATAAAAGCTAGTGAATGGTTTAAGCCAAGTAGAGGTAATAGCATATACTCTATTTGGGCTCTCGATCACGGTAGAAGGCCTGATCTTGGAGCTAAAGATTTCTTCTACTTTAGTAGAGATAAAATAGATGATTGGGATGCTAAGGTTAAGGGATTTAAAGAAGCTGTAACGAAGTATCTAGTGCCAGCCATAACAGCATCTAGATATGTCAAGACATTTATATTTACAGAAAGAGACTGGATGAAGATAAGAGATAGGAAAAAAGAGGAGAGAGAGAAGTCGAAATATTCTTATTCTGACGTATGGATCTTAGTATTACATGAAGATAGAAACAATACACCTCAACAATTACAGGAGTATATCAAATGGGGAGAGACTGAGTGTAAAACACAGATTAGAGCTACCAGAGGAGGAGGCAAAATATGTAGCAAGGCCGAAGCATGTAAGGCCAGAGAGAAAGCTAAAGCTTATTTCTATGGATGGTACGATTTGGGAGGATATATACCGACGCCAATAATGGCAATTAGACAGGCCGGATATCATCCACAGTTCTTCTTAGTTACAATGCCTCTGGTTACCTACGATGCTATTATAACGTTTGTGCCAAGAGTAAAGATGAAAGTGGCTAACAAAATATTTGATCCTATCGAATACAATAGAGTTTATGGCAATGTTTTAGATAATATAAAGCCTAGTATAGAGCTTGATGAGATTGAGATTAAAGCTCTTCTGGCATATCTTAATTCGACGTTCAATTGGGCATGGCTCGAACAGAGCGGTAGAAGAACTGGTGGTGGTATATTAGCTCTTGAAGTTAATATCGCTGAGGAAATGCCTATATTAAATGTTAAGAAGATCGATAGAAAACAGATAGAAGATCTTGCTCAACTTTTTGAGAAGCTTGAATTTTCCGCACGATCTATAATAGGTGATAGCAGTAATGAATCTGTATCTGAGGAGGAGAAAGGTGTTGGAAAACTTGAAATGTTTAGGATGCTCAGATTAATATTTAGAGAGATAGATTCTAAAATTGCTGAAATACTAAAGATCAATGTTAATGTAGATGAGTTGTGGAACTCTGCTTGGGAGATGATGAGAAGAAGAGTTGAAGGTGCTGGCAGAAAAGTCAGGCCTGGAGCTGAGATAGAGATAGAAATTAAAGAAGAGAAGGAAAGTGAAATAAGAAAAGGTAGAAAAAGAAGAAAGAGAAGCTCAGAAGGAAAGGTGACTCCTCTCACTAAATGGTTTAAACAAGGCGATAATAAAGATCATAAAAAGTCTTCATAATAAATTACGTTTTGCGTATGAGAGAAATCATTCTCAAAAAAGTGAGGTGACAAGCTCTTTTAAATAGCCTAGGTATTTAGAGTAGTTTTCATCAGCTTCTCCAAGAAGATCCTCATATCTAGCCTCAGAGATTTTAAGTTCTCCAAATCTGCTTTGAATAAATCTTGCTATCTCTCTAGACATGACTTTGATCATCAGTCTCCAAGAGATTTTTCTAACATATTTAGGGAGCAACAGATTGCGTCTTTTAACATATTTTGTTAAAGCTCTTCTACTAACGCTGATCCCTGCATATTCCTTAAGCAGCCTCAAAGTATTTAATGAGAAATAAGCCCACTCACAAGGCTTAACACTCTCTCTTAAGCCAACATAATATCTACAGAAGCCTTCATCATTGAAACACACTAGTCTAGACGTCTCAACATCCAAGCCGTTTATCTCAATAATATCATCAGGATTGAAACTCTCAATAACATATATAGCGTGTGATAATCTGAGGCCTCCCTCAAGCATAAGCCTATAGACCAAATAATATAGCTCATGATTTTCTCTCAAGACGGATAAGGTTTTGACAAGATCCTCAATATTTATCGGGTAGGATCTCACGTCCATCTTATAACTTCTGCTAGGAACTATCTCCATTATCCATCCATATGTCTCAGGCGATATTCTCCTAAGATAATAGAGATACTGGATGTAATGTCTAAACACATTTCTAAGCCACTTATTCTTATGATTAATAACGTAATTAATAAGATCCTCACTAAGAGTTTTTCCTTCAAGATGTTTCTTAAAGAGATTACGATAATAAGCTATCGTCTCAGGATCTAATACTTTTCTCCTCTTCTTTCTCTCTCGTAGAAATTCTTCAAATCCTTGGCTCCATGTGAATACTATTTGAGAGAGACTTATGCCAAGCATCTTTCTAAGATCTTCTCTGAAATTCTCTACCGTAAACCTCAGTATAGCCTGTTTCAAATATTCATCCTTAGAGGCTAACGCCACAGCCTGTAGGATCAATGAGTAGTCTATAGATCCATCTTCACGAATAATCCCCACAGCTTTTAACCTGTCTAAGCCTGCCACTATCTCGTTAAACTCTTTTTCATCAAGATATTGAAGCGCCTTAGAGATCACATCATCAGGGATCTTTCTGAGACCATTCAGATAGTTATGGAGGGATCCTTTTGCTATATCTAAAACCTCTACAGTTTTGTTGAAGCCGAGCTTCTCCTTCACTCTTCTAAGGATCTCTCTTCTCACATCATCACTAAGACCTCTCACATTAACCTTATGAATCCATTCAGGAGAAACTTTGAGTTCATTTGTGAGCTCACTCATGAGTTCACACCTCCCAAGTAGAATCGTGAACCTCGGGGGTTAATAAGCTTAACTCAGCGGGCCCGCCGGGATTTGAACCCGGGATCTCCGGCTCCGGAGGCCGGCGCCTTATCCTGACTAGGCCACGGACCCTCTATTTATAATGTATCTTTTAATGTTTTTACTTTTTTATGTTAATAGTATCTGGTGTATTGTTTTATGAGCATAGATCTTGTTGAGATAATAGCTGAAGTAAAGACTGTTCTTAATCTGAGCGG
>WYEB01000433.1_pt1 | contig 15194 bp, 13 predicted proteins | sample 6343061 | NCBI WGS metagenome assembly WYEB01 (sample SAMN13812332, study PRJNA600296) | hot springs metagenome | biome: ENVO:00000051; feature: ENVO:00002007; isolation source: sediment sample from Evening Primrose shelf | place: USA: Yellowstone National Park, Evening Primrose Hot Spring ... | reverse complement strand
GGTGCACGTAGCCCCTGGTCCCCCCGAGCAGGACCCGCTGCGCGAGGAGACCCTCCCTCCACAGCGCCACCAGGCCCCTGGCGTCCAGGTACTTCGGATGGATGCTCCAGAGCCTCATCCCACGGATCGACGGGCCGCGCGGGCTGGCACTAAAGGGCATTTCTGCCCATGCGCTGGCTCCGATGAGGAGATCGGGGAGGCGGCGATCGCTCCCGGGGGCGCGCATCGTCCTATCCTCGGAATCGATGCGCATGAGCCCGCGGGCTTAGGGAGCGGGCCGTCCGGCGGAGGCCAGCGACGTGAGCCGATGCTGAGCTGAGGAGGCATCCGTGCTCATCGCTTCAGGATTGAAGCGGAGGTTCGCGCGTTCCCAGAGCGCGAGCAAGAGGAGGATGAGCACCACGGGCGTCGTGCAGAGTATGAGGGCCCTGAACCCCATGTACCTGAGGGCTAAGCCCCCGACGAGCGACATTGCTATCTGCATGGCCATCATCGTTGACGTGAAGTAGCTGTTCGCCCTGTTCCTCTCCTCCTCGGGGAAGGAGCGGCTTATGGAGATCATGGCCAGCGGCGTGCCAGCCCATGAGGTACGCCCAGCACAGAGAAGGCGATCATGTAGGCCAGCAGGCTGCCGCTGAGGGATACCAGCGCCAGCCCGGCCAGCAGAAAGATCCTCGCCAGGAACGACGTGGTGAAGAAGGCAGCGAATATCAGCGTTATGAGCCAGCAGAGCGCGTGGAACGCATCCCTGGCGAATATCCCGCCAAAGGTGAGCAGCACGGCCGTCGGCATGCTGTACACCAGGAACGTGTAGATGCCAGTCCAGAAGCCCGGCCTCGTCCACCCGATAGCCTCCTCCCCCTCGGCGGCACGGCCCACCCGACCGAACCGAGCGCGCGGGCCCGGTCCAGCACCGACGAGTGGGACGGCTTTCTTCCATAAAGGACGATGGGCCGGCCATGTGGAGGTGGAGCGCGTGCGCCCTCTCCCCGATGGGTATTTTATGCCGATTGAATATGCCGAGGGCGCGGATCATCCACTCCAGCTCCCTTATCGGGTTGAAGTGGAATCTGACCAACACCTGCGCGGACCGTTGTAGGTGATCCTTCCTATCCGACCAACATAAATAGAAGAATTATTATGATCATACCGCATTGCTTAAGAGACAATTATTGTTTAAGAATAAGAGGTCGTGGCTCAACTTTCTCTGGCCACCCGCAACCAAACCCAATCTTTGGATCAATATAAAATAATTAATAAATAAATGACAATCTGCTATGCAACTGGAATTTTATATAATTCTATATCACCTAAATTCGTATCTTTATCGAGACTAGGGACGTCGATCGTGCGAGAATAGTAGCCATCTTTTTCGATCCTCACGATATATGATCCATGAAGTTTTAATGATGTGAACTTGAAATCCCCAAATTCATCGGTCAACACCCACTTACTGCTACCGGCGTCCTTATCGATCAGCGTTACCTTTGCCCCTTGTAGGACCTCGTCAGCTTCTGGATCATATACCGACCCCGCCAGAAAAGGTTTGAGAAGATCCGCACCTAAGTAGCGGAGCTTGGGCTTGAACTGCGACATATCCTTCAGCTCGATGGCACCGCCAGTTATGACTGGCAGCACCGCCTCGCTCCTGCTCAACATATCACGGAGCTCCTCGTCGTCACCGAATTTGAGCGCGCCGGTAGGACACGCTTCGACGCACCTAGGCTCCTTCCACCCCTGATCCAGCAGGTGCGCGCACCCGGTGCACTTCTGCGCTATCCTGAGATCTTCATTCCAATATATCGCACCATAGGGGCATGCGGAGATGCATTCCTCGCATCCATTGCACTTTTCGGGATCTATAATAACTATTCCATCATTCCTCCTGTAGATCGCGTTCACGGGGCACACGTTCATGCACGGCGCGTTCTCGCAGTGCGCGCAGAGCGTCGGCACATAGCTGACCCTCGTGAAAGATCCGCTGCCCCTCTCCACGTCGTTGAGCTTCAGCCAGAAGTGGCCGACCTCGGGCTGCGGCTTCGCGTATGGGCTCCAGTCGTTCCCCACGTGCTCGTCCTTGCACGCGAGCTGGCAGTTGTAGCAGCCCGTGCAACGTGAGAGATCCACGAGGAATATCTTGCTCATTGTCCGCACCTCGTCCATGATTTGTAGCAGAGACCAGCCGCGGGATGGTATTGTTTACGGAATGCCTCGGGGTACCGCTCCATCAAATACTCCAAGTTGACCTTCTCGACGTTCACCAGTATTCCGCTCTCGACCATGCCGGCGGCGTTCTTAGAAGTGGTCTTCGAAGGTGTTATCAGGTCTATGGCTCCCCCGCGGTCAATCCTGTCCTCTACCGATATCAGATCGGCCCTAGCGCCGTGATCAACCGATACGACCCCGGGCATTATCCTATTGGTGACGTAAGCCGCGCATAACACGGCACCGCGCTCGTTGTAAATCTTCACCACGTCGCCCGTCCGGACCCCCAGCCTCTCGGCGTCCGCTGGATTGATCCAAGCCGGCTCGTAGAGATAACCATCAGGCCCCTTGATCTTGCACATGGTCAGCTCCCTCAGCCATATGGCATCATCCAGCTGGGCGTGCATCCTGCACTTGGGATGATTTGATACCAATAGAAATGGGTATTTCTTGGCCCTCGGATGCAAGAGGCTCTCTTGGTGCGACTCGCCGTATGGTATATAATGCGGGACTGGGGGCCTCTCCTTGTCATCCGGGAAGTGCTCCGCGAGGCGCTTGGAATAGAACTCCAGCTTGCCCGACGGTGTACTAAGTGGGTTCTTCTCGGGATCCTCATAGAATCCCCTCAGGCCGGGTTTGTAGTTCTTCCAGTTCGGATCGATCGGCACCACCCAATACCCCCTCTTCTTGAGCTCCTCGAATGTTATATAATTCGCCGCGCCGGAGAGCTCGAACGCCTTCTCGATCCACTCATCGATGGTCTTACCGCCCGTCACTTTCTCATAGAGACCCTTGAACATCTCGGGATATTTCTCCTCCAGCCTCTTAGCGACCATCGCCACAATCTCGTAGTCGCTCTTGGATTCTCCCACGGGCTCTATTGCCTGATCCTCGTATACCACCGCGAAGTATTGGTGGGCTGCCCAAGGAGCGCCCATTGTTCCTAAATCCTTCTCCTCAAATTTAGTCGTAACAGGCAGTATCAAGTCGGCGAACAGCATATCGTTCTCCAGCCAAGGTCCTTGAGCCACTATGAATTCGATCTTCGGGCTCCGGTAGGCCTCAATTATCCTGTAGCCATTGTTCCAACATGTTATCATACAGCCGTTCTCGTTCCATATCATATGTATTTCCGGCAGACCCGGCGCTGGAAACGTGTACTTGATGAACTGCTCTTGGACTGGCATGCGAGAGTGGCAGAATCCGTACCAGCTGACCGGCGGATTCAGAATCGCATCGGCGACTAGCGTCTTTGGCACGAATTGCTTCAGATATTTAGAATACCACTCCTTCAGATTCTCGTACTTTACGAACCACAATGCCTCGTAGACTCCTCCATGTACGGCGCCATAGACCTCGGGGTTGAACAGCGCGCTGGGCCACGGAGTATCGGCCGCCTTATTTGAACCGTTGTGGAGCTGCTGTACGCCTGGCTTCCCGAGGCCCTGCATCCCGAGGAGTATCACCTCGAGCCTAGCCGGCTCCGTCGAGTAGGGTCCCCTTATGTAAGGGCCCCCGAATACGTGACATATAGACACGCGCTTGGACCCCCAGAACCTCGCCAGCGCCTTTATGACCCTCGACGGAACCCCGGTTATGGCCTCGGCCCACTTCGGCGTCTTCGGAACTCCATCCTCCTCGCCCAGCACATACTTCTTGAACTCGTCGAATCCCACTACATGGGTCCTGACATAGTCCTCGTCATACAACTTCTCAGTCAACCAGACGTAAGCTATGGCCAGTTGCAGCGCCGCGTCAGTATTCGGCCTTATCGGTATCCATTTGTCGGCGTGGACGGCGGCGGTGCGGTTCAGATCAGGCGATATCGCTATCTGTTTTATCCCGACCTCCTTGAACCAATGTCCCCAGAGGACCTGATCTCCGAAGCCCCAAGTAGTGGTCTCATAGTCGCAACCCCATAGCAGAAGCGCGTCCGAATTCTCCAGGATGTCGACCAAGACATTCTTCTGTGGACGCTGTAGTCCATCGGGCTCCATCCCCCACACGTGCTTGGCACCCCACCACCAGCCTTCCCAGCTGTCTGGGTTCCTGATCGCCCATGTAAATCCCCCGAGCTGCACCCCGAGATGTGTCACGGCACCGTGCATCCCCTGCACGAACTTAGTCTGTTGGTGCCCGTCCGCGAGCGCCAGAATCGTATAGGTCGATCCGTACTTCTCGATCATCCTCTTTATCATCTCCGCTATTATGTCGAGCGCCTCGTCCCAGCTGATCCTCACGTACTTGGACTTCCCCCTGTTCTGCGGATTCGGATTGTCGGGGCTCCAGTCCACCCTCTTGAGCGGGTACTTGACACGGTTGGGCGAGTAGACGCGGTTCTTGTACACGAGCGCAAACGGGGATATCAACTCCTTCGTTTCAGGCTGGAAGACTTTGCCGCGCGCTTCTATCTTCCACCTCGCGCTGGCCAACTCCTCAGCCGAATATGCCCAGTCGTAATGCACCGGTCTGATGCGCACGATCCTGTTGCCTTTAACATCGATCCGGCACAGGTTTCCTCCCTGTGCAACCCCTCCGAGCCCGAGCAATTTGTACACTGATTTTACATTTTTGAATTTATCTTCTAATGAATCATTCTTTTCGGATCTCAGCGCATTGCTGTCATTCCCCACAGCCTGTGAGAGTGCGCACATATCGAGGAAGCTCTAGGTTGGAACCGTTATATATACTTTAGCAATTTTAATGATAAGTATTGTTAGTATATTTTTGTTATAGAGGAAGCGTTATTCTCAGCCCGTAGGAAGGCTCCATTGTTCTGAGCAATAGCCGACCGGGCTTAGAGACTTCTTTGAGACCTCTTTCTTCTCCGGCCCTCGATCGGGTACACTTTCGCACAAAGGCCCGGCAATGTAAGGAGAGCCGCGAGGACCGACTGGAGGTCCGTGATGAGGAGGGTGGACGGCGCCGATGGACTACCGCCGCAGCATACCTCGGACACGTGCTCCAGATACGGGTGGGTGGAAGGAGACATCAAGGGGAGCACAGTCTTCATATGTAAGCACTGCGGGCTCACCAACCTCTACCTGAGGATGGAGGGGATCCGCACGACATCGGCAGGATTTGTCATCCCACTGCCAACCGGTGGGTTGGTACCTCCCGACGAGAAGGGGAGGGGCACCGATCAATTCGTGAGGAGAGCTATATGATGCTGTGAGGCCCCGACCTCACTAGGCATACAACGGGTATGCTAATGCTTATCTACGCGCGTCTACATGGAATCAAACCCATTCGCCCTCATTCGATCCTTAAGCATTCGCATGTATTAACCCGGCGGAAGAACAGTGAGGAATAACGATTAGTAGAGCTGGCCGCCTGCACAGCATTTGGCGTTAGCGATTGGGCGATGGGAGCCCATGCTCCTGGGCGTTCCGCGAGCTCCGAGCCTTGTCGGCAGTGAAATCGTAACCTCAGGAATAAGATCGGAAATGATTGTGCCCAGCCGAAGGTTATATGTGGCGAATCCCCAGTACAAGCAAGATCGATACCAGTGAGAGGATGGCGCTCGCGACATATGCGGCCTCGTATGATAGGACGTCGACCAGGAACCCCCCTATGACCGGGGACAACAACAGGCCGATGCCCCCCCAGGAGCGTCCACGCGCCCATGATCCCGCCGGCGACCTTGCTGTGGAAAAGATCCCTCACGAGGGCCGCGTAGAGAACCCACACGCCGCCGTAACTGACGGCCACCGGTATCGTCCACAGGATCAGCATGTGGTAGGAGCCGGCCACCGCCGAGCCCAGAAGCCCGAGCATCATTATGGTATTATTTAGCCCGAGCGCCCATTTCCTCCCTATGACGTCGGAGAGCGCCGGGATGGCCACCGCGCCGATCAAGCCAACGAAACCTATCATGCTGAACACCGCTCCCTCGCCCGCGACCCCCGCCCCCAAGGCACGAGCGTACACCGCGGAGAAGGTCATAGGCGTCATTATCGCATACGCCGCCAGCAGGTACGAGATCCCGCCGGCCCAGAATTTTCCGCTCCGCACCGCGGAGCCGAGGCCCTTGAAGTACTCGGAACTAGATCCGCCGTTCTCGGGCGCGCTGGCGCCCTTGGCCACGAATGTTATCGGAAGCAGCCACAGCGCCGCCACAGCGCCCAAGAGTATCCATACCCCCCTCCACCCGAATTGAAGGAGCAGCGTTGGGAGCAGGATCCCTAGGATCGCAAAACCCAAGTTAACGCCGAGCTGGACGACTATCAGAGCCGCCCCTCTCCTGCTGGGAAATGCCCTCTGTACCCACACGACTATTGGGGTCCAGCCGATTGCAGCTCCAATGCCTGCGATCCCGAAGAATAGCGCGGCCTGCCACAGTGACGACGCATAGCCCATCAAAGCTGTTCCCAGTGCGAAGAGTGGTAAGAAGCTGATTATCACGCGCCTCAGATCGCGCACGTCTATCAGAAATCCGACGATCAGTGAGAATATAGTGTATGTGCCCAGGAAAGTCGAATAGATGAGGCCTGCCTGGAAGTTGTTCAATCCGAGCTCCATCTCCATCTCCGGCAGCATCATGCTGTACGCGTATCTGACCGCGTAGGCCATGAACGCTATCGAGAACGAGGCTGCGAGTATTGCGTAGCGCCGCTCCATTTTGGATGACCAGAAACTGACTACGTTAAATAGTTTCTTAGTATTACAGTAAATAATTTTTAATCGGAATCTAGAAGGTATCCTTCGCTCGGTCCGTGATTATTATAAATTCAAATGGATCAGGAGAAGGATCCCCCTTCCCATCGTCTACGCGGTTTCTCATTATTTCTAGGGACATTCCCCGAGGCGCGCCATCTGGACTTCCACGTCAGCTCGCGCGGGAACTCCATCGACGCATACACGTTCATGCAGGACTTCGCGTTCGACAATGAGGACCTTGAGGAGGCCCGCTCGAGTGTGAAGATTGGTGGATGCCACCGTGGCTGAATAGATGCGCCGGATGCTGCGGCAAGGGGGCGGACTTGATGAAACAGCGCCCGAGCTGTTCCGCGCCACGCTCAATGCTCATCCTCCGAGTTCATGGCCAAGAACCCGGTGACGGCTTCCGCGAACGACCGCTCGTCGACCGAATTCAGGCCATGGCGGGCGCCGGGCATTATCGACAGCCTACCCTCGGATATCACGCGATAGAGGCGCACAGCCTCCTCGGGCGGCACCAGCATATCGCTATCGCCCGTCGAGACCAGCACGTGAAATCCGGCATCGGCCAGCGCGCCGGGCTGCGGTTCCCGCTCCTCAGCGTACTCGGCGGCCTCCACCAAGAGCTGCCTCCAGCCCTCGCGCGCATGCGTGCGCTGAAGGATCTCCACGGCGGATACGGACATCGCGCTCGGCTCCAGCTCCTGCGCCACCATGTCCACGGACATGCGATCTCAGAGCATCTTGGTCGCGTGCATCACGAGCGCCCGAACGCAGCCGACGCACATGAGGCCGGAGGCCGGCCCCAAGTACCCCCTAAGCTGTATCCGATCACGGCGGCACGCGCCAGGTCGAGCGCCCGCATGAACCCCAGCGGGTCATCGCGCAGGAGATGATTCCGGAGCCTGCCCTGGGGATTATTGGTCCGGCCATGCCCCCGGAGGTCCAGGGCGATCACACGTTACGCCCAGCCAGCAGCGGGACGAACCTGCGCCAGTCCGCCGCTGATCCCAGTAAGCCGTGAACGAGTATCAGTGGCTCGCCTCCACCTTCCACTTCATAGTACAATGCCATGTCTATATCATTTTACATGCGCATAGGGCAAAACTATGGGAATGGTTACCTCAGACAAATGTAATTTACCACAACAGGTGCCACGAGGCTGACTCCGATTATCGCACCTACAAATATTGAACATAATTAATAGATAGGATATAGAAGATTAGCATATGATAAAAATCAAAAACAAAAAATAAAAATTACTACATATTGCGTGTGTTCACGGGAATATCCCGAACTGCGGGCTCGTGGTAGCGTACTGCGATGGCCAGACGACCTGCGTGTAGACGGAGTTCGAGGTGGAGTTGTAGAATGCCTCAATTATCAGCGGCTGGAACGCGGCCTCGTGGTAGCTGTTGAACAGCCTCGACGTGGGCTTTATCAGCAGTTGCAGCTGCGGGGGCGGCGGCATCGTCTCGAGCGCATTTATTATCGCCGTATTGTTAGTGCTCCCGGCGTCCTCGAGGGCGTACGCGGCTATCCACATGATGTCATATCCAGTCGCGCCCAAGTTTCCGGCCGTGCTGCCCGTGTAGGCCTTGTACTCGCTCCTGAAGGTGAGCCATTTGGCGTTGATCGTGGAGTTGCTCGTGAGGGCGTATGCGGGATAAGACGTATCGGTGAACGTGCCCGTCGCGGGTTTCCCTATTCCATAATAGCCGGGATCGTCGTTTATCGCATCCGCGACGAACACCACACCCTTGAGCGCCGGCATGCTGGCCGCCTGCTGCACCTCGGCCGCGCGCTCGGTGGGCCACATGGCGCCGGCGACCGCCTGCACGTTGTCCGAGGCAACCTTAGTCAGTATGCTCTGGAACTGGGTGTTGCCGAACGGATACGTTATGACGTCTACCACCTGTATCTGGTTCTGCCATCCGTTATGATATATCGTGTAGTTGATGCCCTTCCACGTGTCGATCCCCAGCTCGGTGTTCTGCGTCACTATATCGACCCTGAGCGGAGCGTTGGGGGAGACGGCCGGCTTGACGACGTAGTATAGGAATTCCGCCTGCCATTCGCCCTGCGTGAACGCGGTGGGTTGATAGTGGAATATCATATACTTGGCGGGATCGAAGTTCGTGAGGTTCTGGGTCCTAGTCACCAGTGGTGTAGCGCATGGGACTAGGGCTGGCTCCGCATACTGCTCCAGTACTGGTAGGTCAGCAACCGACACCACGCTCCCAGCGCTCGTGATAATTATGGCGGCGTGGTCGCTGGTTATCAGCGTGGAGGTGGCCGTCGGCCCATCGGCCGGGTTGGACTGGTCGTCCTGCCACACGAGGTTTATCGTGTAGTTGCCCGGCCCGTTCGGCCCGTTCGCGAGGTAGATGCCTCCCTGCGAGTTTATCTGCGATGCTGCGAGCTGGGCCCCCCAGAGGACCTCCTCACCTATGGGTCCCAGGGACCCTGTCAACGACTGCTCCATTCCTATGGTCACCTGCCCGACTATCGCGTGCGTCGGCGTCGGGGTGGGAGTGGGGGTCGGAGTTGGGGTGGGGGTCGGAGGGGGCGGAGGGGGCCTGGTGACGTACCAGGCGGCCACCCCGCCGACCACCGCGACCACGATAACCACAGCTATTATCGCCCATAGTGCTGTCCTAGAGATAGCACTTCTTCTCATCTCACTTCGTCGACTTACTTTACAATAAGTGTTATATAAGTATTACTTTTCCAGAATAGGCTCCGTTACCTTAAGCCCACCCCCTACCCGAGCGAGAAAATAGGGCGCAGCCCGTCCAGCCACCGCGGCATCCCCTCCTCCCTCCACTCGAGTGGGGGCCTCCCCAGGTCCCCGTTCTCGAACACGAAGTTGTGCATGAACATGAACGCTGACAGCCAGTTGAGCATGCGCTCGAACGCGCGCCCGGACGTGAGCCTGCTCTTCCTAGCCGGGAAGAGGTCGTCGAACGCCTCGGTCCTGTCCTTCAAGTACTGGACCATGCGCTCCATGAGGTTCCTCAGGGGGCGATCGTAGACCACGTGCTCGACGCCCGCCCACCTGCAGGCGTCCGCGTACCATCCCGCGCCATCGGTGTAGATCGGGACCCTGCCGTACCTGCGGACGGGCCTCCCGATGAACAGATAGGCATCTATGGAGTTCCCGCGCCAGCTCACGTGGAAGTCCAGCATCGCGCGCAGGTCGGGCTCGAACGCGACCCATATCCACGCGGGGGTCCCTCCCAAGCTCACCATGGTCTCATCCACGAATATGCGATGCACTTCCCTCGGGTCGGCGCCGATTGATCCGAGGACCGGGACCGAGCCTCTGCACCCACCTCCACATCGGGGCGTGGCTCCTACTGATGGGCCTCAGGGCCCTGGCGGCCCTCCTCAGCGAGAGGCCCGAGAAATACAGATAAACCGCGTAGGCCATGACAGGAAGGGGAGTCCTCCTCCTGATCTGGATCGGATTCGTGGTCATGGCAAATCGGGCGGAGGGCTCCCCCTCGGATTTAGGTCCATCGATGAGCTTAAGGTAACGGAGCCGCGAGCACCTCAGCAAAACTCTTCAACGAGGTCAACTACGAGAGGAGGCAGCAGTTCTTCCATGGAGAGAAAGTGGACCTCGAGGGGACGTGGGATAAGTACTACGAGAGGTACAAGGGTATACTCGGCGTCAACGCCCAGGCGGTCCTGCAGAAGAACAACGAGGCATGGTCTTCCTTCTTCTCCCTGCTGAAGCTGAAGAGGGAGGGAAAACTGCCGCCCCACATGAGGCGCGTCGGCCCGCCAAAGTATTGGAAGGATAGGGAGGGTAAGGAGAGGAAACTCGTACTGGTCGTCAGGCAGGACAGATACGTTGTGGACGAGCAGAATCACATATTAATCTTGAGGGACTTCGGCCTCGAGATAGAATTCGCGGGCGGGCTGAGGTGGCACGGAAAGCAGGGCAGGCTGGAGATACGCCACGATGAGGCCAGGAACACATGGTACGCCTCCATACCAGTTGAGGTTGGAGTTGAGACCACGAGGAACGGTAATGAGTCGAAGCATATTGTCCGCGGGGAGAGGAAATCTATCCGGATGGCGGAGCCGAGGGGCAATGAAGCCGCGGGGGTGGACCTAGGGATCAACATTTTGGCGAGCGCGGTGACGAGCAGTGGCGCCTGGCTCCTCTACAGGGGGTCGAGGGCGAAGGAGGATTACTTCTACCTCAGCAGGAGGATAGCTGAGGTACAATCCAAGGCGGACATCGCCAGGAACGCGGGCGACACTGAGGAGTTCCGGAGGCTCAACCGGAGGAAGCGGAGGCTGTTCCGGAAGCTAATGAGGCGCGTGGCGCACCTGTACTGGAACCTGGCCAACCATTTGGTTAGGGGCCTCTGGGAGCTCGGGGTGTCTAGGATCTACCTCGGGTATCCCCACGATATAGCGCAAGAGAGGGGCAACAAGCTCACGGTGAACATGTGGAGGTATCGCGAACTCATGGACGCGATTGAGCTGAAGGCCCAGGAGTACGGCATCCGCGTGTACGAGGTCCTAGAGTACAGCACCTCTAATCACTGCGCGATACATGGGACGAAGGTGGCGAGGGGCCCGAGGGGAGTGGTCACCTGCCCGCTCGGGCACAGATTACACAGCGACCTCAACGGGGCCCTGAACATTCTGAGGCGCGGCGTTGGCGCGATCCCGGCAACGCTCAAGGGGCCGCTCTCCTTCCTCGTGGACCACAGCGGAGTAGCGCCCGTCAAGGGGGCGTAACCGCCGAGACCCCGCCCCGGGGATCCCGGGGAATCCCCGCCCTTCTAGGGCGGGGAGGGGGTCAGATCCGGGTTCGCGTTCGCCAAGTACAGGTACAGCGGCTATGCGCTGCTGGTCGTCTCGGTGCTCGTGATAGTGGGTGCGCTCCTGCTGAGGTACACTGTGCTCGCATCGAGCGCGTTCGAGCCCATGGGACTGCTCTAGAGTCCGGGAGGCTCCGGCCGATCTTCCCACGCGGAGGATGAGCCGCCGCGATCCATGTGGGCAGGATCAGGAGGGCGGCGCCTGGGCTGGCTGCGCGTTTCACGGAGCGCCGACGCACCGGAGTATCCCGTGGGCATATGGGCGCGAATGGGTGCTCTGGGGGCCGAGATTATGGACCGGAGGGGCTCCTGCGGGCCGCCGCGGCGTCGGAGTACGCCGCCAGCGCGGCCTTCACGGCGGTGATCATGGGCGCCCTCTACGCGATCTATGGGAGGCCCGGATGGCACGGGAGGCGGAGCTGACTTGGCGCCCGCGCCGGAAGCCCGCGGGGATCCGCGCACGCGCGCTGGTGAAAGCGAGGAGGACCGGGGCATGGATCGCCTGATCGGCGCCGCGCTCAGGTACGGGGTGCTGACGAGCATCGCGTTCATCTTGGCGGGCCTCGCCCTCCTGCTGACGAGGGGCGGCGCCGCCGATGTGCTGGGCACGAACTCCCCCCTGAACACGTCCACCATATCGCCCGCGGCCGTCGCATCCGGGTTGGCGTCGCTGGATCCGCTCTCGCTGATCCTCCTGGGCCTCATGTTACTGATAGCCACGCCGATCCTCAGGGTAGCCCTGGGGATAGCATCGTTCGCCAGGGAGAGGGACTGGCTCTACGTGCTCATCACGTCGATCGTGTTCGTGAACCTAGTGATGGCGATATTCGTGCTCCCCTCCGCTCTCCACCTATAATCCCGCGGGGATGGCGCCGGACCGGCTGATCGGGTGAGCGCGGCGGGTATGCCGAAAGGGATCACCGCGCGGGCAATCGCCGCGGGGACTCCTCGATGAGCCCCGCCATCACCGAGCGGTGCGGGCTTATCCGACCCTCCTTCACGGCGATCTCACGCGGCGATGCCCACGGCGAGCGCGTACGCCGCGTACAGCGCGAGGCCGACGGCCGCCGAGATCGGGCCGAGCCTCCCCGAGCGCACCTGCCATAGTATGACGGTGGATGCCAGCTCGGTCGCGGCCACGCTGAACATCGCCGCGGCGTTCAGGGCCCAGTCCGTCAGCAGGATCCCGAGGGCCGGATACACCGTGGAGAACATCACCGCCTCGCCGACCAGGGCGCCGACCGCCAGGGTGTCCCTGCCCCTGAACGCCCAGATCATCGAGGAGAGGGTCTCGGGGAGGGCAGTCGCCAGCGGCACCAAGATTATGGACAGCGAGATGGTCGGGATCCCCAGCGCCCTCGAGAGGTCCACCGTGGACCCCACTAGCACGCGGGATCCCACCAGCAGGAGGGGCACGGACGCCGCGAGCTGGAGCGCGATAGCGGCGCGCGACCCGCCCAGCGCCCTCTCCAGGATCGCCGGGCCCTCAGCCTCCAAGGGGGACCCCCTCCTCCTTGACATCGCGTACGCATACGCGATGTACGAGGCCGCCAGCGTCGCTGCCACCGGAATCCTGGACGCCGGCAGGGCGGCCGGGAGCACGACCAGCGGGTACAGGATCGTGAAGAAAGCGTACGGCACCCAGAGCTCCCTGTCCACGCTCACGCCCCGCCCCCTCGCGCCGAGCGCGGACCCAGCGGCGGCCGCCAGCAGGACGAGTACTATTGCCATGGTCTTTACCATGAATGGTTCCCCGAGGACGGTGCCGGCCCCCACCTCGCCCCCCTCCCGCCCGTAGAGGAGCACCGAGATCAGCAGCACCGCCAGCTCGGGCGTCGACGTGAACAGCGGGGACACGACGGACCCCAGGAAGGACGATCCCAGATCCATCTCCTCCCCGAGCCTCTCGGCGGCCTCGGTGAAGAGCAGGCTCGCCGCGAACGTCAGCGCGATGCCGGCGAGGAGCGCGAGGAGGGGGAGCACGTTGATGGCGCCCGCGGGCGCGGCTTATGCGTTGCGGCGCCCGATTCAGCGGCGATTCGGGATAACTCCTCGAGCTCCGAACGATCGATGGAGGGCTCGCGACGGCCGAGCCTGCCGCCCGATGCCGCAAAGTTGTTCCATATCAGGAACAACTTTATAGCATAGTTGTTCTGCTTATAGAACAACTTTGCGCGAGGAGGACTTCGCCCGGGTGATCGCCGAGTGGAGGGCATGGAGGCCGCCGGCATCAGTGGAGCGCGAGCTGAAGCTGCCGCTGTCCCCCACATACATAGTCGCAGTGGCCGGCCCGAGGCAGGCCGGGAAGACCTACCGCATGTTCCAGCTGGTGAGGGAGCTCGAGGCGGCCGGGATACCGCGCGGGAACATCCTCTACGTCAACTTTGAGCACGAGAGGCTCAGGGGACTGGACGCGCGCGACCTGGAGGACATGATGAAGGTATACTACGGCGCGCTCAAGCCGGACGGGAGATTCCCCATCTATCTCCTCCTCGACGAGGTGCAGCTCGTCAGGGACTGGGACAGATGGGTGAGGAGGACGCACGACTCGGGCGGGTACAGGATCTACGTCACGGGATCCACCTCCAAGATGACGAGCGCGGAGATCGCCGACGCGCTGCGCGGCAGGAGCGTCAGCTATGAGATCTTCCCCTTCAGCTTCCGCGAGTTCCTCAGGGCGAGGGGGCTCGAGGCGGAAGCGCGCGACATCGACGTGACATCGCATCTGGATGAGAGGGGTCGGATCCTGGGCGCGCTGGAGGAGTATCTGAGGTTCGGCGGCTATCCCAGGGCGACTCTCACCGAGGACCCGGAGGAGAGGAGGCGCGTGCTCCTGGCGCACTACGATGCGATATTCTACAGGGACCTCGTCGACAGGTGCGGGCTGGACCCCGATCTGCTAGATGTCGCGCTCTCATCGATAATCTCCTCCCCCGCCGGCCCCCTCAGCGCGTCCAAACTGTGCAACTATGTGAGGTCCATCGGAATCGGGTGCAGCAAGGCGGCACTCCTGAAGTACCTCGAATGCGCGAGGCAGTCCTACCTGGTGCTGTTCTCGGAGATCCACTCGCGCTCCGTGAGGAACAGGCGGCAGTACCCCAGGAAGGCCTACGTGGTCGACAACGGGATAGTTACCGCGAGGTATCCCGAGGTGGCCGAGAGGATGGGAGTTCTCATGGAGAACGCCGTGGCGGTCGAGCTGGCCAGGAGGGGGTTCGAGCTCAGGTATTGGAGGGAGTACGGGAGGCGCGAGGGCCGCGAGGTGGACTTCGTGATCGTCGGCAGGGGGAGAGTCCGCCAGCTCGTGCAGGTCACGCACGCGGTCAGTAGGTCGGAAATCAGGGACAGGGAGATCGAGGCGCTGGAGGCGGCGTCCGCGGAGCTCGGGTGCAGGGAATCTCTGGTCATCACCTGGGATCACTGGGGCCGCGAGCTCATCGGCGACCTGGAGGTGCGCTACGTCCCCCTCTGGGCCTGGCTGCTGGA
>WYEB01000431.1_pt1 | contig 15204 bp, 21 predicted proteins | sample 6343061 | NCBI WGS metagenome assembly WYEB01 (sample SAMN13812332, study PRJNA600296) | hot springs metagenome | biome: ENVO:00000051; feature: ENVO:00002007; isolation source: sediment sample from Evening Primrose shelf | place: USA: Yellowstone National Park, Evening Primrose Hot Spring ... | reverse complement strand
TAAACGCGCTACCACAAGAAGACCGGAAAATAGTGCTAGCACAGGTGCTACTCGCCACAGCCCTCCAAACCGAAGACGCAAACCTAAGAAACTCCCTCGCAGAATACGCAAAGATACTACTAGCCCCGGAAGAAGAAAACTAAGTTCTACGGCCGGTTCATCTGAGCAAAAACACAGGTATATAATGCACACAAAAGGCTTTCGCCGAGCACTACTTCCAAGACGCAGAAACAGCCCGTGAATCCTAAAGAAAGCTAAGTATAAAACACAATACGCAAAAACTTTATAAAGTCTACCCAATGTGGAGAGCGGCCGCCGTAGCTCAGCCCGGTTAGAGCGGCGGAGGAGCGGATCTGCGGGGGGCCGCTTTTTTATCATCATGCACGTCATCTTCTCTATATTCTTACATAGTCCACGGCGTTCATAGTCAATTTAGTCAATCTGTCTACCCTTCCTCTGCACTCGCGCCGGTCATCCAGCTTTGGCAAAACACGAAATATGTAACACGCCGAAAGGAAAAACAGTTTAAGCCGACAGAGAAAGAATTTTACACTAGAGTTGGGCTCCGCACGAGACGCGAAAACAGCGCCAGCGGCCTCAGAGGAGCTAGAGCATCCTCACGTATTCTCTCGCCGCCGCGGCGTAGGCCAGCAGGCCCTTGGGGCGGTGCACCTCTCTTACCTTACCCTCATATACTTCAAATCTGCTGAAGGCCAGCTCCAGCCGCACCCCCCTCGCTACGCCGTTTTGGGCGCAAAAATCCTGCGTTGATGAAGCTGAGGCTGACGTATGTGATGAAAGAGGGCAGGAAGATGCCCACTGTAAATGCCGTGGCGCGGTTTTCTGTGTTGGAGGAGGCTGAGAAGTTTAGACGCCGGCTTAGGCTCTCCGGCATAAACGCCTCAGTAATAAGCAAAGGCGCCTCCAGCTTCGAGGTGGCGGTGCCGAAAGACGAGCTAGAAAAGCTTACGCCAAAGGAGAAAGAAGCTGTGAAACGGTACCTCGAACACGTGACGCAGACCGGAGACGAAGAGAAGAAAAAGGCGGCAGAAGAGGCGCTACACCGCTTCCACTCCGGCACCAAGGCGGTCAACATAGGCGGGATCAGGCTCAAAGCCGAAAAATACGGCGACCCACAGCTGAGTGTAGAGATAAAGATGGCGTTGGAAAACAGGCTAAGAGAAATACTGAGCTACGAATTTGAGCGGTGGAAAAACCACATAAAAGTAAGGGAGGAAGACGCCTAATAATAACACATCATCTGCTCGAAAGACTCGCGCAAGACCCCAATACAGCCAAAACACTCAACGAAAAAACTTAAAAACACATAAAAACAAAGACACACCCCCGCAGATCGCTGCGCCGATGCTGTTAACCCGTAGGTCCCGGGTTCAGGCTAGAGGCCGCCTAAAAATCCCGGCGGCGGCGTCCATGCCTTCTTCTTGTTATGGCAGTATTTTTATATTGTCTGTATGGGTTGGGTATGGTTTAGAGCCGGATTGTTACTAGGGATGGGTGGGCTGTGCTCGGCCCTGGGTATGTGGCTACGTTGTGGCCGCCTGTTCCTGTGCCTAGGGCTAAGATGCCGGTGCTCGTTGGGCGGCGCGGCGGGAGGGCGGTGGTGACCCACGTGACTTTGGCCCGGGATACCTTGATGCCTCCAAAGCTCATAATTAAGGCCAGGGACTCGACGTATGAGGTCCAGCTCGTCCCGCTTTCTGAAGTCTACGGTGTTTTCAATGGTGAGCCGCATCTGGCGATGCTAAACTGCTGGGCTGAGAGGTGCGACTTGTCTCCGCTGTATGTCGTGGCGTATCCCGCGGGCGTCGCCGAGGTGGCCTACGGCTTTGTGGAGGTGCAGAGGGAGGAGGGGAGGTGGAGGCCGGCGGACCGCGCGGCGGGCCCCGAGGCCTTGAGGGTGCTGGGCGACCCCGAGCTGGCCAGATGCCTTGTGCGGAGTAGGTATGCTCCGGTGAGGTGTGGCGAGTCTGTGGAGGATGCCTTGCCGCTGGTGGAGCATTTCCTGCCTGTTAGGATTTAAACGTGGTTTTTCTGGCGGTTTGTGAACTGTAGGGTTTTGGTGGTGGATCTAGACGGGACTTTGACTCTGAGCCGCAACACGTATGAGCTGTCTGCGGAGGCGCTTCTGGCGCTTAGGAGGGCGCGCGACGCGGGTCTGCGCGTTGTCCTCGCCACGGCGAACGGGCTGGACTTCGCCCTGACCATAGCCAGGTACCTGGGCATAAGGGACGTGGTTGCTGAAAACGGTTGCCTTATATACCTCGACGGCGAGACCCACGAGCTGTGTAGCGGCGATATGGCGGCTGTGGACAAGGCGGTGCTGGCCACGGGCGCCGCGGCGCCGAGCCCCCAGAATAAATGCCGGAAGTACGATCTGGCGTATATCCCCCTGGCGGAGGACGCCGTGGGGAGAATTGCGGCGGCAGTCGGCGGCAACTACGTGGTGGAGTCTAGCGGCTACGCGATACATGTGAGGCCGGCGGGGGTGGACAAGGGGACGGCCGTCAGGTGGCTCTGCGAGAGGCTCGGCGTTCCCTGCTTCCAGGTGGCCGCGGTGGGAGACAGCGACGTGGATGTGGGCATGTTGAAAACCGCCTGGGGGATTGCGGTGGGGAACGCCACTGGGGCGGCTAAGAAGGCGGCCCGCGTGGTGGTGGAGGGGCCGAGCGGGGTGGGGTTCAGAGAGGCGGTGGACTTAATCCTCTCAGGCTGGGCCTGCTCCCCGTAGGATGTAGACGTCGAAGGGCCCCACCTCCTCCTTCTCTGCCTTCTTAAGTGCCTTCTCCTCGTCTAGGGGGCGGGTTAGGCCTAGGGCGTCTAGGAGGGTTGCGTTTAGGAAGGACACAACGGAGTCCCTCGGCTTTATGTAGAACACCTCCTCGGCCACCTCTCTCAGGGCGTTTAAGTCGGCGCCTCTCTGGCAGGCCACGGCTAGGTTGAACTTTCCGTATTTCTCCGCCGCTACCTTTATCTCATTCAGCGGCAGGTTTTCGAAGGCGTGGAAGCTGGCGGCGGCTAGCTCCTGCCCCAGCGGCGCCGGGGCGAGTGGTATGAGGGAGAGCCTGTCCATCTCCAGAGCCACCAGCTCCTCCCGCTCCTCCACGATGACCACGTCTCTCCCCGCGATGGACATGAGCTCCGAGGAGAAGCCGCAGGGGAACCACCCCGCGACCAGCGTCAACCCGCCGTAGCGCATCAGCTCCTGCGCCACCACGACGCGCATGTTTTGAAACGCCGTCGTGTATGTGTAGAGCGCCCTCTGAAGCTCCGTGGCGAGCCTGGCGACGCGTCTCCCCGAGACGAGGTACGGGAACACCACCTGTTGGAAAAGATCCGAGACGACCTCGGCGAGGGGTGAAACGTCGTACGGCCTGGGGGGGTGCTGGGCCTTTTTGTACTTGTCGCCTTTTCTCTGTAGGAGGCCTATGTCCGTGAGGAAGTCGAGGAGGGGTCTCAGCCTGGGGCTTGGCTTCACCTCTTCCAGCTCCGAGAGGAGGGCCACCAGGGGCGTGTTGGCGATGCCTGCGACGATGTCGTCGCGGGGTATCATACATTTTCCTCAAGGGGTTTATATAAAATATCTATATTGTCTTTAAGCGCCGACATGTAGTAGATCTTGGCGGCGCCGACGGCGTTTGCGATCTCATCCCCCTCGACGAAGAGCCCCAGCTCCTCCGCGAGGTCCCGCTTGTTGCCTATCAGCACCACCCTCCTGTAGGGGGTGATGCCTCTGTCAAGCAGGGCGCTGTGTAGCTCCGCAATCGCGTAAAGCGACGACTGATCCGTAAGGTCGTACATATATATCATGAGGTCCACATAGAAGGTCCAGGCCTTGGCGAAGTTTCTGGCAACCTCTGTGGCCACCTGGCCCGGCACGTCTATGAAGTCCACCTCCTTGTCCCTCAGGTAGAGGCGGTATATGCCGGGCCTCAGCGTGGCCCTGGGCTTGAGGGAGAGGCCCAGCAGTCTAAACACGTAGGTGGTTTTCCCCACGCCCCCCACCCCCAGAACCGCCACCGAGTACCGCCTCACGGCGCCGCCTGGAGCAGTTTTTCAACTCTCGCCTCCAGCTCCGCGAGATCCCGCCTCGCGTTTTTCAGCCTTATGCAGAGCTCCCAGCGGGACACGCCGGCTATGCACCTCAAGGTCTCAACGTCTATCTTTGCAACTGGCACGTATCAGTAAGAGACCTGTAATATATATAAACAGCCCGTAGAGAAAAACCGCAACGACAATCGCCACGTCGCCCACGGCGAAGCCGGCCGCAATCCTCTTCCTTAGGATGGGCAGAAACGCCGACGCGATCACAAAAAGCGCTGTCAAGACGGCGTAGGAGGAAAACAGTAGGAGGAGGACCCTCTTCATATGGGCATATCCAGCAGTCCTAGGAAAAACGCGAGGGCCGCCGTGAGGGCCGAAGACGCCGCCACCGCTACAGTCAACGTCTTGAATACGTCGTATTCCCCCATGGCCCTGTCCGAAACCGCGACTCTCACAAGCGAGATGATGGGCGAGGAGCAGTCTTGATACACGACCCCGTCTCTGAGATATGTCGGCCTCGCGATCTTCTCCCTAGCTTTTATGCCGCCGGAGGAGAAGATTATCAACGCGCCGTTGACCACAAAGGGGAGTCCGGCCAAGATGAGATACGGCACTAGGTCATACAACACGGCCAGCGTCGAGAGGCTTGCCCCTAGGAAGTAGCTCCCCACATTTCCGTTGAAGGTCTTCGCCGGGTACTTGTTGTAGAGGTAGAGGGCAAGCGAGGCGGCTATGTGTATCATCAGCAGGTAGACGGCGTCTACCTGCCCCCTCACGGCCGCCACGGCGGCAAGCGAGGCGGCCACCGCCACGTTAGCCGCCGGAAGGAAGCCGTTGACTGGGTCCAGCATGTTGAAGGCGTTTGTCATAACCGGTATGGCCAACACGGCTAGCCACCCGGTGGCCCCGTAGAAGAGGCCCACCGCAGGTATCGTGAGCCTGACGTCCACAGCCCTGGCAAGCACAAACGCAAGAAGCACGGGGAAGAGGACCCTGGCGTATTCGTGTACCCCCCGCAGGTCGTCCACGAGACCCAGCAGCCCAACGGCGAGCGCCACGACCAGAAGCGGCACAGCCGCCCACACAGACGCCGAGATGATGCAGTAGCCCACAGCCGCGGCCACCAAGGCGATCAAGCCGCCCGCCCGCGGGACGCCGTCTATCCCCTTGTAGATGTCGCGCGAGGTGATGCCCCTCCTCTTCTGATACGGCACCCACCACATCCCAAAGAGAACGCCGGCGCCAAAAGCCGCCACTGCGGAGACCGCCTCCAGAAACATATCAAAGGCTCTTGAGGAGGATGGGCAGGACAAGCGTGGCGTCTGCAAAGACGTAGACGGTTCTTGCGGAGGGCTTCACCTTGCCCCAGCTAACCGCCTCCCTAGGCCTTGCCCCACTGAGGGAGCCGTCGTATTCCGCCGCCGTCGAGACGTAGACCGCGTAGTCTAGACCGCCCCTGAACTGGGCCCACCAGATGACGTGGTGTTTGCTTATGCCACCCCCCACGATGAGGGCCGCCAGTTTCTTGCCGCTGTGTACAAGTTCCCTCAGCGCCTCCTCGTCTCTCAACACGTCTACCACAAGCCGGGACCCGCCCCTCCTGGCCCTGGCGAGGTCGTTGCATGTCAACAAGGCGGTGCCTACGGCGCCGTCTACTATGCCGGGGACGAAGATCTTCACGCCGGCTCTAGCCGCCGCGCCCAATACGGAGTCCTCGGGCAACTCCCTGCCCATTTCCTCCGCCAGCTCGTAGGTAGCGACGGACCTGCCCCACAGCCTCTCGCAGAACCTCAGCACGAACCTCTCCACCAAGGGTCCGTATTCCTCCTTCCTAATCACCACGTTGCCCAGCCTGTGGAGGCCCCGGGCCCCCAGCTCCACATCGTCGAGGTCAAAGGAGCCGGCCATGTACCTCGCCCCCATAGCCTTGGCGATGTCGTGATCCAGCGCGCCGGCTGTCGTCACCACCACGTTGAATAGTCCCCTCCTAAGCGCGTCTGCGATAACCTCCCTAACCCCAGTGGCTACCAGGTTGCCGGTGAAGGAGAAGAAGCGGAGATCCGCCTGCTCAACAGCTTCCTTGAGGACGTCGTAGGCCTCGGCGGCATGAAGCGCTTGGAAGCCGCCGATCCTCCGGTAAAGCTCTATTACTTCCTTCATTTAATGATCTTCACCTCCTCCACCACGCCGAGCTTCCTCAGCTCCTCCAAAGCCTCCCGCACCTGCCTAATGGTGACGCCCAGCTTAGTGGCTATCTCCTCGAGGGAGGCGGCCCCGTCTATATGCTGAGCCACCTGCCCAAGCCACTTGTCCTCGACTGCCCTCACCTTGCCGGGGATGGGGACCTCCTTGCCGGGGATCTTGTAGAGGTAGAGCTTGTGGCTCCGCCACTCCTCGTAGACCTCCTCCACCACCACGGGGCGCCAGCCGGGGACCTCGAAGTCGTGCGTAACCACCCGCGTGGCGGGCCTAAGCTCCTTCTCGAGCTTCGGCTTAAGCCTCTCGTTAACCGTCGTGAGCAGATACATGGTGACCACGTCGGCGTCTGTAAGAGGCACTTCGTAGAAGCTGGCGTTTATAATCGCCGCCATGTCTGAAAGCCCCAGGTCTTTTATGCGGGCCGTGGACTGCTCGTAGAGGTCCTTCCGGATCTCAACGCCGAAAGCCCGGGCCCCGAACTCCTTGGCCGCGGCTATTACAATCCTCCCATCCCCCGACCCCAAGTCGTACAGCACCTCCCCGGGTCTAACCCGGGCCAGCTGAAGCATCCTGCGGACAACCACCTCGGGCGTAGCCACGAAGGGTACGTCGTACATAAACCCAATGATATCAACAGAATATAAATTTGCAAGGGGCAAGTCCCAAGGCCACGGAGGCGGCTGGCCCATGGGCGGTATATCTACGCCCTTTAAAAACTGTTAAAGTTTATAAATGGCTGGATTACTGGCGTCGTGCCTCATAGATCTCGCGATAAGAAGGGCAGATCGCGTTCGGTGAGGCCTGCCCACCCCACTGTGCCCACCTGGATCCAGTATACGCCGGACGAGGTGGAGCAACTAGCGGTGGAGCTAGCCCGCCGCGGTTTCCTGCCTTCTCAGATCGGCTTGATTTTGAGGGATCAATACGGCATACCGCTGGTTAAGCCAATAACAGGCAAGAAGCTAACCAGGATCTTGGAGGAGCACGGGGTTAGGCAGGAGCTCCCGGAGGACTTGCTTAACTTGATCCGCAGGGCGTTGAGGATAAGGAAGCACCTGGAGGAGCACCCGAAGGACATGGCGTCGCGGAGAGGACTGCAGCTGGTCGAGTCCAAGATCCACAGGCTGGTGAAGTATTACAAAAGAGTTGGCAAGTTGCCGAAGGATTTTGTCTACAATCCGCAGGCTTTGTCGCATCTGGCGACTTAACCTTTAAAAAGCCGGCTGGTGTTTTTACGTGGAGTTTAGGAATTTCGTCATTGACCACATCGACAGGGTGCTGGAGTACCTGAAGCAGAACCCATTGGCGATATACGTCAGGAGGTCTGTGGATGCGTACCTCGCCGCGTATGCGCTGGCGGCGGCCTTGGGGGAGACGGTGCATGTGTCTGTGGTGGATTGGCCGCCGCAGAGGGGGGTATGTGTGGGGTTTAGGTGCGATGGGATGTACATAACCGAGGGTGAGGTGGGCGTGGACGACAGCAGATACAGCTCCGACTTCACGTCGCTGAGCTACTACGCCGCGGTGATCATCCAGACGCTGTCTCCGCTGGAGGAGCACATACACAAGGCGCTTTATGTAGGCCACTACGCGTGGAGTGTGGACTACTGCGAGTACAGGTGCCAGTTCCCCCGGGAGATCTTGAAGGGGGATGAGCGGCTCGCTGTGGTTTTTCCGTTTCTGGAGTCCCTGCCGGCGAGGAAGGCGCTTTCTCTCTCCACGTTGCCAGTGGTGCCGGGCGTCACAGGCCGCCAGGTGGAGGGCGGCGGGGTTATTGCCTCCATGACGCAGGAGGAGGTGGTGTCGCTCCTGGACTGGGCGCTGGGTGCCGTGTTTAACGAGGGTTTCCACACGGCGGTTTTAGACAAGGCTGTGCGGCCCTATTCCCCCGCTTTCAAGCCCGCGGACGTGGCGGCGCGGCTTGAGGCCGACGTGGCGGGGTTTGTGGATAAAGACGTGGAGACGTATGTGTCTAACTTCGCCGAGGTTTTCTACATGGTTGTGAAGAGGGTTAAGGAGGGCGTGGTGCCTGTGCAGAACCCCTTCTACGTGTATAAGATACCGCCTTACCTTTCCCACTACCTGAAGCTGAGCGACTGGGTTGCGTTGCGTCACGAGACATCCCGCGGGTCGCTTGTAGCCGTGGTGGCGCCTCCGGCCCAGCGGGCCGGCTTGAAGAAAATGGCGGAGGCCTTGGCTGAGGTGGGGCAGACGTTGCTTTTTCCCACCCACCTGGTGACGTATGTGGAGAGCGGGAAATACGTGGATTTCCTGCAGATCTATGAAAGAGGTAGAGGCTGAAATAGCGACGCCGCTGGACTGCGGCTTCATAGACGCGGTGAGGCCCGACGATGTGGACATCCCCAGGGGCATGGAGATTCGACACATATGCGCCGGGGGGCTGTGGCATATCCATGTGAAGTACGTGGTAGAGAAGCCGGAGGATCTCCTCACTCTGAAAAACACACTTGACGAAATAGTGCGGGCCCTCCAGCTAATCGAGGCCGCGCTTCGGGGGAAAGCTTAGGTCACTCCTCTGTGACTTTTCCGCTGGGCGGCGCCATGTACCTCCCCACGTCTTCTGCGTGTTTCTCCAGGGTGTCTGCTATGTAGATGGGCGCGTTTACCCTCACCGCGATGGCCACAGCGTCGCTGGGCCTGGAGTCGAAGGTGTGCATCCTCCCCTCCCGGTCCTTGACGTAGACAGTGGCGGTGTAGGTGTTGGAGACCAGCGCGTCTATTGTGATCTTCTCCACGGCGGCCCCCAGGGCCTCCAGCACGTCTACGAAGAGGTCGTGGGTTAGGGGACGTGGGAAATCCACCTCGCCAAGCCCCTTCTTGATGGAGAGGGTCTCGGCCGCCCCTATTATGATGGGCACCGCCTTGTCGCCCCACTCCTCGGCCCCTATCAGCATTATGCCGACGAGCTGGCCGTAGGAATCCACCGTCTCAACCAGGCTCACAAGCTTGGCCTTGAGGTATTTAACCATTGTAGTTACTATTTAACGCCCTTAAATCTTTATACGCCTAAGAACCGTGATGAGAGACGGCTACTGACCGGTGATAGGTCCTGAACCAGGCTGAGCTAGTCGCTCTCCCGCTCGGACTCCTGTAGGTTTTCGAGGAGTTGCCTCCGGAGCTCCTCCATCTCCTCCTTGTCGTACTCAATCCTCTTCTCCTCAGCCACCATTACGCCTCTTTTCTTCTCCTCGGCGACCTCCGACTTCTGTCTATACGCCTCCTTCGCCTTTTCTGTGAGCTTCACCTCGTACCCGCACTTGGGGCATTTCAACACTGTTGTGTTGTTTTTCCTCTGGGGCACCATCAAAGTGCCGTCTCTGGGGCAAAACCGCATCCCGTCTTATATCGCACAGGTATTTAAGCCTTGTGTCTTCTATCTATTGAAAACTTTATAAACTATATATGATTATGTATACATGCGGTTGCTTCTTCTGGGCAACGAGGCCATCGCCTACGGCGCCTTAAGCGGCGGCGTCGCGGCGGCTACGGCCTACCCAGGCACGCCGTCTACAGAGATCCTGGAGACTCTGGAGGAGTTTAAAGACCGCTTCGTCCACTGGGCTACAAACGAGAAGACAGCCTTCGAGCTGGCCTACGGCGCCGCCCTCGCCGGCGCCAGGGCCTTGACGGCCATGAAACACGTGGGGCTAAACGTAGCGGCTGACCCGCTACACAGCGCGGCGTACACAGGCGTAGAGGGCGGCTTCCTCATCGTAACAGCAGACGACCCGTGGATGCACTCCTCACAGAACGAGCAAGACACCAGGTGGTACGGGCTCCAGTCCTACGTGCCTGTGCTGGAGCCGAGCAACCCCGCCGAGGCGTGCAAAATGGCCAAGGCCGCGTTTGAGCTAAGCGAGAGGCTGAAGCACCCGGTTATGCTCAGGAGCGTCACTAGGGTGAGCCACGTGAGGGCGCCGGTGGAGCTGGAGCCCCCGGCCCCTCCCAAGTGGGGCAGATTCACAAGAGATGTGAAGAGGTTCAACCTCGTGCCTGCCAACGCCAGGGAGCGGAGGAAGGAGCTGGTGGAGAAGTGGGAGAAGATGCGGGACGTGGCCGGCGAGTATGTCTCAGTGGAGGGATCTGGAGATGTGGCGGTGGTTGCCTCCGGAGTCGCCTACAACTACGTCAAGGAGGCGCTGAGGCGGCTGAGGATCAGCGCCACCGTGGTGAAGCTGGGAATGCCGATTCCCGTCCCCCGGAAAGTGGCGGAGTTGGCGAAATCTGTAATCGTGGTGGAGGAGGGCGACCCAGTGGTGGAGTTTCAGCTAAGGGCCATGGGCGTGGCGACCAAGGGCAAGCTTGACGGCTACTTTCCAAAATACGGCGAGTTGGATATAGGCAAGGTGGCGGCGGGGCTCGCCAAGGCGCTGGACCTGCCCTACGACCCGCCGCAACCCCCTAAGCCGCCTGTGGAGCCTGCGCCGAGGCCCCCGGCCCTCTGCCCCGGGTGCCCCCACATGGGCACCTTCTACATACTTAGGCTAGCCACCGCGGGCCTCAACCCGTTGTGGTCAGGCGACATAGGTTGCTACTCCCTCGGCATCAACATGGGCCAGCAGGACTTGATCACCCACATGGGCTCCTCCGTGGGGCTGGGCGCCGGCATTTCAATTGCGGGGAGGCAGTTCGTGGTCGCCACAGTCGGCGACTCCACGTTTTACCACGCCGTGCTGCCGCAACTAGTCGACGTGGCCACGAGGCAGGTGCCCATCCTCATCGTGGTTATGGACAACGCATATACCGCCATGACGGGGGGCCAGCCCAGCCCCAGCAGAGCAGTGCCGGTGGAGAAGATCACGGAGGCCTTGGGCCTCCCCACCTTTGTGATAGACCCGGTGGACATCAAGAGATCTGTGGAGACGGTGAAGAAGGCGGTGGAGGTGGTCAAGGCGGGCAAGCCGGCTGTCGTGGTGTCTAGAAGGCCGTGTACCCTGATGGCGGCTAGGAAGGCGAGGAGGGCGGGGGTCCAGTGGCCTAGGTACCGCGTGGATCCGGACAGGTGTACCGGTTGCGGAATATGCTACAACCTCCTCAAGTGTAGCGCCATCTCCAAGCGACCTGACAAGAAGGCCTACGTGGACCCGGCGCTGTGTGTCGGCTGCGGCATGTGCGCGGAGGTGTGTCCCTTCGGCGCCTTCGTGCCCGAGGGGAGGAGGGACCAGTGGCTGGAGCTATGGCAACAAGCATAGTAATCGTGGGAGTCGGGGGCCAGGGGGCTTTAACGCTTGCGAGGTGGATAGGCGAAGCCGCCTTGGCCGAGGGGTACGATGTGCGCATCGCCGAGGTACACGGGATGAGCCAGCGTGGGGGATCCGTGGAGGTCCACGTAAGGTTCGGGAGGGAGGTCTACGCCCCAATAGTCGAGGAGGCCGGCGCGGATTTAATAATCGCGCTGGAGGCCGTGGAGGCGCTTAGGGGCTTCCGCTACCTCAAGCCCGGCGGCGTGTTGGTGATAAACAAGAGGGTGATCCAGCCCCCCGGCCGGTGGTATGAACTCGGCGAAGTGGTAGACGCCATCAGAAAGAGCTGGCCAAAGACGTATATAGTGCCGTGTTACGAAGCGGCGCTGGGGCTCGGCTCGGCTCTCTATGAGAACTCCGTGATGCTCGGCTTCGTCTCCCAGCTACTCGGCCTGCCCATGCCGCCTAGCCTTGACGAGAGAAACCAGGCGGCGTTTCGCAAAGGCATGCAACTATTCCAAGAGGCGGCGGCCGCCTACCAGTAGCCACCCCTCGTCATCCACGTCTACACGACCACGCCAAGCCCCCCTCTCCACCAACCTCTTAAACAACTCATGAGGCGGGAGGGGGTTGCCGAAAAACTCAAGCACCCGCTCCACGTCGCGTCTAAGGTACTCCAGCTCCTTCGGGTGGCCCCGCCTCACGGCGGAGCCCCAGTCAATAAACCAGGGGTTTTCGCCGTCATACAGGACGTTGAATGGACTTAAATCGCCGTGCACCAACCCAGCCGCGACGTAAGTCTTCTCCAAGTTTTTCACCACCTCGTAGAACACGTGATCTACGTCGTCTATGCCTTCAAGTCCTACCTCAGCCAGAAGGGGGGCGGGATTTCTGTCTACGCCGATGAACTGCATTACGAGCACGTTGCGGTAGAAGCCGTAGGGCTTCGGCACGCGGACGCCGGCGGAGTAGGCGCGGGAGAGGTTGCCGAATTCCTTCCTGCACCAGGTCTCCACAAGGTGCAACTGGTCGCTTATCTTCAGCCCCCTAAACCTAGGGTCGCCCAGGAGGTAGCTGTACCTACTCTTCACAAACCTCACCGGCACGGGGTAGAAGATCTTCAACACGGCGTAGGTCCCGTCGCCCCTCCTGGCCAAGACCAGCTTAGCCTCCTTGCCCTGCCCCACGGGGCCCAGCACCTCCTCCACCACCTTCCTCTCCTGCAACTTCACGACGGCGGCCCACGTATATGCATTTATGGCGTCGTCTAACACCTTGAAGTAGTCGCTGTCTCTCTCAGTCCTGAAACGCCCCACAGGACTCTATCCACATAAATTTAAATCCCTTATCCCTAAGAGCCGTGGCTTCGGAGTACCTCCGCGGCACCATACTAGAGCCCATAGAGGAGAAACGGCTGAGGGCGGCTAGGGAATTTGCAAAACTGACAGACGGAAGATACGGAGCCCGGGTGGAGGTCGACGAGAGGGGGCTTTATATAAAAATTACGCCGGGGCCCGACGCCACGGTAGACGCAGTGTTGAAGCTCAGAGAGATGGCCAAGGCCGTGGCGCTGGGCTTCGCCCCAGACCAGGCCCTGCAACTGGAGAACGAGGACTACGTCCTGGCCGTGATTAACCTGAAGGAGTATACGGACAAGCCCAACCACCTGCGGCGTATCCTGGGGCGGATAATTGGGGAGGGGGGTAGGGCACGCCACACCATTGAACAGCTGGCCGAGGTGGACATGGTAGTAGGGGACAACTACGTGGCGATCCTAGGCAAGCTGGAGAACGTGGAGATCGCTAAACGCGCGGTGGAGATGTTAATAGAGGGGAAGAAACACGACACTGTGTACAGATTTATACAAAGCACAAAGGGGCGTTAAGAGACTGCGGCCTCTGCCGCGACCTCCTTCACCGCGACCTGCTCCTCCTCGGGCGGGTACCTCAACACCTTTATTTTAGCCAGCTCCACCTTCCTGAGCGGGGCCACCTTCTTGCCTGCCACAAAGAGGTCTGCTGCCAGGGTCCCCTCCAGCGCCTCCTTTAGGAACTGGGCTATATCCATCTCAGCCGCCTTCTTCACGAGGGCATCTATCATCCTCTTCCTCATGGCTGACTTCTGCGCAGATCCAATTCGGTGAGTGGTCACGGCCAAGACGGCGATCCTCATGACCCAGCCGTCTTTTGTCTTGACCTCCGTCACGGCGGCGACTTTGCTGGTGCCCCTCCTCACGAGGGATCTGAGGTAGTCGCGGGTGAGTTCCAACCCCTTAAACCTGGTGGAGGCCCGCAACCCGTCTACCCGGTGGATCTGGAAACGTAGCTTTATCGGGAGGTGCGAGATGTCTTTTGTGAGGTCGTAGAGAGAAACCTCAAGCGTCCGCATCAACAGCATCTGTGCCTCGGAGGCGGGGACCTCGGCTATGAAAACCCCGCCGAGGTAAGAAGGCGCGTGGACGCTGAACCACTTCTTCAACGCCCACGGGTCGCGCTTGGAGATCGCCACCTTTTCCTGCTTAGCGACGGCCTTCTGCTTCTCTGCCATTGACGGGGACAACATCTCGTAGAATATAAATTTTTGCCTGTGGCACACGGCGTGGTGGATCGGGCGGCCGGTCTCTTTGTGCCCGCGGGGTTAAGCTATATATTGAGGTGAAAAATCTGGCGTATGGACGAGGTGGACCGGAGGCTTGTTGTGTTGCTGCAGGCAGACGGCAGAAAGACTCTGCAGGAGCTCAGCGAAGAGCTGGGCAGGCCCAAGACCACAATCGCCGCGCGTATCAAGAGGCTTGAGCACGAGGGCGTTATCATGGGATACAAGGCCGTGCCCAACCCCTTCGCCCTGGGGTATAGGTTGCTCGCCTTCGTGCTCGTCAGCGTCCGGAGGGGCGCCGCCGCAAAGGAGGCCAAGCCGCTTCAACAGGAGGTGGCAGAGAAGGTGCTGGCAGACTGCAACGGGGAGAGGGGGATGCCCTTTGTGGAGGAGGCGTACATAATCACAGGCCCCTACGACTTGCTGTTTAAGGTCTGGGCCAGAGACGTAAAGCAACTTTCCACTTTCTTGGTCGCGTACCTCGCGTCTAACCCCGACATACAGAGGACCGAGACCTTGATGGTCCTCGAGATTATTGACGACTGGAGGAAGCGCGTGATGCCCCCGGCGTCTCCCGCTTGAGGGAGAAGGGTCAGACAGCGGGCTTTTTCTCTTCGACATCTACGCCGCGCTGGACCCCGTGGCTGTGCCGGGGGGCGTCGCGGTGGATCTCAGCATCTTGAGGGCTGTGCCCTACGTGGTGGCGCGGGTCATGGGCAGGTGGCTGATGGCGTTTAGCATAGCTGGACTCCGCTTAGCCGCAGGCAACTTCAACATTGATCCAAGCAAGCACCCGCGTCACCGCCTCCACAAACAGCTCAACAAGGCGCTGAGCCGCCACCTTAACCTGCTCGAATACTTCATCTAGCAACCTCATACAGCGCCCTCGCCGCCCTCTGCACGTACTCAACAGCCTCCCTGAACCGTCCAACCTCCGCCAACGCCGCGGCGGAGGAGACAACGGCTTCTGAATACAGCTTATGATGCGCGGAGTATGGCGCCGCCGAGAGTTCGGCTGAGGCGGCTTCTTTGCGTCTACGCCACACCCCATGCGCCGGTTTAAAAACAACTATACGCTTGAGGAAATCCCTGCTATAGACATTCGGCGTAGAGTGGGTTAGGAAGTGGCTGAACCTTAGGGAGA
>WYEB01000428.1_pt1 | contig 15228 bp, 16 predicted proteins | sample 6343061 | NCBI WGS metagenome assembly WYEB01 (sample SAMN13812332, study PRJNA600296) | hot springs metagenome | biome: ENVO:00000051; feature: ENVO:00002007; isolation source: sediment sample from Evening Primrose shelf | place: USA: Yellowstone National Park, Evening Primrose Hot Spring ... | reverse complement strand
GCCCACGCCTGGCGCCTCTGGCCCGCCTTAGCCAAGCTGGTGTGGGCGGACCTCCCGGCGTTGCACCGCGACTTCTGCACCAAAGTCCCACGGGGCGAGGACTGCCGCCTCTACGCCATAAAAGACGCAGAGGAGAAACACGGCCCCCTGCCGGAGAAGCCTTGGCTTTAAACATCCCCTTTTTATTTTGGCTCAGCTCTTAAACACGCTACCAACAGCGCCTTATCTTGCCCCACATCAAAATCAGCAATACGGCGAGCGCTGGCCACGCCGTTAGCCACATTAGCGCAATTGCCTCAAGCCACAAGCCGCTGACGCCGGTCAGCCGCTTAAAGAGCTCAGCGGCGAGAGGCGACCCAACGGCGAACGACGTTGCAAACATCACGGCCGGGAACATAAGGAAAATGTATGCATTGCACTCCAGCCTGCATTCCGGCATTCGACATTCCACGTCCATATGTTTCTGTAGGTTTAAATGCTTGTAGCCAGTGTTGCGGACTTCAATTATTTGTAAAAAGAAGTCCCTATGTGCAGGGGGAGCCTTGGGAGGAGGAAAAAGGAGGTTATTTCATGAAATATGAGAGCTCTGGTATTGGATGCACACCCTCAGCCATGATGCAACGGTGGCGTAACAGCATATAGCGAAACACGTGTTTCGCCGTATCGTAGGCGTATCGGTGTGCAACGGCGTTCAGTTTTATGGCGGCCTTTACAAGGGCTTCATCGACTTCGTGGTCTGAACACAGCACATATGGGCCTGCCAATAGACACCTCCACCCCTCTAAAAACCGTCCGGTTTTTATGACTCCTATATTTCTTTTACAGATTCTTGACGGAATTCCATCGAAAACGCATGTATCGTACTGTTGAGCATAGTGGCGGATCAGCTCCTCCTCGTATGGCCTAGTTTCTGGATCAGTCGTCAAGAGAATTAACTTATCAATAATGCCTCTGTCGGTTACTACAACAATTGACGCTACGCCGATTTCTTTGACTGTGGAATCAATGCAGCTAAAGCATCTGGCAATTCGCACGCCTGCGTCGACGGCAATCATGCCGCTGGCGGCAGTCATACCACGACGCGGATAGGTATAGTTCTCTGGCCGTCCATATAAATAAAGTCACCCCTGGTCAATTGCGGCAACAATCGCGCAACTTCCCACGGCATCTGTGGCGAGAGCTCTGCGATCTTCTTCGCATATGTGGGATTCGGCATCTTTCCCGCCGTTAGCCTGGCGTTCTGCATAAGTTCGTCGGGCGTCTGGGAAATGGTGATTGTCTGTATCTTGAATTTCCTAGACTGTGAAAGGAATAGCGCAACGTTCTTCTTCGCAACTTCGTCTTGCAGGAAGCGCGGTGTTTCTTCCAACACAACAAGCGCTTCTTCACGTAGCTCCATTAACTTTCTGAAGAAGTAGCTGATGCCAGCAAGCACAATATCGCTTATGTGGAATATAGATCTGAAATCAAGCAACCTCACAGCGACGATGCGCGGTAGCTCATAGCTTAGGGATACCTCGACGTTTTCTAGAGACTGAAGGAGATACATCATGGCTGCGGCCATCCGCTCTTCATCTTTCCTCACGACCTCTTTTAATGCATTGAACGCAGTACTTCCAAGCTCTTCTCGCAGTGCCCTTATAAATTCCACCATTATGCTGTCATGCCCTGTAAGGGTTTGCGTATCGGTTTTGAGAATATCTAATAACAGCATCGCATCAGCACAGCGCTGAAGAGCGGATGTAAGGTTGTTTATCTGAACCTTCTGTGCCAATTTGCAGAATGCTCTTCTAAAGTAGCTCAAGTACCTCATCATTCTTATTGCTTGGGTCACTCTCGCAAGTCCTGTCAGTGCCAGTAGCTCGTTATCACTTAAATCGCAGAACGGCACTATAATTGGCATACATAAACCGCCGAGTTGTTGGATAGTTTGGCAATACTCGTCATGCATGTCAAAAACAACAATGCGCTTGCCCTCTTCAGCCGCCTGCTTGATCAACATCTTTGCTAGCGTCGTTTTTCCACTGCCTGTCGCTCCGACGATCCATAAGTGTGGTATGTCGTTGTATGCCAACAGGTCTATGACCCCTTCGGGCGAGTATACGCCGGGCGCATCTGCAGGCCATTGAAACGGCCGCACCTTCTCGCCAGGGTATGGTATGTCTGAGACTACTAATGCCCGAGTGATTGACGTAACCTCAGGCGCATCGGTAAGTTCTTTCGCTATCTGGAGCACCTCTATATAACGCGGATCTAGTTGCCGTTTCCTACCAGTGACCAGAAGCTTTGCACCAGATTCGGTCTCCAACAGCGTACCAGGATTGTAATCGCCCAAAACATATGCAACTCTATTTGCCACTTTTATTACTATATTCTCCATAGCCTCTTCGGTATATGTATCAACGTTGAATTAACGGCTAGGGCACAGTTCAAGATTGGGTCGCCGTCTTCATCAAACAGCAGTCTGTTGCAGTGTTTTAGAGACATCCCCATCTCGATAAGACGCCACCCGACGCCTCTGGGCACCTCCAGCCTCATTGTTCCAACAATTTTGTTCAGAAATTTTATCGTAGAAAAAAGAGGGAGTTAGGCGCGGGTGCGGCGGTGGAGGGGCCGCACCCGGAATACAAGCTTCCATCCGTGTTGCTGAAGGCGATTTACGAATTTCTTCAAGTTGGCGCTCCTCCTTATTTTAGTCATCACGATCACGTATTTTACTATGCCGTAGTTCGTGAGAAAACGAACGAAGTGAATATAGCCGTAGTTATCCACCATGCATATGTCTAGTGGGTAGAGTTGCGACTGTCCAACTAGATGTTTCGTGATTTTGTCCATTTGGCTACGGGGGAAATTGAGTGGATAACAGCTGATTCTACGTAACCCAACAATCCGTAGTTCCAACATCACCACATCATAATCTTTGTAATCCGTGCGCATAACGACTATTTCCATATCTCCTAAATCTGAACCCGGGTTTAAATGAATTGAAGAATTAGACTGTCGGTTACGGCCGTTGTTGACAAAAAGGGGTCAGTTAGAATATGCGGGTGACGAGCCTGGGCCTGGCTCTTAACGCAGTCAAGATACACTTCTGTAGTTTCGTTACCTAGATGTCGGCAAGGCGTGAGAGGTACGCTATGTAGGCCTCCAGCGGGGTTTCTCTGGCGTACATCGAGGGGAGGTCTGGCAGGAGTCTGGCGTAGAAGGGCTTGCCGGAGGTGCACACGACGTCGCACATACCCTCTCCCAGGAGGGCCTTCTTGCACTTGGCATCTCCGAAAATCTCCGGCTCTACGTCGCAGGGGACGTTGCGGAATATCAAGACGTGGATCATGGGCTCCGGCGCGGCATCTCCGGGCTCTTGGGGCCGCTTCTGAGCTTGGCAAGCCACTCTCCCTGTCCCAGCGCCTCTATCACCTCTACGTCTACGCCCATGATGTTGGCCATGACCTTCGCCGCTTCGCCGAAGAGCTGGAAGGTGATTACAGACGGTATGATGGCGAGCAACGACGGCTTGAGGTCTAGGGGGTTCTGCGTAGCGATCAATACGTGAATGTTGGCGTGGCGGCCGATCCTAATCTGAAGCTCCGCGGGGTCCTCTATCCCCTCGACTTTTGAGGCTATGCGGTGGTACTCGTCGATAATGAGCAACGTCGGCTCCGGCTGTCCCTGCTTCAGCAACCGGAGCAGAATGCCGTGCACCACCAGCGCGGTTAAGAAGTTGCTGTCGCCCAAGCCTCTGTACGCAATTCGAATCACCGCAGGAGGCTGAATAGGCACGTCTCTGGTGAGGCTGGGATGGGGCCTGCATCTGAAGTCTTCGTCGACTTCGACGCAGAGGGTGGAGAGCTTGTTGGCCAAGACGTCTTTCGTCAGTTGGGGCACGTTCTGCATGTACATTATGTCTGCGATTAGGCGCTCCAGCTGGGGGTTGCGGATGCGCCTCAGTACGCCGAACTGCACCTCGCTGAACGAGCGCTGGTCTCCGCCTAACGTTGCGGCGTAGGCTATGGTCAGTAGCTGTACCTTCTCGTCCGGGCTGAACTTAGCGAAGTCTATAGACCCCTCCACTACGTGTTGCGGGTAGAGCTGGGCGTACTCACCCTTATGAGTAATGTCGATGGCTATAAACCGCGGAAACGTCGAAATGAGCTGCCTAATAAGCGTGGTCTTGCCCGCCGCGGAGCCGCCTGCAATAAGTAGGTGAACAGCCTCTCCTATAGATACGGCACCCCTAACGTCGTTTATCAGCTCGTCGTAGTTTACAATCTTCCCATTTTTAATGCCTCTAAGCGACAGCGGCAAAGCCTCCGTCTTCTGTCCAGCAATGATGTCTGTGGCAACTCGCCATATCCTAGACCCGCGGAGGTCTAACCTGACGCCCCTCGGCCAAAACTTCCAGTAGAATACGGAATACGTCTGCAGAATATTGAACACAGCATCTACAGACACCCGCTCCCAACCCGCCAACGGCGGTCGAGACTTACAGGAGGTCGCCACCCGCCACTCTCTCCCCTTTTTAAAGATGCCTATGGGATCCAACCAAATCACGCCAAGCGGAAGCGTGGCGGCGGAGACCTTCGGCAAGGATGCACTGCGCCGGGGGTAGTAAGACGCTACAGGCAAAGGAGGCCTCCCCCTGCACACCTCCGCCGCCTCCCTCTCTACGCCCTCTATGAGGAACGGCTGATGCAGAGGCCTACGGGAAATCACGTACCCCCTCACGGTATCCAGCCCCACCATATCCTTCACAGAGATAAGAATGTGGACAAACTCCTCCTTCGACGTAGCTGGGACAGAGTAGTAGAACTGCATGACAGCGCCATGCGGAAGCGAAATATTGATTCATCTAATTACCACAGCCACCTACATCACATGGGTGGAGAAAAAGAGGTGAAAAAAGTAGTTAATTATATACTTGACCACCGCCATAGGTGGGCCGGAGCAAACCCCGTAAGGGGGCTTAACCATTGGCCCACCTGGAACCGGAAAAAGTACATGGATTAAACTACTTGACCTAATAGCTAAAGAGCGGGGAATTCACCTGTTACATATTCGTTCAAAAGAGTGTAATGACGATGAAACACTTGAGCTCCCTGTAAAGATAGTTACTAGAAAAATCAGTGGTGTGCTTCACTTTACAGCGAGCGAGGCGTTGAAGCCATCATTTGATGTTTTGACATCTATATCATGTGAAGATATCAGATGCTTAATTGAAAATGCTGAAAAGCGGTTTAAACCAGATATTGCTGCATGGATTACAGCGAGATTGACAATACTTAACCAGTTTGTATCTGGTGATGTCATCAGAATTCCACTATGTCTAAAAAACTATGACGAAATTGTTAAGCGTTTAGTCTTAGGCGTTACGTATGTTGCACGACCTCATATCTCTGCTCCTTACGTAGTTGACGATACGGCCGCGCTCGTAGTAAATCTATTATATGAGGAGGCATATGTTGGAACAATGAGGCCGTATTGGATCGTGAGAAACAAATATCTCGAAACACGAGAGCTACTTATGTTCAATCCAATTACAATAACACCAGGTGGAGCAGCGGGGGCATACCGTTTGGCCCATCCAACTAAATACATCGTTATCTTCGACGATAAGCGCTGGGAGATTAGTAGACGAGATGTGGAAAAAATCGTTTATTCCTCCTAATCCCCCTTTTTTATAGTAGGGGTTCTATCTGGACTTCTCTCGTCATTCCCGCGTATTTTGATATTCTGTGCCACACCACTTTGATGAGTCTCTTCTTGTCGGCGACGAAGAGCCTGGCCACTGCCGCCACGTTGTGTTGGGCCCTCATTGCAAACGACGGCGCGCTCGGCTCGCCGTAGTACGTCTGGCCGATGGCGGGGCGCTCCTGGGCGATGTAGTATATCGAGATGTAGCGGTCTGCGATGTTGTTGGCCAGCAGTTGCGTCATGGCGTTGGCGAAGGCGCTCATAGACCTCACAATGGGGAGCACGTCCAGCCTCCCCACCGCCGCCAAGTACCTCGCCTGCTCGTGTTGCGCGAGGGCGGTTATGCTGTCCACCACCACAAACGCCCTCTCGCATGCCGACGTTATCTCTATGAGGCGGTGGAACAGGGGGAGCGGCGCGTCGTAGTAGGCCGTGGTCTCCACCTCCCTCCCGCCGCATCTGACGCGCGCAGGGAGCATCTGCCTGATTCTGTCGGCTTGGCGGTACAGCCGGAGGTTCGGCTCCACCATTAGGTAGAAGGCGGGGACTTCGTCCTTGGCTGCCTCCTCAGCCGCCCTCGCCATCAGCGTGGTCTTCCCAACTGCGGCGGGGCCGTAGACTATGTAGACGCCGGAGGAGGCCGGGTCGTAGAGGCCCAGCTCCGTCAGAAGAGGCAAGACTCCGCCTTCTTTCTTTTTCTGCATGGAAGCGCCGGAGGTCTTAAACTTATTGAATTGAAGAAGTCACTGAATTGACAGGCGGAGGAGGCCTTTTGCCAGCAACACCTTGAAAGGTACCACATGTGCGATGTACGACAGCGCCGCCGAGGCGGCGACGGTGAACTGGCCGTGCGGCACCGCCGCGTCTGGTTGCCTTGCGACGTAGTACAGTAGCTCTATGGCCTGCCACACGTCTCTGCGCTTCACGGCGTCTTCTGTCTGCCTCCACAGGTCTCCGGGCTCCGCCGCGGGGTCGAGGGTCCAGAGGCCGTGTTTGAAGCCCAGCGCCCTCAGGTCGCGGCTCTGCGAATACACCAGCCTGGCGAGTATGTTGAGCTTCTCGGGGTCGCTTAAGATGTCGAGGGCGGATCTAGCCAGGCTGGCGTCGTAGTCCGGCTGGGCGAAGACCGTCTTGCCGCAGTCCACATAGTCGCAGGCAGGCAACCACCGCGACGTAGGCCGCGGGTGGGGGCTCAGGAGCATGTAGTACGTCCTCGCCACGGCGGCGGCGTGTTGCGGGAAGTGTATCGGATCTGCCAAGGCGAAGAGCGGCGAGAGGTCGCACTGAGGCTGTCGGCACAGTATGTAGAGTCTATGCGCCATGTGGCCGAGCGGCGCAGTGGCGACGGAGTCGGGCCAGAGCATGACGAGGTAGCGCCTGCCCCCCAGCTTGAGCTCCATAAACTTGTACTTGCTGTACTTCGTCCCAATGTAGTAGGTCATGCAAACTGTTAAAACGTCAGTGGAGAGAGTCTTTCTGTGGAGCGTGATGTCCATGGCTCTGTAGTGAGGCAGAGCAACACCCGGCATTAGCGAAAAGCAGATGAAGTCGTGGTGCGCCTCCGGCGGAGGCGCCGGCCGCGGATCGCCGGTGGTGCTCATCGGAAACAAGTCGCGGTTTTCAAAGATCGCATCCCCCACGGGGCCGGGGAACTGCACCTCAAGCCACCCCCTAGGCCCCAGGACGTGGCCCATCTGTTCTGGCTTGGCCATAAGGCCTCAATTAGAGCAGAAAATATGTAACCATTACGCCTGCAGGTACTTCTTCACAGGTCTTTCTTTACAGGCATAATTAGACCTGTAAGTCTGTACCTGTGGGCAAGTACCTGCAGGAGAGGACAGACGCACATAGGGAGCCTTGCAGGTTCTCACTCACAGGTTTTTCTTTACAGGTCTAATTAGACCTGTGAGGAAATACCTGCGGGGAAGTACCTGCAGGCGTAGTGTGTAGAGATGTGGAAAAAGGGCGGGGTTAGAGCTTGCTGTAGAGGTCTCTCCGCTCCTCCGGCGTGCAACCGCCTTTCGATTCGCAGTACCGCTCTATCTGCGAAAGCTTCCAGTTCACATCGTCAAACTTGCCCTTGGCTAGGTCGTCGGCGACTAAGTCGCGGAGCTCCTTCGGCGCCTTCTCGGCGGCCTCCTCCGCCAGCTCTCTGATGACGCCGTCGGCGTCTACTACAATCCGGTCTAAGTTCTGTTCTATGTAACGGCGGCGGAACTCGTCGTCGGCGCCCGCCTTGGCGAGCCAGTCGTCTACGCGTTTGACCTCCTTCGCCACCTCTTTGGCGTACTCGCCGAAGTCCTCCGCCAGTCTCCTGGCGACGTCGTGCGGCAGACCGTAGGCGCGGGAGATCTCGTATGCGATGGACTCCTCCTCCTTCGCCACGTCTATGCCCAAGATGCGCCTCACGGCCTCTGCGTGGTCTTCGTCTTCAATCCTGCCCACCTCGGCCTCCACCCGCTCTTCAGTCTCTCCCACCGGCTCGTATCTATCCTCGGCGGGGGCGTACCTCTCGCCTGCCGGCGTAAACCGCTCCGGCGCCGGCCGCGCCACCTCTTCAAGCCGCTGGGCCGCCTCGGCCTCTCCGGCGGAGACGTATTTGGCCGCGGTCTCTATCATACTGAGGAGCGCCATGTAGGCGTCGGGGCCGTCCTCATACAGCGCAAACTCCAGAAGCTTGTCTCTGAAGTCGGCGTACTCCGACGACGTCAGCATCTTGAGCCACCGCTCCGCGGCGGCGTCGGCCTCGGCCTCGCTGAGACCAGCCGCAAGCGCCGTGTCTTTTATCTCCCGCAACTGGCTCTCTAGGAACTCCCTCAGCTTCTTCGCCCTCTCCTCCTCGTCCTTCCCCTCTATCCTCAGCGGCATGTAGTCCCTCCCCTCGTCGTAGTACTTCTCCGACGCGTTTGCAAATGCGGCGGCCTCTGCCAGCATCCGCCTCACTTCTGTCGGCGTGCCGAACGCCGACAAGTCCTCTGGCTTGATCTGCTTCTCCACCACCTGCCCTCCTTCAACTACTTCGTAGCTCTTTACGCTGAACATCTCCATTGTCTTTGCGTACTGCGAGGCGTACTGCGAGTAGTCCACAGCCGCGGGGGCGGGAGCCGCGGTTTGTTGCGGAAGCGGCGCGTCCAGCGCCGCAAGCCTCTGCGCAACTACGGCGTCTCTGACGGAGGCCGGCAGGTAGTCCAGCACTCTGTGCTCCACCACCTGGCCGTGGGGCGTGATCTCGCGCCACGTTATGTCGGCTACCTCTGCGGCGTATTTGGCGCTGTAGGCGTAGCTCCAGTCGCCGTAGGGGAGCTTCTCCAGCACCTGCGCCTGGACGTGCTCCGGCAGGCGCTCGAACCACTGGGGCTTGTCCTCCTTCACCAGCTCGTAGATAGCCTTCAGCGTCTCCCCCTGCATGACGTTCGGCAGAGCCGCCTCGACGACGTTCTTCGGCAGTATGTCGGCCACGGCCTGCCTCAGCGCGTCCTCAAGCCTCTTGTAGTCATAGTCAAGTTTGAGGGCCTTCCGCATCTGCGGATCCTCAAGCATCTTCCAGACGCCAGCCGCGGCGGTGTCTCTGTCCACCCCAGCGGCGCGGGCCGCCTTCTCCACTATGCGCTCCATGACGTCCCTCAGCCTATCCGTGCCGCTGGAGTCTATCTGAAGCGGCTCGTAGAGCTGTAGCTTCTGCCCCATTGGGCCTGGGGCGAGCCTCAGCGCCGCCTCTATGTCGCCCCTCTCCGCGGCCTTTGCGGCGCCCTTCAGCCACATGTTCCATATCGGCTTGACATCGCCCTCCGGCGTGATCCTGATGCTCAACTGCTCCGCAGCCAGCCTGCGGAACTCCGGTATCGGCGAGAGGTAGAGGGCGCGGGGGTCGCCCTCCTTCAGCTTCTCCACGGCGAAGTTGGCTATGACGCTTCTGGCGAAGGAGTTCGCGGGCAGGTAGGTAAACAGCTCCGGCCTCCAGATGTCGGTACTGCGCGTGAACCAGTCCTTGTAGGCCTCCCAGGCCTGCTTGAGGCGCAGGTAGTCGTAGCCGTAGTGCGCCAGGTAGCGGGCGGCGGCCTGCTCCTGCGTGTAGAGGAGGCCCAATCTTCTGAAGCCTTCCGCCAAGTCGGCGGGGTGAACTGAGAAGGGTTTTACCTTTAGGTTGAATTCCACAACAAAGGCGGCTAGGTCGCCTACGTGCCGCGGCGGCGTGCGCATCAAAACAGTCCACAGCGCGGCAAGCTTCACGTCGCCGCCGCTCAAGTGGTAGACCGCGTGGAAAGTGTGGGCGATCGCCTTGGCTACGAAAAAGTCTATGCGCAGATGCGTGGCGGCCCACAGCCAGTCCAGCGCCTTGGCAGAGGTCGCGGCGACTTGGGCCTCCGGAGTCAGAGGAGCGCCGTGGTGTGCTATCAAGTGCATCCCCTTCAGCTGTCTAAGCATGTACTCAACGAGCTTAGCCGCGGCGTCTGCGGCAGGTCGGAGGCGGGGGTGTGGCGCTGTTATGAGTATCTTCAAATCCAGCTTGGAGCCGACGTAGCCAGACAGCCCCAGCGCGGCGAGGAGGCGGATTGGGTCGAACCGCCAGAGCCACACAGTCCACCGAAGCGCAGAAGAGGCGTAGAGTGCCCACATCTGTGCATAATGGATCCAAGATGCCGTTACGTGTTTAGCCGCCTCTGCGGTGGCGGCGGCGGTTGCGCCACCTGCCACGGCCGCCCCGCCCCTGCCGGCCGCGGCGAGGCCTCTGGACGCCAGCTGTAGCACGGTGGCCTCCACTGAACCAGCGCGTAGCTTCAGCTGGAAGAACTGCGAAAGGCCAAGGATCTTCAGCACCGGCGCCCCGGCGCCAACTATTATCAGTAAGCCTGCCGCCCCCGCCGTGACGGCAATGAGTGTGTAGACCAGCCGCAACGCCCAGGGGATCAGAGAGGTCCAGATCCAGGTAAACGGCTCAACGAACTTCGCGGCAAGCGGCGCAAACCCGCGCCCCAGCGGGAAGACCGACGACAGCGCATAGAAGGCGTAGCCGAATATTGTGTCCACCACATCTCCGGTGCTGTGCGGACCGCGCTGGAACCCCGCCACTGCGGGTGTCGGGGCTGGGACGTAGAGCAGGGAGACGGCGACTGTAGCCCTGTGCCAGGTCTCCACCTCCTCGCAACGGGTCTCGTTCCCCACAGTTCTGCATTCAATTTTCGGCTGGCTACTTACGTCGATTGTCACGCTCCACTGCTTCGTCGGGTGCCAGCCGCTACAACCGGCGCCAAAGGCAGAAAGGACTGCGCTTTCCGTGGCGTTGCATATCCTCTCCCAGTCGCTCTCGCTCATGGCCGCTGTGACGGCCGACTTGGAGTAGGTCACGTCGGCGTACTCCGTGCCCAACACCTTCGCTGTATGGTCGCGGTATTCCGCGGCGAGGCCCTCCAGCTCCCACCGCGTTCCTGGGCACTGGCTGACGGTGCCGTAGCACTCGTACTTGAACACCCACGTTGCGTTCATCTTTGCCCCGCTTACGCCTATTGAATCCGGCTTGAGCGACGCCGCCGCAGACCACTCGTCGCGCCACTTGTAGGGGACGTAGATGACGAAAGTTCTGTTTGGCAGTGGGTAGAAGTAGGTGGCGTTTACAGAGGTGAAGTTGGCCGTGCCCCACGCAAACGTCCCGTTTTGAAGGGTGAAGGTGGCTCCCACTGGGTACTCCACCCACATGTATATGTAGCGGGTCAGCGTCCACGTGCCGTTTGTCAACGTTACGTTGCCCCCTGGCGGCGGCACGGTGTACCACCACCACTGGCTTGAGTTGACCCAGTGGGTGCCGTTGTAGTAGACATACGGCGCTTTAAACTCGACCACAATGGGAGCGTTGGTCTCTATCCGCACCGCCCCTGGCTGGACGTATCCCTCCTCTTCGATCGGCAGCAGGCCGGACATGGGGGCCAGGCCCGGCGCCGTGGCCACAGCCACGGAAAGCAAGAGCGGAACCGCGGCGACGTAAGCCGCTACGGCGATAGTTCTTTTGTTGGCCACCGACAGGGCGGCAATAGGTGAAAAGACGGCGGGGAATATCTCCACCGCACGCACCAGAGGGGCCAACACCGACACCACCGCGTATGCAAAGCCTAGATAGGAGGCTACCATTGCCATGAACTCGTTGATGACGTCTATTGCCAGGTCGATGAGCAACAACGCAACGCCCGCCGAGAGGCCCAAAGTAAACGGCGCCAATATGATGGCGGCGGTAATCACTGAGGAAGCCGCCACTGCCGTATGAGCCGCAGTTTGGGCAAAGTACTTTTCAAATGTCTCTCTGGCCTCTTCTAGCGTTTCTAAATCCTTGCTGATTTGGACGGAGGCAGGTGCCGCATAGATCTTGGCGTATGTCATGTAAAGCGCCATGATCACAAGGATCAGAACTGCGCCTAGTATGTTGACGCGCCAAACCGGCTCCCTCTTGAAAATCCGGTAGAGCACGCTGGCTAATATCCACGCCGCCGCCGCGGCGTACACCACGTCGTGCCACTGGGTGTAGGCGCCGCTGGGAATCAGCGGCGAGACGGCAGCAAATAACAGCGCGACGCCTACGGCGGCTACCAACGCGTGTTCAACACGCATGGAAAAAGGTGCAGAGGAAAAAACGTTGAATTGAGTTTACGACGGGCAGTATAGAAACGGACAGCGGCCTTCCACTATCTTGTCATATATCGACTTAACCTCTGGCGAGAATAGCGACACTACTCCCAATATTATTGGCACAGATATGAACAGAAACGGCACCCAGAACCATCCGCTACTGAAGAGCTCAGGCAAGCCACGCCGGCGTATGAGAAGCGTGTAGATTACGTCGGCAAGCAGAATGCCTACTGAAGCAAGGGATGCGAGCCAAACAAACGTCTTTACATCATTCAAGAAGCTTGTTGCAACTGTTTCCGCTTGTCCGACATCTACAGCTAGCACTGCCACTGCCAGCATCAACAGCACCACTACCGCAGTTTTTGCGTTTACCGACATAGCTACAACGAATATATCTAAAAATATTGAATCAGAGGCCTAGGAGGTAGCCTACTGCTCCGCCGATAGCAGGAGCGGCTATGAGGAGCAACCAGGCGTATGCGAGGGCTAGTTGCCACTGCACGTAGTCGTCTGTATACGTCTGGAGGGCGTTCACAATGTCGTCGTCGCATCCAACGTCCAAAATCGGGTGGAAGTCCTCGCCCCACACCCCGACCTTGTTGACGGCGGCTGGAATTATGTTCACTGCCCCGACCAAAAGCGCAAGCCCAACCCAAAGCCCGGTGAATATTCCGATGATTACTCCGCCCACCTTCCTCAGCCACGCGGCGTATATCAGCATCCCGGCGGCTAGGATGGGGGGGCCGTACTCGGCGAGGTACCGCGCGAGGCCCGTCAGCTGGTTGTACATCCATACGCCCTGCTCGTACAGCGGCTTGTATTTCGAAAACTTAGCCTCGGCGTATCCGGCGTAGGCGCCTGCGGGGCCGCTCAGGCGGATGTTGGCCACGCACTGCTCCATCTTGACAATTCTGCTGTAGGCCTCATCGACGACTAGCTGAAGCTTGCTGATCACTTCATTCGGCTGAGTCACAGACACCGGGACGAACTGCCAGAGGTTCATGATGAAGAAAACGACCGTGAACAAGACGGCGATCTCCTTCAAAATGTCGGCAAGCGCGGCCTCCAGCCTCTGGACGCGGCCGAGGAGCTTAAGCGTCTCGATCAACGCAACAATTGTAAGGATGGTAATCGTAACTGCGCTGTTCCAGGTAAAGGCTAAGCCGCCAGGGAGGATGATGCCCTGGTAGTCCGCCCCCGGTATTGGCGTGATGTAGGTGATCGTCGTCGTGGTTGCAGTTGGGCGCGGTTCCAGGAGGATTTCAAGAAGCATGCCAAACCTCTTGGTTGCTGTAAAAATTGAATCGATTAGAGCGCTTGCAGGAGCTCCGCCACTCGTCGGAGCTCTTGGATGGATTTGCTGAACATGATCACCTTGTACCGCTCCGACGGCTTTACAAAGATCCTCACCGTTGTGGTAATAGGCGGCTTTGTGGGGGCGTTCGTGTAGAAGAGAACAGCCGACTTCTTCTCGGCCCTGTCCACCGCGCCGTGTTCCCTAAGCCTCTCGATGAGCTCCTCCTCAGGTATAGCCCGCATTGAAGTCCTCACGACGATGTTGTCTATGCGGCAGTCGGAGAAGTGCGGCGGCGGCTCCAGCGATTTGCAGAACACCTTGGCCTTGCCGCTGTTGTGTAATATAGCGGTGAAGTCAGGCGCGACTATTTGCACCCCTATCTTCGTCTCCCGCCGCGGGAACTTCCGCACCTCTGGGCTGACAGAGTTGCAAGTCATGACGACGTTGACTATCTCAAACACAAGTGCCTCTTAGATGTCTCAGATAAGGAATCAGAAAGGGAGGTCGCAGGACAGACTTCCAGATACAAGCTTGTGCTGGCCGCCGGAGGGCGCGAGCTCGTAGAACTTGCCGAAGACTACCCACCTGCCGTTCTCGTTTCTGCGGGACGGCCCGATGTAGCCTAGCCTGCCGCCGTAGCGGTACAGGCGGTAGTAGAAGTTGGCCGCCAGCCGGTTCTCCACGTACACCTCCGCCTGGATGTACCCCACCGCGGCGCCTACGAAACGCAAGACTTCACACAGCGTGTAGAAGTCCAGCTCCTCGAGGGGAGCGGGGAACGAGACTAAGTACCTATAGCCGTTCGGCACGACTTTAACCCGCCCAACCAACAACACAATTAATACTGCGTACCGATTTAAAAAGAATTAACATGTCTACAGGTACAGACTGACAGGTCTGGACTTACAGGTATAATTATGCCTGTGAGTCGAGTCCTGTGAGTCTGTACCTGCAAGGATGGAGATGTGGAGAAGTGGAAAGAATGTGGTTATGGAGTCTTTGTGTTAACGGTATTCTGGTGGTATCAGCCGCACGTATATCGGCGCCCTGCCCTCCACGCGGAGGATGCCGACGCGCTCCTCCGGCAGTGATTCGTACGCGACGCGCTCCACAACGGTGCGGTCTATGTGGAGGCGTTGTTCGACATGGGGCACAGCCTCTGGCTCGATGGCCAGCACCGCCTTGACGCCGCTGTTTTCTATGAGATCTGATGGAATCTCCATAATGCTTTGGGTGAAGATGGCGGCCTCTACGCCGAACTTCCTGTGCTCGCGCCAGGTTCTAGACAGCACCAACACGTTCTTCATGAGGACGTGGCCTTCGTCGATTACCAGAAGTAGCCTCATCTTACACGGCGGCTTGGGACACGACGCCTTTGCCTCCGTGACAAGCCAGATGACCCATGCGATGAGCTTCATGGTCGAGCTGGGTGAGGTGTCGCCGCCGGTGTGGACGACCAGCGGCTTCGACATGTCAACCCTCGCGATGCGCATCTGCGCCAGAGTCGCCAGCCTGCCGTAGATGGAGTCTATCGCGAAGGCAAACGCCGGGTCTCTTCTGAGGGCCTCCAGTTGCTTTAGGATGTTTCTGAAGGATGTATCGCCCTCCTGGGCGGCGCGGCGTAG
>WYEB01000427.1_pt1 | contig 15239 bp, 16 predicted proteins | sample 6343061 | NCBI WGS metagenome assembly WYEB01 (sample SAMN13812332, study PRJNA600296) | hot springs metagenome | biome: ENVO:00000051; feature: ENVO:00002007; isolation source: sediment sample from Evening Primrose shelf | place: USA: Yellowstone National Park, Evening Primrose Hot Spring ... | reverse complement strand
CTCCACCTAGAGGAGGTAGCCGCCTCAGCCAGGCCCTGCCCAACCTGAGGGCGGTTGAGGATCGGGGAGGGGAGGCGGAGGCCCACCCACACGGCCGCCTCGGCAATTAGGGCCCGCGCGCACACGCCTTCGCCACAGCCCGGCGAAGCCCCAGTCGCTCAGAGAGCTGGCGAAGACGTCCACAGAGCTCGCCCACGTGCTGAACAGGCGGGGCGACCAGGCTAAGACGGTCGAGAACCTGGTCAGCAGGCTGGCGGCGTCGACACATCTCCCGACGGCTCGCCGCGGCTCTACGCCGAGATCTCCGCCACCAGGGACAGGTCGCGCCTCACCTTGAACCGCGCCACGCCTGCGACGTGGAGCATCGGCAACACGCCGCATTCGGCGAAGATCCTCAACACGTCGCCCAGAACATCGCCGACGTCCACCTTCCTGAAGGAGAAGCGGTGCACCGCAAACCCCCCACAGCCGCCGGGCAGAACCCAGTAGAGCACCACACCCCAGACCCCCCCATAAAAATACTGCCGCCAAACCCGGCCTCCGAACAGCATCAAAATTTCGGCGTTTATAAATCGTCGTGCAGCATGCGCTTTATCTTTGTTCAACCGTTCCGCTCCTCCGCCGTGTCGACTATGTAAAGCGGATATCCCGCATATAAAACGTCGTGCAGGAACGCGCCGAAGGCCGACGCCGAGACGCGCATGCACGCCGAGAGGCGCCTCCAGCCAGCCGACGGCCTGCGGATGCCCATACGCCGCCCTAGCGAAATATGGACAACACGCCGCGGCCCAGCCGCATGCCGCCAGAGAAACATTTAAAAACCACCAAAAACAAAACACAAGAAACCCCGGAATCTCAAAAGAAGGATTGAAACGTTCGCCGTCGCCGTCGGCCTCGCGATGCTGTTCATAGACATGGCGATGGCGAATCTCAAAAGAAGGATTGAAACACGTTTTTGCCTAAACACGTGTGTTTATCAGTCTAAGCGGAATCTCAAAAGAAGGATTGAAACCATGGCGTCTCCAGGCGCCGGTAGGTATCTGGCGTCGGCGGAATCTCAAAAGAAGGATTGAAACGAGATATTGCAGACCGCAGGGTAGGACAGGACGTAGAGATGAATCTCAAAAGAAGGATTGAAACTTGAACCTATACAGCTGCGCCAATTCTTCAATAATTTTGAGAATCTCAAAAGAAGGATTGAAACAGCGAGCTTATTTATCGCGGCCCACCTCCTGGCGAGTTTATTCATGCCGAATCTCAAAAGAAGGATTGAAACTCCCCGCCGGGTCTACGCAGTCGTACCAACTGCTCATGCAGACCGAATCTCAAAAGAAGGATTGAAACCGAAAAGCGCTTCTCTACCAACAAAATCAAGGCGGCCGCGGCGAGGTGAATCTCAAAAGAAGGATTGAAACGTAGCTCTGGGTGACCACCAATGCGCAAAAATTCATACCTCGAATCTCAAAAGAAGGATTGAAACCCGTACACCACAGCCACATCTTGCTTGACTGCAGACAGCAAGGCGAATCTCAAAAGAAGGATTGAAACAGCCGCCCTTCACGAGACCCCACTCCTCCTCAGTCTCCTCGACCCTGAATCTCAAAAGAAGGATTGAAACATATTACTGTGGGGAGCTGTACTCTTTCTACTGTCTGTATTAAAATCGGAATCTCAAAAGAAGGATTGAAACTCAGCATCCTGAGCTCCATAAGGTCTGGATACGTCGAATCTCAAAAGAAGGATTGAAACTGATCGCCCTAGGCGGCTTGAACCACGCCATGCCGGAGAGAGGAATCTCAAAAGAAGGATTGAAACATTATAACTAATGTGATCAAAAACCCGACCAGGGGACCAGGAGCCGCCTCAGCAACTCGAATCTCAAAAGAAGGATTGAAACCCCAAAACCATAAGATAAGGCCCGTACCCGATACCTCTTTGACTCGAATCTCAAAAGAAGGATTGAAACCAGATCCCGAGAAGATCGAGAAGTTGTTGCCGCGCAGAGTCCGAATCTCAAAAGAAGGATTGAAACTGGTTATCGCGTCGGCCAGGTACTCCGGGTCGTAGACGAATCTCAAAAGAAGGATTGAAACGTGGTGGTACGTCCCGTCGAATATGCTGTACCACGACGGCGCGAATCTCAAAAGAAGGATTGAAACCGCTCATCTCGCCCTCGCGACCGCTATCATGGACGTGCAGAATCTCAAAAAGGATTGAAACATGAAAAACGAGAGACTGAAGAAGCTATGCGTATTCACGGGGGATGAATCTCAAAAGAAGGATTGAAACCACCAAATTGATCAGGCCAGTCCTCAGCAACGTCCTGGCCGCGAATCTCAAAAGAAGGATTGAAACCCTCCTCACCATAGCACCGGCGCGACGTACCTCATCTTCGCCGGAATCTCAAAAGAAGGATTGAAACAAGATGTAGTCGCCAACGGGGGCGGCGAAGCGCACCTGGAGCCGAATCTCAAAAGAAGGATTGAAACTCCTGGCCCACGCCAAGAGGAGGAGGAACGCCGTCCTCAGAATCTCAAAAGAAGGATTGAAACCTTGTTGTAGTTGTTTATGTAGACACTGTTAAGCGTAGGGAATCTCAAAAGAAGGATTGAAACCATATGTCTCGGCGTAGCGCCGCCCTCCTCCTGACCGCGGCGCGAATCTCAAAAGAAGGATTGAAACGTGCGTGAGCAGGTAATCGCGCATGCAGTGCTGGAACTTCTGGCCGGGGAATCTCAAAAGAAGGATTGAAACATGACGGAGAGGAGGCCGTAGCCGACCGTGGCGAAGGCCGAATCTCAAAAGAAGGATTGAAACAGCACCTGCATCGTTGAGCCCACTATCAGCAGGCCGAACCCGAATCTCAAAAGAAGGATTGAAACTATAGAGCGAATACCTGGCGTAGTACCTCAGCCTCCTCAGCGTCGCTATCTGAATCTCAAAAGAAGGATTGAAACACGACCAGCCATATGTACGCGTTGACGGTCGGCTTAACGGGGAATCTCAAGAGAAGGATTGAAACACCTTCGCCAGGTCGAAGCCCTTGCCTTATCTCGGCTGAGGAATCTCAAGAGAAGGATTGAAACCTGAATCTGCTCTCCACCCGGTCGTAGCCGCGGCGGGCGCCGGCCGGCGGCAGGCTCGAGGCCCCTCAGCGGCTGTGTAGCCCGCACAGCCTCATCAGCCCGTCGAGAAGAGGCCGGAGGAGGTCCCCCTGTAGACCGCCTTGACGATCTTGCCCTCGGCGAGCCTCACCCTGTCGATGAGGACGTAGGTCCGCCGTGGGCGGACAGGTTGCGGAGCGGTACATACACGTTTCTGCTGCCCGCCTTCTTGCCGCCAACGCCCTCCTCAGCTTCCCGCGGTCTAATTTGCAACGGGGTCAACGCCACGACATCTCAGCCGCCGTGTTGCATAGGGAGGGTTTGCACGGCGCCTTTAGAAGGGCCTGAGGCGCTCCCGGTAAGGCCTATCTACGCTGTGCCGCCTTTTTTAGCTTCCCCTCCTTCTCCAGCTTCCTGAGGGCTAGGTAGACAGGGGCCGGCCCGGTGTGCTTGGGGCTGTAGCAGGCGCCGTCTTCGATCAGCCTCTTGAAGATGTGATAATTTATGTGGGGGTTATACGAGGAGGCCAATATCCTAACCACCTCTCGCGGCCCCTCCTCCTTCTTCAAGACCGAGAGGGCATATTTGACGAACAGGTATACGTTGGGCGTGTAGATCACGTACACCCTCTCGACGCCTCGGAGGAGGTGAAGGTAGTACGCCGAGAAGGACTCGGTGGCCGTCAGCACAGCGGAGTCGCAGCTCCTCAGCTCCTCAACCGCCCCTCTCAGATCCCCTCGGTAGGGCTGTAATAGCCAGTCGCAAAGGGGTCTCTGCGGCCGGGCGTACATCATGGCGAGCTCGTGCGCCACGTATTCGCCACTTTTATCTACAGCCTCTTTTAGTCTCCTATCAAAGCGCGACGCGAGCTTCTCAAGCACGTACAGCGTGGCGCCGAAATTGAAGAGCCGGCCGACCTCGCAGTCATAAAGCGCTGTGCCCGCGGCCACCCTGGCCCAGGAGAGCCCCCTCCTCCCAGGGCCGAAAAACATCGGGAGGAGAACGGCGGGATGCACACTACGCGGCTCAACTTCCACATCAACAAACTTGAACTTTAGAAACCTGTGGTAAAACAGTATCTTGAATTCGTGCACAAGCTCCTTCTTAGGATACTTAACCACCAGGGAGTGGCTAAACGCCTGAGCCAGGGCGAACAGCACTTCGGTGGGCCATGGTCCCTCCAGCGACACCCCAACGCCCTCGTCGTCCTCGTCCAGCCAGATAAACAGCTGGCTCTCCGGCAGCTCGATGTCGTCTGGAAGCCTCGTCTGGAGCACCGCCTCGAGGACGGGCTTCACCAGCTCGGGGCTTGTCGAGACCGTATATGCCCTCATATCTCGAAGAGATACGGCGGCGCGCAGTCGCCCAAGCCGACGAAGCCGTGGCCGTGTTCCTCTCTGCCCAGCTTCCACAGCTCGTCGATCTGAATCCCGCTGACGAGGCTCACTTTGGCGAAGGCCTTGAAGTCCTTCGGCGGGAGGAGGTAGATCGCCGTCGGCGCCCTGCCCCGTCGATAGACATAGACATATTCAGGCACGAAGACGACGCAGGCGAAGCCGAACTTTGCAACCACCCTGTCGATGTACTTGTCGAGAGACTTCTTGTCGTAGTCGCGCAGAAGTATGAAGGGCTTCTCCGGCGCCCACTCCAAGTCGTCTTTACAGTACTTGACGCATATGGAGGGGTGGGACGCGCCGTCCACCACGTCGGCGCCGCCGGCCATGTAAGAGACCAACAACGCGAACTGGTCCTGGAGGAGCTTGGACTCCAACACAGGCGTGAAGACCACCGTGTCGTCGGGCGGGAGTCTCAGCTCCCGCGGGAAGGAGGGCACCTCGGCCTCTTGGACGGCGGCGCCGAAGAGGTGCCGGGGGCACTCCCCCCGCATCGCCCTGCCCTTGGCCTCGAGGTAAAGGCCCAGGAACCTATACTGCGTGTCCTCCAGCACCCTGCCCGCCTCCACGAGGTCCTCGGCGAGCTCCTGGAGGTACTCCGCGGAGGAGGTCACCATGAAGTAGTTGACGTGGGCGTTGTCCGGGAAGTATGTATAGAGCCAGCCCACCGCGTCTTCGTACTTCTCCCCCCACCACCGCCCCTCCAGCGCCTCGTCGGTGGTTTTCTGCGCCGCTGTAGCGAACCCCGCCCCCGTGGGCGCCGCGCCGCCGCGGAGGAAGTACACGGGAAACATCCTCCTCGCCACGGTCAGGTACCTCGGCGTCTTCTCCAGGGGCTCCTCCCCCCTGCTCGTGTCTTCGTAGGCCGCCGGCGCCACCGCGCCGTGCCTCGCCTCGTAGACGAAGTAGTCGAACTCCAGGTAGTTGCCCCCAGCCGCGTAGACGAAGTCAGGCGAGGCGACGACGAAGTGCGGATCCACAAAACAGAGATCCATCAACTCACTTGCCAGCCTTAACTACAGCCCCCAGGGTCGCGTAGAGCACGTGGGGGTTGTCGCAAGCTTTTGAAACAATACTCACTTTGTCTGGCAGACCGAAGATATCACCACGTTGCCTATTTAGCCAGAGTAAAACCGCAAGCTGCACTATTTTATATTTATCAAAGTCACTCTTTATAGACTTTACATTTACATCCTTCATGGATAACAGCGATGAAAATAGGTTGACAAGGACAGAGGTACTATTTGACATAGTATACTGAGATAGAGGAGGGCAATTTTTTCTTTATTACGTCAAGTTGAGGTTGCTGTTGTTGAATAAGATTTTGCAGTAGTTGAATAAGCTCTTCAATCTTACACTCTTTTTTATCTATGTTAACGTTTTGCAACCAATTTAAAGAGACCCCATCAAATATTACGTCAAATTTTAACGGTTCCGGTTTATATTCCCAGTTATTCTGTCTCTGTTCAAAACAAGTAATTATGTCTACCACAGGTGTGTCTTCTGTAACGGTTACCTTAGTTTGACCGGTTTGCTGGATGGGGACCAGTATAACATAGGCTCTGTGGCAGGGATGGCCTGTATATAATAGGTTGACAGTGGTTTGGGTACCGGGCCCTCCAGAGGGTATGCTCTTCGGCACTACGGCTCTTATGTATCCGATGCAGAATTCGGCGGGTTGACTCGACTGTTGTTGACCACCCGTCTGGGGATAAAGTGCACAGTTCCCCTGGCTGTTCACTACTATGAACTTCGCACTATAAAGTTGCTGTTGTTGCATGTTGCTCTTCATCCTCGTGTTTATATATTTTTTACTTTACACCAAAAGCTTTCAATTATACAGTCGACGAGATTCAAATCTACCTCGTAGGGCGTCTCCACGCGGACCCGCTGGCGGCTGGAATCCTCCAAGTTTGTCGTTAGCGGCACGGGCGCCTGTCCGCCGAACGCCTCGCTGGGGCTCAGCATGGCGGCGGCGACGGCGAGGAAAGAGGCCAACGCCTTCTTCACGTCTCTCGGCGCCACCCCCAGCTCGCCCAGTATGCGGTAGGTAATAGGCGGGGGATCCAGAGAAAACTCCAGCCTTACACACCCGTTATATCCCTCTAGTCTTGTCACAGAAACAGCTCCTCTAACCGAGCCGGCGATTCTCTCTCTGGAATGTTGCGCCTCACCTATTACTCTTGTCACAGAGACAAGCTCTCCCTTTGAGCCTTTTACCTCACCTACGTCACTTGTGCCGAACACTATGTTGGGAGGATAGTACGTCGCAAATCTCTTAGGCTCTATTCGGCGTCCGCCACCCTGAACTTTAACGTTTCTTGAAGTTAGCCAAGCCTCCATAAAATCTCCAAAGCCTGAGGGATCCAAAGTGGCTATCTTCAGTATTACATACTTTTCAAGACCCCAACGCAACGCGCCTAATACATTAGATGAACGTGGATCGCTGTCTTGTGTCTGACATAGTCTCTGCACATATGTGACCTTTAACTGCTCAGGATGCTTTACAAAATACGGCTGAGATAGGTTAGTTTCAATAATAAAGGAGGAACTAGCACTAAGTTTGATGATATCATTTATAGTTGCCTGGATTTCATTAAGAAATTCTCTATAATATTTTAAATAAATATATATAATATCTGTACATTCAGATGGGTAAATAACAGGAATATCTTCTTTATTAGAGAAGAGTTTTTTTCTACTAAAACATTTACACTCATAGTTTTCATTAGATCTATCAATTTTAATAATTAAAACGCTTTCATGTGTTGCATGACATCTAAGGTATTCTGATACGTCCGCCATTTCTCCGCGCTTAAAGTATCGTGAAAATGATTTATCAGTCATACTGCCGGAGGTTGAGCGTGGCTTGTCCCCATCCCAGCTTTCTCCGCTTTCCTATTTGGAGTGATATCCTCCAGCCGTCTACTGTCTTTTCCGCGACTGCGCAGAGCATCTCCTCTAGGTCTCCCTCCGTCACGAAGGGCGTCGGCCTGAACTCGACGTATCCCTCGAATTTCGTCCCGGGCGGCAACAGCTCGACGTAGAACGGGCGGGCGGTAGTGCCCCTGGCAACTGCGTTGAAGGTCCTGACGTAGGTCTCTACGCGGCCGCTTGGGTAGAAGTTGGAGACGTAGATGGAGGATCTGAGCCCCGTGGTGCCGAAGAGGAGCTCGGAGAGGCCTAAGGCCAGGTCGTCGCGGTAGACGAGGTCTCCTTGGCTCACGCCGAGACTCAACGCGACATGCTCCACAAGCACCCGTCTCTTGTCTGCGTATTGGAGCGTGTAGAGTTCGGTGCATGCGTGGTGGATCGCGGCGTGGGAGAGCCTGTCTATGAAGAGGAGCCGCGCTGGGTCGTCCAACTCGCCGCATAGGTCCTTCGCGTTCGGCGGCTCTACGGGCCCTATCTTCTCCAGCCTGGCCACGGCGTTTTCCAGCGCCTTTTCGTCTAGGGCGGCTCTCAAGACGCCCTTTATGGAGGAGCCGGGGATGTATACCTCCGGGTCTTTGCCCGGCTTGTAGAACCGCGGCAGAAGCGCCACGGTGGGTTTATTCGCTACCTCTATAGCCATCCTCAACTCATCCACCTTGCAGAGCCACTTCCCAAACGGGGTGTCTGAAACTTGACTCAGTAGCGCGCTGAGGACGTTTATGCTTGCACTCCTTTTTCCCCTACCTTTTCCTCTTGCTTCTACCTGTGCCGCCAGCTCCATCGGGCCTGTTCCGGCGGTGTGGGTCTCCGTGTTGAGCGTCAGCTCTGCCTTAAACCGCATCGGCTTCATGGACCCACCGGCACAGCTCTTTGAGGGGGCCTTGGTAGGCGTCGCAGTTCTCTGGCTGGTCTATTTTTGTGATTGATATCTTGACTTGGCCCATGCCTGTGGATTTGCGGCGGCCCAGCGTGGCGTTGGTGAGCTCCTCCGCTAGGCACTGGATTACGTAGTAGGGGATGTAGCTGTGTGTCTGTCCCTTGGCCCAGTTTTCGAGCTGGGTCTTTAGCTCGTCGCATTTGACTGCGTCTCTGACCTCGGGTCCCGTCAGGATGAGGTAGCCGCGGAAGGTGGCGCCCGCCGTGACGTACTCCACGGTGAAGAGCTTCTGCTGCGCAGCGGCTCCGGTGTAGCGGTCTATGGCCACGTGGGTCCTCTCCAGGATGAAGTAGTCTTTGCCCAGCTGGCCCTGTGGATATGCGGACGTCACGAGGACGTTCGAGGCGTAGCCGGGCGCGCCGAAGGTGAGGCAGACGGGGCAGGGGTAGGGGAGGGGGCCGAGGCCGGAGGCCTTGGCCAGGGCCCTTAGGTATGGCACTTTGTAGGGGGGTAGGGGGAGCTCGCAGGCGAGACCCTCGACGACGGTGGGGCAGGCGTAGGGGGTGACCTTTAGCTCGGCGAGTATCCTGGAGACGTCGACTTTCTCCTTATACGCATTCTCTACCTTCTTCCGGAGGTTGTCTCCCCCTGCTTTCACGACGTCTTCGGCCCTCACCAGATCCGGGGAGACGAACTGCTGCAGTAGCTTGATGACGGCCTTCTCCACGAGCTCTACCCCAACCTCCTCAGCCTCAATTCCCTCGAAGACCTCGGCGACGCTCTTAGAGGCGTCGCTGAAGAGGGCGCGCATCATCTCCTCAGCCGTCGCGCGCAGCAGGCCCTTCAGCGTGGAGCCGGGTATGTACGGTACGAAGGAGTCGCCCCAGGGCATCTTGGCGACGGGTATGTCGAAGGGGGACGTGGCCTGCTCCAGGGAGCCTCCGCCGACGAGGAGCTCGGACTCGGCGCGTATCTCTACGGCGTATTTTGCAACGATTTGTCTGGTGTGCGGATAGAGGAAGAGCCTGACTTGCCCCTCGCCGCTCATATGCCGTACTTCAGGATTTTTATATATGTCTTGAGGTCGCAGTTGGGCGGGGTCTCTACGTCTATGAACCTCCGTAGATCGTCCTCGCAGAGCGCCCCGAGGGCCTCCAGCGTCTCCAGCAGAGGCCGCACCTCCAGGTACCTCTCCGCTATCTTCCTCGGCGTCATGACATCATCTCCAGCACCATCCTCCTAAACTTGGCTACCACCCCTACGATCTCATCGGCCTTCTCCTCCACCTCCTTCACGCGTCTGAGGGCCTCGGCGAGCTCCGAAAGGTCCGCGTTGCACGCCTCCTCGAGGCGTCTCTCCACCTCCGCCCGCACGAACTCTCTCACGTTTTCCTCTGACTGGCCGGCGCCCTCCGGCTTCACTTCGACCTGGCCGAAGCCCACGGATTTATGCTTCCCTATGGTTCTTATCCGCCTGAGGAGTGCCGGCAGGACGCGGTCGACGAATTCGTTTATCTGCGCCTCGTTTACGTAGTCGCTGAGCTCCTCCGCCTTGTGCACGTGGCCTACGAACTCTGTGTATGGGGGGACGTACTCCAGGGTGAAGAGCCTCTCCCGCTTGGCGGCGCCCGTGAACCTGTCTATCGAGACTCTGGTGGCGACGGCTGTCTTCACCTCGCCGACGGCTGTGGCCGGGGCGAAGATGAGGGGGGAGGGGTGGCCGTTGCCGCCGAAGTAGGTGCAGGCTATGCAGTACTGCCTCTGCCCGCTCCTCCTGAGGAGCACGTAGGAGGCGATGAGCCTAATGGTCTCGGACCTGTCGTCCCCGAAGTCGTAGGCGGAGTGGGGCGGGTTGCAGTGGAGCTGAGACGCCGCGTCGCATATGAGGGGGTAATAGGCGTAGGGCTCGGCCTCGGGATCCGGCGCGATGTTGCGGAAGTGCTCCAGCAGATCGCCGCCTATTATTCCGTCGACCTCCGCCAGGGCCTCCTCCAGCACCCCCTTCAGCTTACGCGCCACCTCCTGCGGGCTTTGGGCGCGCATCCTCTTCTCCACCTCCCGCCTCACCTCGGCCTCGAAGAGGGACCTCACCTTCCCCTTGATCGTGGAGCCCGGTATGGCGGGCTTGCCGTCCAGCTTGAAGGTGGGCTGGTCGAGGAGGCCGCTTGGGCTCCCGCCGCCGATGTGGAGCGGGGACAGGGTGGTGATTCTGTACGTCACCATAGCACTGCCACGGGCGCAGCCATGGTGGCCGCGGCCTTGCGCTTCACGAGCTCCGCAGTCTCGCCCCCCACCTCGCGGCCGGTCGCCGTGTAGACCTTCAGGTCGTCTAGGCCCTCCCTAAGCCTCTCCCACAGCTGGGTGGGTCTTAGCTCCTCCTCCAGCTCCACCTCGGACATGGGCATCAGATACACCTCGTCGAAGCTCCTGCCCACGAGGTAGAACCGGTTGGTGAGGGAAAGGTAGTAGAACCAGCGGCCAAGCCTTCGCCTGCCGCCCCTTTGGCGCAGCCGCTCCGAGCCGCCCCTTTGGCCGTCTAGGAGGGATACGGGCATGGGGGAGAGGAGGAGGAACCGCCTGGCCCTCCTCTCGGAGACGTGGCAGAGGGGGCTGGGCTTCACGAGGCCCCAGCCGTACGTCTTCTTGTAGCCCAGACGTCCGGGCTCCAGCCTGCGGTTCGCCGCGGTCACGAAGCTGGCGTCCTGCGGGTGGAGCTCGTAGACGTAGATCAAGCCGTGTTTGGCGGTCTTGGCCCGCCTGTCTATGTATATCCCCGCCATCCTCAGCCGGCTCCCGCCTCCCGTCTTTGGCCCCCTAAACGCGGTGGAGGTGCAGAAGTCCACGTATACGCAGGCCTCCTTCTCGCAGTCGGCCCGCCCGTAGAGACCCCCGCCGACGTCTGCCGCCGGGAGCGCCGGGTAGAAGAAGAGCCTGTCCTCGTCTCTGCAGAAGCCCGGCGCGCGGTGGCAATAGTGGCCGTAGAGCGTGGTGGCGGGGATCCACTCATCGGCGTACTTGTAGGCCACCGTCGCGGGGGCGTATTCGCCGAATTTGAGCGCGCGGGTGGACGCGACAGGCGCCTCGGCGGTCAGGACGTAGGAAATCATAACTCTAGAAGCGGGGCGGTATTTAAGATAAATGCCACAGTCCTGTCGAGGCCCGTCGCGGCCGGCACATGCCCCAGGAGGTGCGGGAGCGCTTGTTGCAAGCAGCCGGCCTCCAGCGGCGGCCTCTCGTCGGCATATCTCCTGGCGAGCCGCAGAGCCTCCTCGAGCACGTCGAACTTGACGATGCCCATCTCCTCCGCCAGGATGGATTTGAGGTATATCAACGCAACGGCGTCGCGCCCGGCCTCCTTGGCGGCCTCGGCGGCTCTGTTCGCGTGGTATACGGCGTGGTACATCGGGAGCTTGTACCTAAGGCCCACCACGCCCGCCGATATTGTGCCGCCTAGCGCCTGCCTGAAGAACTCCCTGGCCCTCATAAGCGTCTTCAACACGGCATCCACCCCCCTTGCGGAAGCCACGAACATGTTCTCGTCACCGCCCGCGTAGATCACGGCGGCGTGGTACCTCGCCCGCCCAGCCCCCGACGACGGCCCGGCCTCGAAGACCCCCGCCACCGCCGACTTGAACTGAGCGACCACCTCCTCGTGCAACTGCTTAGTCCTTTCGCCGAACCTATCCCCATCAACCCTCACGAGAAACACCGTGTTTGTGCCCGCCAGCGACGCCAACACCTCGGTGTCCACCTCCCTCCCGCCTGCGTTGACCCCAGAGAGATGCGGCACGAAGCCCTCCCCCACCGAGCCGCCCCGCGGCTGGTACACCGGCTCCAGCCCAGGCACGACCTCCCCCGCGATGCGCCTGAGGAACTCCTCCCTCACCGCAACCGCCTCCTCAAACCTCTCCGCCCGCCTCATCCCCTCGAGATACGGCCCGGCCTCGACGCAGTTTCCCCTCACCCCCAGCACGGCCACGCACCTGTCATGGAGACAGAGAGCCGCCGAGTCGTCGGGACAGCCGCCCCCTCCGCCGTGGCGCCAGAAATACAGCGTGAGCACCCCCATGGGCAACACCAAGCTGGGCTCCTTGGGCAGGCTCTTCCTCCTCAGCAGCGCGAAGAGGAAGGCGGGCTTGTTGGCCGCCCGGCCGAAGAGCCTGGCCGCCAGACACGGCGCGTCCAGCGCCTCTCCCTGCGTCACGTGGGCGAACCAATCGTCCCCCCACGTCACAACACCACCTCTGCCGCACAGGCTACAGACCCCGCCGCCCTCCGCACAGCCCAGCCCCGCCACCGCCGTGTCGCCGACCTCCACCCGCGCTGGGTAAACGAGATACGCCACCTCCCTCAACAGATCCCTATCCACCCCCTCCGCATCCACGTTGACGTACACAACCCTCGCCTCAGCCGCGGTAAACGCCACGAGCCACCGCGCCGCGTTCAACAGCATGTTCCGCCCCCTCAGATCCGCGAAGTGAAGCGATGCGTCCAGAAACTTATGTGCGCCCGCGAACCTGACCTCCATAAAACAACAACAGATCCCTAATAAAAACAACACATGGGACCTAGATAGCACAAACCTCCAGGAACCGTCCCGAAGAACGGCGTCCTCCGCAGTTCCGGCGGCCCCACTCCACATGGCCGGCGAGCTTCAGTCCCTCTCTGAGATGCACCTACGCCCTACGGCCTCGCCCACATCGCCGAAAACCGGGACAGGGTGAAGTCGTTGCTGAGGCTAGGCGAAGCGCTCTGCGCGGTCCTCGCCGCGGCCGCGCCGTATCCCCACGACACCTCACGCTGGACCTCCACAACACGCTCCTCTACGACTTCCGGAGCCGGTTCGCGTAGACATGTCGCTCATACGCGCAGGCCCCCTACCCGCCCACCAGATCGCGAGGCCCGCCCGGATGCGCCCAGAACCGACGCCGCAACCGCTGAGATTCGCGACGAAATAGGGGCGCTGCCCCAGCCGGCCCAGTGCCTACAGGGCCAGGAATGCGCTCTAGAAAGCACGAGAGCCCTCCTCCAGCAACTTCAACAGATGTGCCCCACGGAGGTGGACGGCGACGTCGCCGTGGCGCGCAGGCCGGCGCCATCAGTCCGGGAGAGGTAGACGGCCCCCCATTCCACCGACGCCCACGGTGAAGACGCCTAAAAGCCGGCGTCCACGAGCGCGGGAACCCCGATTTTCCAAGCGGCCAGGCCCGGACCACGCCCCAATCCGTAAAGCGCGCGGCGCGGCGAAGAACGGCGCGCCTTTTTCTGTGTTCTCGTTCGCTGGATCTCTGCGCGGCTGCGAAGAATGGCGTCTCGGCTCCACCCAACGCCGTCATCCTTGAATGTAAAGCAGGGTCTGAAGGCGGCCGCCGAGGCTCAAGGAAAGACCCGAAAAACTTAAAAACCCGGAAAACCGCCCAACATGAGCGGTAGAATCTCAAGAAGGGTTGAAACTCGATGAACAACGACGTGGCCGGCCTCACGTTCAGCTTCATGTCGTAGAATCTCAAGAAGGGTTGAAACTGTACCACATCCCCAGTTTGGACGTCTATTGGGAATTGAAAAGGTAGAATCTCAAGGTAGAATCTCAAGAAGGGTTGAAACCTTCCTCCTGCTGGCCGCTAGTAGGAATAAGGCGTCGGGCACGTAGAATCTCAAGAAGGGTTGAAACTCTATGTTTTGCGTATCAGCATCATACTCACGCGCATAGCGTAGAATCTCAAGAAGGGTTGAAACTCCCTCCTCGCCAGCACGGACAGGAGGGCGGCGACCTGGGGCGTAGAATCTCAAGAAGGGTTGAAACCTATTCTCGCGTAGAACCTGACCGGGCCCGCCTGGGCCGTAGAATCTCAAGAAGGGTTGAAACCCGGCGCCGGTCGCCATCTGGATCGTGGCGGCGCCCGCCGCCTGTAGAATCTCAAGAAGGGTTGAAACACTCAACTGCCAGTTTCGACAGTCCTCCACGGCGGAATCGACAGTAGAATCTCAAGAAGGGTTGAAACGCGACCAGCTTGACAGAGGGGAGCATCTGCATCTTGAACGTGACGGTAGAATCTCAAGAAGGGTTGAAACTCGGCTTTCACCTCTACTATACGCCGCGGCCGCGTCCTCGGGTAGAATCTCAAGAAGGGTTGAAACTCCTCGGTCTCGCCTAAGTATTTCGACAACAATGAGCCAGGGGTAGAATCTCAAGAAGGGTTGAAACACGATGAAGGCGTCCATCAGGTTCGCCAGCTCCGCGGCCCAGCGTAGAATCTCAAGAAGGGTTGAAACTCTCGGCGAACACGTCCGGCGCCTTGCCCGGCGGAGCGGCGTAGGTAGAATCTCAAGAAGGGTTGAAACTAGTAGTCGACCTTGTCGGTGACGTACTCGATGTAGTAGTTGTAGAATCTCAAGAAGGGTTGAAACGACGTGACTACGCCGTCAGCCACTCTGCAGACCGACCCGCCGCCGTAGAATCTCAAGAAGGGTTGAAACTTTCCTTCTTCGGGTTTGCGAGCGAAGGCCTCAGGAGCGGGTAGAATCTCAAGAAGGGTTGAAACTTGTTAGAGGCTCCTCAGCTTCTCCTTCTCGGTGTCCAGGTAGTAGAATCTCAAGAAGGGTCGAAACGTGTCGTATCGGTACTGCGTATCGACCGCACCCACGGCGTAGTGTAAAATCTCAAGAAGGGTTGAAACCCCCACACCATCCGCCGGTACCGGCGGACGGTGTGCGCGTAGAATCTCAGGAAGGGTTGAAACTATGGGCAGTATATAGTGGTATAAATTGTGCTTCTCCATCGTGCAGGACAAAAGCTGATGGGCAGTCTGCCGAAACTAAGCTTGAGGCCCCAATATATGATATAGATGATTGGGATTCTGCGGCGGAACGACGGCGCGGAGGCTTGAGGGCCGGGCCTAGCTTGGCGCAGAGGCGTCCGAGGAAAAAGGAT
>WYEB01000423.1_pt1 | contig 15300 bp, 21 predicted proteins | sample 6343061 | NCBI WGS metagenome assembly WYEB01 (sample SAMN13812332, study PRJNA600296) | hot springs metagenome | biome: ENVO:00000051; feature: ENVO:00002007; isolation source: sediment sample from Evening Primrose shelf | place: USA: Yellowstone National Park, Evening Primrose Hot Spring ... | reverse complement strand
AACCGCGCGGGCGATCGCCGCGATCGCCCGCTTGTCTACCTGGTTATGTTCGTTTTGAACTTGGTTTTGGGTTTGGGCCATGTGTATGAGAAACTCACTGGTATTTAAATGTTTCGCCCCTTTTTTAGGGGCGGAAATTAAGGCCGTAGCGGCGGAAAGGCCGCACCGCCTTGTCGATTGACCGCCCCTTTTAGGGGCGTATAAATTTTCGTCGATTTGATATATATCTACAGACATATCCAACACATAGCAACCCGCTTCGGCGGGCATGTCTCACTATATGTAAAACGTGTTATCTGGACCTGGTACAGCTCTATATCCATGGATATAGAATTTCATTATAAATAAGAGACCGGTTGGCGGGGCAACGGCGGGTTTGCGGCGGCTTGGCATCCGGGATGAGGCGCCGTATGGCGCCTACCGGCCCCAAGCAAAGAGATCTTGGGGGTTAAAAAAGATTGTTTGCGGCTCACAAGACGCCCCCCTCGTAGAACCGCAGGACGGTCACTTTCTTCTTTTTCGCCATGGAGGAAAGGACGGCTGTATTTAAAAATCAGAAAATAATGGGAAAGGCACAACATCATGCATTTGGCGTCGTCGCCGCATGCCTTGAGACGCCTCAACAGATCACTCCCCTTCCCCTCCATCGCCTTCCATTATTTCTTTTATTATTTGTAGGATCTCCATGGCCAAGTCCAAAGCCTCGCCGGCCGTCAGCACAATAGCGCCGAGTGCGACTGCAGCGCGTGCGGCGAGAGGGAGGAGTGCTACGCCTCGGGCATCATCAGGCTGACGAGCGACGAGGCCCGCAGGCTCGCCGAGAAGATCCTTTCGAAGATCGAGGAGAAGGAGGAGAGACGGGACAAAGTCAACGTAATGAGGATGTGGGAGGGCGGAATCCTCTAATTTTTGTCTTTCAGACCAGCCCTCTCTAACCAGCGAAACAGGAACAACGCCTCCCTCCCTTTTCCTACGTTCCACCTTCCTCCTTGCATTGCCTTCAGCTCACTGTCTACAGCACGCCTGTATGCTATGGTGTCGAACGAGCTGAACGGCTGGCGCGACGCAAACACCAGGCGGAGGGTCCTCAGCGCAGGGCCCAGGAGGTGCACCGGCCTGTCCTCGACGCGCGACGCGAGGAAGTTGATGATCCTCGCCGCGCACGTTTCAGGCGATTTAGAGCAGGACGTGAAGCACTGCTGTCTAGCGGGAAGTGCAATTATATCCGCTTCCGGAGGCGGGTCGTAGGTCTCCCAGAAGTTGTGGGCGACGTATATCTTCAGCCAGCCGTGCCCGCGCGTCATGCGCAAGAATTTGTAGAACAGCTCGCGCGTCCTCTGGGGGTCGCAGAAGGCGTCGGGGAACACGACCCTCGTCTCGGCCGCGCCTGTCCGCGCCGCGGTGCGCCATGCGAACCTGTAGTAGTCGTGTATGGACACGCCGATCTGCGCCGCCCGCTTTCCGACGTCCACCATCAGCAGTTCAGCACGTTTAGACGTGGGGAACGACAGAGTCGCAAGCAATCCAAATCTGAGGGCGGGGGAGGGCGGGAGGATGGGGTCCGGGACGAAGACGATCATAGTCCACGGCCTACACGCCTGCCTTCCACGCTATCAACCTCCTGCGCCTGTGTTGACGTCGCGGAGGTTGAAGAACGAGTAGCTGAAGCCGTATTCATACCCTGCCCCGGATCACCGGAAAGTCCTCAGCCTCCTCAAGCCCCATCTCCTGCGCCGCTTGCGGCGGCGCAGCGGCAGCACTGCGTATGTACGCCTCTATCGCGCGCCTTATCACGTCTGACCTGCGCAGGCCGAGCTGGGAGGCCAGCCGGTCGAGCTCGCCGAGGACGCTGTGGGGCAACCTAAACGTCACCGTGGCCATGTAGCTGTTGCGGCTGGCCGCCGGCCGCCGTTGGCTCACACACGGCGGGCGGACCTCGGGGGGTTTGGACGTCAGGTCGAGCAGCCTGCCCTTGGGCACTATATACCTCGTCTTGGCCCTTTCAGCGACAGCGGCGAGCAGGTAGGACAAGTAGCTGTTGACCATGACCAAAAGGGAGAACGGCGGCGGCATCCTGCACCTCCTCGCCAGCTCCCTGGCCACCTGGACTGGCACGACAGACACGACGCCTCCCCTGGCCGCCTCGCCGAGCTCCCTAAGTATATTGCGCACTTCGGCGAGGCAGGGCACCGCCGCGGCGAAGGGATCCACCGCGGCGCCGGGGATGCACCATATGTTGAAGCCCGCCCTCACGATGCACAGCTCGCCGCGGGCCGCAAGCGCTTGAAGTATATGGTATGCCCTGTCGCCGCTTATGCCGAGCGCGGCGGCGACGTCGCCAGTCAGCGCACATCCACGGCCCTTGACATAATCCAGCACCTTGCGCGCCAAATCGACGTTACGCCTGCGGCGCGGCATGGTCGGCGGCGAGCCTCTCCTTGGCCTTCTTTACGTCGATTATGAACTGCATCTGCTTATCACTCCTCCTCCTGACGCCTATAACCGCGCCGTCGAAGCGCATCTCTATCCACGCCCGGACGGCCGCCAGGAGGTGCGCCCGCCCCAGCGGCGCGGCGCATTTGACGCGGAGCGTCCGCTCTATAGTCTTGACGACACTGCTAGGCGTGATGGTCATTATCGCGCCGCGGCCCCCGCCTATGAGTCTCGCGAGCGCCCTGTCGGTGTATTTCAGGCAAGGGCTAATTATTGTATATGCATCGCTGGCCGAGGAGACAGGCGAGGCGCACCAGACGTGCGTGCGCCCCGTCCTGTACCTCACCGCCCTCCCCTCCCTCTCCAACATCTTCAACGTGTAGTAGACCTGCATATGGCTTATGCCCAAGTAACGAGCCAGGCCGCTTGCGGTCGCGCACCTCAGCTGGTTGAGCAGCTTTATCACCTCGTAGCGGCGGTGGGCGACGCGTCTCCACATGTTAGTCTTGAAGGACGTACGCCTTCCTTATCCTCCAGTCGTCGTTCATGTCCTTCTTCTCGCTCATGGCGTCTCAGTCCTCACTATTTCCCTCTCGGTCTGTAGGGCCTTGGCCGAAGCATCTATCAGCTTCAACGCCAGCGCCAGCGCCTCGCGGACGGTCAGCAGCGCCGACGCGTCGCACGTCTCATCGCGCCGCTCGCACGCGGCGTCGCGGATCTCCACGTACACCTCGGCGTAGTCCGGTCTCACCACGAGTTGCCTTAGGTATTCACTGATATATTCGACGTCCTTTTCATCGAGCCCCAGCTCCTTGCTAAGGAGCTGGAGTATCTTTTCAGGGAGTTGGTTTTGGGGCATGTACATTAGAGTTTCGGGGATTTTTAAATGTTGCGCCCCTAAATCAAGGGCGAAGAAAAAAGAAGGTGAATAAGGGGCTGGATAGCGTTACGGCAACGTCGGCGATCATACCACCTCCTCTGGCTTTAGGTCGGTTACTACTGGTTCTGTCGTATCGTATTTCGCCACCAAGCGCGGCGGAAACACGCTCTCCCACTCCTCCACTATCCACTCCTCGGGGCCTCTATAGGGGACGTCGTTCTTGGCGATCGCGACGCGGCTACCGTACCGCGCAATAATCATAGCGACTGCGACGCTCTCAATTGCGCAACATGTGTTCTTGATACTCTGCCACACCACATCGCCGCCGAGCACCTTCACCTTGGCGCATGCGCTCCGCGACGACAGCCGATGTGTAAATATATGTAGCACATAGTCGATGCGCGACACGTCGTCGATAAGTTTAGCGTCGCCTTGCTCTGTGAACTCATAGACGAAGTATGTTTCACCTTCGCTGTTGTCTAGGCGGCGTATATGTATGTAATAGTCGTCCTCAGGGATCTCGACGACGGCGTGCCGAAAATGTCTCGTGTAGACGTTCACTATTTTTATCGGCTCGTTTACCTTGACGTCAAGGACGTGTTGCACCTTGTCGCCGAACTCCTTTCTGACCAGCTCCTCTGCCAGCTCTGCGTCGCTACGCTTCTTTTCTAGATATATGTTACGGGGCGGCACCCTCTCTGTAACGTAGGTGCCATACGGCGTCTGGAACTTGACCTCGAATGCCCAAGCTGGCACCTTGAACCGCGTTGTCTTGTTGACTCTGAACCCGCCGCGTATCATAAACGGCGATGCGACGCGCGCGATATGTCTAGCGCCACAACTATCCTCCACCACCAACCTCGTCTTCTTCAACACAGCGACGTCGCCCTCTATGCGCAGTATAGGCAACGTTGTCAAGACGATTCTCTCGCCTGCCTTGAACGGCAAGGGGGCCTGTTCTGTTGCCGGGCCGGCCCCCGCCGCCCCGGCCGCCTCTGCGGCGGCCGCGTTCTGGCCCTGCTGGGCCATGCATATAAGAAACTCGGGGATTTTTAAATGTTGCGCCCCTAAATAAGGGGTGGAGAAAAGGGGCCCGAAAGAAGAACACCCTGGAAAAAATTGAAAAGGGGTGTATTTAGAGCCAAGACGCGAGTTGAAGAACGCGCTTCAATGTCTCCTTGACCAAGCGGCGAATGTCCGCGGGGGCGAAGTACTCCTCAGTGCCATCCCAAGTGATTGTTTCGCCCTTTGCGATGGGCGTATAATACCCGTCTTCGCCCATGCAGAGCAGCAGGAATTTCTCATCGGCAATCAATGCGCAGTCGGGTACCTTTATCATGGCGGCGCCGTCGCGGTTGATCCTAACCTTCCGGCGCTCATCTAGTTTCAACGTGATGAAGTCGTCACTTATTATCAGCGTTGCCACGTTGGGTACGCCAACCGCCAGTTTTTCTAGAACCAGGACGATATCTTTCGACCACGGTGAGCTGACGCGGTCGAGGTGCAGTATCTCTTTTGTTTCCATATTAGCCACTGGTCCGATGTAGCTCCTGACATAGCTGATCTCCTCGGACCTGAACTTTGGGGTTTGGGTCTGGTTTTGGGTTTGGGCCATGTGTATAGAGAACGCACAGATATTTAAATGTTTCGCCCCTTTTTTAGGGGCAGAAATATGGGGCGCCCAAACAGCGCGCCCCTCAAAAGTAGTAATAAAATTAGGAATATTGCTTCGGCGGATTTCTCGGCGGAGGCCCTCCCCGCCGATCGGGTATGTAAAAAACGAGCGGTTTTTAACCCAGGGCCGTCGTCGTGGCGGTGGTCGCGACAGAGCCGCCAGGCGACGGGCAGTAGTCCTGCGTGACCAGTATAGTCACGTTGGTGTCCTTGAGCTCCGCATCGATGAAGGATATCGTCACCACACTGTTGTAGCTACCCCAGGTGTAGTACCAATCTAACCAAGTCTCTCCATAGCTGTCCACCACAGTGCCGTGGAAGTATATACATATCCTCGTGAAGCTGTACGGCACAGCCACGGTTATGTTGAACGGCATGTAGTTGAGGTGGAGCGTTATGTTCCCGGAGTTGAGGTTCGAGGCGTTGATGAATATGGAGGCGGGCTTTGCGGGCACCGTCACGTTCAGCACCACCACGCCGGCCGCGATCACCGCGAGCGCCGCCGCCAGGATTGGGAGCGGAACCCTCATGGTGGTCCCATATGTGGCAGTATAAATACAGCTATAGGGGGACAAAAAACGGTTTTTAACCCACGCTGGGCGGGCAGGTGTAGCCCGCCCCCGCAAGCGTGGCAAATATCGTTATGTTCGAGTCCTTGAAGTCCGCGGCGGTGAACGTCGTTTTGTACGTGCTTCCCCAGACTTCGATTTCATACGTATTGATCCAGGGAAAGCCAGAACTGTCTATCAACATGCCGTGGTAGTACATACATACAAAAGTCTCCAGGTTACCGTTGGGCGCGATCACGGTTATGTTCAGCGGCACGTAGTTCAGATGCAGGGTTATGTTCTGTCCGGGCTGGAGCGCCGTGGCGTTTATCACCACGCTGGCGAGTCGCGCGGGCACCGTCACGTTCAGCACCACCACGCCGGCCGCGATCACCGCGAGCGCCGCCGCCAGGATTGGGAGCGGAACCCTCATATCAGCCCAGCACTTGGTAGTTTATTCGTATCGTCTCGCTGGACAGGGCCACCACAATCGCCGACACGTTGTGTAGCCCGGGCCCCAACAGCGCCGTGGCCGAGGGCCCGTACCTGGCTCCATCTATCACGAAGTCGAAGCCGTTGGCTGTCGACGCGGTGAGCTGGACCACGACGGGGCCGCCGGTCACGTTGATCCAGCCGAGGGGCACGGTGTATACGCCCTGGCCGGGGAACGACACGGCGTTGGTCAGGTTGACCACGACGGTGGGGACGGCCGACGCGGCGACAGTCGTGGTGGCAGTCGCGTTGGCCTTGGCGGGCGGCCTGCTGGCCAGCATCACAGAATACGCCGCCACTATGAGCGCGAGCACCGCAACCGCTATTCCGATTAGGGACTTGTCCATGCGACTCCCTACAGACATGTTTAAAAACAGCTTTTCGGCGAGGCCCAGCTTCACGAGGGCGTCTTGACGGGGAACCAGCGGCCCTCCACGACGATGGTTATGTTGTCGAAGGTGTATGGCACCTCATATATGTAGTCGCCCTCGCCCAGGGGGCTGTCCAGCGTGGGCTGTAGCCAGTACTTGAAGCAGTACGGCCCGCCGCCGCCGCCGGTGAAGCCCCATGTGGCGTTGAACACGGCTGGCCACCTGTCTATGTAGTCGGGCTGCGTCAGGCGGATCGCGATCGGCCTCATCGTGCCGTTGAGCCAGACCTGCGTAGCGTATATCGTTATGTTTGCCCAGACCGGCTTCGGCATGCATATCAAGACATACGTCATATAGCTCTCGACGCATCCGTGGGGCATCAGCACATACCTCTGTATATACACGTCGACCTGCCCGATCGAGCCCTTCGCCACGGCCCAATCTATTATGTCGCGGGGGCTGATCGCCACGCTGGCCGAGCCCCTGCCGGTGCATGTGGGCGCGGCGGGGCACCACGGCTCGGGCCTCGACACCACGCAGTGCGTCATATTCATGTGGATCACCAGCCTGGCGTCCGTGGGCGCCGCGACCCAGATCCACACGGTCACGTAGACCGCCGAGGCGAGGAGGAGGAGGAGCGGGAAGCGCCTCATTTCCTGGGCAGGAAGTAGTATAGGATTGGATCCGTGTTTATTGTGGCGTTGACGTACATCACGTTGTAGTAGCGCCACTTCACGTCGGCGAGGTAGAGGTGGTAGAATCCTTTGTTGTAGTAGTCCGAGTAGACGATGTCCCCCACGTGGCGCCACCCCACCACCGTCGGCACGGCGACGGTCGGCTCCACGACATATATGGGGAAGTCGAACGGGGCGTAGTAGACCTTGGCAACCAGGAAGCCATATCTGTACGTAAATGTGCTACATATAAGCCAGCAGTAGGTAGAATTGTATTCATATACGACGAAGCTCGCGTTGGGCGGCGCAGGTATCAAGTAATAGTTGCCTTCATACCAACTCAGAGGTTCATACCTCACCGGTATCGCCACCACGTCGTAGTTCGCTATATAGAGAGGCTGGTAGCAGGATATCTTGTACGTCTTGCCGCCCACGGCTATATAGCCGGAGATGGGGCAGGGCACGTTCGACGCCACGACGAAGCCAGGTCCCGTATAGGGCTGGTCGGGCTGGAACGGCAGGGAGACCGAGTTCGGCCACACGACTATCGCCACCACGCCCGCAACGGCGGCGAAGAGGAGGAGGAGTCTCAGGGGGAGGGCCATGACGTCGACGGCGCGTAGAGCGCTGGCGGCGGCTGGGTCAGTAGCACCATCACCTGCTCCCTATCGATGGACTGCACCGCCTGGAGTACCTCTATGTGCGGCATTGCCGAGATGATGTCGTTGGCGGCGTATACGGGCCCGACCCTGACGAAGTGGAAGTACGGCGAATTCGCGAGGGGGTTGGAGTAGTACATTGGATTTTTGTCCCTCAGCACCGCGACGACTTCGGGGCCGTAGAGGCTCAACACATCCATGAGGTTCGTGTGGTATCTATATATAGTGATGTTGTAGAGCGGCGGCTCGGCGTAGACGATGGCCACATCTTTATATGCCCCGGGCACGGCTGGGCGTCCGGCCACGTTTGTCGATATGTCCAGGGGCGGATATATGGAGCCGAACGTGCCGACGCTCTGCAGGGTGGTGACGTCCAGGTGCGCAGTGCCCCCCACGTAGACGACGCTCGTGACGTAGCACCGTCCGTGGTAGGCGAGGGTGCAGTTATACGAGACTAGCGGCGTCGATTCCGTGATACTTGACGCCCCCGTGGCGAAGTTCAGCGCGACTTCCTGTACCTGCCTGACGTAGGCGTAGGCGCCTGGCCCTATGTTCGTGCTGCTCCACGAGAACGTCGGCACGCCGTAGTAGCAGGAGGCCGGGGCGGGTATGGATATGTTGTAGACGTCGCCTAGGTCATCCTCTATTGTCGTGCCGTTGAGGGCTTGGCACCCCCCAGGCCACGGCGGGCCGACCCCGATGCTGAGCGACCACGGATGCTGATTGGAATACCACGTCCACACCTCCTGGTTCAGCAGATACAGGGGGAAGAACCACGCTATGTGGGCGTTGGGGTCGGGCAGCTGGACGTCGCCGTTCACCACCAGGGTGACGTAGCAGATGTATTCGGGGTAGTCGTAGAAACACGCGGGCGTACCATACCAAAAGTCCGGCACGACCTGCACCTTCGAGCCGGGGGCCGGGATCCACCACCACGTGCCGTATGCGTAGACGTATGCTGTGCGCTGGGTCCTCGCCGACACCGACCCGGAGGGGTCCCACGTCATGGTGTAGTGCGTGGCCAGCCCCCTCATCGACTGCGTGAACTGCACCCTGTCCACGTCGGTAGGGACCGGCGTGCAGCCAATGTAGTAGCTGCCCATGTACAGAGCCAGCGTGTCGGTGCCGTTGACCCAGCTCATGCGGGTGGGCCACAGCGTATAGAGCGGCGACTCCATGTACATGAGGTAGTATATCTTGCCAGTAAAGCCGTCGGTGCATACATACAGCTTGAACGTGTTGTTGTACTTGGGTATGTAGACGTCCACGTAGGTTATGCGGGGCTCCATGTCCACCTCGACCAGGCTGTCGGGCGCCAAGACGGGCAACTGGTCTGGCGACGCCGCGCTTATCGTCTGGACCAGGTGGAAGCACTTGCCGCCTATCTGGAGGTCCCCGGGGCAGGGCCCGGCGTTATATATTTTATATACGCCCGGCCCCAGCCACTGGACCTTGCCCCCGTCGGGGTAGTAGAAGTAGCCCGTGTAGGGCGACTGCCCCGTCTGGAACACGACTAAGTAGACCGCCGCGATGGATACTGCGGCGGCGGACAGGAGCGCGGGGATTGGGAGCCTCATCGCGTCACGGGGTACGCCTTCTTGTAGGGGTTGCATATAGCGTCCCACGGGTGGGGGGCGCACTGCGCGTAGTGCCACAGCCCGAAGAACGCCGTCTTGTTCTGGCACCACGTGAGGGCGCCCTTCGCCGCGGCGGCGTTCCACAGCCACGGGTCGTACCACATATCGGGGTTGTACCAGTACTGCGGCGGGATCCACCAGATGGCGGGGACCTCATGGAGGACGGGGCCGCCCTGGGTCGGGTACCCCGACTCGTTGAGGAGCGACGCGGTCTTGTCCGGCATGGAGGTGAAGTTGAAGCACCCGGTCGAGGCGTCGAAGTACGGCGCGACGTTTACGGCGCACTGGACGGTGCTGTTTAATATCTCCAGGGGCGCCAGGGCGCCCGTGAACAGGAGGCTGACGTTGGTGTAGGCCCCCGAGCAGTACGTCATCGACGCGATGAAGGACTGGGGGTTCTGCGCCGCGGTCGTGAGGGCGGCGAATAGAAAGCCCATGAACTGGAGGAAGAACAGCGCCACGAACATGGGGACGTACTTGTCCACGGCGCCCCGGACGGTGGGCGAGGCTATCAGCGCCACCGACACGACTATCGCCGCGGCTGGCAGTATCAGGAGGGAGTAGTAGAGCGTCGCGGCTATGGGGACGGCCGCTATGGCGAGGAGGATTATGGCGATGGCGGGGGACGTCATCAGCACCACGTCGCTCGGTATCTCCCTGTAGATCCTGGCGACCCAGCCCTGGAGGATCGACGTCACAGCCAGCCCCACGAGAAAACCTATGACCTGGATGGCGAACTCGGCGGGGCCCAGGGCCGCCATGGCGATGAAGGTCCCCAGGAGCATGCCCAGCAACCAGTACAGCAGGATGAAGGCGACGGGGAGGAAGGCGAAGAACATGAGGACCGACACCGCGTAGATCCCGATCGGCATGAGAAAGCCGAGGTGGGCCCTCTTCGTGAATACGGCGAGGAGCTTGAGGAGGGCGGTCCTGAGGGGGTTGGCTATCAGCACCGAGTAGATGTATGTCACGAACGATATGACGCCGGGGAGGTTGCCGAAGACGAAGCCCAGCGCCACGGCGCCCTCGACCGTGGTGGCGACCAGCGTGAACGATATGAGGACGCCGCCAGCGAGGGCGCCCAGCATCGGGCCCAGGGCGCCCAGGGGGTTCGTGAGGAAGGCCACGAGCTCGTAGATGTAGTGGCCTATGTACATGCCGAGGATGTCGGCTATCTCCTGCCCGGCAGTCACGCCGATGAGGCCCATCACTATCCCCTTTATGACCCTCATCGGCGTGTCGTCGACGGCCACCGCGTAGAGGATCGCCGCTATCATTATGGCGGAGGCCACGACGTTCTGCGGGAGGAGCGGTAGTTTGACGGTCTTCGCTATCAGCGTCTGGGTGGCGTTCGTGGTGCCGAAGAGCAGGCCGTAGAAGAGCGAGTTGTAGTTCACGAAAAGTATGAACAGGGTCGCCGCAAGGATGCCGTTGAGGAAGACCTGGCCCCAGGTGAGGCCCATATAGGAAAAAGGATGTGTGGTTTAAATGCGGCTACGGCCCGACCGGCGGCGGCATGAAGTAGGACTGGGCGCCTGCGCCGGCCAGCGCCAGCACTATCGCTATGTTGGCGTACTCCTCCCTCAACGTGAAGGCGGCTATGAACGCCGACAGCGCCGAGAAGAGCGCCACGACGGGCGCCAGGTCGATCTGGAAGCTGGCGGACACCAATATGGAGAGGGCGCCGACCCACACTATTGAGTCTATCTTCCCCTTTTCCAACGCGGTGAATATGTCCACCAACGCTATCACGGAGGCTAGGGTGATCACTATGCTGGCTACGCCGGCGGTGACTTGCTGTTGGAGGAGCTGGAGGAGCTGGGCGCCTATCACGTTGGCGGCGAAGGCCACGATGAAGGACAGCGCCAGCCCCGCCAGCCCCCTGGCCCTAGCCACGCCCCTGGCCAGATATGTCAAGCCCAGCACCATAACCACGGCGGCTAGATATGCGTTCTGCTGCTGCCCCGCGGCCTGCCGGATCATCGACACTATGGCCTGCGCGAAGTAGCTGCCGGCCTGCTGGAACGCCGAGACCAGCGGCGTCATGTCCGACATGGCCACGCCCACCGCCGCGGCGAAGGCGAGGAGCATCGCCAGCGCCCGCGGCATCCGCACCATGGGCTTGGCCCTGACGGAGGACAGCCCCAGCCCCGCCGCCAGGGCTAGCGGCAGGACGTCGCTGCCGAAGCCGGCCTGCTGGATCACCGCTATCGATATGACCACGGCGAGGACCACCGAGATGAGGTTCAGCCCCATGACCGCGGCGAGGACCGCAAGCGCTATGAGCCCCGCGGCGAACGGCAGGCTCGAGCCGCCTCCCGGGATCTGCCCAGCCACAGCCGGCGGTCTCGGGGCAGGCAGCTTGGCCGACGCGTTGCCTAGGGTCAGGGTCAGCACTCCGTTGTACAGCCCGTAGAGCGTCAGCGCCGCGGCGAAGGCGAGGAGCGCCGCGGCCAGCATCCGCCTGGTGGACTTATCCATGCCCCCCCTCGCTCCCCTCCTTAAATACACCCCAAGCCCTGCATATCTCCAGCGCCGCGGCCCTGTCGAGCGTGTAGACCCTCCTGGGCGTCCGCCGGCTCCACACCACGGCGGGGCCGAAGATCCTCCTGAACGCCGTGGATGTCACCACGGCGAGCGGCATGGGGAGGTCGGCGTAGCCCCACAAGAGCTGAGCGGGCTTAACCGTGACGTGGCCGCCCTTGCCCTTGGTCAATGCGGCGCATACGGCCTTGACCAGCCGCGCCTCATCCAGGTGGTACACGCCGCGGTCGGTCTCCACCGCGATGGCCATTGTACACAACGTCCCATATATATTAATTGCTACCAGACCCTCTTGAATCTATAATACAGCTTATAGCGGAGCGCAAAGGCCATCAGGGGGATGTATGCCCAGGCCGGCACGGCGAAGGCCACGGCGTACCTCGGCCTGTAGACGCATGGACGCTCGAGGGGGATCCAGGGGGGCAGGAGGCCCAGGATCATATTCCTCAGCGTCTCAAGGGGCGACAGGCCGAAGCTGGCCCTGGCGTTGGGGATGTACTCGTAGCAGGCGGACGGCGAGACGGCGAAGCTGTGGACCACGGGGGCGTATATCTCCACGCCCCACAGGGAGAGGGACACCTCCGCCGCGGCCCACCCCGAGTAGTTCGGCGGGACGTAGGGCAGGAGGATGACCATGGACAGGGGAGGGAGGTACGGCATGTCCGACGTCGTGAGGATGAAGCCGACGGGGGCGTAGGCCCCCATGAGGAGGAAGACCTGCAGTATGGACAGCTCCACCGTGGCGGCGTAGATCAAAATCGCCAGGTTCCTTAGGGTGCGGAGAGCCGGAGGCCCAGCCATGACGCCGCCATGAGGGCCAAGGACACCGCGATGACGAGGATGCCCACCACCTTGAGGGCCTTGCCGGCGTAGCCCAGCAACAGCAGGACGGCCCCCGCCGCGAGGCCGCCCAGGGGGTTTGCAAACGGCATCTTGAACAGCGTGCTGAATACGGCGAAGATCTGCTGGGCCGCGTCGACGAGCGTCGACGGGTCGATCATTTCAGCTGGATCTTCAGCAGCTTCGAGATGTTCGTCGGGCTGTCGCATACGGCGAAGGTCTTGCCCTCGGGGTGGACCTCTATGAGGCAGGCGCCCCTCGTGTCGCGGGCCAGCTCGGCCAGCTTGTCCGTGTCCGAGTCGCAGACCGCCCTCATGACGCCGCTGGCGTCCAGCACCACAAGGCAGTACTTCAGCTCCTCCTTTGTCTTGCCCTTCAAGATGTCGAGCATGGAGAACTATAGTCCGTGGTTAAAAAACAGTATGGCCCTTAGCCTGTGCCGTCAATAGAGCTGTGCTATCAGGAGGGCGGCTGGCAGGCTCCATACCGCGTTGTATGCCCAGCTCACCGCCAGCCTGCCCGGCGAGGCTGCGTCGAGGAGTATGTGCACCGGCCCCAATAGAAGCGCGGCCGGGCTGCGGAAGTATATGGCGAGCGCCGCCGCCGCCAGCATCGATATCAAGCCGTGGTATCTGCTCCGGCGGAGGCCCTTGTGGCCCAATACGTCGGTGACAACTGTATGTATCGACGAGGCTACGGCCGCCGAGACCGGATCGACGTGGAATATGGCCAGCGCCGCGACGCCCCACAGGATGTGCGTGGCCCACTTCACGCAGTGCAGGAGGTAAATAAAGAAAAATGCGCCCCCCACCCCCCGCCTCCACACCGGCCTATTCATATTGCCTAAAGCAAATGTGTATGGACCGTGAAATTTGGGTTGAATGAGGTGACGTGGCGAATCCGCTTTGCGCTTTACGCATATTTATCCAACCGCCGAGGCGGTTTAGATGGTTTTTCACAACCCTGTCGAAACATGTCAAGCGTAAGGCGGCGTCACCACGTCACCTCGGTTCACCTCCATCCGCCGTACGTGCGGCGCGCCGCTAGCGGCGCAGGGCCGGGGCGACCCTCCTTTACGTCTATCGAAAACGGCATGAGACTTTTCTGTGGTGATTCCGCTTTACGCTTTATTCACCACTACAAAATTTATACATACATACACGGTAGTGTGGCAGTTTTCAAGGACCCCCTCCATGTGTATCTATACATGTAAAGAGTAAAGGGGGGTCACCCCGTCACCCCATTCAACCCAAATTTTCTAGGCTACCACGGCCAATCATATACGTACCTCACCGCAATCTTCACATGCGTGCTCTTTACCTCTACCGGCTTAATAATGATAGTAGTGCCGTTCATGTAAAGGTTGTAATACGTGCTGTAGTACACCTCGTGGTATGGCGGATAATCGTTTGGATAAGTAATTATAAACGAGCCGTTGATGTATATCAGGAATTCATACACAGCCTTCGATTTATTCGACATAATTATGATTTGGTAAGGTATGTGGTCCAGCTCAACCACCTTCGTCTCGTTGATCTTAAGGTCGCTGACGTCCAGCACATACTGCGCGTTGGACTTAAAGTAGACGTTAACCAGCACGCTCCCAGCCGCAACTACTACAAGCGCGGCGAATATTGCCAGCAGGGGGAGCCTCATCATATTAACCCACCACTTTATAGCTTATATTAATTTTAGTGCCGTTGTCATATACAGCAATTATTGCTGAGACGGTGTGGTTGCCAGGTTGCAGAACCGCAGACGCTGGATTTCCGTACCTAACGTTGTCAAGCAGGAACCAGACGTAGCTGTAGTTAGCAGACAGCTCCACCACAGCTAGAGCGTCCTTCACATAGATCCAGCCCAGGCCCACGGTGTAGGCGCCCGGCGTGTCTACAATCACGTTATCGACAAGCTTAACTGTGGCCGACGCCGTGGGGGGCAGCTGATACGGCTTCGGCATAGTCACTACAGCATATATCGCAACTAGCAACGCCACAAGCGCGACCGCCACTGCTATGAGCTCCGTATGCCTCCCGGTTGCGACAGACATGGATTGAAAAACCGTGTTGATTTAAAAAATTTTAGGGTTGAGAGGTAAAGTAGTATACGCCGCTGGCGTTGGCGTAGACCAGCCAGCCTGGCAACACGTGCCGCCCTCTTGCCCGAGCTCATAAAAAAACATGTTGAACGCAAAAATAATATGGTTTATGGTAATACGGTGACGGTTATCGAGGCGTTTGCCGAGGGGCTGACCCAGATCGTGTAGACTGGTCTAAAGTACACATAGTACACTGTATTGCCTTGACCAACTGCATACGAAAATACAGCAGGATTGATAGTATACGACCTAATATCGTCCACCGATATTGCGTAACCACCCACAAATGGCGCGGCAGCGCCGCTGCCGCTAGCGGCGCAGGGCCGGGGCGACCCTCCTTTACGTCTATCGAAAACGGCATGAGACTTTTCTGTGGTGATTCCGCTTTACGCTTTATTCACCACTACAAAATTTATACATACATACACGGTAGTGTGGCAGTTTTCAAGG
>WYEB01000420.1_pt1 | contig 15319 bp, 19 predicted proteins | sample 6343061 | NCBI WGS metagenome assembly WYEB01 (sample SAMN13812332, study PRJNA600296) | hot springs metagenome | biome: ENVO:00000051; feature: ENVO:00002007; isolation source: sediment sample from Evening Primrose shelf | place: USA: Yellowstone National Park, Evening Primrose Hot Spring ... | reverse complement strand
ACATTGATGGCATCACTAGGACTACGCCAAAGCTTCCTCCTATAGTTAACATCGAACGAAACAAGAACACCACCCCTCCTGGCAGTCTCCATACCCCTAATAGCAGTCTCCCTGGCGCTATCGCTTATCGCCAATGTTATGCCTTACAACGGTTAAGTCTCATCCTTTGGGGTGGGTTTTTGCTGTGTGGGTGCAAACGCTTATTAATTTCCGCTGTTGTTGGTTGGATTAATTACCCACTTTATTTCACTAATGCGTTCTTTCTTTTCCAAAATCAAGTAGTGTGCGTACGGTTAGGCTTAGGCTTCTGCTTAATGATGCCCAGGAGCGTAAGTTAATGAGACTCACTGATTCCACTGCCAAATTGTGGAATGAGCTTAATTACACTAAGCTATGCGAAAATCATTAATTGGCTCAGTGATGTATTGCAGGAGTACGGGATAAGGCTCAACGTAGTAAATGAGTATGGGACGAGCAAACAATGCTCTATCTGCGATATGGAGCACGAGAACGGTAGGGTAAAGTGTGGGTTATACATATGCCCAGTTACGGGTATAAAGATCAATGCCGATTTAAACGCAGCAAGGAATCTTGCAAAAAGAGCCGGTTGCAAAACACCAACGCTAAGAAAGATATTAAGCTACATAGTAACAAGCAACGGTGTAAAACCAATAACCTCCAAAGGGCAGAGAAAATCATCCATGGCTTTAGGAACTTCATGTGGCCGATTGCGCCGTTTAAATCACCTTAGTTAGGCTTCACTCTTTAGGGTGGTGAGGTGTTTTATTGCCCAGTGCAATGGGATGTTGTCCCTTTCCTCCTTGAACCCGCATTTCGCGCACTTCATTATCCTGGTTCTCCTCGTCCTCTTAATCATCACCATTTTACCCCCGCAGACTGGGCACTTGCTACTATACAGCCTCTTCTCCACCCAGTAAATACCGTACCACGATAGCGAGTTCTCCAGGTACTTAGCGAAACTGTACAGCGTCCTCTGTAGAGGCGTTCCATGGATTGAGTCATAGCTTGGCTTATCAATCATGACCAGGGGCTCCTTCCCACGCCTTCTAGCCATCCTCCTAACCCTCTTAACAATCCTCGCAACAGACTGCTGCACCCACCCCTTCATGGAACCCCTCAGTGTTAACCTGATTAAGGAGTCGTATACGTTGATTTGTCTCTGGGACAAACAGCCCTGATTGTAGAGCGTGTCCCTATGAGACATCAAATCCCTCACGTGCCTCCACCTATTCCCCCTATTCGGGGGTCTGAACTTCATGGTTTTGATTAGTTTCCCATCCCAGAAGTGCACAACCACCCCATACGAGCTGTTAATGTCCACAACAACAAGCAGTGGGCCTTTAGGTATCTCAACCTTGTTAATTTTGTGGAGGACGATTTGGACAACTAACTTACCATCCCTCTCAAACACCCTAACAAACTTCTTATCAGGCTTCTCGGCAAGCCTCTTCTCAAGCCACTCCAAAGCCCTCTCGTGGATTTCGAGCTCAAGCCTTCTGTTAAGTCTCAGAATGAGCTTACCATCCTCTATATAAGCCCCCTTATTCTCGTGGAGGGAATCTACGAGTGGTAGCTTGAGGATGGTCCTGTGAGGCATCGGGGTCCCCTCAATCCCCTTAAACAGGTACATGGGGTCTCTTGGGTTTACCAAGTGCCACCTCCAGTAGCTCGGAACCCTCTCCCAAAGCTTCTCAATGACTTCCTTATCGGGCTCAAGCCCGAGCCTCCTGCACCAGTAGAGGTGCGTTGCTAATGCCCTGTACTCCTCAATGAACTCCCTAACGTCCTCCGTTATTGGGCACCGGAGTGTTAATACCCTGAATCCCTCCTCAATCCTCAGTGTAGAGGTGGACGACAAACTCAACACCCCCCTCATAGTACTCCCTAAGCCTTGGCTGGAGCTCCTTTGGTACATATATTATCAACCTCCCACCACCATGACTCGAAAGCCTGGCCCTAAAGACAGCCACCAAACCCATACCAACACCAAGAAAGCAATTGAGCAAAAAATTTATAAGCTTTTTGCCTCAGTATTATCCTGAGTTGGGCGTGGGCGAGGTTAACAGCCGATGAGCCCACGCCTCCCCGAGGCTGGCGGCGGGGACTGAGCAGTGATGCCACACCCGTGAGGGGCTCCCGAAGTATGAGCGGTAACCCCAGTGGGCGCAGAACCCTCGCCATTCAAGGCGAGGAGCCGCCAGCGAGGGCAACGATATCCACCATACTAGACAAACACAATGGCAGGCAAACTTAAAGGGTTACTCCCACCTGTTATAAAGCCAGGAACAAAAACCTTAAAAAGGCACGGTAATTATCTGGTGTTGGGCCCGTAGTCTAGCCTGGTAGGATGCCCAGGGACGGTAGTCCCGCACAAGCCTGACGTTGCTCGGTTGACGGTGGTTGGTTTGGGCATTGGATCGCGGGAGATCCCGGGTTCAAGTCCCGGCGGGCCCACCACGAACTTCAATTACTTTAATCACATACTAACCAATTCGGTAAAACAACGCAACACGATACCGTAAGCCGGAAGCGCTTCTGGCTCATGTAATCGTCATTGCATGTATAGCAACGGAGATAGCTAATGCGGCAATAATGAGGAGTCTTGAGCACCACGTAAGTTCCAGGAGTGAGCATATTGTCGTGTTTGATGGCGTTAATAGAGCCTTAAGGGCCATAGTGGAGATTGTGAGTGTTATGGGGAAGATAGACGAATTCGTGGATATTACGTATTTATCTAATACGGATAAGCCCCATCATTGCTGGGTAATGTGGAGTTTGTTCGTGGAAATCCATTTAATAGGGATGACTTAATCAGGGCTGGTATTGATAGGGCCTCTGTCGTGATAATCGTGCCATTTGATGAGTCGGATGCCGTATCGTCAGATGCTAAGACGGCATTACTTGTTATGAGTATTAGGAAGTTGAATAAGGACTCGTATATAACAGCGGAGGTCCTAGATAAGGACAATAGGGAGTACGTACTTAATGCAGGTGCAAACCCCGTCATATCCCTTGGCTCATTCACGACTACGGTAGTCACAGAGGAAATATTTAACCATGGCCTATCATCAACGCTTATAAATCTGATACAAAGGGTTAATATCATCGACTCTAAGGACTTTATTGGCTTGAGGTTTAGAGATGTTTTAGAGAGATTGAGGGCTAGCGGTAAAGGCGTCTTGATTGGGTTAATTAGGGCTGGTAATATCCTGGTCAATCCAGGTAATGACCTTGTAATTCAACCCGGCGATTCATTGCTCGTAATTAATTGATTAATTAGTTGTAACACGCCGCCCTGTGTGTACTCATGGGGCATTAATGCCCTTATACCATCCCTCAGGAGCCTCATTGCCGTGGTTCTGCCTATAGCCACAACAACCCTATTACCAAGGGCATCCCTAGCGCAGTTATTAACTGCCTCGTAAGTCATTGGGCTCATGAAAACCACGAAATCCACGAAATCCATGAGCCCACAGGCTATCCTAGATGCTATGGGATCCACCATAACGTCGTATACCCCATATTCATTAACGTTAAAGCCCAACCTGCTTAACTCAGTCTTCACGTAATCGCTGCCCTTACTAGACCTTAATATCACAACCCTACCACCTTTCACATTCCTCATATGCTCAACAACCCCATAACTCGAGTATTCACTGGGCATTTCACAATTGAGCCCCAATCTTCTAATGGCCTCGCATGTTGCAGGTCCAACACCTATCAACCTAGTATTATCGCCCAACTCAGTCTTTAACTTGTCCCCGAGGTACTTGACGACCATCGAGCTCATTACAATTACATAATCGACACCAGCCAGGGATATTGTGTTTATTGCTTCCTCGTTGGGTACTGTGTATATGACTGGTATCTGCACGATATCGATGCCTCTCACCTGTATTGGTTTAATCTTGTCCCGTGCTCTAAGTATCAAAACCTTAGTCATTCACATACACCGAGCTCCCTGCATAGCGCCTCCGCCGTCAACCTTATTGAGTCCTTACTGTTAACGCTTGGTTTCCAACCCACCTCCTTAACGATCCTATCTATGGAAAGCCACATTTTCTTAACATCACCCAGCCAACCCCTACCATCGGGTGTTGCAGGTTTATACGTAACCCTGGGGCTAAGGCCCGATACCTCGAGTATGACGTTCACTATCTCCCTAACACTTATCGTATCCCAATTACCAACATTATAAACATACACACCACCCTCACCAGCATGCTCCCACGCACTTATCGTCGCGTCTACAGCATCTCTTATGTATATGTACGACTTCTCCTGGGTCCCATCACCGAGGACCTCGAGCTCGTTTGGGTTATTCTTAAGCTTCATTAGTAGGTCGTGAACAACACCATGCCTTAACCTAGGCCCAACAACATTTGCATACCTAAGTGACACGCAGGTCATGCCATAAAGCCTCGCGTAGGTTGAGCATAGGACCTCACCCGCAGCCTTTGCAGCTCCGTAAACACTTATTGGTTGTATTGGGTGGTCCTCGGGCGTTGGTAGTATCCTCGCATCACCGTACACGGTACTCGACGAGGCGTAAACAATGCTTTTGACGTTGTATTTACGGGAAAGCTCCAACACGTTGAATGTGGCAACCACATTCTCATTAAAGTGGACGCTGGGCTCCGTCACTGAAACCCTGACCTCGGGATTAGCCGCCAGGTGGAACACGGCATCCACACCCCTGAACACATCGGGGTTACCTGGATTCTTAAGGTCATCCCTCACAAAGCGTACCCTATCAATAACCCTCCCCAGCCTACTTAGGTCACCGGAGCTCAGATTGTCTATGACCACCACGCCGAAGCCCTCATCAACGAGACGCTCAGTTAGGAATGAACCTATGAAGCCCGCACCACCCGTAACCAAAACCCTCAACTTTGCTCACCTCATTAATAACGAGCCTATCAACACCAGGACAAGGCCTATTATGAGGCCTGGGTTACCCATGAATAATTGAACCAGGGCAAGTACTATCAATGAGACCCTAGTTGCCACACTAATAGACCTATTAACTATGATACCAATCAGTAGGTAAGCCATGATGAGCAGGATTATTATTGATATTGTACCCATTATTCCCAACATACCATCTTGTAAGAACGTATTCATCACGCCCGAGTACGTTGGAAATGCGGAAACCAAGGACTCAATAAAGGTCGGGTTTTGGTAATAAAGCACCTGGTAATAAATAAGGAGGCTTGCGTTGACTAAGTAAAGAACCAATCCAATACCAATAACCCAAAGCCAGGTGTTAATATTACCACGCTTACTCATTGAGCGCTAGGTTGGTTTTTGGGTTATAAATATTGCAATTATAAGACCGGCAAGGAAGCTTGCGAAGTGGCCCAACCTATTAATTCCAACACCGTCAATAATGAGAACTGGCGGTATTGGTATTAGTAACCATAGGGATTCGTAGACGGTGTACAGCGTCAATAGGAAATTCAATAAGTGCACAAATCTACGGGGTCCCTTTATTAACCCCATGAACGATGCCGTCAATATGGAGCCCATGAGACCCATCGTTGCGGCTGACAAGCCATATGTAACCACTAACCTGTCGTAAATCATTGATAGCACCACCGTGGATACGCCAATGCCGAGTATGCCCGTGACCACGCCAGCCAATAAGTAATACCTGAGCCTAAACTCGAGTATAGCGACTGCGGTGATTAATATGAATATGGGTAACGTCCCAACCAGGTCGGTGGCACTATCTGGTAGCAATGATGCGAATAGGTAGGCGATGATGTATGTAAACCCTTTAATCACATTCTGCCTCATTTCCGTAAGAGCTTTGTTGAGTATGATCCCTGGCCTTATTATGAATACTGATGCGAAGCTTATTAGCACTATGATAAAAATCACCGCTACGTATAAATAACCTATACCTAACCCACGGCGTAACCTCGCCAATAAATACACGAAAGCTAATGAAAGTACTAACTCTGGGATCAGGGCGTAATAGCTGGGTAGTACCGTGGCCATTATGATGCCCACAGCCACTATCATTAATACTGCAGGGTAATAGAGGAGCAATGATACGACCCTGCTCTTCACGATTATACGTACCAACGAAACCATTTATATGTATTGAGCCCCTTGATAAAGCCATCAAATTAATACAAACCGAAGGCGCCATCTAAGTCCTAGGCACATAAATTAATGGGAAACCACTTATAAATGCTGATTTAGGATTCCCATTTAACTATGGCAGGCCCGAACCATGCCCCTATTTGGATCGAGCATTCTAGTGAGGAAGGGATTATTCATGCTGTTTTAATTAATGGAGTGATCTCGATATGTGGCGATGATTCATGAAGGTAGTGATTGTGCTTCACGGCTCGAGGGATCCTGATTACATTAATGATGTGAGGAGCTTCGCTGGGAGAATCAACGTATCCTACGCCTTCGTATCATACGTAAAACCTTCGGTTAATGAGGTAATCAGTGACGTCTATATACCCCTATTTGTCGGTTATGGCAGTGATTACGATAAGGCCGTATCCATAACTGGCTATGCATCACCACCCCTACTTGATTGGCCGGGCATTAGGGAATTCCTCATAAGCCTCGGCCCTGGGCTTTACGTGTTTCATGGCGATGACGATCCAAGATTTACTAGGGAAATAGGCAACCTGGACCTGGGTAATACCGCCTTTTTAGCAATAAAGCCAGAGCTAGCGGAATTACTGGGGAGGTACTGCCCTGATAAGGTAATACCCATCCTATTCACTAATGGCGTTATTTACAAGAGGGTGCTGGACGTTACGAAGAGTCTGTGTCCAAGTACGTACGTGGAGAGACCATTATTTGAGCTTGAGAGCTTCATTAACTATTTCATGAAATCATTGGGGTGGTTGATAAGCAATACCAAATGCCTGCGATGTTGATTTTTATGTGGCTTGCAGTTCTCGAGTATTACCTTGCGGCGATGGTCTTGGCGGTTCTCATTGACGTAGTTGTTGGCGAACCTAGAGGACCCCTATTAATGATTCATCCCGTGGTTGTCTGCGGTAAAATATCGAGTAGATTATTTAGACCAGGCGGTAGGGGTTTCGGTGTATTGCTCTGGGTAATATCCGTCATACCACTCTTGGTTATTTACTATTTAATTCCCTGGGGATTATTCATGGTAAATATTGTTGTAGGCATCATTGCCTATTCATACGTGCTGAAGCTTACATTCTCGTACAGACTAATGAGGGATTATGCAAAGAGGATACTTAGGAAAATCGAACTTGGAGACCTTGAGGGGGCCAGGGCTTTAACCCAGGAGATTGTTAGGAGAAATGTTTGGGAGTTAGATAGAGAGCACTTGATATCCGCGGTGATAGAGAGCATGGCTGAATCATTCGTTGACGGATTCCTCTCACCATTATTTTACTACGCATTGCTTGGCCTACCGGGCGCATTGCTACAGAGATTGTCTAATACCATGGATTCAATGGTTGGTTATAAAGGGTGGCCCTATGAAGATGTTGGGTGGTTCTCGGCCATGATTGATACATTAATGAACTACATACCAGCTAGACTATCTACTCCCATTATAACCATGGCAGCAGCGCTCACGGGCCTTGATTGGAGGGGCAGTTTTAAGGTGGCACTTCGTGATCATGGTAAGGTGCAGAGCGTTAATTCTGGGTGGCCTATGTCATCCTTCGCTGGGGCGCTTAATGCAACACTTGAGAAGATTGGTAGGTATAGGATTAATGGAGGGGTAAGGAGGCTTGATACGGCAATCCTTAGGTCATCAATTAGGTTATTTGATGCATCTACAATCGTCGCTTTAATTGTAGTATCAGCGTTATTGACCATTAGGGTTATACTATTCCCGTTTGTCCCCTGGTTTTGAATTAATGATCAAACCTGGACTTACACCTCTCTACTTAGAGTATGAATTGTTTTTAGTATTCATGAAGCCATGCATTATGTATAACCTAATTATATAATTACTGATCATACATTTTAATTGGGCTTTATTTTTTACGTTAGGTTATTTGATGGTCCACATATAATATTTAGGAATAACCTTTTTATACTAGTGCCAGTTACTCATTTTGGTAGATTACTATGGCTTCAGTGACATCACCAAGTGGGGAGGTAACTCCAGCGGAAATCGAGAGACAACTAACCGAGAGACAACTCCAGGTTCTTCAATACCTGCTTAAAAAGGCTATGCCACTTAAGGTGTACACTGTATATGCAGACCAGGATGAACTGGCTAGGGAACTAGGCATGACCAGGCAGGCATTAAGCGTTCACCTTAAGAAGCTTAAGGACTTTGGGTTGATAAGGACTGGGCGTGAGTTTGTCGATGTTACTGACAAAGCGCTCCGAGTTCTAAGAATGAGTTCCAATGAGGCTGTTATTTTGGTGAAGGTTCAACCGAGGTATAGAAGTATTATTTATGAGAAGGTTAAGGAGCTCCCTGTTGAGAAGGCATACAGAGTCTCTGGTGATTATGACTTAATATTGATAACGAGGGAGGTCAACGTCAATGACATACTTAGGGTATTAAGTATGATGGAGGGCGTCGAGGATACCAAGACCTTCATATCCCTCGAAATACTCAGGGAGTAAATTAACACATTTAAATACCAACTCAGGTAAAATTATTACCTCCTTAGTCACTGAAGGGTTTATTAATGGCTAGCAATAAGGAGATCGTGAATCATGGAGACGACAAGTCCAGAGAATAGGGTTGAGGCGTACATAAGGAATGTCGCCGCTGCTATCGAGCAGATAGAGAGGGAGGGCATTAAAAGCGAGGTTATTGATATCGCCAAAGCATACCTCAAGGATTCAATGTATTATCTATCGAGGGGGGATACATTCACAGCACTGGCAACAATAGCATACGCAGAGGGTCTACTCGATGCATTGAGACTCCTTGGTATGGTCAATTTCAGGTGGAGTAGGTCTGATGAGTTATTGCAAAGGGCGGGCAATAAGGTCTTCGTGGCAGGTACATTCGAAATAATCCACCCAGGGCATATAGCATACCTAAGGCATGCCTGGTCCCTTGGTCGTGTCGTTGCGGTTGTGGCTAGGGATTCCACGGTTAGGAGGATTAAGGGTAGAGACGTTATAATACCTGAGAACCAGAGACTTGAGGTTTTGAGTAACATAGTTTATGTGCATAGGGCTAGGCTTGGTTATGAGGATGATATGTTCAGGGTTGTTGAGGAGGAGAGGCCGAACATAATACTTCTTGGGCCCAATCAACCATTCAATGATGATGCGATAAGAAATGAATTGAGGAAGAGGGGTTTGGATAACGTGCAGGTGATCAGATTTAACGATTACCTCGACTGCCCACTATGTAGCACCACGAAGATACTGAGGACAATAAGCAATAAGTTTAACCAGGAATGAGCCCTCTGGTAATTTGGGTAAACTCCTCCTGGTTGAATGTGAATGAGTAATTAATGAGTGTTAGGTTCACGTTGATCATGAAACTACCAAGGGGTTGTTGCTGGGCTGGGTATGCATATATTGTTGCATTTGCAAGTACTCCATTACTTAGTAGGCACATCTTGGTAACATTCACCACAATTGGTTCTTCGAAACCACCGTACTGATTATTTGTTGGGGTTGTGGTTATCAATGCGGAGAAGCAGTACGTAGTCCTGCCATCCCAAACACCGGCACCTATGTACCTACTTTCATTAAGTATTGCCACGTAATTACTCGTAATATTAACATAAGGTACGCAATGCGTAATTGCCTGAACACCCATGAACCCAAACTCCACGGCAAAGCAAAGTTCATTATTAAACTTCCAAAATGCTGCATTGAAGCTGGAACCTAACCCGTAATGCGTGAGTGATAATGTTCCGTTTATCACCGTGGCATCCATTAATGGGGTCCTGGAGATCGTTATGTAACCGCTTACCCACGTTAGCTTAATTGGTATACCTGGAATTTCGCCATTCATTGCTATGGCGGTTGGTGCGATTGTGACTCGGTATGTTGCTGTGAAATTCCTACCCAGCAGTCTCTTTGCGTTTATGAGGGCTGCCGTTGGGCTGTTCTGGTTTGTTAATACCAAATACCCTGCTGCCCCTGCGATTACAAGTACCGCAACCAGAATTGCTATGATTAATGAAGATTTCATCACGCATTAAAACAATGAGCATCTCTTAAAGGTTTTGCTTTCAATTCAATAACGCCTTGCAAGCCTAAACCAATAATTGGCTTGCTTATCATTGCAAGCTAGGTCCCTAAATCCACCGATATCCTTACCAGCATCCTCATCCAATGGTATACCCAATGCATCGGCGTCAAGTAACTGCTGTATCTTCATACCGCACTCATTATCACCACTCCACGGAACCTCAACAACACCACCCCTACTGAGCCTGTCCTTGGCTTCATCAATCGAACTTACCCTGGCAACCATGGATTTAAGGAATGACCACGCCGAATTTCTTAGGTTATTACTAATTTCATTCAGCACCTGCCTAACAGCCTCGGCAATCTCGTTCCTTGGTGCCACGTACTTCTCCAATGTATCCCTCCTAGCCAAAACCACCTGCCTATTCTCGACATCCTTAGGACCAATCTCTATCCTGAGTGGAACACCCATCATTTCCCAATAATTGTACTTCCAACCCGGTGTCCTATCCGTCCTGTCATCAATCTCAACCCTAAAACCAGCGTTCACAAGTTCATCCTTGATTGACCTGGATTCCCTGAGTATTGCTTCCTCAGTGCCCTTGTACATTATTGGCACGATTACGACCTGTATGGGAGCCACGTTTGGTGGGAGTACCAAACCCTTATCATCACCGTGCACAGCTATCATAGCCGCTATAGCCCTCTCGGAAATCCCGTAGCTCGTCGTGTGTACGTACTCCCAATTGCCACTTGGTGTTAGGTACTTAACGTCGAAGACCTTGGCGAAGTTCGTGCCTAGGTAATGAACGGTACCTATCTGCATGGTTTTGCCGTCAGGCATTATTGTGTCAAAGGCTATGGTGTACACGGCACCGGCGAACTTATCCCACTCAGGCCTTTGGCTTATTAGGTAGGGTACGCCCAGGTAGTCGAAGATTTTCCTGTAGATCTCCACGGCCTCCCTAACCTGCCTCTCCGCATCCTCCCTATTGGCATGGGCTGTGTGGGCCTCCTTAAACATAGATATCTCCCTAAGCCTAATCATGGGCCTGGTGGCCTTTGTCTCGGCCCTAAACACACTAACGATTTGGTAAACCCTGAATGGCAGGTCCGTGTGGTCCTTAATCCAGAGCTTGAACATGGGCATTATCGCGGTTTCGCTAGTTGGTCTCAACACAAGTCTCTCCTCACCAACACCACCCTTACTGACCCAGAAGACCTCATTCTCAAAACCCCTGATGTGTTCACTCTCCTTCGCCAGGAACTCATAGGGTATGAACACTGGAAAGAGAACTTCCTGGTGGCCGGTCTCGTCGTGCACAGCCCTGATGTATGATTCAACGAGTCTCCTAACCTTCATGCCATAGGGTCTCCAGACATAGGCGCCCTTAACGGGGTACCTATAATCATAAAGCCCAGTCTCCATTATAACCCAGTTGAACCAGTCAATAAAGTCCCTCCATTTCTCCCTAGGTCTCTGCTCACCCGCCTTGATGAGTTGTAACGTGGCAATAGAAACCCCCAAGACCGGGTTATGCGGGTGTCTTAAAAGCATTATGCCAACAAAAAGCCATTTAAGGGCAAAAACACGCATTAAGTGCGTGACGGTGGTAATAAGGGTGAGGGTTTTGGATAACTGCGTTGGTTGCGGCATATGCTGGACAATATGCCCAAAGGGGGTCTTAACAGGTAAATTGAGGGGCAGGGCCTACGTAATAAATGAGAGCGCATGTTCAGGGTGCTACTCATGCCAGGACAACTGCCCATACTCAGCAATAGTGGTAACGCCAATGGTAGTTAATAAGTAAGGAATCTCAAAGATTCATGGAGCGAATGAACGAGAGATAATCCCTATCGCTAACAAGCCTCGACAATGCCTCCGTTAAGTCCCTACTGGGCACAATGTAATCGCTCACGTACCTCACAACATACTCAATAACACCCATTAAATACTCCCTGCCTAGGATACCCAGTGCAATCAGTTCAAGTAACTCAATTGGTGTTGGTACTAAAGGTCCTAGTGCCACGACATCTCTAAATCCGTGGGTCTTCTCGAGAAACCTTAACACGGCGTAATCATCAATAATAACCACGTAATCACCCGGTACCCTAACCACCTCAATAGAACTAAACAGTGCTAACCAATCGTTGAGGTCGACCTTAGCGCCAAGCCTGTACCTGAGCACCAACCTCGCTATTTCAATACTAGTATCAATAGATCTCCTTAACCTATCCATATCATAATAACAATCAAAATCGGCAAATGGGTACTCAACCATAGCCTCCCTAAAGAATCCGGGAACCCAACCCCACAACCTAACGAAGGCCTCACCAACAACCTCCCTAAGCATTTCAACAGCATTTCCTGGATTAGCCACAGCGATGCTGCAAAACTCCTTAGGTAGCGGTAATGCCACTTTACCAAATCGTTTAATGAACATAGGTAACGCATTCCTTAATAGTGAGAGTGAGGACTCTGTTCGTGGAATGAATATCACTAACTGCATCATAATTCCAGTGGTTAAGGGGGAATAAAAATCAGCACCGGATTCCTCATCAAGACCGTCAGAGGCCTGTCGGCATCATCAACACATTACTATAGGGTTAAGTACCTTAAAAATAATTCACCCCAACTAAAGATGGTGGATGAGGTTTATGAACCATTGCTCAGGATATGCCGATACATCAATTGCCCAGAGGGCTACCTAGGGCTCGTTATCGATGACCTAAGGCAGTTGGGCGTTGATGGGTTAATTAGTGACGGTGGTGTTGAGTTCATGGGCGTTAAATTGCTGGGTAAGGGTCAGAATAGTTTCGTATTTAAATGTAGGATTAACAATGAATACTACGCCTGTAAGGTTAGGAGACCTGATTCACCGAGACCTAGTCTCATAAACGAGGGCCGATACTTAAGGCTCGCGAACTCCGTAGGCGTTGGCCCACGCCTAATTGGTTACATGGGCAATGCCATAGTAATGGAGTTAATAAGTGGGGTCTCTCTACAACACTACGTAGAGCATGCAGACCCTAATGAGTTGAGGGGTGCTGTTCGCGACCTACTCTGGCACTGCCGCAGGCTTGATGCGATAGGGCTTGCCCATAATGAATTGAATAGACCCCAGGAGCACGTTATTATCTCCCAGGGTAGGGTTTACATAGTAGATTTCGAGAGTGCGAGTATGAATAGTAGGGCTAGTAATGTTTCCCAATTACTTAACGCACTCATTATGAGTAAAGGACCATTTCAGGGGAGAGTTCGAACAATGCTTGGTATTCATGTACGCCCTGAGCAAATACGTGCTAGTATTAGGGAGTATAAAGTAGTGAGGAGTGATGATGCGTTCCTGAGGATCCTAGAGTTACTTGGACTTAAGTAATTCCTGAGATAGGTTCCACAGTTTATCCCCAAGGTGGTGTATGACTCTCACGACCTTACCCCTGGTCGCGTTCCTCATTTCGCCCGAGCTCATCAACGAGACCCCAATGGCTATGTACCTACCCTTCAAATCTCTTATTAAGACAACATCACCGTCACCAAAATCCCCATTGATCTCCTTAATCCCAGGCCTCATTACGTCAGCGCCATTTACAATGTGCGGTACTGCGCCGTCATCCACAGTTATGGTTGGGTAATTAAGTGTATACGTGGGGCTTAGGTAGAAGTACGTGAGTAGTGGTATCACGTACTCCCTCTGCTCTGAGTCTGCCTTTATTGATAATTTGGCAACCAACGGCTTATTATCTACTATGTAGATGGTTGTTTGCTCATTCAATTCATAAACCTCAACCTTATCGGCATTCCTAAATATGACCCCCAGCTCACCAACGGCATTGCTCAACTCCTTCACATCCTTATTGCTAAGGAAGTATCTCTTAACCACGTATTTATTCAATTAATAACTCACTAATAAGTATTTACATTGTTAGCACTTGATGCACTGGTGCAATAACAATACTTAATAAGCAGAGTTGTTTATTACTACCGTGTCTTCCGCCGAAACAATAACCAGGGCGGAATTCGAAAAGGTAGTACTCAAGGTCGGCAAGGTAATACATGCAGAGAGGGTTGAGGGTTCAAGAAAACTCCTCAGGCTCATAATAGATATTGGCGATGAGAGGAGGCAGGTGATCACAGGGCTTGCGGAATTCTATAAACCAGAGGACTTGGTTAATAAGTATGTGGTTGTTGTCGCCAACCTGGAGAGCAGGAAGATTTTTGGTTATGAGAGCCAGGGAATGATACTCGCCACATGCGATGAGAAAAACCCAACAATAGTCACAATAGACAAGCCACAGGACGAACAAATAGGCAAAAGGGTTTGCTAACGATTCTGCTTTTAAAGGAAAGCTGCCTTTAAAAATACGGTAATGAGTCGATACATAACCCTAGACAACGGGCTTAGGCTAATCATAGACAGGAGGGACTTACCAACGGTGGGCGTTGCGCTGGGTGTTGGTATTGGCTCAATATACGAGGACCCAGGTAAAAGAGGGATCTCGCATTTAACCGAGCACATAATATATAGGAGCTACCCAAACATAGACCTTGAGATAGAGGGCTTGGGAGGCGTCTCGGATGCGTATACCGAGAGGACGCTGACCATGTATACGTTCGAGGTAATACCGAGCGAATTAAGAAACCTACTCAGGCTAATTCGCAAAATGTTCGGCAATAAAAGGGTGAGCAGGGAGGACCTAGAGAGGGAAAGGCAGGTTGTGTTGTCTGAATTGAGGATGAGGAATGACGACCCAGGCACCCTAATATACGACCTTGGACCTAGGGCACTTTTCGGCGATAGCGACTATGGGGACCCCATCATAGGCACTGAGGAAAGCATATCATCCATAGATACCAGGGATATAGAGGACTTCCTGGAATCATACTACACACCTGACAACATGGTCGTCAGTATTGTGGGACCCATAGACATGCCAATTGATGAGGTGGCGAAGATGTTCAACGGATGGTCAGGCGTATCAAAGCGTAGAAAGGAACCAACCATGGGCAAGGGCGGTCCCATAATCGTGAATAGGCACACTGACTCGGCATACTTATCGTACTCCTGGTACGTAATATTGGGTAATAGGGATCCGCACCTATTAATGGCTAGATCATCCTTATTGGAATTCCACCTAATCAATGGGTTAAGTTCATACCTAA
>WYEB01000418.1_pt1 | contig 15388 bp, 17 predicted proteins | sample 6343061 | NCBI WGS metagenome assembly WYEB01 (sample SAMN13812332, study PRJNA600296) | hot springs metagenome | biome: ENVO:00000051; feature: ENVO:00002007; isolation source: sediment sample from Evening Primrose shelf | place: USA: Yellowstone National Park, Evening Primrose Hot Spring ... | reverse complement strand
ATCCTCGGGTCAATCGGCGCGGATCCGAGGGAAGTGCGTCGCATATTCATAGATGAGACGATGGTGGACCTGGGAGGGACCCCCGCGTGGATCTGGGTCGCGTTCGAGCCCGACCTGCGCGCCATGCTGGACTTCCACGTAGCCCGCGCGGGAACTCCATCGATGCGTACCTCTTCATCAGGAGGCCCGTCCGCAGGTGCGGCAGGGTCCCCATCTACACCGATGGCGCGGGATGGTGCGCGGACGCCTGCAGGTGGGCGGGCGCCGAGCACGCGGTCCACGATCGCCCCCTGAGGAACCTCATGGAGCGCGTGGTCCAGTGCGCCAAGGAGGGGACCGAGGCCTTCGACGACCTCTTCCCCGTCGGCGGGCGCAGGCCGAGCTTGAGGAGAACGTTCGAGCGCATGCATAACTGGCTCTCCGCGTTCACGTCCATGCAGGACTTCGCGTTCGAGAACTGGGATCTGGGGAGGCCCCCGCTCGGGTGGAGGGAGGAGGGGATGCCCCCGTGGCTGGACGTGCTGCGCCCTATTTTCTCGCTCGGGTGGGAGGTGGGCTTAAGGTAACGGAGCCGGCTGCGGGGCATCGCTACCTCAAGCCCACCTCCCACCCGAGCGGGGGATCGGGCGCGGCCCGTTCAGCCACCGCGGCATCCCCTCCTCTTTCCACACCGGAGGCTTCCCGCTCATCGGCGCTGTGCTGTGGCATCGGGTACGGGGCTTCCAGAGAACAGCGAGGTAGAAGTGCACCTAAAATGGTAATTTAAACTTTAAGTAACTTTATAGCCATGCACGCAGCACGTGAACGGTTGCCTAGGATCCATAGATTCGAGGAGGAGCATCCGCGATCTCTCGGGCGAGGTCTCGGACGAGGCATTGGAGACTATACTGCACGCAGGGGCCAGAGCTCCAAGCCCACATAACACCCAGCCGTGGCGCTTCGTCGTGTTGGGACAGAGGTCAAAGTTGAAGCTTGCAGATCTTATGTATAGGAAATACATTGATAGATTCAAAAATGAGCCCGGAGCTGAGGAGAAGGCCGCCAAGCTTAGGAAAAGGCTTAGGGATGCGCCTCTTGCCATACTGCTTTGCCTGGATCGCAGTAGGATAAGAAGCTCTGCTGGCAGGGAAATGATAGAATGGTTAATGGCCACGCAATCCCTTGCCGCCGTTGCAGAAAATATGTGGCTGGCGGCCAGATCCGTGGGCCTTGACGCGATGTGGATCGCGGCGCCACTCGCAATAGGGGATCACATGAGATATGAGCTCGGGCTCGGCTATTCTCTGGAGCCGCAGATATTGATGGCGTTCGGGCGCAGATCCAAAGAACCCGGGCCTAAGCAGGAGCTGGGATGGCGGGAACTAGCCATGTTCCTTGAATGATAAATTATAAAACAATTAATAATTAAAATAAATTATAATGCGACGGAAGAGGTCGTCCGGGTGATCCCTGCTCTGGCCGATGCCCGAGCATCCTTCGATCACCTGAACATGTCCCTATCCTCGGGCAACACGAGGTCGGAGGAACCCTCCTCCGAAGGCTCATATTCGTATCCCCTCACTATGGCGACAGGAACCCTCCTTAGCTTCATCATCACGAGCTCCGCCGCTGAGGCTATCTCGTCGACATGCGCAATTTTCGTCACCTTAAGCTCCTTCCCGAAGAAATCAACCTTTCCTCTGTAGTCCCTGAATGGGGCTATTCCAGAGATCCCTACTGCGGCGTCCACTTGCCCCTCTCTTATGGGGCGTCCCATGGTATCGGATATTATGACTGCGACTTCCTTCCCGGTCAGCTCGCCAATCCTCTTCCTTATCGCGCGCGCTGATGCATCCGGGTCTGCTGGTAGAAGTAGTACGTAATCCCCCCGCACATTGCTCCGGTCGACGCCGGAGTTCGCCATAACTATTCCGGACCGGTTCTCGGTTATCAATATCCCGCGCCTGTATCTGACGATGGCGCGTGATTCCCTTAGTATCACCTCGACCTCCTCGGGGGATTTGTCGAGCAAGCTGGCCAGATTCCGAGCGAACTCGCTGGGCACGACGTCTGAGAGGCGCACCAGCCGGCCCTCCGCCTTCGAGACTATCTTATGGGCTACGACTATCACGTCGCGGTCCATGATACCGACGCCGCTCTTGGCAGCTGCATTCACTATGATGCGGGCGAGGTCATCGCCCGGCTCGATCTCGGGTATCCCTGGGATTCCGATAATCTCTATCCTTAGGCTGCCAGCCTCCTCTATACTCACGCAAGTTACGCGGCGCGCATTTATTAAAGGTTTTATGGCCCGGGGCTGCGCTCTGTCTCCTCACCCAGGTGGGGGCTTGAAGTAACGGGCTGGGGATCTAGTAGTATCTCAATATCTCATAAGTGGTGCTCCTCTGGGCCGGCCTCCTACCGGCACCTCTTATCAGGCTGACGAGCTCTTCCGCGCTCATGCCATTGCCATAGGGCGCACCAGCAGCGCTCGATATGTGCTCCTCCATAAGCGTGCCGCCCACATCGTTGGCGCCGGCCTGCAGCATGAGCTGGGATAGCTTCGGCCCCAGCTTAGGCCATGAGACCTGGATGTTCCTAATGATGTCGCCTAGAAATATCCTCGCGGCCGCGTGCATGACTAGGTCCTCAATGACCGTCGGGCCCGGCCGTGCCATCCCAGCTCTGTAGATCGGCGTATTCTGATGGACGAACGGCAACAGGACGAATTCCGTGAATCCATGGGTTCTCTTCTGTATATCCCTTATTATCGCCATATGCTTTGCCCAGTTCTCGGGTCCATCGACATGGCCGTACATAATAGTTGCGGTCGTGGGTATCCTCATGCGATGGGCCTCCTCCACAATCTCTATCCACCTATGGGTGGATATCTTCTTGGGCGCTATTATCCTCCTTATGCGGTCGTCCAGTATCTCGGCGGCCGTTCCGGGTATGCTATCTAGTCCGGCATCCCTGAGCTCCGCCAGCGCCTCCCGAACGCCTACCCCCCTCATTGAAGCGTAATGGTGCACCTCCTGCGGCGAGAATGCGTGGACATGTATGCCGGGGGCCCTCCTTTTTATTTCGTGGAGGATCGACAGGTAGTAATCCGGCCCTACAGAGGGGCTTATCCCGCCCTGCACGCAGACCTCGGTGGCGCCTGCGCGCTGCGCCTCCTCCGCGCGCCGCCCCACCTCCTCCACCGGCATCAGATATGCCCCGGGATCCCCCGGACGCCTCGAGAACGCGCAGAATCCGCAGGACAACGTGCACTCATTGGTGAAATTAATATTTCTATTGACTACGAAGGTCACGACGTCGCCTACGGACCTCCTCCTGAGCTCGTCCGCTGCCGCTACAAGGGCGAGCACCTCGGGACCCCGCGCTTTGAGAAGCCTGATCAGCTCCTTCTCGGCTATCTCCCTTCCATCCAGCGCGGCATCTATTGCAGAGGAGAATTCCGGATCCAGGGATCCCAGAAAGCTCTCCGTCAGTTGCGCGGCCATGAATGTCGTTGTATGACCTAACAGAGGGCCTTATAAGTGTTGGGATGCCACGTGCAGTTCCGTTACCTTAAGCCGATCGATGAGCCAAAATCCCACGCTGTTATCCCTATTTCTCGGGCCCCTCGCTGAGGCGCGCCGCCGGGCTCCTGAGGCCCATCGGCAGGAGCCATGGGTCCACCGGCGCGGATCCGAGGGGGTGCGCAGGATATGTTCGGGCCTGACCTCCATGCCATGCTGGACTTCCACGCAGCCCGCGCGGGAACTCCAGGCGCGTGCCTGTTCATCGGGAGGCACGTCCGCAGGTGCGGCGGGGTCCCCATCTACGCCGAGGAGGGGATGCCGCGGCGGCTGAGCGGGCCGCGCCCGATTTCCCCGCTCGGGCGGGAGGTGTGCTTAATGAAACACGCCCCCGGCCGACCCGGCCGGGCCGCGGCAATGTCGGCTGTCCCATTTCCCCAGTTCCCCAGGACCCTCTAGCCCTGAGCTACATCACACCAGAGCTAATCATGCGCTCCTGCTCCTGAGCTAGCCTCAACCGCGGCGGCGTACACTGCCTACATATGTTTTGCTCCAATGCACCATGCTAACAGTATAGCTCAATTTACCTCATACCTTGGTGACGCCATGGAACCTCTGAATGCGCGCCGCTATCCGCAGGGATATACTTGCCTCGTATTATTAAGCGCTGGATGAGCGCTAGGCAATACCCGCAGTTGAATATTATTTGCCACCGAAGAATAGGCGGGCCATAAGCCCTTTGTCACCCAGAATTTCCGAGCTGCCTTCGGTGACTATTCTGCCGCCGCTGATCACGAACGTGCGATCGGTGGTGCCGGCAGCCAGATCCAAGTCCTGCTCGGCCAGCAAGATTATATCGATGCCGGCGAGCTTCTGGATGATGTCCTTTACCGAGCTCCTGTGCCCTACGTCCAGCCCTATACTGGGTTCGTCCAGCAGCAACACTACGGGCTCGCTTATCAGCCCTCTGCCGATGGATAGCATGGCCCTCTCCCCGCCGCTGAGGTACCCCGCCTTCAGGCGCCTCCTCTGGTAGAGCGCGGGGAACAGCTCGTATATCCGCTCCAATCTAAGCTTAAGTTGCGCTCTGTCGCTTATCAGATAACCGGCCATCTCGAGGTTCTCCTCCACGCTCATGGTGGGAAAGACTGGGGCACCCTGCGGCACATGAACTATGCCAAGCCTCCTCCGCTCCGCAACGCCAAGCCGGGTGATATCCCGACCATCGAACACTATTCTGCCCCTGAGTGGCCTAAGCGATCCGGCGATGGTCCTGAGAAGCGTTGTCTTCCCCGCACCGTTAGGGCCTACCAAGGAATACCGGCCATTGGCCAGCTTTATGCTCACATCGTGCAAAACCTCCGAATCTAGATAGCCGCTTGCCACACTTTCTAAGACCAATTCCGTCATTTGGCCTTCAACCCCCCAAAGTATACTTCCTGCAGGACTGGATTGTTCCTGACGCTTTCGGGGTGACCCTCCACCACTTTCCTCCCGGCGCTTAAAACTATCACGTGATCGACCAACGAGAACAACATGTCCAGGTTATGCTCTATTATTAGTAACGTCTTACCTATTTCCGAATTTATGTAATTACAATAATCAATAATAATTTTTATAGAGTCCATATCCAGTCCTGAGAGGGGCTCGTCGAGTATCAGGAACTGCGGATCCAATGAGAGCGCCCTAGCGATCTCTAGGAGCTTCCTCTGGCCGAAGTTCAGGGTCCCGGCGAGCGCCCTACGCATTGATATGAGGTTGGTTCTCTTAAGTAAATCTTCCAATTTATCTTTATCTTCAGCGATTCTAGGACTCGCTACCAATATGTTCTGTTCTACTGTGAGGTTCGGGAATATCCTTGGGGATTGGAATGTTCTAACTATACCCATCCTAGCTATTATGTGGGGCTTGAGGCCAGAGATCTTCTTGCCGTTAAATAGTATTTCTCCTCCATCCGGCGTCAAGAATCCGGTGAGAATGTTGACCAGTGTGGTCTTCCCGGACCCGTTCGGGCCTATTAATCCATAAATTTTGCCCGCTGGCAGCGTAAATGACACGGAATCCAGCGCAGTCAAACCCCCAAATTTCTTGGTTATTGATCTGATCTCTATCATATCTTAATCCCCACCTTACTCAACAGATTCTGCAAACCGCGTGGATAGAATCTGAGTAAGAGGAATACTATCACGGCATAAATCAGGTATGAGGCAGCGAGCGAGGTCAAGGCAGGGAGAAACGTCGTCAGCGCAGTCAGCAATAGACCGCCAATGAGCACACCGCCCGGCGATCCCATGCCACCCAGCGCCGAGATAGCTATTGGAAAGAACGAATTAGTGATGGAGAAAACAGAATAATTAGCGTCTAATGTGAATAACACATAGAAACTTCCACCGAGCCCTGCGATGAAATTTGATAGGAATTGCACGAAGACCTTGTAACGGACAACATCAATCCCAACGGCCATTGCGGCCGCGTTGTCATCCTTAATAGCCGTTAACCGTAGGCCAATATTAGAGTTAGTTATATAAATAACTATTATTGATGCCACAATAAATGTCGCCACTCCCGTCGCGTAGACGCCCCAGAGGGGAACGTCCAGAGTGAACGATATCCCCTCGTCGCCGAACCTGTAGAGGGTGAACCAGTAGAGCACCTGTGAGAGCACCAAGAGGGCCACTCCCTGGTAGGCGGGCCTCAGCCTCAGGGTGCTCGTGCCCAGTGAGCCGCCCACCAGCGCGGCGACGAGCGAAGCCGCCGCGAATGATGCCAGAGGATTGAGCCGAAGCATGCCCGCGAGGATCGCGAGCATGAAGGCCCCCACCCCGAAGGGGATGGCGTGTCCGAGGCTCAGCTGCCCCGAGTAGCTGTAGAGGAGATCCCAGCTCAGCGCGAATATTGAGTAAGCGAAGAAGTACATCATTAAGTACTCGAAATATCCTCCGACCACGAAGGCCGCGATGCCCAGGATCACTAATGCGACGACAATCATCAGCTCGTTGCGCGCTCTCTCAGAACTTCTCAACGATCTCACCCATTATGCCGGTGGGCTTCAGTATTATTATCACATAAATGATTGCGAGTAGTATTATGTAAGTATAAGTAGGCATATAGTACGAGAGGAGGGAGTATCCAACGCCGTAAATAATGCCCCCTATCAGGCTCCCGAATATGCTTCCCAGGCCGCCCAGAGTCACTACGATGAAAGCAATGACAAGCATGTCCCACCCGCTCGACGAATTGACGCCATATATTGGGGTCAGGAGGGTCCCGCTCAGCGCCGCCAGCGCGACCCCGATCCCGAAGGCTAGCGCCACGATCTTGGAGCCCTCCACTCCCAGGGCCTCGGCCAGCTCCTGGTTCTGCGAATACGCCCTTATGGCCTTGCCGATCTTGGAATAGCGCAGGAAGGCGGCGAGGGCCGCGTAGACGGCCGCTGACATCACCGCAGCTATTATGCTCTGGTAGGTGAATGCCACGTGTGAGAGGGTGAAGGATCCTATGGCCAGGCTGGGCACGGGCAAGGTTACCCCACCCGTCAGCACGTCCAGCAGATACTCCACGGCGATGGCGAGCATCAGCATCGTGATCATTGTGAGATTCGCATCATCGGAGCTAACCGCTATCCTCAGGTTGGCGGGCAGGGCAAATATCACCGCAATCCCCAGCGCGAATGAGGCGGCGACGGCGATGGCGATAGCAGCGGGGATCGGCAGCCCTGCGATCGAGAGCAGGAAGAGCAGGAACCCACCCAGCATGTAGAACGTCCCATGAGCAGTGTTGACGTTGCCCATAACCCCGTATATCAGGGAGAGGCCGGCCGCCATTAGCCCCAGCACTAAGCCATATTCTATGCCGCTCAGGGCGAGCGAAAAAATAAATGCCACGTGCAAGGCCCTTCGCCCGGTCCTACTGATAGGGCTGGCCCGTCGCGGGGTTCACCGCAGTGAAGTTCGCAACGTATGGCGGCCAGACCCTCTCATAATATATGGCGCCGTTCTGTATTACGACCTGGTATATCGTGCCGGTCTTGTACCCGTAGCCGACCACGGGGGTGTGCTGCGGCGTGAAGACGACGTGCCCCCCTGGGGCCGTGTAGTTGGTCGCCATCATGGCCTGCGCGACGGCGGTCGTGTTCAGGGTCCCGGCCCTCTGGATCGCCTGGGCCAGTATCATCACAGCGTCGTAGGCGTCGGGCGCGAATATCGAGGAGCTGTAGCCGTATTCCTTCTGCGTCAGGGCGAAGAATTTGTCCGTGACGCCCGGCACGTAATCGGTCGGAGCCCCTATGAGCACGTAATTGATGCCGCCGGGTATAGCCGCCTGCACGCTCTGCGCGTAAGATGGAAGTATCAGCGGCGTGTCAACGAGCAGGACAGGTATATTCCTAGTCGTCGGGTTGCTCACGTACTGCTTTATGAAGTCTATGCTGTTTTCGCCGCTCATGTAGACGAGCACGGCGTCCGGATGTGTGGCCGCTATTTTCGCGATTGCTGATGAGTAATCAGTGGCCGACCCCGGATAGTATGCAGCCCACAGGAGAGTCGCGCTCACCCCGTACTGAGGGAGCATCTGGAGTGTGAAGTTGTACACCTCGTGGGTCCAGAGGTAGTCCTCGCCCAGATACACGAAGGTGCGGGCGTGCGTCATGTTGAGGAATGCCACTGCGAGGAGCGCGTTCTGGTGGTCGTCCTCCCCGACCCTGAACGTGTACGCATTGTACGGCGGCTTCATGAAAGAGTCGACGGCGGAGACCGTCAAGATCTCGAGCACCTTGTGCTGGTAGAGGTACGGCATCACGGCTGCCACGTCGCCGCTCCAGTAGGGCCCTATGAGGAATTGCACGTGATCCTGCTCCACCAGTATCTGCGCGGCCTGGATCGCCGTGGAGGTGGTCGGCCCCTCGTCCTGCGCGATTATCTTCAGCGGATGCCCCAGAACTCCTCCCTGCGAGTTTACCTGGGCGACGGCCAGCTCCGCCCCCTGGAGCACCTGCTCCCCCGAGGGCGCGTAGGAGCCGCTCAAAGGTGCCTCGAGCCCTATCAGGATGGGCGCCCTCGAAGCGCTCGTGACGCTATAATATGCGTAGGCACCGCCAGCTACAGCAGCGATGATAACTATTATAATGATCAGCCATAAAGTTCTGCTTTTCATCACAGAGCATTTGGGGGAACCTTTATATAAGATTAGCGCCTGCTTTTTGGCTCCGTTACCTTAAGCCCACCTCCCACCCGAGCGAGAAGATCGGGCGCAGCCCGTTCAGCCACGGGGGCATCCCCTCCTCTTTCCACCCGAGCGGGGGCCTCCCCAGGTCCCCGTCCTCGAACACGAAGTCCTGCATGGACGTGAACGCAGAGAGCCAGTTACGCATGCGCTCGAACGCGCGCCCGGACGCGGGCCTGCGCCCGCCGACGGGGAACAGGTCGTCGAAGGCCTCCGTCCCCTCCTTGGCGCACTGGATCATGCGCTCCATCAGGTTCCTCAGGGGGCGATCGTAGACTATGTGCTCGACGCCCGCCCACCTGCACGCGTCCGCGTACCATGGGGCGCCGTCCGTGTAGATCGGGACCCTGCCGCACCTGCGGACGGGCCTCCTGATGAATAGGTACGCATCGATGGAGTTCCCGCGCCAGCTCACGTGGAAGTCCAGCATGGCGCGCAGGTCGGGCTCGAACGCGACCCAGATCCACGCGGGGGTCCCTCCCAGGTCCACCATCGTCTCATCTATGAAGATGCGACGCACTTCCCTCGGATCCGCGCCGATTGACCCGAGGATTGGGCCCAACCTCTGCACCCACCTCCACATCGACACGTGGCTCCTGCTCATGATGAGCCTCAGGGACCTGGCGGCCCTCCTCAGCGAGAGGCCCGAGAAATACAGATAAACCGCGTAGGCCATGAGGGGAAGGGGAGTCCTCCTCCTGATCTGGATCGGATTCGTGGTCATTGCGGACCGGGCGGAGGGCTCCCCTCGGATTTAGGCTCATCGATCGGCTTAAGGTAACGGAGCCCCGCAGCCGCTAGTAACGCATAAGAGGTAGTCCCGGGAGATGCAGAACCAAGCTGAATTATGTACAGAGTCGGCGTTCTAACTCTCCAGGGCTACCGCGCATGGACAGATAGTATCGGTAACGACCGGGAATGGATAATACAGATGTTACAGTCAGGGATATATGGATTGGTAGCCGCTGAGGCAGCATCGATCGGAGGACATGTGATACCCCTGAGATACGATTACATGTTGATACTGGATCCGGGATTCGACCAGGAGGGCCTGAGGAGGATAGCGTTATCGGCATCCTCCATGTCGCCGACGCGCGTGCTGATGTCGGCCGCGTGCTCACACACGTTGTTGGAGGCGCAGGCGAGGGCCTCCGCGGATCCCGGCGTATATGATAGCTGCATCCCCGACCCCCTAGCCGTTGTGCACCTCGACGTGAACGATATATCATCGAGAACGCCCCAAGAGTCCGCATATGCCACGTTTGAGTATATGATGAGGATGTTTTGTGATGTAATGAACGCGGCGAAGTCCCTCGGTGGGTTAGCGCAATATCTTGGAGGGGATAACGTAGCTGTATTCCTGCCCAAGGGCTCGCTCAGCAAATTTATGAAGTATGCGAGGGAGCTCCAGGGGGTGAAGGCCGGGGTCGGAGTTCATAGGAGTCCCAGGGAAGCGATGGCGCTCGCCGCACGGGCCCTTAGATCTCTGAGGGCTTTAAGGGCCCTAAGTGCCCAAGTTAGGCGATCTGCATGGCCGGCGGGAGAACGTACAGGTTCTCGCTGGCGCTCGTCGGCGAGGACTATGAACCTGTTGAGGACGTATACGTTGAGGTCGACGATAGGGGCGTAATATCCAGCATAGGTAGGGGATCCGGTGGTACGCGCTTGGGCGGCGTCGCGCTCCCGGGGCCGGTGAACGCGCACGTGCACACCGGCGACTACGCGCTCGCCGGAGCCGGGCTCCAGCTCTCCTTGGAGGACTTGGTGGCGCCGCCGGGCGGACTCAAACACCGGCTCTTGGAGTCCATGAGGCAGGAGGATCTGCAGCGCAGCATAGAGGGGGCGCTCCGTTATATGAAATCCACCGGGTCGCTTATAGCGGCGGATTTCAGGGAAGGAGGGATCAACGGGGTCGCGGCCGCGCGGCGCGCGGCCGCGAGGGCGCGCTACCGCCTCATAGAACTTGGAAGGCCATCCGGCAACGATGTGGAAGCGCTCCTTGATGTGGCCGAGGGCCTAGGGCTCAGCAGCCCCCTCGACTACGGCGAATACCTCAGGGAGTTGGTCACGGCCGCGTCCTCTAGGGGGAAGTTGATCGCGGCACATGTAGCTGAGACGCTCGGGGCGCGCGAGTCCGGAGACCTTGAGATGTTATTGGAGGCCGGCAGGCCCAGCTTCGTTGTGCATGGCACATATCTGTCCGAGGAGGATCTCGCGACGCTGGCGGAGGAGCGCGTAGGCCTCGTCGCATGTCCCAGGGCTAATGCATTCTTCTCCGGCTCGAGCCCCCCGCTGGCTGCAGCACTCAGGGCGGGGGTGGAGGTGGCGCTCGGGACTGACAATACGGGGTGGGTGGCGCCAGACATGTGGAGAGAGATGGAGGCGGCGCTTCGCCTGCTCAGGAGGCAGGACCCCTCGCTGGCGGATCCCAAGGTGGTGCTCAGGATGTCCTCGCTCTCGGGCGCGAAGATCCTCGGGCTCGAGCGCGTTGGGATCATAGAGGAGGGATGGCTCGCGTACATCGTGGTCCTCGACGAATCTGCCATCCTACCCTCAGTGGACGTCCCGTCGGCCGTGGTGCTGAGGGGGGGCGCCGGTCATCTCAAAGCCGCAATAGGATTGTGGCCATGAGACCCTACGTGGTCGCATTCTCCACAGCGTCGGTTGATGGAAGGATACACTCCACCGGGGTCGAGAGGCTCTCGTGCCCCTACGACCTGAGGAGACTACATCTCCTCAGGGCCTCCTCAGACGCGGTCATGGTGGGCGCGAACACCATAATAGTGGACGATCCGCTCCTCACCGTCAGGCTTGTCGAGAGCCGCACCAACCCGCTGAGGGTGATTGTGGATGGCAATCTCAGGTCCCCGCTCTCGTCCAGGGCCTTCGACACCTCCGTTGCACCCACCCTAGTGCTGACGACGTCATCCGCGCCGCGCAGCAAGGTGGAGGCCCTCAGGAGGAGGGGAGTGAAGGTCATGGAGCTGGGCAGGGGCTCGTCCATCGATCTCAGGCAAGCCTTAGAGGCGCTGAGCGGCATAGGAATACGCAGGTTGCTCGTGGAGGGAGGCGGGATCCTCACGTGGGGCATGTTGTCCTCGGGGCTCCTGGATGAGCTGAGGGTCACGATATCACCTGTGGGACTGGGCCGCGGTCCCTCGCTGCTCGAGGGCGCCGGGGAGCCCGTGAGGCTAAGGCTGGTCTCACACGAGCTCTGCGAATGCGGGCAGGAGGTTCACCTTATATATCGCCCTTTGAATCTGTGACGAGTGAGCACGGAGAGGGCGATACTTCCCTTAGGGTCCTACGAGGATCACGGCGCCCTCCCCCCAGATACGGACACTAGGATCGCGAGTTGCCTAGCATCCAGGACGGCGGCGCTGACAGGTTGGGAGCTGCTCCCGGCGATTCCTTATGGGTTCTCGCCAGAGCACTCGCCAAGATCCATATGGATAGAGGCCCCCCTCTACGTGGAGCTCCTGAAGTCGGTGCTGCTGACGACTGGGCGTAAATCGGTGCTGCTGATCAATGGGCACGGCGGCAACAGGCCCCTAGCGCAGGCTGTCTCGTTCGAGCTCATGGGTGAGGTTTCGGTGGACCTCCTCGACGTCTGGGGTGCGGTTTCATCGATCCTCAGCGTGAGCGGCGCGATCATACACGCCGGCCCCCTCGAGGCATCGCTCGCATCAGCGTGCGGGGTGGAACCCGTGGGGTACGTCGAGGTCCCCCGCGACTCTATACTTGGGCGCGTGAAGGCACGTGAGACCCCCGCGTCCCCGGAGGCCCCTTGGAGGTCCGCGGAGCTCCCGGAGCCCGCGCGCGAGTACTCACGCGAACTGGGCGAGTGGCTCGCCGATGAGCTGGTGGCGGCCGCGCTCAGGGATGCGCACAGGAGGCAGAGGCCGAGGCTATGAGGGCCGAGTTCGAGGAGGCGCTGCATAGAGCGCTCGAGGGGAGGCTGGATAGGGATGGAGCGATCCTCCTAACCTCGGCGCGGGGGGACGAGATTCAAGCCCTCATGAGCGCAGCTCTATCAATCAAGCTCTCCCGCGACCGCGTTGTGACGTTCTCCAGGAACGTGTTCATCCCGATCACTAATATGTGCATGAATGCTTGCGCCTACTGCGGCTTTAGGAGGGATCCATGGATGCCGATGGCCGGCTATTGGGAGCCAGAGAGGGCTGTGCATGTGGCAGCTAGGGGCGAGGCCGTGGGCGCCACCGAGGTGCTCGTAAGCTCCGGTGATAGGCCGGAGGCTAAGTATGTGGAGGCCAGGTCGTGGCTCGCGAGCCATGGATACGCATCGACAGCTGAGTACGTCGCGGATGTCGAGGACAGGATCTTGAAGTCAACCGACCACGTTTTGATACATACTAACATAGGCGTCCTCACACCGGACGAGATTTCTCTCCTGAGGCCTCTGAACGCGAGCATGGGGCTCATGCTCGAGTCGTCAAGCGAGCGGCTCCTCGGGCCGGGAATGCCGCACTGCTGTTCTCCCACAAAGCATCCGCGCATCAGGCTCAGGATGATTGAGGACGCGGGGAGGCTTCGGGTGCCGTTCACCACGGGGATCCTGATCGGCATCGGGGAGACATGGGAGGAGAGGGTGGACTCCCTCTTGGCGATAGCCAAGCTCCACAGGAGGTATGGGCATATACAGGAGGTGATAGTGCAGCCATTCTCGCCGGAGCCAGGAACCCCCATGCAGTACGCGGATCCGCCCAACGCGATGGATGTAGCCAAAACGATAGCAATAGCGCGGCTGCTCTTCGGCCCCTCGATGCCGATACAGGCCCCGCCTAACCTGACCGGGGTTGTCAGGCCGCTGTACTTACTGGCCGGCGCGGATGACTGGGGAGGGATTTCCAAGCTGACGCCCGACTACGTGAATCCCCGTTACCCTTGGCCATCCGAGGCCGAACTGTCTCGTGAGGCGGAGGCATTGGGCATGCACCTGAGGGCGAGGCTCCCTATCTACCCCAGCTATCTTCTCCGCGGATGGCTGCCAGAATCACTGAGAGGACGGGCCTTAGCGATTTCTGATGAAGAGGGATATGCCAAGACGCCCTAGATCCCGATGTTCTAAGAGGTCGGCATGCGCAACGGATGGGTGTCAAGATTCCAAGCATGGAGACGACCCTGCGTAGTATGACCGCGTTATTCGGTGACATTTATACCGCTGGATAATCCTGTCACGTATGGTTAAATGGGCAAAAATCTGAAGGCACTCTTTTCTCGCTCACGCAGGTGTTCATGGAAATTACATACGTTTGCGCGTGCGTTCCCGGCCCCGCGTGATTTTCGGTAACGGTTTGACCCATATAGACGGTGCATAAAGCCTATGCGCGGTACCTCGCGCCCTCAGCCGACCGCTCTGAAGCTACTTATATGGAAACGATAAACCTCGCCCCTTCTGGGGGCGGGATCGTCCCACCTCATGGGCCGGGTGTTGGTCAGATAAGGGGATCACCCCACAACAGCGATCACCTCCGACGGCACGCGCCCCATCCCCTCCTGGAACCTGGGCCCGTTGTAGTACACGAAGAAAATGTTCATCATCCTATCCAGCGATGCGATCCTCGACCTCCCCGCGTTTATGTCCTTGAGGAAGACCCTCGTCCTCCCCTTCAGGGAGCCGAAGGACCTCTCAACCCTGCTCCTGTCCCCGAACGTCCCGTGGTAGTACCGCAGACCGAGCTCCCGGAGGGCCCACGAGTACCACGGGCCCCCTCCACGACGAACACCGGTTTGTTCTTGCAGGCCTCGAGCGTCCGGCCCAGGAAGGGGGGCGTCCAGGGAGCTCTTGGACCGCGTCGCCTTGATGGCCGGGAGCTCCCCGGTGTCCACGTCTATCGCGGCCCACGCGCAGACCTCCCGGCCGTTCACCTTCTCCACGGTCTCGTCCACCGCGATCAGCCTCCTCCCCCTCAGCGGCACGGTCCACCCGACCGAACCGAGCGCGCGCTAGTCCAGCACCGACGAGTGGGACGGCTTTCTTCCATAACGATCCCCCATCGCGTCGGCTATCTCCTAGGATGATAGGCCGGCCATGTGGAGGTGGAGCGCGTGCGCCTTCTCCTCGATAGGTATTTTATTCCGCTTGAATATGCCGAGGGCGCGGATCATCCACTCCAGCTCCCTCACCGGGTTGAAGTGGAAAGCACAGGTAGGTGCATGGGGGCCGGTGGGGATGGTCCGCCCATTTGGGCTTATCTGACCAACACTCATGGGCCGGAGCGGAAGGCTTTCAAACAATGCCTTGTTAGGTTGCTCAGTGGCGCCCGTCAAGGGGGCGTAACCGCCGAGACCCCGCCCCGGGATCCCGGGGAACCCTCGCCCTTCGGGGCGGGGATGGGGTTGGATTCGATGGCTTGGCCCTCGGATGCCGTGCCTCTTGGCCAGCATCTCCCTCGCCAGCTTGCCGTCGTGCGTGTACAGGTGGTAGGTCTCCCTCGCCAGCTCCCTCCTCTCGCGATGCGCCTCCAGGAAGGGCAGGAGCCTCTCGATCAGCATCTCCTTGAGCTCCCCCGAGAGCAGCGCGCCACTGATGTAATCCTCCCTTATCCTCCTTATCTTGGCGTCGTCGGGCTCGAAGAACATGTAGAGCCACTGGAACGCCACGTCGACGTCGGGATTCCCACCGTACCTCCTGTGGAGCTCCA
>WYEB01000416.1_pt1 | contig 15451 bp, 12 predicted proteins | sample 6343061 | NCBI WGS metagenome assembly WYEB01 (sample SAMN13812332, study PRJNA600296) | hot springs metagenome | biome: ENVO:00000051; feature: ENVO:00002007; isolation source: sediment sample from Evening Primrose shelf | place: USA: Yellowstone National Park, Evening Primrose Hot Spring ... | reverse complement strand
GATGTGGCAGGATCCAGCCTAAGCTTCTCAATAAGACTGTTAAGAACGATCTCCTCTAAATCAAGTCCTCTCCTAGCGATCTCTTCAACAAGTTTCTTAGGGATTATTATAGATACGTCCACTATATCATCTCTATTTATTTAATTCAAAAGTTAAGATAAATAATCCTGTTGAATTAGAAAGATCAAAGGTCATTCCATGGGATCTTTTAAAATATTATATGGATAGTATAAGAAGCTCAGATTTAATAAGACCTCGCATTTTCTGATCAAACTTATCTTTCCAGTGTCAATTGATTTAATAGAGATATGTGAGGTTAACCACTCTTTCTTTTGATAACGGCATCGATCATTTTCTCTATGATCTTTAAAGCTTTTTTTGTTTTTTCAACACTTTCATAAGCCTCTTCTCTCAAGACTCCTTCTCCATAGTCGGCTTCTTTTCTAATTTGATAAAGGATCCTAGGACAAATTGTTGTGAAAAAAATTTGTATGTTAAAAGAATAAAAACTTCTTTATTGTCTTATTAAATTTTTACGCCAAAGAATGTTGCTAATGTTGCTAATATTGCGAACGTGCTCCAGAAGATTACTCCTATTACAAGTATTATTGCACTCCATATAGGCATTCTTATCTCTTTAGGAAGCCATTTTCTGTTTATATATATTGTTGCTGAGGCTGTTAATGCCAGTACTACGTTTGATATATTAGCAACCATTAGTATCCATGCGAGAGGCACAATACCAAGAGCATAATAAAGTATGAATGCAAATATTATCCATATCACTATGAAAGCTAATACTGTATAATATAGTCTTCTGATCTCTCCTCTGGCCCATCTTCTTACTCTCTCGCTTGCCTGCCATATAAGATCAACTAAAGTTCTTGTGATCATGTCTGTTGAGCCAAGCTGTGTTGAGAATAATATCCAGAAGCCTGCTAACAATGCTAAGGCCCAGCCTATTGGTCCCCAAAGTTTAGAGAAATACTCGCCTTGATATGCTGCGATACCCCATGTTGGAAGCTTAGTGCCTTGAGGTATTAATGCATATGCCAATAACGTGGGGAGATACATTCCTACGAATGCGCCTAAAGTAAATATTCCTACTATATCTATCCATGCAATTGTTCTCCAAATCTTCCATCTTCTCAGATTTTCAGCGTCTGCTCTAAACACTTTTCCGACTGGGCTTACAGTAATTTTTTTGCCACCAATCAATGAAGGTATCGCACCTACTTTAGCTCCCATTCCGAAACCTTTATCACGATAATAATTAGATATCGTAGTATTGTTAAGTCCTCCTGCACCAGCGTAGCCTGCTAAAGCGCCTAATAATATTATTGTGGCTCCCGAGGGAATATATCCGAAAGTGAAGAAGCCTTTAGCCACTTCAACAGCTGCATCTAACGATGCTGCTGCAATATTTAATATCAGAAGTAATCCAATTATAAAGAATACCATTATCCATTGAGCAATCTCTAATGCTCTCTCAACCGTGCCGCCAATAGATACTATGCCAACAATGATTAGAGCTAAAATCACGCCAGTTATCATTACAAGCTGAGAGTCTGCAGCACCAGGGATTCTTCCGAGAACAGCTGCGGCAACAGCTGTTGCACTAGCGAAAGCCCATGCAGGCCAGGCTCTCTCTAAGATTGATAACACAATTAGCAGAGGACCCCAGAACTTTGGACCTGGATATAATCTTAACATGCCATTAAATATAGGTTCGCCAGTATACATTGTATATCTGACCATCTCTAGATTAAGAAATGTCTGAAGAAGTATCGATACAGTAGCTATCCAAAGAATATAAGGTCCGTAAAGAATAACATTTGAAGGCCCGATCAACCATTCGCCAGATCCTATTGCCACGCCTAGCACTATGGCGCTAGGACCTATGATCCTTATCACACTCGAAAACTTTAATGAAGGCGGCGAAGGCAACTCATCAACTTCTAACTCAGAGCCGTGACCAAGCTTTATTTTATTGGTAGGATCATTTCTTTTAATAATAATTTCACCTCAGATAAAAATTTCTAACAAAAATAAAAAAGTTTATATGTTAAATTTGAATTCTGATAAGCTTTATCATAATATGTTTAACTTGTCATTATGCGACAAATCTTTTCTCTTATATTTCATTTACGAAATCTACAAATCTACTTTTATAAGTATTTTTAGTTATTTGCTAAAGTTTCTTCTATTTATCTCAACACCTCTTATATCTCTTTTAATAATCTTAATGTGTCTCTAACAACAATATTATAAGTAGCTGTAGTCGGTACACGCGATAAGGTCTAAGCAAAGGATATCATTGGCTTAGTCGATATCAAGAGACTCATTTGTAAAATAGATAATGAAATTAAAATCTGAAATAAAAAGATTTTGATGATTCTATATAGATATGAATAATTTAAATTTAAGAGAGGTTTTAATAAGCTTTTACAGGAAAACTGTATCGAGTGTATTTTATGGGAGGTTTCGTGTTAAAATCTGAGGATGATGTCTTGGATCTATTGACGGGGCTTGGTTTGATGGGTGCTGGTGGTGGAGGATCTTTTGAGGTGGGTAGGAAGCTTTTGCTTAAAGATATTGAGGTAGGCTCTTTAAAGGTTAGAGATGTTAATGATGTTTCTGATGATCAGCTTGTTGCTGTTGTTTTTAGAATGGGTTCTATGGCTCCTATGACTGAGGAGAAGAAGAGACTGTTAGAGAGACTGAGTCTTCGCAGAGTATTTTTAGATGAGAAGTTTCCTATAATAGCCTTGTCGTTGTTAGAGAGATATTTGAATAGAGATGTTGATGTTGTCGCGGCTATTGAGCTTGGATGTTCTAATACTCCGGCTCCAATGTCTGTTGCACATGCTTTGGGCAGGATTTTTGTTGATGGAGATTTTGCTCAGAGAGCTATTCCAGAGATTACTCAGACAACGTTGTGTCTTAATAATGTCTCTCCAGCTCCTTTTGGAGTAGCAGATAGATATGGAAACACAGTCATAATAACAAGAACAGTCTCATGTGAAATGGCTGAGAGAATAGGAAAAATGTTGAGTGTGGCATCTCTAGGCACTGTCGCTATGGCTGGTTTTGTGATGAATGGGAGAAGACTGAGAGAGACTATAATACCTGGGACAGTATCAAAGGCATATGAGATCGGTAGAATAGTGAGAAAAGCTGTCTCAGAAGGCGACGACCCTGCCAAAAGACTTGTTGAAAAAATTGAGGGTTCCTACATACTTTTCAAGGGAAGGATTGTTGATGTTGATTGGAGAGATGATCCAGAGGGATACATGATAGGCACAACATATATAAAAGGAATAGACGAGTATAAAAATGATCATATGAAGATATGGTTTAAAAACGAAAACCATATAACATGGCTAAACGACAAACCATTTGTAACAAGCCCAGACCTGATATCACTAATGGATCCAAACGGAAACCCGATAACAAACAACGCATTAACCAAAGACCTGAAAGTTTATGTAATAGGATTCAAAGCACACAACATATTTAGAACAGAAAAAGGACTAGAAATATTAGGACCAAAACACTTCGGATTCAACATTGAATACACACCAATTGAAAACGCGATAGAAAAAATCAAAAGTTATATACTTTGATCCAATATAAAATTTATAGCTTTTATATTAATTTTATATTAAGATATCATGCCAACTAAAAAAAGGGAAGAATTTAGCACAGAAGATATAATAAAGATCGCTGTAGAGTTTGCTGAAGATGCCTATCATAATCTAAAGTTTCCCGTTAGTAAACTATTAAAAGATCTTGATCTAAATGCTTGTAAAAATGAGAAGGAAGTATATAATACAGGCAGAATGATTCTTTTTATGTTGCAACTAGCATCTGAGAAAGCCATAAAGGCTTATTTATTAGTGTTCTTTAGATCGTGGATAAATCTTATGGTATCAATAGGTGAAGAAATAGATAGAAATAAGCTTTCTATTGTAAAATATACACATGAGGAATTGAAAGAATTAAATAATAAATTAGAGCCAAGACAAATAAGTCATAGACCGCACGAGACATTTCTTAATGTATTATGCAAGTTATACAAACTTCTTTTTGAAAGGAAAAAAGAGATGATTAAATATATAGAGCTATTAGAGGAAAAGCTTTTACAATACCCTGAAAGGTTTTATGACATTTCTGAAGGGTTTATTAAAGGAAAAAGCAATTCCTCCCTAGCAAAAAGAGCAGTAATAAAATATGTCATAGACGATATTTTTAAACAGTTCTTAGAGAAATCGAAAAAATCTATTGAAGAATTCAATTTATCTGAAGAATCTCAGAAAAACATAAGGAGTACATGCAATGAATTAAAATATAAAAGAGAGCTATATAGACTATTTCTTCCGTGCTTTCCTGATGAGAAGGGATTTAGGAATATAAGATTATATAGGGAGGATCTTAGTAGAAAAATAGAAGAAATAAAAGAGGATGTTAAAAAACAGTTATGGGAAGAAATAGATGGAATAGTTTTACAGCTTAAAAAGAGGATCGAGATCGAGCTAGGGAAAGCAGGTGATAATAATATAAAGGCTTATAAAACAGATTTAAAGAAGTTATTTATTGAAACGCTCGAAAAAAATGAACAATTAATTAAGAACGTTATTGAAGGGTACCTTTTTATATTCAGTCTATCCACATATCTCCTTCTAATCTATCAATGTCTTGCTCCCTACACGATAATAGGTAGATATCCTACTTTGGTTTTGGAAAAAAGAAACGAGATATGCCACGATATAGAAAAAATTAAGCTGATTAAGGAAGAGATTATGTACATAGTTGAGAAAATTAGAAGTTATGTAGAGGCTTATTATAAACTGTATACTCAGACATGATCTTTTTTACTAATTCTCAGGATCTTTTTCATCCACTGAGAACATTTATGTTAATTATGAGATCATAATATAAAGAACTTCTTTTGCCATGAACATCGAGTTTTTGTAAACCACCAATTTTTATAAGATCAATTCTCCACTATTATCTAGCACAATTAAGACCCTGAATGATGTTGTTATAAATGTTTTCTCCATAATATTCTTTCCAATGGTTTTCTTCTTTTGTTAATAGGATACATATTATCTGATTCATATTTGATTCTATTCTTGTGATGACAAAATATATTTTGTTACGGATCTTCTCTAATAAATTCAGCATTTTAACATTCTGTTCCCAGTCTCTACTAGCCTCATTCAATGTCTCTCTGCATTCAGATGCTATCTCAAAGATCATTCTAGCTTTTTTTCTGGCAGTCTGTTTGGAATACCCCTTCTCCAACATGTGATAACGTAAAGACCTGGTCATGTAGTAATCTGGTGTAGAATATGGCATAGAGTAAAGATAGCTTCTTATAACAGAGAAGACACTAACCTCATCATCAAGTCCTGATCTTATCTCGTTAATAAGGTCTTTAGGCGTCAGACGACGTTTTACAAATAATCTTACAAATCTTCCTTTCATAATCGAAACAATCTTATCAAGATAATGATGAAGAATAAAATAACACAGACCATCATCACCATATATCCCGGAGACTAATGATGCAAGCTTCAACAACTCTCTACAGCTGATCCTCGAAAGATCATGTCTAGAACCTCTGTCAATAAGATTATCAATATCTCTACTCGAAAATAATATTTCATTCTACTAAAGATCTCACGAGCTACATAGGATAACAAATTTTAGTCTATTGATAAGAATAGAAATAAATGTAATTAATTTTCAGCTATTTTAAAATTTTATAAGAGAGAAATAGAAAAATTCTCGACATGCTCGCTAATTATAATAAACTAAAAATGTTTTGAATCTATTTGTGATAATGAGGATGTAATCAGCTAACGGACAGCTCTTTTTTAATAAATGCTAAAAACTTTTTTAGCGTCCATTCATATAAATAATATGAACTTCTTGTAATATTATGCGTACTCTCATAATCTCTAAGAAACATTTCTACATGTTCTTCGTTTATATCATTTGCATTCAACCCTTTCTCTTTTAACCATGATATAAAATGTTTAGTTATACCTATAGTATGATATTTCCTATATGTTTCGATAAACCTATGAAGTATTTTATCTAGATCAAGTTTAGTCTCCTCTTTCTTTTGTATAAATGCAGCCTCTCTTCCAGCTCTCCAAGCATCATAATATCGATAAAGAACTCCTGCTATGAAATCGTCGGGCCTCATACCAATTTGCTTAGGAAACTCCTCAAGCCATTCTATTAATTCTTTAGGCAGTTCGAAGCATTTCTTCATGCTAATCCCTCGAAACCTTTTACTCTCTCTTCGACATCTCTTGCAAAATTTATTACCTCATCTTTAATTTCTTTTTTTCTATTAATAACTCTACTAAGCGGTATACTCCATCGCCTAGGTCTATAACTTAGATCTCTTAATTCATCATGCCTATGTATAATTGTTCTGAAGAATGGTTCCTTGTATATTCTATTATAAATTGTCGCTGGTAGATTTCTCACAAACCTTTTAAATCCTTCTTCAATCTTTTTTATACTATTAATTTCCCATCGTCTAGTCACATTAACTATGGCAATCCCCAATACTTTTAGTCTATTGTTACCATTTATAATAACATCAGGAATCACATGTTTAAGAAGTATTTTTATCCCCGCGAGAGAAAGTTCTTCAAGATTTGTAGGTACAATTAGATAATCAGCTGCATATAGCCCCCACATAGTTGGTGGAAAAAGTTCAGGAGGAGTATCACATATTACATAGTCATAATATGTATTAATGGCAGGCTCAGTAGATATTCGGTGATAGAGAGCAAGAGGTCTCCATGCCGGCACTTCTCCTGAATATATCTTTATTATATAGTTGATTCCTGACGGTATTAAACCTACTCTTCCAACGTTTTCAACGCCTAAGTCTATATTTCTTATTCTAAATCTAAAACGCTCAGTTGATACCAGCTCTAAAACACCGTCGTTAACATTTTCTATCTCATTAATTTTAAGAAAGAAAGATGATAGATGACTCTGAGGATCCAAATCTATCATGAGTACATTATATCCTCTCAAGGCAAGCCCATAAGCCAAAAGGGCTGTCAAGGTAGTTTTACCTGTACCTCCCTTCTGATTAGCTACTGTAATAATTTTTGGTGCCATATTCTCAGACACCGCTTCATATAAACTTTTTATAAAAGATACTAAAAAATTTTTATTAAGCTTGCTAAAAAGTTCATGTATTATTATGTTTATCTAATAACTTAGTAGTTTCTCTGTGAAACAAAATGACATCATATTGATTATTTAATTATAAAGAATATAGATCGAGTCCTTGGTTAAGATCTAGTGTAGAATAAATGTTCATGATAAGTTGTCAATCTTTATGAGAAATTTTTCAAAAAGCTTGATATGATTTATCATTTTATTAGTAGCCAAAAATAATATGCTAAATGCTAAGGATCACATATTTATTTCTCCCAATGCTGTTGTGATATAATTCTTAAATCTCCTCTGGTTTTCCTCTATAAGTAAATTATCAAAAATCTCAATACCTAGTTCTTTAAGTTTCTGCTTTAGTGTTGAAGAAGCCTTTCCAATTGACGCTAAAGCTATATTATAAGGTCTCACTATCTCCAGATAATCCTCCATTTGTTGCACTACATCTCTCCAGTTCCGAATATAAGGGATCCCCAACTTAACCTCTAAAAGTAATGAAGGCTTTTCTCCGCCTGTGGCAAGTCTTTCCATTTCAGCAAAATTAACATAATATTTTTTACCTTTGAAAACAACTATATCAATTGCTAGAAAGGTTTTCAATCCGTTTCTAGTATTGAATGGCCGAAATTTTTCATAGCGACCTTTTTGATCAGAGCTTGTTTGGTATAGATTCAACTGATAAAATATAGTGTAATCCATTCCACTTCTCCTAGAACTTATATATGCAAATGGCGTATTACCCCCCTTGGTAATCATCCAACTACCTCCAATGGTATATCCATTGACGGCGTCTATAATTTTAGAAATGACCCATATCTCAGATAGCAATGCGGCCATACTTCTCAGAGCTATGATTCTCCTTTTTTGCGAATCTTGAAGAAGTGCAACTACAGCTGATAAATAAGGTCTATTAATTAGCCTAGAAATGATACTATATGGCAATCTTTCAAATGAAATAATGTTAACAGGTGCATCTACAACTATGTCTCTGGCGCCAGAGATCTTCATAATTTCACGGATTTCTTCTACAAGTCTTAGATAGATCTGAAGATACAGCTTTTCTTTGCCAGATATCTTAAAACTTTTTACAATACTCTTAGCTGCTTCCTCATCAATTTTAATCAGATAATCAAAACATTCTATACATCTATCATTCATTTTACAGACATATATATGAATGTTTTCTATTAATAAATAAATTTTTATTAGCAATACGGTCTTGCCATTAATAAATTTATATTTCCTACTATCTTGATAGAACTATCATGTTATGTATTAGTTTCTGTCAATGCTATCTATTAAAATAGTTCAACAAGGTTAAACGATCTATACTTATATACCATATGTCATGCTTATAAAGATCCATTATTTCTAAAATGATAAAGATAGACCTCTTCACGTAGTTTTTCCTCACGTATGACATAATTTTCTTTTCAGAGTCCAGAAATATTTTATAGTATAACTACAGTGAATGAAATCTCTAACTTATTCATTACGAACTATCTAAATAATCTAATAGGCATAAAATATAACTTAAGAGCGTCATCAACGATCTTCAATGTTCTCATTAAAGTCGTCTTGAAAAGCCCTCGAAAGAAAATAATGTTTCTTAATATTTTCACAGAAAATTTATTAAAGCTAAAGATCATGTTCAGAAATACTGAGTTTTATTTATGACAAATATGTATCATAATGACGTCGCCCATCTTAAACATTATGCCCAGTATTACAATCCTTATAATGAGATCAGTTAAACTCTTTATTACACGATCATATAATTGTGTACTCGTATAATTTCCTGATAAAACAATATTAGATATTTCAGAAAGATCCTGCATACAGCCTTGAATAACATATAGAGAAGGCAAAACATAAAAAACTATGAATACTACAACCTCTAATACTGCTTTACATCTTATGCTATTATTGTTATTCGGCATAGAAACCCTTGCTTTTATTTCTATTATTGAGTTTTCTCTACTTCTTTCTTTTCTTTTTTAACACCTTCTTTAATCTCTTTACATGATATAGAAATCTTACCTGATACCGCAGGATCGGCTATGCCTCCTATATCTACAATTTTTATCGAGACTTTTCCTTGGCGCGGTATTTTTCTTCTAAGAGGAATCGTTTCACCTGGTCTTACAATATCTATGTTGGCTAAACGCTCATTATCTAATAGGATCATAAAAGATGCGTAACCCTGCTCTACGGTTAATTTAACCTCTAATATAGTACCAGCCTCGACCTCGCCAAGTTCGATCTGCGAACTACGTATAAAGTTCCTGGATATAGAACAAACTTCTATCTCTTCGCTCATACCTGTTCACCAAATCATTTTGTATTTCTTTATATAAAAATTTAAATATTAAAGTAATGCTCTATGTTAATCTCTCTAAGAAGTTATCTAATTTCTTACAATTTTGCTGAAGATCTAAAGAAATATATCTAAGCATAGGTCTATAATATCTACCATCCATATATTATGAAATATCTCTCCCTTGGTCCGAGATATGTTAACTCATAATGATTCAATTCCGTAAAAGTTGTGAAATGGCTCTCCTTTCATCTCTTTTCAACAAAAGATCTTCAGCCTTAAACTCCCATATAAAATCAAGAGGACCTTCATTAGTTGAAGCAACTTCAATAATTGTCCTATCTCTTATCTTCTCAAGATCTATATAATATGTAATGACTTCTCGAATCTTTCTCTTACTAAATGCGTATTTTGAAATGTGAATAAGTTTGCCACCGTCCTCAACGTAATAATAGAGGCCTCCGCGAAGAATACTATGGTACTCATCCACTTCAGTGATACTAACCATTTAATCAACCTCTATATCTCTGCAACGTTATAAAAATGTTATATCGAATTTAGTTGAAAACGTTTATTTTAACCATTCCTGATAGTCTGGGACGGATCTTTCTAATATCTCGTCTACTAATGCTTCACTTACAAATCTAAGCATATAATCGGCCGGTATATATCTTACGGTCACTATCTGTAGTGGATTTATAGAGCCTATATAAATTATTGCATCATCTATGATTACAGCTTTGAAATGAATTTTTGGTTTGGGAATAACCTTGATTCCGCATTTTTCTAAAATGCTAATACTCTCTGCATGTTCTTCTGGTCTCTCAACCTCTGATTTGTCAGATGGTCTTGTTACAACAATTATCTTTTTACCATTTTTAATCGCGTCAGAAACCTCCTTAAGACTACAGAATTTCTCTACCGTATTTCTATTTAAAAATGGTGAGATGATCAGAGCATAACTGTTGATATTTTCAATATCTCTTCGTAATGATACAAAAAACTCCTCAGGATCAAAAATCTGAGTAACTGCTTTAAAAAATTCCTCTCTTAATTTTCTAAGAAGAGGCCCTTTCTCTAATCTCTTTCTAAGAATATCACGAAAAATAGAGATCACCTTTAATATTATGTTTTCTAAAAATAAATTGTTTTTGTTTCGAGATGCTAAACTAAATTATAATCATAAATAATGCCGACTTTAATCAAATCTTTTGCTTATAATGATCTTTTTGAATCTCTGAATTCTGATAACGAGATACAAGTATTAGCCCAATAGTTGAAAACTATAGGAGTATTTATAACTATGATCCTAACTGATGAATTGTTTACAATACGTTAAAACATGAAGATGAGCGTATAGAGGTATGGAATATAGATCAAGAGGATAAATAGTAAAAGCAGTATAAGAGCAACTATCTTATGAAATCTCATTTTAGCTGGAAAAAATATGTATATTATGAAAAATGATATCAGCGGAATATTTAATGATTCGCCAATATAAATAAACTTTGACACATCAATGCAGATTGGATATAAAATAAGCCTGTTAATATTAAGAGAAGGATCAATAGAAAAAGCCATATATAAAAGTCATAAAATATTAACTGAAGAAAATTTTGATTCATTTTTTAAAATCAAACAAAACTTTTTGGAGCGCGGCTTTCTCCTTATGGTAATTAAATGCTTGGGTTAATAGTGAACAAATAAGGTTTCTTATGATCTGTTTTAATATATCTAAAAGAAACATTATAGATGTTATTTTTGTTTTTAAGTAAAATTATAATTAGGTATATTATTATCTATGGTATTATTGGTAGCGAGTAAAACATCGGATTTAAGGCTAGCATGGAGGTGTGAAACATCTCAGTGTTTCGTCGGGAAGTAAATGTTCAAATGAGGATCAGGGATGTTCTTAAGAGATTCGAGAATCAGAAGTTTAATGGTGTCACAATAAAACATGTGGAGACGGAGTATAGGATTGATAGAAGATCTATTGATGTTATAGTGTTTAAAGATGATGGAAATCCTCTGATGATTATTGAGACTAAAAAGAAACGAGAAAGCGAACATGGTCTTAGAATAGAGCGAATCAGTGATCCTTCTTCGCCTAGCGTCGTTGGACAGGCCGTGGCGTATGTTGCTATTTTTAAAAGAAATGGAGTCTATGTTCCTTTTGTTGCTACTGTTAATGAAGAGAGAATAGCCTTATTAATAGTTCCTGAGAATATTGAGAAGCTGGTGGATTGGAATGCTATTGATAAGAGAGTTTATGATAAGGTTATAAAAAATTATTATGATTTCTATGAGAAATATCGTTTAAGATTTGAAAGACATTTTAGATTTAGAGAAGATTATTTTGCTAAACTACTTAATGATTTAACAGCACTCTACACTAGAATTCGCCGAGTAGAAGATGTGAGACAAGAGTTTCACTGGGATGTTATCGAACACTTCCGTAATTTCATAGATACATTATATCCATATGTTGAAGATGCTATCGCACCTAATGGGAGATATAGAGAAGATATCGCTAAAATCCTAAGAGATTATAAAGATAAGACAGGTTATGAGCCGAAAAATCCTGAATATTTTGCTAGAGAGATGTCTTATGTACTTCTAAATAAAATAATATTCTATAAAGTGTTAGAACGATATTATGATCTTCCTAAGCTGAGACCTCTATTTAGAGAAGGCCTGGTGAAGACTTCTAGCGAATATTTAAAAAAATTAAACGAATATTTCGATAAAGCCATGAAATTAACAGATGATTTTGAGACTATATTCAGGACGAATATTTATGATTATATCGACATTGTCGAGAGCGAAGAGATCCTGAGAGCATTTGATGAACTGATAGATCTAATAGATCATCTAAAAATCGAAAAATTAGGAGACGTGATCGGATTCATATACGAAGAGCTTATACCAGAAGAAGAGAGACACGCTCTCGGTCAATTCTATACGCCGAAACCTATTGCTGAACTGATTGTTAGATGGAGTGTGAGAAGTCCAGATGATAAAATTCTTGACCCGGGATGCGGCTCAGGGACTTTTCTCGTGGAAGCATATAAGAGACTAGCAGAATTGAAACTCAGAAGACCTTTTAATGAGATAAGACATGTACCTGAAGACGTTCACAGACAGATCTTGAGACAACTGTATGGTGTAGACATAAATGAGTTTTCAACACATCTTACAATAATGAATCTTGCTATGAAAAATGTTAGAGCTCCGAGCGAAGTAATGAACATTTTTTCAAGAGACTATTTCACGATAATACCTAGTCAAAAAATTCTGGCACCGTATAAAGTTAGAACACCTCAGGAAGAAAAAGAAGTTGAGATAGTTTTTAAAGATTTCGATGTTGTGGTCGGAAATCCGCCATATACTAGATGGAATGAGATATCTAAGAATACACGTCAAAAAATATTAGAGCTTTACGAAGAGACTTTAAGAAAATATGGACTTTATAAATTTATAACAGGAGGAGCTATTCCAGGCATATATATCCCATGGATAATACATTCAACAGGTTTTTTAAAAGAAAAAGGAAGACTGGGGATGATTATAAGTGATTCATGGCTTCAAACAGAATATGGAATAGGATTTCTCAAATATCTCGCAGATAATTATAAAATACATGCAATAACAGATATATCACATAGAGTCTTTCCGATACCCCTTATAGGAACATGTATAATTCTCTTAGAAAAAAGCTCAAATAGTGAAGAAAGAGATTCAAACACATCTGTATTAATATACATAAGTGCAGAGAAAGCTCTTAACGTGAACACAATATTGAAAGTTATTGAAAACGCTAAAAAAGGCTTAATAATTGAAGGAGAAGGATATTTTGTTACTACAATCAAACAATCTGATCTAAAGAATATAAACTTTAAACCTATAATGCTCTTCTTCAATGTTGAGAAGATACTCAAAATCTTAGCATCGAAAGATAAGATCATAAAACTTCATAAGACCTTTCAACCAAGTGAAGGCAACACTATCTGGTCTGTATATGCATCTTCAAAAGGTAAAGGAGCTGGAGTAGGAGGCGAAGAATTTTACTATATCTCAGAGGATAAAGCTAGAGAATACAATTTAGATAAATATATAGGCATATATCTAAAGCCTTTAGTCTCATCTCCAGATAGATTAAAATATTTTACATTTACGGAGAAAGATTGGAGCATAAGAAAAGAATACATGTTTATAGCTAACGCACCACGATCTCAATTGCCACCTGAAATACAAAAGTACATAAGCCTTGGAGAAACTAATATTCTAATCACTAAGGGACCTAATAAAGGTAAACCTGTCTCAGAATCTTCTGTAGCGAAAATTAGAAAAGATCTCAGAAAAATCGAGGTGTTAGGAAACGTCATAACTTTCTATGATTGGTATGACCTTGGAGGTGTAGTGGAAGCACCGATATATGTAGCACGAGGTGCTCGATACTGGATGAGATTTGTATTAGCTAAGTTCCAAAGCGCTTTAGATGATAGGATACTTGCTTTAATACCTAGACAAGGCGTTCAATTTGATGAGAGTGAGCTTAAGGCTTTGTTAGCGTATCTAAACTCCTCGTTTACGCAACTTCAAGCTGAAGTTATGGGTAGAGTTGCAGGAGGTGTAGCTCTATTAGAGCTTGATGTTAGACCTCTTAGCGCGCTTCTAATACTCGATGTGAAGCAACTATCTAGGAATGAGGTTGAGAGGCTAGCTCAGTTGTTTGATAGGCTTGAGTCTGAGGCTAGGAGGTTAGGTGGTGCTGATGAGGTTGAAAATGTGTTTGGCTCGGAGCTTGCTACAGAACTTACTGGGAGGAACGATATTAAAAAGAATGTTAACGGCCTCTTTAACACAATTATTAAAGAGATTGATTACGAGATTGCGAAATTATTAGGACTAGAAAATCTTGTTGAAAACATAAGAACACTTGTTTTAGACATGACCAAAAGAAGATTATCAAGAGCTAAAGAGGCTAAGAGAGAGGCTATTAAAGGATCTGAGGAGCTAATTAAGATCGAGAAGCCTAAAACTAAAAGATCTAGAGATGATGAAGATGCCAACATAAGTCTTAATAGATTCATTAAAAAGCTCAGCAATAAATAGATCTAAGAACACATTTCGAGTATTGAAGTTTTGAAAAACTTTTGAGTATTTAATACACCTAGGAGAATATAGGTTGTATAAAAGAATAGCTAAAATAAGACTTGAAATGTCTCCTCACCACATCTATATCTTGAAACCTGAAGAGATCTGCTAATTGTTTTAATATTAATAATCTTTTTATTAAAAGCGTATTTTTAGCAAAGATAACATGTTAGTATCCTCATAGATCTTTATTAAATCATTTTTTACAGACTACTAACACGAAGACCCTGCTGAGATATAGTAGTTGTAATATATTATTTTTAAACGGTATAAATATTTGGTGTAGTTAACAATGCCTATTAGAAATAGACAATATAATCTCTCTCATGGAGATAATAATAGATCATTAAAGGATCATGATCTAGACGTATCCGGCTCTAAATGAGTTATTAGGTGAATAAAATGATCTCTGAATATATATCAAGGTTTGTAGACCTCATAGACAGGTTGAAAGAGAGACTTGTTAGATATAAAGATCTTTTTGTACAGAATGAGGCTGCGGTGAGATATGCTATAGTTAATCCTTTTCTGAGAATGCTCGGCTGGGATATTGAGGATCCTGAGGAGGTTATTCCTGAATATACAAATCCTAGGATAGAGGGGAAAGCTGATTACGCATTATTTATTAAAGAAGTCTCTAATGATCCGATAGCTTTTATAGAGGTTAAAAAACTTGGTGGTATCACTGGAGAGATAGTTAGAGAAAAACTTAAATATTCTTTCGACTCAGGGGTTAGATATACTATAATTACAGATGGGAATGAA
>WYEB01000415.1_pt1 | contig 15462 bp, 13 predicted proteins | sample 6343061 | NCBI WGS metagenome assembly WYEB01 (sample SAMN13812332, study PRJNA600296) | hot springs metagenome | biome: ENVO:00000051; feature: ENVO:00002007; isolation source: sediment sample from Evening Primrose shelf | place: USA: Yellowstone National Park, Evening Primrose Hot Spring ... | reverse complement strand
AACGATACGTTGAGCGAGATACCGGAGATGGAGGAGTGGGTTGAGTACTTCGTGGGTCAGTTCAAGGAGCGGGTGAGGAAGCTTGGCGTCAGGCTCCGCGTGGTCTTCGCTAGGCCTAGGGCGACGGAGACGTGGTACTGGAGGGTGTTCGTCAGGGGGTATCCAGCCCCGACGTTTAATTTCAGGTGGTGTGTCGATATGCTTAAGATAGAGCCCACGGGCGGCTCGCTGAGCCGCTATAAGAACTACGTGTTGGTGGTTGGGGCCAGGGACGAGGAAAGCGGCGCTAGGTCTAAGTCCATGAAGGAGCGATTCGGCGTCTGCACCGGAGGCGGCTCGTGTCTCGGCGCGTACTTCACCTCTAATAACGATATTCCTAAGGTCGCGCCGATTAGGTTCTGGAGCTATGAAACCGTCTGGGCTTTCCTCAAGGCGCAGAAGGACTTCGACGTGGGGAAGCTCGTGGAGCTGTACAGAGGACTTGCCTCAAGCGGCTTGCTGGGCGGTAGATACGGCTGTTGGCACTGCACGCTGGTGGTCAGACAAGCCGCCAACTACTACCGGGAGGAGTACCTATATGCCGAGGCCATCCGGCTGATGTACCGCGCCGTGTCAGACCTGGCTGAGCTCTTCAGAGAGAGGAAGGAGGGCGGATACAGCAGATGGGGCCCCCTGAACCCGCTGGGGAGGGCCGTCATCTTCAACGCCCTAAGGACCGCGGAGGAGCTGGCCGGAAGGCGCATCTTCTACGGGCTGGACAAGGCCAGGATTAGAAACCTCACCCTGCGCAAGATCTTCTACGAAATGGACCCGGAGAAAGCCGATAGAGTAATAGCGCGGGCAGACCCCACAGACAGACGCGTCCCCGTGGCCGCCCTCCGGGATCTGTCAAGGCATGAAAGTTTGAGGACGGCCCTAGAGATGCTCAACGCCTACTTCGCCTCAAGAAATCACCGCGGAGAGGCGGCAGACAAGGCGCTCAGAGAAATACTGGCGTCGCTAAGGCGTTAGGAAGGCCGCGGCCTCCAAACTAATCCCCATACTCCACCGAAGGCTCCATCCTTCGGAGAGGCGACTGCCAGCTACGGAGATCTGCGGCAAACACGCCCGCCGTCGCTTGTAGCGGATAAGCCCCTCCTTACCACGCTTCACAGATTTTGAATATTTATTTTAGTTCCTAATCTCTATGGTCTTGCTCTTCCGCCACTCCTACGAGCGTAGGGCTGAGAAGGCGGCGGAGGGCGGGGCGAGGGTGGTTGTGGTGGGACCGCCTTGCGCTGGGAAGACCACCTTCATCAAGCAGTTTCTTGAGCCTCGCGGCGTTGAGGCGGCTGAGGAGACTGCGGGCTTGGCGCCTGAGGCGGAGGAGGCGCGGGAGGAGGGTTTGCTTCAGCGGCTCCGCAAGCGTGTACTGGGCAGGTACGTGCGGGGCGATGAGGTGAAGAGGGAGCTGGACGGCATAAGTGACGCGGGGTTTCTCGAGGCCTTTGACAAGCTTCCGAGGGATTTCGTGGAGTATCTGAAGAAGAAGTACGTCGGGTGGTCTCTCTACCTCTTCCGTATCCCGCCCGACGTGGAGTACGAAGAGGCGAAGAGTCTACGCGCAGTCATGGAGGAGGTGGGGGTTGAGTTTAGGTGGTTTGGCCTTTCCTACCTGCCGCCCGGCCTCGCCGAGGCGCTGGCCGAGAAGGGGGAGGATTACGTGAGGCGGCAACTAAAGCTCTACAAGGAGCTGGCGGAGGAGCTAGACATAGCCGTAGGCCGCCTCCGCAAGACGGCGGAATCCGCCTTGGAGAGCCTCCTTGGCCAAGCGAAGGAGGTGGCTGAGCGGCTTATAGACGCCGCGGCGCCTGGGGCCGGGATGGCTGTCTCGATATTCACGGAGGTGTTGACTGCGCTTCTCTTTTCAAGAGGGGGCTGGAGCGAGTTGATTAAGCTCGTGGCTAGGCTGGGGGAGCTGGATGAGGCGCTGAGGTGCATCTTGGCGGCGCGTCTCGCCTTAGCGCTTGGCCTAGATAGAGGGGCTGTGGAGAAGGCGTTGGCAACCTTGGCTGGGGCAGATGCGCAGAAGCTTGCCGAGGAGGTCAAGGCCCTTAAAAACGCGGCGGACAGGCTTTGGGTTGAGGTAAAGAGCGCCAAGAGGGGCGTAGATGTCCTTTTTCTGGAGGATGTGGAGATGGGCGGCCTCTACGAGAACTTCGTAGTGCTTAACGAAAGGCCCTATGTGGATCTCCAGGGGGGTCTCTTCCCCCTCGTGGCCGGGGGCCGCTTCGAGGAGGAGGCGAGGTGGGTTCTGGAGAAGCTGGAGAGCGGCGGGGTGGCCGTTTTGGTGGGGCCCAAGGGGATTGGGAAATCCACTCTAGCCGCCTACGTCGTGTGGAAGATGCTCAGCGGCGGCGGGGTGGAGGCGGCCATACGTGTGGAGAAGTCGGCGAAGGAGCTCACGTTAAAAAGGATGTTAGATTTCGTCAAGAGGGTCGGGGTGGTGCTGTACGACCCCTCGCCGCTTGAGGTGTATTACAAGCATGATTACATGGAGGAGGCAGAGAGGCCGGAGGAGGTGGTAAAGGCATTGAAGGAGCTTGCGGACTTCCTCCAGAGTGGAGGGGGCGGGGTTAAGCTGTTGGTGGTTCTGCCAACCGACCTCTACGAGGTTGTGAAGGACAAGATGCCCGAGGCGTTTAAAAACGCGGTGCTGGAGATTAAGCTGAACGATTTGCAGTTTCTTCACTCTGTGATAAAGACGTACTCCTCATGCGAGGGCGACTACAGCAAGCTGGCAGAGAAGATAGCGCTGTTCAACGGCGGGTACACGCTGGTGGCCAAATACGCCGGCCTCTGGCTGAGGGAGCGCGGATGCGATGCAGGCGACGTGGAGAAAGCTGTGGAGGAGGCTAAGCAGAAGCCGAAGCTCTTCTTCGCCCACTACATCTGGCACGTGTTGCTTCGCGGTAGCGGCGTGGAGGAGAGGGTGAGGCTTATGTATAGAGCCGCCGCGCCGCTCCTCCTCCACGCCGTATTCGGCCCGGTGCCGGAGGGCGTGACGTACATTACGCAGGCCGAGGACGGGGCCGTCTTCTACCAGCCCGAGGAGATAGAGAAATTCGCCCAGCCCCGGTGGGACCTGCTGAAGGCAGGCCTCCAGCCCATAGCCAAATGGCTCACCAAGCGGCACGAAGACCTGGTGGAGGAGGCGCTGAGAGACCTAGCCGGCCTAAACGGCGAAGAGGCGAGGAAACCCTACGAAAAGGCCTTAGGCGACTTAATCAAGGCGCTGAACTGGGCCCGCGGCGAGGTGTTGAAAGAAGGCGACAAAGTCCTCGCCGAACTCGGCATCTCCAAGGAGGACTGGAGACTGAAGACAGCTCTGCTGGCCTTTGTCGCCAGGAGGCTCGCCGCTACTTTCAAGAGCGGCGAGAGTAGGCATTGTTGGAAGAGGGCAACCTTCATCGCGGGCCTCGCGCTGGCTGGATATGCTACGTCGCTTAGGGAGCAGTTGCCGAAGGACGTCGTAGAGGCTCTGGGTGACGCTTTGGAGTCCTGCGCCGTGGATGCGTACTTGACGATAGACGGTAAGATACCGCCGCTTTCAATAGGCGTAGCACAACTAATGCCCAAAAGAGAATTAAACATACTCTCCCCCTACGCAGAAGCTGACATCATAAGAGACGCAGGGAAAACTGCGGAAGAGCTAATGAAGCGGTGGGGGAGGAGAGGTATAAACCTCCACGAGGTCTTCTACGCTTTGGGTCTGGCAGCGTTGGCCGCAGGGGCTGAGGTGGATGGGGAGACGGCTGACCTGTTGCTCTACGCGGCGTCTTTTGCGGTGCAGTGGGTGGCCCATCCAGCGGTTGTGTTGTCCGTCTTGACGGCGTTGCGTCCTCTGGGCGAGAAGGCGCCGCATAAATACGTCGTTGCGCTGGCCGCCGCCTCAGAGCTGAAGACGCTGAATCCATGGACCGCGTGGTACATCTACGACGCCTTACAACAACTCAAAGACCGCATCCTTAGGGCGGAGCACCGCTGGCCTCTGGTAGAGGCTGTCGACGCCTACTCAAACCTGCTGAGAAAACACTTTATACACATCAAGGATCGCTGGGAGGAGGCTGTGGCTGATATGTGTGAGCTATACAGCAAGGTTAGAGAGTATGGCGCCACGGCGGCGCCGGTGAGCGGCCTTTCGGCACAACACCTCCTCGACGTGGTAGCTAGGACTAGCGTATTGGCCACGGCGCTACACAGCAACGTCTTGGCGTCGCTTGTGCAGGACCGCTGCGGCTTAGGCGATCTCGTAAGGGAGGCCGAGGCCGTGAGGAACGCGCTGGAGGAGGCGGAGGCTCATCTAGACAAGCTGAGAAAAATCGTGGAAAGCGACGTAGACTTAGCCAATTGGGTAACAACACGGAGCATCAAAGGCGACGCTCGGAGAGCGTTCGGGGATTTGAAGTCTTGGTTCACGACCGAGTTGGCCCACTACAAGCTGAACCACGCCCTTGACGAGAGAGGCGAGCTAGACAAGAAGAAGCTGGAAGAGACCGCAGAAGAATTTGAAAAAGCGGCGGAGAAATACAGAAAACTGAAGCAGTTGAGAAACTACCTCGCTAGTTATGGCTTTGCTCTACGGGCCCGCGTCCTCGCCGCGGGGAACTGGGAAGAGCTTCTCGAAGAAGCTAAAGGCTTCTACAAACTGTGGAAGAAGGAGAAGAAACGCCTTCAACAAGCCGCCGACTATTTAGCGGCGGCCGACATACTCGGCGACTGTCTGGTCTACCTGGCGGCCTCCGGCGACAGGTTGAGGGCAGAGAAGTTGTTAAAAAAGTGGCGGCGATTGCTGGACTACGACCCAGAGGTCTCTGTGGTCACCCAGCTTATGCTTAGGCTCCTCGGCGTGGGGGAGGGGACAAGACAGGGAGAGGTTGTGGATGCGTTTAAGCTACGGATTTCATCAGAGTATTTGCCGGCCTTATTGATGCTGGCGGGCCGTCTGCAGAGAGACGAAGCTCTTGAAGAATGCGCTAAATTTATCCCGCCGCCGTCTGCGAGGCTGTACATTGTCCTCCGCTCGATAAAAACCAAGGCTGAAGTCTGCGTTGACGCCGTGGCGGCCGCCGTAGGCAATCGAGTAGCTACCGAGAAATTGAGATCAAGTATAGAGATAGTGGTGCCGAAGGCGCATCTCTTGCTGGATGGGCTGAGTAGGAGAGCCCTAGTGGAGGTCTTGGCGCTTGAAGACTCTCGGACGCGGCTTGCCTTCATGTTGCTGGCGGCTGTAGAGGGCAGGGCCGACGCGGTTAGGTTACATGGTCTGCTGGGCTCTGTAGCATATGGGGATAACGTGAATCAGCCACTTTTCCGCGCCGTCTACGAGAACTGCGGCGACTTGAACAGCAAGGGGTGCAGGTTGGCTCTGTTGAAGCTGTACTACCTCCACGTCTAGCGGCGCCTCCCGCGGCTGGGCCTTCCCCGAAGCTATGGGTCTCAAAGTGCTTAGTCTTGGCGCCATGGGTATAGCCACTTCTCTAGCCCTGGCTTGACGTTTCGGCTTGCGTATCACTGCGACTATTCACGTCAAGGTCTCTGCCAACTTATATGCAGTAGGCGGCAGACGGCTTGGCGTCGGGTCTGCCGAAGATCTGCTGAGCATTGGAATTTCGCTTTGCGACTTGCAAGACCCTCCTCTTGGCGCTTCCCGGCTCCTCCGACGCATTCGCCTCTTTTGTCTCCCAGCTTCTCACGGCGTGGTTCCTCAGCTCTGTTACGGTACCGCGGTTTACAAGCGAAGCCCCCTCACGGAGTCTCTCCCCACAAGCCGAACGCTCTAGCCACAGCTGTCGTCCAGACGCCGTAGAGGGGCGTGGAGGAAGTCAGAACGGCCTATTGCGGTTGTGCATCCGTATGACGAGACGCACGTCCAGTCAGTAGAAAACTGCTGGCCAGTAGCCAGAAGTCGGCGATTTGTTGCCGTTGCTGGGACTCAGCCCACGAGAAACGGCCACAAGCAATTCCCCTCTCGCCAGCCGGCGCTCTAGGTCTCCCAGCTCACGTGCTCCGGGCCTGCACACGCGGCCCTCAGCAGTCGCTGTGGCCGCCCTCTATCAAATCGCATTCACCGCCCTCTTCCAGCACAACAAGCTTGTCGTCTCTTCTAATAAGCGTTAGAATACGGTCGCCCACCTTCACGGCGGGATAGACCTCTGCTTCCACTCTCTTCATTTTCTCTGCAACTCTGCTCAGAACCTCGTCGGGACCGTGAGTTTTGTACACTCTTTCGACGTGCTGAAGCAACTCAAGCGGGTCAGATCCTTCAACGCTGGAGCCGGGCGCTACAACCTCAGCACCTTGGAGGACATAGCTTGTGAAGAATGCCGGCTCGTCTTCTCTGGCTTGCAACAGCGACTTCTGGGCGCACCACCAGAACTCTGCCAGGTTGGCGGCGTTGACAAACAGCAGTTTGTCCTCAAGCACGCCGCGTCTCCGCTTCTCCAGCTTCAGGAGCTCGCCCACGTCTAGTCTCAGAAGCTCACGCCAGCGTTCTAGAGACTCATGCCGGCGTTCACCTACGTCACTACTCACGTCAAAAGAGGTGTCCCCGGCTTAAAAAAGAAAATATGACCTTTGAGCACCTCGCACATGAACCTGGCCCCTTTCGGCACGTGGCGGTTACAGTGTTCCTAGCGAGATTACGTCGCCGGGATTTAGCTTAACCTCTCCGGTGTCTCTAATATCTTTGTTGTTGACATAAGAGTTGCGGGCTTCGCTGGGGGCTACGGTAGCGTATTGCTAAGTCTTGGTCTTCTCCCTTGGTCTTCTCCTTCGTTGCTTTCTCATTTTCTGTATGTGGGCTGCCAATATCATCATGGGTCCTGCCACGACTCCTAACACTACTGCAAATATTACAATAAGCGCGCCTAGGATTAGCCAAGCGAAGGGGTTACGTCTCCACTCCCTGCCCATAACCATTTCAAAGGCCACCAGGAACATGACGAGTAGAATCACACCGGCAACCAGATATAGCCAAAGCTTAGCCACCACTACGACGTAGATGATGTAGACAGCTATCAAGCCGACCACCGCGTAGCCAAGGTATTGATTTTTCGAAATCTTGTAAGCACCCACCAACAACGTGGCTATAGCGGCGAAAACCCAGAGGTAGGGGGGCGTTGGAAGATTAATGTACTGCAGTGTAAACACAGATAACAACCAAACACCTACGCCAGCCCAAAGCATCTCGTCATAATCAATACGCATAGACCAAGACGTTTATCGTATTTTTAACAGTTAATGGCCAAACATAGAGGGTTGCCGCAAGCATGCAGTTGCGGTTCTGCGATGCGCTCATCCTTTTAAGGCACGCCAATGGGATGCCCAACCCCGCTGTTTGTCGCATGTGTTTCAACCCTTCTTGAGATTCTGGCTTCAGGAGGAGACAGCGCAGAGTTGCCGAGGTTCGCGCGACTGTTTCAACCCTTCTTGAGATTCTGGCCCGCCTGGCCGCCTTTGCCGCCCTGCCGCTGTAGACGTCGCGTTTCAACCCTTCTTGAGATTCTGGGTGGTGCCGTGATAATCGCTGTGGACTCCGGCGTCCGGATAGCGTTTCAACCCTTCTTGAGATTCTGGCGTTACGTATGTCCTCAACCTGCCGCGCGGCGACCAGCCGTATGTGTTTCAACCCTTCTTGAGATTCTGGGCCTTCGCCCTAGCTGTGGCATTCTTCAAGCGGTAAGGATTAGTTTCAACCCTTCTTGAGATTCTGGAGTGCGGTGCCTGGGTTCCGTTAGTGATGAGTTCACGTCTAGACAGTTTCAACCCTTCTTGAGATTCTGGGGCTTGTGTGGTTGGTTGTTGTGGGTTTTTAAGTTTTTCTTTGATTTTTTGTCTTTTCGGCGGTCGGTTTGAGGCTTCGCTTTACATTCATTTCATTCGGAGTTGGGTGAAGGCGAGGCGCCGTTCTTCGGTGTCTCGCGAAAACGAAGACGAGAAAAAAGCGGAGAAGCGCGCCATTCTTCGCAGTGCTGGCGCCGGGCTTGGGGGCGTATGTGGAGTTTATCAACAAGCCTGTCCAGTTGACGGCCTCCGCCTTGCCTGGGTCAGCCCCCTCTCGCGTAGCGTATACCGCCTCTTCGCCGCCGCACCTCTCACCACCTCCACTGCGCCTACCTCGGCGAGTCTGCGTCGGGCGTGAGTCGGAGTAACCGACGCCCTATGCCTGCACAGGTATTCGGCTACCGCCTCCGCCAGCCTGTCCTTAAATGAAGATGCGGGGTCTGTGTGGGGTTTGATGCAGGTTTACGCTGGAGATGGCTGTAGCTCCTCCAGCGGCTTGATCCACCTCTCCCCCCTCCTGTCGAATCTAAAGCCAAGCCTTCTGCACGTCTCGACGTACTTCTTAAACTGCCCCCAGTCCATAGGCGCAGTCCTCTTTACGTAGCCGTCCTCCAGCCCCACGTACACCGGCAGGCCGGAAAACTCCCTCCTCACCTCCTCCAAAAGACGCTCCACTCCGCCCCCGCCGGAGATACAACGCCGCGCCCCGCGGCGTCTTTACGCTCAACGTCCCCGCCTTCTCCACTGCCCCTACGCCGGCCGACTCTGCGCTTAACGCCCACCGCCGCGTCGGCCGCCGCCTTCTCCGCCGCCTCTCCTCCGCCGGCGCCTGCCGTCTTGCTTGTGTCTGCCTGGGCCATCTTCTCAAGCTTGTAGCCCGGCGCCGTGCCTTCAAAAACAGCCTCTACGCCCAGGTCTATGGCGGCTCTGCACCTAACGGCGGCTATTTTCCGTCTTGATCCACAGCCGCCTCTATCTTCAGCAGAGGCGCTTCAATTACCTCAAGCCTGAGGCCGAATAGGCGCCTCTCAGCCGCCTCGATAAGCTCGCCAGCCTTTCCATCCTCGGCGAACTGCCTCTTGACTTGGGCGTAGACAGCCGTCGCAATCCTATACCACTTGTCTTCGTACAAGATGTCTCTAACTGCAGACAGCTCCTCCACCCGCGCGCCGCCGCGTCTAGCCCTTCTCTCTACCTCAGCCAGCTCTTTCTCCACCTGCCTAATCTCCGCCTCAACCTCCTCAACCACACGCCGCAACAACAGCCTAAGAGCTTCAAATTCCACAGATGGCTAGGGAGGGGGTTTAAAACTTCCTTAATGCCGGAGGCTGCTCCCCCACGTCGAGCATCTACCGCACTCCAACGCCTGCGGCCAGGAGGTTTAAGGACGCGGCGGACGCCACTTAGCTACAGACCGCTTTTTAATATTCTGAAAAAGGGAATATACAAGAGATGCCGGCAGATCTTTAAAACCCGCCCCGGCGACTGAGGCAAAAGTTGCTTTGTCCGCCACAAGTTAGGCTGTGGGCGCGGCCGCCTCCAGGGCCTCTTCGCCATCTACTCCAATTGCGCCGCACCTGGAGCTCTATCAGCACCTCAACTCGATTTTTCCCTCCTCCACGCCCAGCAACGCCGCCAGGAAGCCCCTTACGGCATCCTTACCCACGATGAACCACTCGCCGAGCACAGTCCCCACCGCGTAGAACTCTCCTGCATCCACCACAATGACTTCATCCTCCCACGCCCCGCCCACGAGCAAGAAACAACGCCTTGCCGCCCTCACCCCCGGAATCTCCAACGCCTCAACCGACCCATGCACCTGGGAAAAACCAACTTTAAAAGTTTTTCTCAAAAACCACTATTTATAAGTAAATCAAGATTAAGATTCTAATACTACAGAGTTTAAGATGGTGCATTTCCTTACTAAAAAATGTCACCCCCAAAACGCGGAGTAAGTTGGCGTAGATCTTGTACATAATTTATCCTCTACGGAGCTCGCTCTGTGTATGTATCTTTTGCCCAACACTACGACTGTTGGACATGCCCTTATACGGGACGTGTTGGAGGTTAGGTGGGGCCGGCCGCGGGGTTTGGGCTGTCAGTAAAAGGCGGGTTTAGATCTGACCCGGGGTGAGGCGCCGTAGCGTTGGATCAGCCTCTGTCGACCCCCGGCCGGTCTAAACGCCTACGGGGGAGCATTTCTCGTAGCCAGCCAGGGCCTCCTCTAGAGTTGCGTTGCGGCATATGTACTTCCTCCCCTTCGCCACCACAGTCACCACGGGCACCACCACGTCTTCCACATCCTCCCGTCTCGCGGGCGTCCAAAACCTCCCGTTGAAGATAAACACGACGTTGGGGTCGTCCACGTAGACCCGGGCCTCCACCACTGGATTAGCCTCCCGACGGGTCTTCATAGGCCTAGCACGGCTCGGCCCCGCCGTTTTTCAACAGATAACACCTCCTCCCGCCGAGCAGATCGGCGCGGTGTATCTCCACCAACGCGGGGACCTCCAGCTTGGACAACGCGGCAAACAGCCGTCTGGCGTATTCCTCCTGCAGTAGGTCTACCCCGTCTATAAACAGAAGCGCGCCCATGCGCCTGGCGGCTACCGCGGCGGCTGCGGCCTGGGCCAGCTTGAGTACGGCCTCCGACACGGCATCCTCCTCGTACTCCTCGCCGTCCTCCCCGCGGAAGACTACGGCGGTCTGTTGCGTGTAGGAATCGCCCCAGAGCTCCAGCTGGAAGCCCGCCGGCCCCAGAACATCGTTCACAAAATCTAAGGCCTCCTCCAACGCGTCGTAGGCCGGCAGAACCTCCTCCACAAAGCGGGAGAAGCTGTAGACGCCGTCTGTCTCAGTGCCGAAGAGCCTCACGCCGTCCCTCACCCATATCAGCGGGATGTCGGCGACGCCGACGCCGGTGTAGATATCGCCCTCCAGCCTCCTCTCGAGCCACCCAGTCTTCACAGCTACGTGTCTCCACGCCAGCTCCACGGCGTGTTCCCCCAGCTCAACTACGGCTTTCTCGGCGCCGCGGTTTATAAGCGAGACCGCCTCCCTCGCCTCCACAGAGCCCCTCCCCAAAACCCTAGAAGCCACAGAGAGAGCCCTAGCCACAGCAGTCTTCCCAGCGCCATGTGGACCATACAGAAACACAACGCCAGAAAGATTAAACTCAGCCTCCCTAATCGGCCCCACGTTGCTGAGGACGAGACGCATATCCACGTTGAAATAGATGTTTAAAAACTACTGACCAATGGTAGCTAGCTCGGCGACCTGTCGCAGTTTTCGAGACCAAGCCGACGACAGCCACAGACAGGCCTCATCGCAGTCTGTGTAGGCGATGCAGACTATGGGGAACTGCGAGACGAAGTCTATCTAGTCTGCTGTGAGCGACTTATTAGCCTCCTCGGCGCCTTCTGCCGTCTCTTTCCATTTCTTCACAAGTATTGACGCAACGTCGGTGAGCCGGACGAGGCCGCGGCTTGTGACGTCAAGCGTGTAGAACTCTACGTCGTACTTCCCCCTCAGCTCCCTCCGGGTCCTCAGCAACAGCGGCAAGTAGATGACTGCCTGTGGGTTGGGCACCACGATCCACATCTTCCGCCCCCCGGCCCTCTCCACGGTCTCCACAAGCTTCCGCACACCGGCTCTCTCCACGGTCTCTACAAGCTTGTGAATCACCGTGCCTGTGCCGTAGAGAGTCTCCACCTCGACCACAAGCTCCTGGAGGCCGCCGCATGTGACGACTACGTCGAACACGGCGGTGTCCTCTCCTTTTTCGGTCTCGACGCAGTGGAGGCCAACTCTCTCGGCCAGGTGGCGCACCACGAAGGCCTTCGCCAGGTAGTGGAGCTCGGATTCCCGCTCGCCGGCGCTTGGCTTCGTCTTGTAGAGCACCTTGAAGCTCACCTCTCCCAGCCTACGCCAGTACTGGTCTTCCAGCCAAACCACAAACTCGTCGAAGTCGCGGAACCCGAGGCGTTCATAGTCGAGGACTGGGTCGGAGACCCGCCCCCACATGGCGTTTGCCAACAAGACGCAAAACGGGAGGCGCCCCGGCTTCATGGACACTTCCACAGGGCTTGGGACGACGGAGGCGTAGCCGCCCGCGGCCTCAGCCGGCACCCGCTCCCAAATGCTCAACTTCTTTACATCGCCGTAGATCACGAAAAAGCCGAACTCCTGCGAGAAGAGCTCCCTAAGCCTATCCCTTAGCCTGTCCAAGTCCCGACTCTTCTCCTTCAAAAGGTCATCCGCTTTCGGCCCCTGGGCGCGGCTCCGGCTGAGGTCTAAAACAAACAGCCGCTTCCCGGCGCCGACGTTCACGGGCAACAGTAGGCGGAGGTCTTCGGGCATTGAGACGTGTTTGGGCTCGGGGAGGCCCCCTGACCTAACTCTGTAGATCTCCCTCAATACACGCTTCAGTAACTCGATGTAGCCGAAGCCTGTGGGCCTTGCAACGATTACGACGGGTCTCTCGGAGATTACGACGCCTAGTCTAAGCAGAGGCTCGGAGTAGGCCTCCTCAAGCTCCTCCAGAGGGGCCTCAGGTGCATCCGGCGGGCTGGGCTGAGGCGAGACGGTTGCGAGGGAGGGGACGGAGGCGTCTACGTCTAGCGAGCTCTCTCTCGGCTTCTCAAAGGAGAGCATAGCTCCTTCCAGCTTAAGTTGGAGAGCTGACATGTGGGGTGTCTCGAGGGAAAGGTCCACTCGTAATTGCTGGGTCTCTCCGAAGTAGATGGCGATACGCTTGAGAGAGACGTCGAGAGGTCTCGCCGCGGGGGCTCTGTACTCAAGCCGTAGAGAGATGGGCCTCTGTCCTTCATATGAAGGGGGCGTTCCAATCGTTCATGTAGGCTGGGGCCTTCCTTATTTGCGATTTTATTCTTCTTCTGATGATGACGACATGATATAAGTAATGAGACCTAATATTCCAACTGTTGCAAAAAATGCAATAAACCCAGCAAAAACCCCAAACACCGTTTCTACAACAACACCGATTACAAACGCCATAAATATAGCGGCGATCATCTTTTCCAAGTCAGATTCACTGAAGATATATAACCCGACCATGATCACAAATAAAGCCGCTAAGAAACTGTATAGTAACCCCCAATAACTATAAACAAGAAGTGCGGCAACTATTGCTAAAGATCCGATAGACACGAAAAGTATAATCTTCTCAGTCATGTCGTCCACAATTTTTGTGAGATACCACATTTTTATTAATTTTTCGTAATACTAAGCCGGATAACCCCACTAGATCGACCAAAACAACTGCGAAGAAGGCGGCAAGCTCCACGTCGGCGTTTACTTAAAGCGTCATGAGGTCTCGACCACTAGGCAACTCCGCCAGAAGAGGTGTTGGCTTGTCGTGCTACTACTGCTGGGATATTGGCAAGCTCTTAGCAGTCTCTAATCTCCAGGAGGGTGGCCTTTAGGCGATGGATTTTCTTTGCCAAGTTGTCTATTCATCCGATTCGTCTGTATTAGCGGACGTATTAAGTTGCATATATCTTCATTCAATTCAGACACAGCTTTATCAACTCTATATATTAAATTCAATCTGTCTATTGTCTGAATCGCATTACGTCCCCACCATACGATAAATGTATTTTCGTCAAGATGTAACGCCCTATATCTGAGATCAGACAACGTATACTCAAATACTATGTGCCATGTAGAAAATGCGGCAAGTATATCTATAAGCTCATTATATGGGCCGCCAGATCGCGCCAAGTTAATCAGTTGCGCCGCAACTGTCTTGGCCTCAGACGGCAAGGCCTCTAATACCTTATACAGTTCATATATATTTACGTTATCGTAGTTTTGATTTACAAAATTCATTATTTCTAATTCTAATTTTTCATATTTTTCTCTATCCTCATCTGTGACAGGATGAAATACCTTGACCGCCGCCTTTTTAGCAATCTCCTCGGCTTTTCCAGATAGGTCACTAAGCTCAATCTTCGTATTCTCAATTCCCCTCTGTAGAGTCTCAAGTGGAGCTAACGTTATTCCTGGCATCTGACGTAACATATCCTTAAGAACCTCGATCGCCTTTTCTAATTTTTCTGAAAACTCTATCAATATATGAAAGATTCGTGTAGTTGCCTTATGCGAAATCTTCTTTTTAAGACTCTTTTCTGTTTCGATAATACATAGACTAAGCAAGATGGCCTTAATGGCTTTTTCAAGCGACTGCTGAAGCGCGATGAGACCCCAGCGGAATCGGCCCACACCAAAAAGATGCCTGGCCGTATCGAAATCCTCTAGCGCTATGCTGATCAGCTCTCTTGCCAATCGTATACCTTCTCTATGTGAATTTTTCGTCATAAATATTCAGGAAATATTCCTTACTTTAGGTTAGTTGTATAGAGTTTTTTTAGTGCTACTATAGCCCTAAGGCCTTTGTTTTTCACCTCCCACATCCAATATACGGCGGCGAAGTCGTCCATTTCGCGTAGGGTCTTGACTAGCCTATATTTCTCGTGCACGTAGGGGTACAGCTTGGCGAAGAGGTAGGCCTTAGCAACTTTCTCCAGGTTGGCGAAGGAGTCGTCTATCTGCATCACGTCGCCGAAAAGCTCACGCCACCACGTGAGCCCCTCCACGGAGAACGAGGCTATGCGTCTGCCCCTCTGCATAAGGGTTGCCCTCCGTCCACCCATTCTGAGCGTGATCATGCCCCTCTGCAGACGGAGCCGCGTACCCTTATGTCTAGGTTCTTAAACGCCTTGGCGAGCTCAGCCGCCTCTTGGGGCACCACTCTCTCCCTCACGGTGAAGGTCGCGGTGATCGACGCCTCGCCGCCCTCCGCAGTCAACGTATTTAGGTACTTTACAAGTTTCTCCACCTCGCCGACGCCTCTGGCGGTCCAATTCGACTCCACACCCCCGTCTTTAAACACGGCCTCGGCCTTTGCGTCAACTAGCTGGAAGTATTTAAGACTCCTCAACTGTTGTAGAAAGTGCAAAACCGCCGTCGCGTCGTTGCCAACGACTACGAGACTTCTGGCTTGTACACCCACGCCCTCAGCCAACGGCTTCTCCACATCTTCGCACTTAACAGCCGCAGGCGTCGCCTCCGCCGCCGCGGCTGGCCTGGCCCTCCTCCTCGCCTCCTCTAGAAGCGACTTCACCTCTCCCGGGACCTCCTTCATCACGCTTATCGCCCTCTCGGGATCGCAGTTTAGAAGTTCCCTAAGTCTGGCTGTCTCCTCGCCCTCTGGCAAGCTCCTGACCTCTCTAAGTACCTGCGGCCAGTACCACGAATTTCCGCAGGAGAGCACTATCTCCCCATTCTCGGCCAGCTTCGCCAAAGCCTCTGTGAGCGCCTTCCCGGGCTCCACCATGGGCAGATCAGGGTCCCTATAGAAGTCCTCCCTTATGGTCGCTAAGTCGATAGACCCGACGTGGCGCAGCCTCTTAGAGAGATAGACGTCGTATAGATACTGGGCATCTAGCGGGACATATTTCGCGACTCCCTCCAACGCATCCCTCACGGCCTTGGCCACGGCCTCCCTAAACCTGGCCGCGGCCTTACCCGGGGCCTCGCCTCGCGCCAGCTCAACCCTAAGATCGAGCAACTCCACGCCATGGGGCATAGGCACGGCGAGTTTGTTATACGACTGAT
>WYEB01000414.1_pt1 | contig 15462 bp, 11 predicted proteins | sample 6343061 | NCBI WGS metagenome assembly WYEB01 (sample SAMN13812332, study PRJNA600296) | hot springs metagenome | biome: ENVO:00000051; feature: ENVO:00002007; isolation source: sediment sample from Evening Primrose shelf | place: USA: Yellowstone National Park, Evening Primrose Hot Spring ... | reverse complement strand
TGGAGTAGTCCACGTACCGTTGCGATTCAGACCAGTAGGACGCCAGCCTGTGCCTTATGAACTGGGTGTGGCAAGCCCTACTGCACTCCACCAGGAGCTGTGCCCCCATGAACTCGAAGACGGACCAGTGGCCCTGCCTGTAGAACCCCGACACCCTCCTCTCAACTACGTCCTGCGGCTGGGCCTTGAGGGCGTCCTCGACGGACGTCCCTCTATACAGGATGTCGGTCAAGGCAGATACAAGCGCCTCCGAGCCCCAGGCGCCCAGGAGGCGGACGGATGGTTGGACTGTCCTCACGATATTAACGACCGCATAAAAAGATGCCCCACGGCTTCGGTGAGCATATTCCCCTAAAATTATATAAGTCAATTTCGAGATCCTCAGCGGTGTCGATATTCTGCCCCGTATGCAATCTCCCCGAGTGGGAGGCGATGCCGCCGCCGCATACTTACCGGCATAAAGGCCCCGAAAATACCATCATGATAGCCCGGTGCAAACACTGCGGCGCCGTCTTCTATATATTTAGAACAAGACTCGATACGTACACCATCCAGATAGAGAAGGCGGAGAAAAAACACGGCGCAATACCCCACCTGGGATGACCGCTCTCTGCACCTCGTGCGGCAAGAGACCGGCCCAGTTCCTCCGCAAGAGCAGCGGCGAGAGGCTCTGCCTCAATTGTCTATTTAGATCGATCGAGGAGAGGGCGAGGCGCACTATCCGCGAGGAGAAGATGATAGAGCCCGGGGACAGAGTGGCGGTGGCCATATCGGGGGGCAAGGACAGCTTGGTGCTGCTCGACGTCTTGGGCAGACTGAAGTCTAAGGGGTTCCTCAAGGACGTCACGCTTGAGGCGTTCACCATCAACGAGGGCCATCCCTACAGCTGCTTCTACAGGATGTCCAGGGCGGACTTCGTGAAGGGGCTCGCCGAGAGGTACGGGATAGCGTACTCAGTATATAACTTCAAGGAGGTGTTCGGGTACTCGGCCCTGGAGGTCGCCGAGCGTCTGTGGAAAAACGGCGTCGATGTCCACATGTGCGCCGTCGACGGCGTCTTGAGGCGCAAGGCCATGAATATTATAGGCAAGAGGCGCGGCTGGACCAAGATAGCCACGGCGCATAACCTAGACGACGAGGCCCAGACGGTCCTACTGAACGTGCTGATGGGGAACCTAAGGCGGTTCGCCTGGCTCGGCCTAGAGGACGCCGACGAGAAAGACCTGGTGAGGCGCATAAAGCCGCTGAAATACGTGAGGGAGGAGGAGATAGCGGTCTACGCCCACTACCACGGCATACCGCTGATGGAGCTCGAATGCCCCTACGTCTACACCAACCCCAGATACGGCTTGAAGTTCATGCTGGCAGAACTAGAGGCGAAGATGCCCAACGTCAAGTACAACCTAGTCAGCTTCGGGCGACGGCTAGGGGAGATGTTGCAAGGCCAGGAGGCCGCCTACGTCAGATGTAAATACTGCGGGTCCCCCTCGTCCAGAGAAGTATGCAGGGCGTGCGAGTTGTTCGAGAAGGCCGGCCTGCTGGACGGCTATCTGAGGGCGATCTCAGGCTATCTGAAGCCTGACGCAACCTCCCTCGTCCAATAGCCTATAGCCCCTATTGGATACCGAGGATATAAACGTATCTATATACCTCCTGAAGAGCGGATACACAGTCCTGCAGTACTTTATATTGACCAAATTGCTCGTGCTGTCGTCGTCCTGAACGGTCGCCAGGCCCCTCAGCTGGACCACGTAGGCCGCCTCGTGGAGCTCCTCCAAATCGCCGTCCTGCAACGCGGACTTCACGATCTCCGCGTCTCTCCTCGCCATGTCGAGCGCCATCCTGTCCATATCGGTGAGCTTAGCCACAAAATTCCTCTCTATGGCTAGAGCCGGTTCGTTGTTTATCACGTGGGAAATCCACCTGGGCACGAAGATCCTCCTCAGGGCCAGCCTGTGGTGCACCCTCTTGACGAAGGCAAACATGCCCAGCCTCTTGGGGAGCTCCTCCAGATCTTGCTCGTCGACCATGGTCACGTCCACTATGAAGTGGATCTTGGTGCGCCCGGAGTCCAGCGCTATGTTGAGTATATTCCCGTTGCTGTCTGCAAATACGTTGGAGAGAGCGGCCAATATGCCCGGCTGGTCAAAATTCAGCTCCACCAAGAATTCGCCGATTTTCCCACCTAGGTTATTTATAATTAAGTACAGTTCGCGATTCAGCATCGGACCCCAATACACCCACTATAAAAACCTTACCGCAAGGTCTCCCATAGGATCTGTATATACTCCTTCGCCATCGCTATGAAGGCCAGCAAGCCGTCGGCGCATTGAATCTGCGCCGATCCGCCCTCCCGGGCTCTACTGCCGAAGCCAAGCTCAAGCCCTATCTCCCTAATTACTCCGCCACTAGAATACGCCCTACCGTTGAAGGATATACATCGGAGCCGCCCCTCACGATGCCTCCACTGTGTAGGAGTCGATGTAGGCCACAAGCCTCTGCTCAGCTACCGAGCCTACGCCCCCATCCTCCTTGCGGCTTGATGCCGTTGGCGGCGACTCCGGCGGCCTCGGCCAGACGGTCCGGTATTCCTTTGTCTACGGGCGCGGGGGCTAGGGGCCCTCGCGGCCGAGCTGGAGAACAGCAGGGCCAACGCGAGCCGGCCGCCTCGCTGATAGCCCGGCTGGAGGCACAAGCCACTGACCTAGACGCGCAGAGGCGGGCCCTGGAGGAGTCCTTGAGGCAGAGGGAGTCCGAGCTGGCGGCCCTACAGGCCAACCTGCGCGCCGTACAGGCGGAGAACGGCCAACTGAAGGCCCAGCTGGCCCAGCTCTCGGCAGAGAACCAAGCGCTGAGGGCCCAGGCTGCTGAGCTGAACGAGTCGCTGGCCAAGCTAAACGAGACGTACGCCTCTCAAGTGTCGTCGTTGCAGGCCCGGCTGGAGGCCTCGACGCGTATCGCCTGGATAGGCGCGGTGGCGGGGGCGGCCGCCGGGGCGGCGGCCTCGGCAGTAGTCCTCAGGAGGCGGCGGTAGCCGCGCGGCAGGGTTTTTCCCGCCTCTCTTTTCCCCGTCCGTGGAGGACCTAATAGCGGCGGCCGTCTCCATAACCGCGCTCGCGGCGCTGTTCGCGCTGGCCGTGTTGACCACTAGGCCGTTCCTACCTGCCGAGATTGTGAGGAAGAGCCGGAGAGAGCAATGCAGAGAGCAGAAGCACTTCGCCAGGAAGCATATCGCGGACATCTTAGGCTGAGGGGCCTGGCTTGAGGAAGGAGGTCCCCACCCTCTACGCCGAGCTCGCAGACACTTTAGCGAAGTGGCTCAGAATAACAGGCCGTCGATAGGCGGCCGCCGTCACGTGATATTAAAAAGCCGTTATATATTATCGCCAGTGCCGAGGCTAAAGGAAGCCAGGTGGCGGCTTGAGTGGGAGGAGGACCTCATAAGGGCTTGGGAGAAGGAGGGGCTCTTCGCGATTAGGATAAACCCCGACGGCGACTATCTCGTGATAGACACGCCGCCTCCCTATCCCTCCGGCAGACCCCATATAGGCGGGACCGCCCACTACGCGCAGATAGACATGGTGGCGCGATTCTTCAGGATGAGGGGGTACAACGTCGTCTTCCCGTTCTATCTAGACCGCAACGGCCTGCCCGTCGAGGTTCAAGTGGAGAAGAAGTATGGGGTGAACGCCCACGAGGTGCCTCGCGAGAAGTTCCTGGAGATGTGCAAGGCCGAGCTCGACGGTTTGGAGAGGGACTTCGTGTCTATATTCCGCAGATGGGGCATGTCGTTCACCTATTGGGATAAGGGGACCGATAGCGAGGAGTACCGCGCCATGACGCAGAAGACTTTCATAGAGCTATGGAGGCGCGGTCTGATATATGAGGCCGAGAGGCCCACGCTCTGGTGTCCGCGCTGCCGCACAGCCCTGGCGGAGGCCGAGGTGGAGTACAGAGAGGAGGATACGTTTCTGAACTACATAAAATTCAGAGTGAAGGAGACCGGCGGCGATATAGTGATAGCGACGACGCGCCCGGAGCTCCTCCCGGCCACCGTCGCCGTTATCTTCAACCCGGCCGACGAGAGGTATAAACAGCTGGAGGGCTTGCACGCAGTGGTGCCTCCCATGGGCCAGGAGGTCCCCATACTGCCTCATCCGGCCGCCAATCCCAATTTCGGGACTGGCTTGGTCATGATATCCACGTTCGGCGATACCCGCGACCTGGCGATAGTCAACGAGCTGAAGCTCCCCATAAGGGTCGTCGTAGACGAGGGGGGACGCATGAAGGAGGGGCCCTACGCCGGGCTGACCGTAAGGGAGGCGAGGGCCAAGATTGTCGAGGATCTCTCGAGGGAGGGGTTGATAGTGAAGCGGGAGCCTCTGCACCACACCGTGCCGGTCTGCTGGCGTTGCGGAACTCCGCTGGAGATAATCACCACGAGGGAGCTCTTCGTGCATCAGCTGAAGTTCAAGGAGCGCCTTCTGGAGCTGGCCGACCGGATGGAGTTCAGGCCGCCTGAGTTCAGGAATATGCTCAAGGACTGGATAAGGTCGTTGGAGCTGGACTGGCCGGTCTCACGCCGCCGTTACTACGCCACGGAGGTGCCTCTGTGGTACTGCAGAAAGGGCGATAGGCTGATGCCAATAGCCCCCGAGGGGGGACGCTACTATAGGCCCTGGCGCGACCAGCCTCCGCCCGAGGTGAAGGCGCAGTGCCCCGACGGCGAACTTGTGGGCGACACGAGGGTGTTGGACACTTGGTTCGACTCCTCCATAAGCTGGATGTACGCCGCCGGCTACACAAAGGGCTTGGGCCTCTTCGAGAAGGTGTATCCGGACAAAATACTGAGGCCCCAGGGCTACGAGATAATCCGCACCTGGCTCTACTACTCGCTCCTCAGGGCCTATCTGCTCCACGACGAGGTGCCGTTTAGGTACGTCAGGATCAGCGGGATGGGCCTCGACGAGAGGGGAGAGGCCATGCATAAATCCAAGGGCAACATCATAGATCCGCTACCGCCGGTGCAGAAATACGGCGGCGACGCGGCCCGCTTCTGGGCCGCCGCGGCGGCTAAGCTCGGGAGCGACTACCGCTATCTGGAATCTCTAGTAAAGGAGGGGAGGGACTTCGCGACGAAGATTTGGAACATATCTAGGTTCGTCACCTCGTTCGAGGAGCCCACGAGCTATAAGCTCATGCCGATAGACAGAGCCGTGCTGGCGAGAGCCCACGAGGTGGCCGCGGTGGCGATAAGGGCGTATTCCAACTTCGACGTGTACGAGCCGGCCCTCTCGCTCTACGACTTCCTTTGGCACGAATTCGCGGACCACTACATAGAGACCGTCAAGTCGAGAGTCTACAACAGAGAGGGGGTATTCTCGTCGGAAGAGCAGAACGGAGCTATATTCACCCTTTACGCCGTGTTGAAGTACGGCCTCAAGCTGCTGGCGCCCATAATGCCCTTCGTCACAGACAAGATATGGCGCGAGCTCTACGGCAGATCTATCCACAGGGAGCGGATAGAGGATCCGCCGCCTGAGTGGAAAGGCGACCCGTCTCTGTTCGCATTAATCAAGAAGATCAACGGCGCGGTGTGGCGCCACAAGAACAAGATGGGGAGGAGCTTGGCCGATCCCCTCAACGCCGATCTATACGTGCCGGAGCCGGCGCTACAAGCGGCGGAGGATCTGCGGTTGACGCATAAGGCCAATTCGGTGAAGGCAGGCAAGGGAAGGGAGCAGATAGACGAGGAGGGCCTCGTGTGGATAGGGTGATTACACGATCCCCCTTGCCGATCTAGGTATCTCTCTGACCGTCGGCGCGCCCTCGCCGCGCAGTATGCGCCTCAGTATCTCCGCCGCATTTCTCCTCGACAGCATCTTGTTGTTATTGCCGCAGTAGGGAGAGTAGACGCATTTGGGGCATCCGTCCGCGCAGTCGCATCTGTCGACTATCTTGAACGCAACCTCGGCGACCTTCCTGAAGTTGCCGAGAAGCAGTTTCGTGGTGCCGTTTCCCCCGACATGGGAGTCGTAGATCACGACCGCCCCGTCGGGGTAGCTGATGCCCCCCAGGTCCGTCTTGGACGCGCCCAGGGCGATCTCGGCGGCCGAGATGAGCACGTGCTCCGTCGCGTGGTAACCCTTGGCCCGCGCCTCCCAGTCGACCGCGTCGTTGGGGCTGAAGCGGACGTGCGGCATGTAGAAGACGGCGCCCTTGGTCCTGAACTCATAGGATACGGGCTCTATCTGGTATTCTCCCAGGGTCTCGTCGGTGGTGAACCTCTTTAGGGCGTAGCCGTACACGCTGATCTTTATCCTAAGTCTGCCGTACTGGTAGAGGACCCCCTCGGCCCTCCCCTCCTCCAGCACCTCCTCTATGTGGGGCTCCATGTCTTCCAGGGCCTGGGTCGTCAGATCCTCGGCGTCCGTCGGCTCCACGACGGCGACCTTCCTGGACAGATCCAGCGACTTCACTATGTAGGTGGAGCCGCCGTGGGCGTATATCGCCTCTGGGTGTAGCTCGTATAGGGCGAGGGGGAGCTCCCTATGGCCCAACAGTCCGCCGTCCGCCGTCCTGATCCTGATCGCGTGCGGGCTCCCGCGCAGCGACAGATCCGACAGCTTCTCGCGGCCGGCCTTGGATATAAGGTAGAAACGCCCCCTCTTTTCTAGATAGCCAGCCGACGCGAGCGCCTCCAGGAGGCGGATCTGGTAGGGGGATAGCTCCTCCTCCCTCAGAGGCCTGTCGACGGCCATGGCAAGCATGTGGAGAGACGCCACGTCCTCGTTTTCGCGCTCCAGGCCCAGGGGCTCAGGCGATCTTGCGAAGAACTCGTCGGGGTAGTTCCTGTAGTAGCTAGATATGGGGTCGTTGCCCAATATCTGGACCACGTAGCCCGTCTGTCCCCGCCTCCCCACTCTGCCGACCCTCTGGAGGTATCTGTTGAAGGTCGGCGGGACCGAAGCGAGCACGGCGACGTCCACATCGCCTATATCCACGCCCAGCTCCAACGTGGGGGTCGCGACCACCACGTTTATCTCGCCCCTCTTGAACGCCTCCTCGACCCAGCTCCTCTCCTCGGCCCCGAGCCCGGCTCTGTGGACGGCGGCATCCTCGCCGTAGCCTTCAAGCCTCAGCGACCTGTATATCATCTCGCTGTACCTATGGCTGTCGGTGAAGACCAGACACTTGAGGCCCTCCTCTATGCATGCCTTGGCCAGATCGGCCGCCTCAGCCCATTTGGACCTAAAACGCGGCCTCACCAGCACCTGCACCAATTCGCCGCGCCTCCCCCTAGGCCCCTGGACCACGTTCGCCTTCCTGCCCAGCAGGAGCTCTGCGAACTCGGCCGGATTGCCCAGAGTGGCCGACGTGGCCACGAACTGCGGCTTCACGAAGCGCTCCAGCCTTCTGAGGAGATAGAACATATGGGAGCCCAGGACTCCGTTGTAGACGTGGAAATCGTCCAGGACGACGTATCTAGACCTCGACACCAGCTGGCGGAATTTCGAGACGTGCATGAGGGCTTGGCTGACCATATCGGGGTTGGTCACCAATATGTGGGGCGGGGATTGGTACAATATCCTCCGCTCCCTGGGTGACGTGTCGCCGTCGTAGACCATGGCCCTGATCCCCAGCCTATCGGCGAGAGCCCTTATTCTCCCCAGCTGGTCTCTGGCCAGGGCCTTGGTCGGATACATGACGACGACCACGGGGGTCCTGAAGGTGTCCAAGCTGTCCTCGAGTATGGGCGCCAGAAACGCCTCGGTCTTCCCCAGGCCCGTCCCGGCGATTATTACAGTGTCTCTCCCCGACCTTATGCTCCGGATGGCGTCGAACTGGAACGGGTAGAGCCTCTCCACGCCCGCGCGTCTAAGCGCGTCGGCCACCTCGGCCCTCAACGCGGCGCCCACATCGCAACAGAAATCAGGCGGCTCAGGCGCGTCGGTCTTCACGTAGACTATCTCCCTCCTCGGATCGCCCAGGACCCTGGACAAAAAATCCACGGCGACGCCGATCGGGCGCCTTAAATAACTGCCGCCTACAGCTTGTAGCCTATCTTCCGCAGGAAGGCCTTCCTCTCCTCCCTATCCCTATCGCCCTCGACGCCCAGGGGCGAGTGCCCGTCGATGACGCCGATGATGCCGCGCCGCTCCGGCTCGACCTCGGCCACCACCACCTTCAGCGGGTTCGCCGTCGCCGCGTGTAGCCCGACGACCTCCGGCACGTGTTTGATCGCGTTCAGCACGTTGATAGGATAGGCGCTCCTTATGTATATGACGAACGTGTGCCCGGCGCCTATCCTCAAGGCGACGTCCACGGCCAGCTTCCGCAGCTCCTCGTCGTTGCCCTCATGCCTGACGAGGCGTTTCCCGGAGGCCTCGCAGAAGGCTATGCCGAACTTTATCCCCGGCACGCTGTTGACCAAAGCCTCGTAGAGATCCTCCACGGTCTTGATGAAGTGGGCGTGGCCTATGATCACGTTGGCGCCCTCGGGTATAGGCACGTCCACAATATCGAATTTGATCGACATAGTGGTCAAGGCATCCGGCTTTTTATCTCTTAAGGACGGGGCGCCCCTCGGGGCGCTGGCTGGCCTCAAGTCGGCGCGCCGTACGGAGCTGCACGAGCCCGGTAGGGAGCTACCGGATGATAGGGGCCAGCTTCACCGCTGATCAGTTGTGGATTCTCAAGTCACCGATCGGCGGCGCGGTTTACCTCATCACTTGCCGCAGATGGCCTTCACCACAACCGAGATGGGCGTCACGCCTGAGCGCTTAAGCTCCTCCAATACCTCCTCATTATATATGTCGAGCACTTTGCCCGTGTCGGCGCATATGACGTTTATATGGGGCTCCACCTTGTCGTAATAGGTCCGCCCGTTGTGTTCGAATGATACTATCACGCCGTTGTCTTCAAGCAACTTCAGTATGTTGTACACCGTGCTGACGCTGATGCTCGGCATTTTTGTCTTGACCTCATTCAGTATATCGTTGAACGACGGATGTTCCTTCCTCTCGAGCTTCTCGAGCACCAGCCTCACGACCTCAACCCTCTGAGGGGTGAGCCTATATCCCTTCTCTTTCAGTATCCTCAATGGAACTTGTTGTTCCACGCAATAGAAACGGGTCCACTATAAAAATATATTTGCCATCTCGGCGGCCTACAGATATATAGGTCTATTTATCCTCCGGCATGAAGATCGTGGTGGTTGGCGCCGGGATTATCGGCATGGCAACCTCCTACCACCTTAAAAGAATTGCGCCGAGCGCCGAGGTGGTCGTCGTCGATATGATGGCCGGGGCGGGCATGGGGGATACCGGCAGGTCGGCCGCAGCCTTCAGGACCATATTCACCTCGCGGCTCAACAGACTTCTGGCTAAGACCACTATAGATTTCTATAAATCTGTACAGAGGGGAGGCCGTAATCTCTCCATGAGGTTTGTCGGCTATCTATTTCTTGCCGGCGAGGCCGAGGCCGGTAGCTTGAAGCCGGTCGTGAGCGAGCTCAAGGCCATGGGCCTCTCCATAGACTTCGTGGATCCTCCGCGCGGCGTTAGGGCTAAGGTGACCGACGACGAGGAGGCCAGGGAGATGGGGCTCTACGACGTAGAGACCGGCGTACTTATAAGGGACGCCGGGATCCTCGACCCCGAGAAGGTGCTGCGCTACTACGAGGAGCAGTTCATGCAGATGGGCGGCAGGGCCGTCTACGGGGTCAAGATGACGGGCCTTATCGCCAGGCCCAAGAAGCCGCTGGGGATACCAGGCGAGCCCTTCGCGTGGCAGGACTACGAGATAGGGGGCGTGGTCACCAACGCCGGCGATATCGAGGCAGACGCGGTGGTGTTGGCCACAGGCGCCTGGACCGGCGACCTCGCCGCAACGCTGGGCTACGGCCTGCCGCTGAGGCCGAGGAAGAGGCAGGTCTTCGCGGTTAAGGCCGAAGGGGAACTGAGGTCCATGTTGTACGACGACTCCCTCACGGGCGAGGGCTCCATGCCCTTCTTGATACTGCCGCACGGAATATACGTGCGGCCGGAGCCCGACGAGGGGAACTTCTGGATAGGGCTGGCAGATAGAAGGGCCTACGGCTTCGAGGATATCGGCGTTGAGGAGGGTCTATGGCGCTACGGGATCTACCCCGTCTTGAGCAAATACATACCTGCGTTCGAGGGGCGGTCTCCGCACAACGCCTGGCACGGCTATTACGACGAGAACGTCGTCGACGAGGTGGCCATAGTCGATAGGCTGGCCGACGGGCTCTACGTGGCGGCAGGCACCAGCGGCAGCGGGATCATGAAGGCGGACGCGATAGCCAGAGTGGCGGCCGCGTTGGTCTTGGGCGAGGGCAAGGCCGAGCTGTTCGGCGGGGTTGAGATCCCCGCCGACGCCTTGGCCAAGAACAGATGCCTCGAGCCGGAGAGGCTGGTGCTCTAGATGCCCCCTTCAGCCCTCGGCCGGACGAGGGGGGCTCTCGAGCCCGGGAGGCCTCGGGTTTGCATGTTCTGGGCCCCTCGGGCTGGGGCGCCGGCCGGGTCGGAGGCGCGCTCCCTCCTCCTCTGCGCGCATAAACGTTTGGGCGGGGCTCTCCGGCCCCGGCCCGTGCGGCGGACGGCCGATCCGGGCCTGCCCCTGACCCGGCGGGAGCACGTCTCCATGGTAATAAATCGTGTCTCTCCATAAGATGATCCGTCGCGCCGTCCGGACGTTCGGCACGTCGGTTCCACTTGCGTCCTTCGCCGTTTCTCCCATCGGCGTATTGGTTCCATTTGCCTTTGCCGCCGTTTGTATGCTCGGCGTGTCGGTTCCATATTTGGCACTTCGCCGACTCCACCCACGGCGTGTCGGTTCCACTTGTACATCCCTCCTCCGCCGCCTCGGTTCCACTTGCGCCTCCCGCCGGCGTGTCCCCCCTCCGGCCCGGCGTACGAGGCCGCCGATCGTCTTGCGGCCGGAGGGCCTTATGGGCATGGAGAGAGGGGGGAAGGATAAAAGGAAAATAGCGCTGGAGATATTGGACGAGGTGGATAAGATAATGGAGATGGCCAAAATGCTGGCGGATGAGGACGACTCCTTCGCGAGGCGCGGCCTATACGCGTTTTTGGATGCCGAGATGAAGGCGCTGAGAACTTTGGTACACGATCTGGTGTTTTCCCCCGGAATAATTCCCCTTTTTCCCTTTATAGTGACGGCGCGTTGGTTCGACTTTTTCGGCGCCTCCTCCTCGCCTCGGCCGCGTTTAGTCCCCCGCTAATTTCGCGGCGCCCCTCCGCCGCATCGATTCCACATAGGGCATCCGCCTTGCGGAAAGGAGCGGATGGTTGGAGAGGTAAAAAAGGGAGGGGGCTATTCCCATTCGACCGGCTCCATGTCGATGTCGGCGGGCCTGCGCTCGGCGGGGCGGAGCCCGCCGCGCTCCGTGGTGCAACCTCCCGGGCGCCAGGGCATATCGCGGGGTCCCTGCGGCAGCCGTCCGCGCAGCGGTTCATGCATGCGACGTAGCACCACCCGAAAGCGTCATCCTCCATGCCGCTCTGCGGCACAGATAAGTTGAACCGTCCTCGGCGGGTTCCCCATGCCGACAGGGGAAACCCCGGGAAGCTTGACAGGCAAGAACTTGCCTGTAAGGTTTCCCGCGGACATCCCTGTAGGAGGGAGAAAAAGGGTTTACCTCGTTTCCTCTAACCATCTCTATGGCCTCCGCCGGCTCTGCGTAGCGCGTGAGGCCCTCCAGGTGCTTCTTGGTTGAAGGCACTTCTCTCATCCATGCGCGCTCCGCGGCGCACCGCCAAATCGATCCGCCTCTCGGCGGATCCGCCAGCGCTTACAGGGAGTGCATAAGAAAGCCTTGACAGGGGGCTAGCCCCCTGTCGGGCTTTTCACGGATGCTCCCTGTAAGCGGCCGAGGGCGGATGGAGCTTAAGGCGCGATCGGCCGATGCGCCGGCGGATGGCCCGGACGGCCCCGGCCCAAAATGCGCCAAGCCGCGCGCAAGCCAACGATGCATTGGATCGACAAAACGATCGCTCCGAACGCGAACATGGAGAAAAACAGAAGTCCAAATACCGAGTTCCGCGGCCCCCTGGACTGGGTCTTCCCTGCATGGTCAATATACATAGAATACTCAGTACAAAGGATCGTCGAAGTCTTCCAGCTCACCGAGGAGGAAAGAAGGCAACTCCTCGGTTTCAATGACATCATGAGGGGGCTCTTACAAAAGGCTCACGAACAGGCCAAGACGAAGCTGACGTCTATTCGCGATGCGATCGACGACGGCAGCTACAGGCTAGAGGGGGGCAAGCTCCACGCCCCAGACGGGGCGTGGATGTATGCAAGTGGGGAGCCGTTCACAATTGAAGGCGTAGACACCGTAGTGTATTTCCCGGACGTGATGAAGCTTCCGCGCGAAGAGCTGGAACTATTCCAGCTCGGTTGGGAGGTTCACGAGGAGGAGGGAGAGGGCGGCCATCCCGTCTACGCCACGGCCGATCCGGCGTTGTTCTTGGCGTGGGCCGCCGCGAGGTTCGGCGAGCTCCACGTCGCAGTAACTAGGGCTATTTTGTTGAGGGACGGGGTGGCCGTGGAGATAAGAGGCGTAGCGAGGAGCTGGAGGAAGCGGTGGTCAAAGAAAAAAGCGGAAAAACTCGTGGAGAAGTACGCGAGGCGCGGCATCATGGAGCCGTTTTTCACGATGTGGCTCGGCGAATGACCACCCCCTTTTTCCCATCCTCTCCCTCTTCCTTTCAACGGCCCACCGCAAGAGGGGGCGAGGACGGCGGAGGAGGAAGAAAAAGAGATGAGTTCGGGGAACCGCTTCATCGCCCACAACGCCGGCACCTCGTCCCTATGGGCCTCGAAGCCGCAAACACACTTCACGCGGCGGTTCGGGAGCTCCTCCATTTTGGCACCGCATATGGGGCAAATGGTGCTGTACAGCCTCTCCTCGCGGAATGGTATGCCATACCATTCCGCGAGGCCTTGGAGGCGCCGGCGGAGGCGGCCGAAGTTGAGGAAGACCTTCCTCTCGGCTTTGTAGTTGCCTTCTTTCAGTTCTCTCATTGACTTGTCATCTGGAACATCAACAACGATGGCGGCTTTCCGCTTACGGGCTGTCCACACGAGTTCTCTAACGGCCTTATTCTCCCACTCGTGCAATATCCGCCATATACGGCTCTTCACGGCCATGGCCTCGTCGCACCTCTCGTCCTTCTCGGCGCATACACTATCGAGCCTGGCGATCACCTTCTGTAGATGTAGGATTTTGGATATGTTGGGCTTCAACACTCCCCTTTCCACTATCCTCTCCCCCTCCACAACGGCCCATATAAGACCATTATGGAGGGCGTTCACGTCAATTACCAAAAGCCTCTTGATCTCTATTGGCACAACCTCCCGCCTGAACACAAGGGCCACGTGCAACTTCACGGCGTGACTTCTTCTGCTTCTCCCGATCCAGACGGCGGCGAGCGTCAACTTGCTGCCCTCCCGCACCCGCTCCAGAATCCACTCTACGGCCTCCTCGCTAAGAGGCAACACTATAGTATCGTCGCCATACTGCCTGGTCCTCACCTCCCTCCTCGGTATATCGACAAGGACGCCCCTACCTCTATCCCTCTCATTGCTTAACCGCAGCTGAGCGTCAAAGATCAGCGGGGGCCTTGCACCTCTTACCTCTATGCCGTTTTTCTTCAAGCCTTTGAGCCAGTCTAGCGCATTACCCGCGTGGAGAAACTCTTTGGCGAAATATTTCAGCCGCCGTTCCGGCGGGGGCAAAGAGCCTCCGCTTTTGGCCCATTCCGCCGCCCATTTTCTGAACTCCTCTTGCACCCGGAGGAGCACCGGAACCCTCTCGGCGACCTCCGGATGTAACAGATTATATTCTAACACCAGCGTTCTGTACTTTTCCATGTTCTATCTCTTGACCTTCCTTATGTTGAACTGAAAGCCTTTGCAGATCGGTTCAAAATGTGAAAAGGACGCCGAAAATTAGCATTTCGAATCGGCCAATCGGACATTTGGAATCGGCTCTAGACGGTGTAGTATATCCTCTTCTTGTTCTTGCCTCTGTTCTCCACCTTGAGTATCTTGACCTGGCCTATCTCGGCGGTGTTCCTCACGTGGGGGCCGCCGTCGGCCTGCACGTCGACGCCGGGTATCTCCACGATCCTCAAGACGGGGATATTCGGCGGCGCCCTCTCCGCCAGCTTGGTGATGCCGGGTATCTTGAGCGCCTTCTCCCTGGGCAACCAGTAGACCTTGACCTCTATGCCTCTCGCCGCCAGCTCGTTGAGCTCGGCGACGGCCTCCTCGAAGGCCCTCCTCACCGCGTTCATATCGCCCTCTATGCTGAAGTCGTCCCTCGCATATTCAGGGGTTATCTCGCCGCCGGTTATCAAGGCATTGTGCCTCCTGTACAAAATCGCCGAGAGCATGTGCGCCGCTGTGTGTAGACGCATCTTTCTGTACCTAGGCTCCCAGTCCAGCACGCCCTTGACTGCGTCGCCCGGCTTTAGGCCGTGTTGGCCCTCCACCAGGTGGACCACCTCGTCCCCCTCTCTGGCGGCCCTGGCCCTATACCGGGCCCCGGCAGCCTCCAGATATCCGGTATCGGCCTGGACGCCCCCCTCGCCGTCGTGAAACGCCGTCTTATCGAGCACCACCTTGTCGCCGAGCACGTCTACGACAGACGCCTCGAACTCCTTTACGTAGCTATCCTCCTGATAGATGAGTTTAGTCCGCATGGCCAATATGACACATATTAATTATCGTTCGCCGATGGCGGAGGCCTGAGAGATCTTGAACTTAAATCCGCGTTCCTCCAGCCCCTTCAACACCCGCCCTACGTCCAGATTCCCGGGGACCTCGGTCACGAACACCAGCTCCACGTAGTTCGGCCTCTGATGCGGGTCGTAGCGCTCGTGGTATACGTCTATCACGTTGACTCCGTGTTCGGCCAGGACCGACGCAGCCGCGGCCAGCATGCCGGGCCTATCGGGGACCTCGCCCACGAACTTGACTATACGCCCCTGTCTCGCCATGGCCTTATTGAGCACCCTGACGAGTATCGTGGCGTCTATGTTGCCTCCAGACACGACGGCCACGGCCTTCCTCCCCCTGACATCCACCTTGCCCGTCATCAAGGCCGCCACGGACGCCGCGCCGGCGCCCTCGGCGATCACCCTAGTCCTCTCGGCGAGTAGGTATATGGCGTCAGCTATCTCGTTGTCGTCCACCAACACCACGTCGTCGACATACCTCTCTATGAACTCCATGGTTATCTCGCCGGGTCTCTTGACCGCTATCCCGTCGGCTATCGTGTCGACTCTATCCAACGTGACTATCCTCCCCTCCCTCAAGGATCTATAGACGGATGGGGCCCCCGCGGCCTGCACGCCGTATATCTTGGCGCTGGGCCTCGCCCGCTTTACCGCGTAGGCTATACCCGAGATGAGG
>WYEB01000413.1_pt1 | contig 15463 bp, 14 predicted proteins | sample 6343061 | NCBI WGS metagenome assembly WYEB01 (sample SAMN13812332, study PRJNA600296) | hot springs metagenome | biome: ENVO:00000051; feature: ENVO:00002007; isolation source: sediment sample from Evening Primrose shelf | place: USA: Yellowstone National Park, Evening Primrose Hot Spring ... | reverse complement strand
GGGTGGAGACTCGGTTATACAGCTTCAGACACCTTTTGGCGGTGGAAAAACTCACTCTTTGATAGCTTTATACCACAAAGGAAAGACAGAGTTCAACGCTAAGGTAGTTGTTCTTAGCGGAACTGCATTTGACCCAAGAGACACTTTCTTGTGGGAAGAAATAGAAAGACAACTGACAGATAAAGTTGAAATTTTAAAGGGTAATATATCACCAGGTAAAGAAAAATTAAGAAAAGTATTGGAAAATCATCAGCCTTTATTAATCCTTATGGATGAAGTTCTTGAATATACTATCAAAGCTGATGGAGTTAAGGTTGGGAATACTACTTTAGGAGACCAAACCCTGTGTTTTATACAAGAGCTTACTGAGACTTTGTCAACATTATCTAATGCTGTATTAGTTTTTACTTTACCTTCAAGCCTGCTTGAACATTTTGATGAAAAAGGAGAAAAAAGGTTTCAGCAACTTCAAAAATTTGTTGGAAGGATGGAAAAGGTTCTTACACCGATTGAAGACGAAGAGGTTGCCCATGTGATAAGAAAAAGACTTTTTAAGTATGTTGATGAGAGCTTAGCTGAAGAAATTATCCAGGAGTTTACTGATTATGCAGAAAGAGAAGGCTTTCTAAAAATGGACAAAGTTTTATACAAGCAAAGATTTAAAGCAAGCTATCCTTTTCAACCAGAGGTTATTGATGTTTTATACAAAAGATGGGGCTCTTTCCCAACCTTTCAGAGAACAAGAGGAGTTTTAAGGCTCCTTGCCCTTGTTGTTAAGTCTTTAAAAGATGCAAACTTACCTTTTATCAGCCTTGGAGACATTGATTTATCCAACGAAGAAATTAGAAGAGAGCTTATTAAACATATTGGGTCTGAATATGATAGCGTAATAGCAGCTGACATTACTTCTTCAAACTCTGGAGCTAAAAAAGTAGACGCCTCTCTTAGATTATCCTATTTATCCTTTAGATTGGGCACAAAAATTGCGACCACTATCTTTATGTATTCCTTTTCAGGTGGACCAGAAAAGGGCGCAACTCTTAGTGAAATTAAGCTTTCCGTTGCAAGACCAGAGTTTCAAAGTAGCATAATTGTTGAAGCTTTAGAAAAGCTAAAAAATACTCTTTTCTACCTTTCTGACTCCGAAAGCATATATCTTTTCACAAATAAGCCTAACCTTAATCGCATTCTTCTTATCAAGATGGATGGGATAAGTGAGACAAGATTAATTGAAGAAGAAGAGCATTTGTTAAGACAGGTATTTAAAAAATCTGAACACTTTGATATATATATTTGCCCAAAACATACAAGGGACATACCAGACACAGAAAAACTTAAGCTTATTATCATGGAAAGCAATAATCCAATAATGATTAAAGAATTTATAGAAACTTACGGAGAGAGACCACGAGTTTACCGAAATACTATGATTTTTCTTTGTCCTTTGGAGGGAGAAAAAAATAAGTTTTTGGACATGTTAAGAAAGAAATTAGCCTGGGAAGAAATAGAGAAGGATAAAAATCTTGAACTCACACCAGACCAAAAAGAAAGAGTAAAAAATAATATCAAAAGCCTTAATGAAGATATAAAAGAGAGAATTAAGTCAATATACAGAATTGTATACTTACCGAATAAAGATGAGCCTGAAAGAATAGATTTGGGAGCTCCTACATATATAGGAAAAAAAGAATATACGGATGAAATCTATATCAGGCTAAAAGAAGAGGGGAAAATTCTCGAAAAAATAAGTCCTCATCTATTGAAAGAAAAATACTTAAAAATAAAAGATTATGTCCAAACAAAAAATATACTTGATTCCTTTTATAAAATTCCAGGAGAATTAAGAATAAAGAGTAAAGAGGTATTAGCAAAAGCGATTAAAGAAGGGGTAAGATTAGGTGAATTTGGACTTGGATATTTAGAAAACGGAAAGATAGAATGTAAATATTATAAAACAGATGTAGAGCCTTATTTTGAAGAGACGGTGGTCTTAATTAAAAAAGAGCTTTGTAAAGAAGAAAAAGAGGAATACAAACCAAAAGAGGGTGTATATCAACCAGAAACTCCTGGCAAAGTTGCTGAGATAATAAAAGAGCCAAGCCCACCTCGGGAAATGAGAACAGACTTACCACCGTTTATACCCAAGTATCGTCAACTTTCTTTAAAACTTTCTATTCCAAGTGGAAAATTTTCAGATGTAGTAAAAACAATAAATTTCATTAAGCAAAAATTCTCTAATGTTGAGATAAAGATTGAAATATCAGCCAAGAATGGAGAAATCCTTAAAACAGAATATGAAGACAAAATAAAAGAAGCATTCTTTCAACTTGGTTTAAAGATTGAAGAAGAAAAGATAGAATAATTAAAATGTATTTAGCAATCGATCAATAGGTTCTGCGTGGTTTTGTAGAGGCGAGCGGTTGCTCACCCAGAGGCTTTTTCTTGTCGCCCCGTGCCATTTTTTGTTGCCTCGAGCTATTTTATGTCGCCCCGAGCTTCCTTCTCTATCACCCCGAGCGTAAGCGAGGGGTCCCTCGGCACTTGCGTGCCTCGGGATGACAAAAAAGGGAGCGTGCTGAGGGATGACACGGTGGGGGCTGTCGTCCCGAGCCCTCTTTTTTGTCGCCCCGAGGCGTAAGCCGAGGGGTCTCCTTAGGGACGCCGTCCCGAAGGAAGTGAGGGATGCACGGCTTACGCTCGGCAGGACAAGAAAAGGTGGTTCGGCAGGATAAAGTAGGGGGACCTTAAATGCTCGAATTGCCCAAAAAACTTTCCTTGTCAAAAAGCCTTCTAATATTATATTTTCAAAGAACTAAGGAAGGTAAACCATGAGCAACGACCTAAAAGACCTACAAGAATTAAAAGATTTAGAAGAACTACAGGAATCGCAAGAAGAAGAGCCGCAAGCAGGCCAAGAGCTACAAGAGCTTCTAAAGCCACAAGTAGAGCCCAAAATAAGGAATATACGGCTTTTCATTGCTTATGATGGGACGCATTATCTTGGGTGGCAGGTTCAACCAAAGGGTCCAACCATCCAAGGGCTCATCCAGGATATCCTATCCAAGGTCTTGGGGCATAAAGTAAAGCTCAAAGGGGCAGGGAGGACGGATGCTGGGGTTCATGCCCTCTGCCAAGTTGCCCACTTCTACACCACATCTGACAAACCCTTAGAAATAATCTACCGAGCCCTAAACGGGCTTCTTCCTCGGGATATCTGCGTCTATCAAGTAGAAGAAGTTTCCCTTAGGTTCCATGCCCAAAAGTCAGCCCTAAAAAAAACTTACACCTACTACATCTACAACTACCCCGTGCGAAACCCTCTTTTGCGGCTTTATGCCCATTGGGTTCCAGAAAAGTTAGACCTCAAAGCCATGAAAGAATGCCTACCCTTTATCGTTGGAACAAAGGACTTTGCAAGCTTTCGCAAGGCTGGAACAGATATTAAAACCACTGTGCGGACTATCTATTCGGCTGAGCTCAAATGGTCAAGAAAGGCAAAGCATCTTCTTGAGTTTGAAATCACGGGCAGAGGCTTTATGCGCTACATGGTAAGAAACATCGTCGGAGCTTTGATAGAAGTCGGAAAGGGAAACCTTGCTCCCGAGGATTTTGAAAAGATTTTAGAGGCAAGGGATAGGAAAGTTGCCCCACCCCCTGCCCCACCTCAAGGCTTGGTGCTAAAGCATATTGAGTATGAACCAGTTGAGGTTTTTGACCGCTATCCGCCGTTCAAAGTTGAGCTATAAGCCTATTTTCCTTCTTCGGTGCTTATCACCATCTTTATCTCGTGCAGAAGCTGAGCCGGGTTCTTAATCGGATAATGAAGCTTTTCTACAACCTCGGTTGCCGGAAGATTTTTAATCCTTACATCCTTAAGCTTCTCTTTTAGAACCTCAGGTCCAGTGATGGGATACTTTGTGCCTTTTAGGTGTTTCAAAACAGTGTATGCCCAAGGGATGTCTAAATGCTTCATGGCATCTTCGATCATCAAACCGCAGTAGTGCATGAGGGTTTCTGCCTCTTGCCCTTCTTTGACCATCTTGTAGGCAAGCTTCGCAATGCCCCCTGCGGTATGGACCTTCATTTCCTTAGCCTCTTCTTTAGCAAGCTCTTCAAGCTTTTTAAGCTTTTCCATCACCAAGGTTGGGTCTGCCCTTAGGATGCTTCTTACCGTGTTCCTCGTTAACCCCACCATTTGCGCTATCTCATCCTCTGTCTTCATGTATTCTTCCCTCAGGATCACGGCAAAGGCAGCCCTCGCCAAGCTGGGAAGCCAGGTTAGGGTACGATACTCGGCAAGCTTCTGAAGCCCACCAAGAAGGTCTATAGCTTTAAAAAACACCCGGTTTACAAGATGCTCAAGGTCTTTCTGAAAAGACTCTGATTGGGGAACGCCTGTTAGCACTATCATCGCCTCTCACCTCCTCCTATGGGTTCTTTTATCTTTACTAAACCAGTCTCGGTTATTTCTAAGTAGCGGGTTTTGGTGTCGTGCCCGCACATTCTACAGCCATCAATTCGGAAGAGCCGAACGATATCGCCTATCTGCTTCTTGTGGAGCTTTGCCTTGTATACAGAGTCGATAAGTTCTTTGGCAAGGATCATCGTCCCGTCAACGATATGACCAACCGCATATCCGCCGGCTGCCTCAGCGGTAAGCTCTTCATGCCCGCTTCTTTTCTGAGAAACAAAAAGGGCAGTTTGATACCACTTCTTCATAAAGTTGTAAAGCCTTCTTACCACAGCCCGAGCAAGCATCTCTTTGTTTTCAAAAAGCCCGGTTATAGAGTCGATCACCGTGTATTTGACTTTGTAGGTTTTGACCACATAGGCAAGGGTGCTAAGAAGGTCAGGGAGGTTTTCGCGGATCCTTGTTGAAGAGGCGGCATCAATAAGGATGAGGTTGTCTTTAAACTCTTCAAAGTTTAAACCCATGGCTTGGGCACGAAGCTTTAATGCAGCTACCACAAAGGGAGCAGGAGACTCAACCGTGATAAAGGCAACGCTATCTCCTTGACTTGCTCGAAACACAGCAAACTGCTCAACCATCAAAGATTTCCCAGTATCAGAAACTCCGGTGATGTTAAAGACTGAATAGGCAGGAATGCCCTTTAGAGATTTTTTCTGGAGCTTTCCGTTTTCTTGGGTAACGATGAAAAAGAGGTCGTCTAAACCCTCAATACCCGTGGGAACGCCCTTAATCTCCGGAGCCTTCTCTAAGGCTTGAGACCCGGTGAATACCGCTGAAAGGTCTGGCTGGGGTTTTTCTTTCTCTTCAAGAGAGTGGAATTCTCTTTCCTCATCTTTGAAATACGGTCCCATGCTGAGCTCCTTTGCGATTTTTTGCCACTTTGTAAAAAATTATAATTACTTTGTTTTAAAATTTAAGGGGAAAATTTAGGCGAGCGGGTGATCTCCCAAAGGCTTTCTTGTCACCCTAAACGAAGTGAGAGGTCACCTTATGTGATACCTCGCTTCGCTCGGTAGGACATGATTGGGATGCTATACCGAGTGTAGTTAAATGATGGGGTCCCTTACTTATACTCGAGATGTTAAGAGGAATGGTGGTCCCTTAGCTCAGGCTTTAGGATGACAAATAAGTGGGGGCCGTAGGAATCCACAGTTGTGCCTTTAGAAAAAGAACTGGAGCTGTTCGAAAAATGTTTTTGTACAAGCCCCCATATGTCACCCCGAGGCGTCAGCCGAGGGGTCTCCTCTCTACCTGTCTCCCCGAGCGTCAGCGAGGGGTCTCCCCCTAGGGACGCCGTCCCGAACAAAGTGAGGGATGTCTCGTTATCGCTCGGCACGACGAAGTAAGGGAGTTTTTTGAACAACCCAAAAAAGGGCTTGACAAACTATTTTATCGCTGTATATTGAAATTGAATTTCAATTTATAATTTAAGGCGTTGTTAACCTATTTATAGACAAAGTTCTGAAGGGGGCTGATGATGACCGTGGCTATTATAGGTGGACATAATAGGTTTGGAAGGGAGCTTAAAAAATTTTCAAAAGAAGAGGGCGTAAAAATCAAGTTTTTTGAGAAAATTTGCAAAAATGCTCGAGATAGTATCGCTAACGCCGACTATGTGATAGTCCTAACTGGATGTGTATCCCATGAGCTTGCAAGCCTTGCCAAAAAAATAGCTAAAGAAAGATGTGTATTCTGCCATGCAAAAGGGTTATGTAACCTAAGAAAGCTCATAGTAGAATTGAAACAGTTGCAGGCTTTGGATTTTTGATTATAATAATGAAATTGAATTTCAATTTAATGGAGGTGAAAAGGATGGAGAAGGCATCAACAATGATTGCTCAGGGGCCTATGGAAAAAGAAAAAAATCTAATCCCTCTCGGTCTTTTGAGAGAGGGCGAGGTAGGCAAGGTCTGCGTCCTTCCGGAGGAAAGTTCGGATGTAGAGGCTTATAGGGGATGTGGAGGATTTGGACATTGTTTTAGAAGAAGAAAGAGGTTCTGTCAAAAGGTTCAATCCATGGGCTTAAGGGTTGGGCAAACAGTGGAAGTTAAGAAAAATCAGCCTGGTCAGCCGATGATTATTAGGGTTGATGAAACCTTCATCGCTCTTAGCCGAGGTTTAGCCATGAAGATAATGGTATGTAAAGAACCATAAGCACCCTGGAGGTGTTGCCATGAGCATAAGAAAACAGAAGTTAACTCTTTACTCTCTTACAAATTTTCCGATTCGTGAGCCAGCTGAGGTTCATTGCATCTCATCTCCCGAGGTCGCCTTGCGCTTAAAGTCCATGGGGATTAGCGAGGGAAGCATAGTAGAAATCATCCATCACGATTTTACCTCAGAAAAATTCGTTCTTTTGGTTGGAGAAAGTAGGATTGCCTTAGACAAATCCTATGTGAAGCATATTTTGGTGCGACCTTTAAAGAGCTCCTTTCAAACCCTAAAAGAGTTTGCCGTATACGACCCTTTAACAAACTTTTTCAATCGACATTTTGCGGAAAAGGTATTAAAACGCGAGCTTGCTAACCCACCGTATACCTTAGCGATCGGGGACTTGGATAACTTCAAAAAGATAAACGATACCTATGGGCATCTGGCTGGTGATAAAGTTTTAAAAGAAGTAGCAAGTGTAATAAGGCAAAATCTAAGAAAAACCGACCTTGTTGTCCGTTGGGGTGGAGAAGAATTTCTAATTTTTTTAAAGAACACACCCGTTGACGTTGAGTTAGGACGCCTGATCGCTGACCGCATTAGAAGGGCCTATCGCCGACCATCTTATTCCCTGGGAAGGGTACTTCATCAAGGTTACCCTTAGCTTTGGGGTTTGTGGTGCCCCGCCTCTTAAAGCGTTCGAACAGCTGTTAAATCTTGCGGACCAAGCCCTGTATGAAGCTAAAAGAAACGGAAAAAACATGGTATTCCTCTGCGAAGAGTAAGATAGGTATGCGAGCCAAAGTTTGTGTATACGATAAAAGCATATCTCAGATTTGTTCTCAGCTTCAAAATTGCGATGCCTTAGTGGTCACGGTTCATCAAGTATGCGAGGTTTTGACAAACATAATGGAAGCAAAGGACCCGTTTACTAAAGACCATTCGGAAAAGGTTGCTGTGTTTAGCTACATGCTGGCTTTAGAATTAGGGCTTCCTCCGCGGGTTGCAGACCTCATCCACATAGCAGGGCATCTTCATGACATCGGGAAGTTTTCCATACCTGATGAGATTTTGCGTAAACCCGGTCCTCTATCTAAGGAAGAATGGGAGGTAGTGAAAAAACATCCCGTGATAGGTGCAAACTATTTAAAGGACATAAGGCTCTTTCAGGGGAAAGGTGGTGTAATGGAGATGGTGCTTTATCATCACGAAAGATGGGACGGGAGCGGATATCCCTTTGGGCTTAAGGGTGAGGAAATACCCCTTGGGGCAAGGATTATATCAGTTGCGGATGCCTTCTCTGCCATGACGGATAGAAGACCCTATCGGGAGCCTCTAAGCTTTGATGCTGCCTTGGAAGAACTAAGAAGAGGGGCAGGTTCACAGTTTGACCCCATGGTGGTTTTTGCCTTTTTAAACATCGAAGAAAAGATAAGGTCCTGGCTGGGATTAATTTAACCATAAAAAATTGCAGGAGGTGAAAGAATGGCAAGGCTTTCTGAGGCTAAGGTAGGGCAAAAGCTAAAGATAGTTTCTATTGAGGGGGCTTCTTCTGTAAAACAAAGATTAAAGGAGATGGGTCTAACCAAGGGGGTAGTTCTTGAGGTGGTCAAGGTTGCTCCCCTTGGAGACCCGATCGATGTCTTAGTCAAAGACTATCATCTTTCCATAAGAAAGAAGGAGGCAGAATTAGTTGAGGTGGAGGTGGTGTCATGAAGGAGATAAGGATTGCGGTTGTAGGGAACCCAAACACGGGCAAATCAAGCTTGATCAACGCCATCGCTAAGGCAAGGCTTCAAGTTGGAAATTGGCCAGGAGTTACAGTAGAAAAAAAGGAGGCAAAGATTGAATACAACGGATATGTTTTACATTTTATTGACCTCCCCGGTGCATACAGTCTCACTCCTTTTAGTCTTGATGAAAGCATAACCAGAGATTTTCTTTTCACTGAAGACTACGATGTTATCCTCTGCGTCGTTGATACCACAAACCTTGAAAGAAACCTCTACTTTGTCGTCCAGCTTATGGAGCTTGAAAAGCCTTTAGTGCTTGCCCTTAACATGTTTGATGAAGTTAAAAAGCTTGGCTATAAGGTTAAGGTTTCTCTTTTAGAGGAATTGCTTGGGGTTAAGGCCATTCCAACCATTGCGGTGAAAGAGCAAGGAATTGAAGGATTAAAGCTGGCTTTAGTTCAGGCTTATGAAAATAAGCTACTACCTAAAAAACTGCCCTATGGGGATGAATTAGAACCTTTGATAGAAAGGTTGAGGGTAAGTCTTTCTGTTTTGAACCCCGATTTTAACGGGGAAAGGAAGATCACTTTAGCTCTAATATTAAAGGTTTTAGAGGGGGATGAAGAGCTTCTGCAAAAGTTGAACCTTAGGTATGACCCAAAGGATTATGAAGCCCTTCTAACACATCTAAAAAGGGTGCATGAGAGTGAAATTTCGGATTATTTATTTGATGTTCGGTATGGATTGGCAGCCGGCGTTGCAAGACAAGTTTTTGAAAGACCTGAGGTTAGAAGGGAGAGCCTAACAGAAAAAATTGACAAAATCGTCTTGCATAGGCTGTTAGGAATCCCGGTATTTTTGGGTATCATGTGGCTTTCATTCAAGGTTGTGTTTGATGTAGGAAGACCTTATGTAGATTTCTTAGACAAAGCCATAAATGATATATTTAAAAACTGGGTTAGCTATGGACTTGAAAGCTTGGGGGCTGCAGATTGGCTCATCTCCCTCGTAGGTGATGGAATCATCACTGGAGTTGGTTCTGTGTTAACCTTTGTGCCAGTCATTGGGTTGACCATGCTGATCGTCACCTTTCTTGAGGCAAGCGGATACATGGCGAGAGCCGCTTTTCTGATGGATAGAATAATGAGGACCTTCGGGCTTCATGGAAAAGCTTTTATCCCGCTCATCATGGGCTTTGGATGTAATGTCCCCTCAGTTTTCGCCTGCAGAACCTTGGAGCAAGATTACGAAAGAAAGCTTACTATGTTTATCATTCCATTTATGTCTTGCGGGGCAAGATTACCAGTTTATACCCTTTTTGTAAGCGTATTCTTTTCGAAATACCAAGCTGAAGCAATCCTCTTTTTATATGTGTTAGGTATTGCGGTAGCCCTCTTTGTGGCTACCATCCTTCATAAGCTCTACTTTAAAGGAGTAAGCGCGCCTTTCATTATGGAGCTTCCTCCATACCGTTTCCCTACCTTTAAAAATCTTGCCGTTCACACTTGGCTAAAGCTTAAACACTTCGTAGTCAAAGCCGGAACCTGGATCCTTCTTTTTAACATCATCGTGTGGATGTCCTTAAACCTACCTTGGAAGCCAAACACACCCGAAGAATCAGTATTAGGGAAGATAGGTCATGTTTTAGCCCCTGTGTTTAAACCGCTTGGCTTTGGCGATTGGGCGGCAAGCGCAAGTCTTTTAGCCGGCTTCCCAGCAAAGGAGGTTATAGTGTCCACTATGGCTCAAATTTATGCACCAAGTAAAGAAGAGGAAAAGAACGGTCCACCTTCGTTTAGAGAGGATGTTTTAAAGTTAGGAGGAGCCTTTGTAGACAAAACGAAAGAAGCGGTCCTTAACCTAACTTCAACCTTTGGTGTTGCCTCCCTTTCTTCCGAAGCCCCCGAAGAGGGAAAAGGGCTCGTTTCAGAACTACCTAAGGGGTTTACGCAAGCTGGTGCCTTAGCCTTCTTGGTTTTTGTTCTTTTATACTTTCCTTGCATGGCCTACGCAGCGGCAGTAAAAGCAGAAACCGGCTCCTTAAAGTTTGTGTTACAGATAATGGGAATTACGCTTATTACTGCATACATTATTTCGTTTATCGTGTACCAAGTAGCTAAATTTTTGGTATAATTACTACGATGATTTTTTGATTTTAAGATCAATAAATCTTAAAGGAGGAGGGTATGAAGAGAAGTCTGCTTGGGTTGAGTGCCTTGGGTATTTGCTTGGTTGGTTTACCTCTTTCAGTTAAGGCTTTAGAAATTAACGAAAAGCTTTCTATTGAGGCTAATCTCACTGGCGTTTATCAATGGCTTAAAGAGGACCAAGGCGGTTTTCGCGACGAAGAAAAAGGTTCGGTTGCTTTAGATGCTAAGGTCAGCTTTAAACCAACTGAAGTAGACGAGTTTTCAGCAAGGGCAAGCTTTGCTAAGGGGAATGGGCTAAACAAGGTGTTTGAAAAAAAGGATATTTTCAGGCTTCGCCCTAACGCAGATGACTTAAGGGATGACCTCCACAACATAAACAACCGTTCAAGGGACCATCTTCTTGAGCTTTGGTATGCAAGGACCTTTAGCCTGCCTGGAAATTCAACTCTCAAATCAACCCTTGGCATCCTTGACGGAACAGCCTTCATCGACCAGAACCGTTTTGCAAACGATGAGCTAACCCAATTCATGAACGAAGCCTTTGTAAACAATCCTTTGGCAAACATCGTTAGCTACGACTACGGCGTTGCCTTTGAGTTTGGGAAGGGTCCTTTTGGGATAACCCTTCTTGGAATGACAAGCAAAACTGAGGAGCATGATGACCCAAGGTTTAACAAAAAGAACTACAACTACTATGCTACCCAGATTAGCTATAAGCTTGAGTCGCCTTTAGGAGAGGGCAACTACCGCGTCTACGGCTTTACTACGAACAAACGCTTCCCTGATTGGAATGATGCTAAGAAAAAGGCTTTAAAGGGCTTTGGAGTCTCTATCGACCAGGACCTAATAAAGGATAAGCTTGGTTTGTTTGCAAGGGTTGGCTTCCAAGATGATGACGCTCAGATAGACTACAAAAGCATGTATTCAGCGGGACTAACCTATAAGTTTTGCCTTTTTGGAAAGAAAGATTTTACCCTTGGTGCAGGATATGCTTTCTTGAAGTCTCCCTCTAAGAACGACGAGCTAAAGCAAACAAAGGTCTTTGAGACCTATTTTTCTATACCGATTTATGAGAAGGAAAAGCTTTTGACTTCTCATCTTACCTTTGATTGGCAATGGATGAAGGACAAGTTTAGGGAAGAGGACAAAAAGGACCACTCCGGGCATATCTTTGGTGTAAGGCTCAACTTAGGATTTTAGCAATTTTTTAGTAATACTTAAAATTTTAAAGGAGAGGGGGGTATTTGGTAATCCCTCTCTTCTTTTTTTTTAACCATGCTATAATTCTTGGAAATTTTTTGGCAATTCTATAGACATATTCTATGCCTCAAGCCTTTTATCAACTGCCTGTTGATGAAGTTTTAAAGGCTCTTCGTACATCTCTTCAAGGCTTATCAGCAGAGGAAGCTCAAAGAAGGTTAAAGGAATATGGACCAAACGAGCTCGTAAGAGAAAAGAAGAAGTCTCCCCTTGCCCTTTTTCTCTCGCAGTTCACTAACTTTTTAGTTCTCATTCTCATCACAGCAAGTCTAATCTCTGCCTATCTTGGAGATTATGTTGAGAGCATAGCCATCTTTGCCATTGTCCTTATAGCTGGTGTTTTAGGCTTTGTGCAGGAGTACCGAGCAGAGAAGGCTTTAGAAGCCTTGAAAGCCCTTTCAGCACCCACCGCTCGCGTAATAAGGGATGGAAAAGAAGTCGTCGTTCAAGCAAGAGATATCGTGCCCGGTGATATCGTCCGTCTCTATGCTGGGGATAGGGTTCCTGCAGATGGGCGCTTGATTGAGGCTATAAACCTTCGGGTTGATGAGGCTATTTTGACGGGAGAGTCTGTCCCCGTTGAGAAGAAAACCGACCCCATTCCTCAAGAGAATGTGCCTATTAGCGAAAGGCATAACATGGTCTTTTCTGGGACCGTCGTGGTTAATGGTCGAGGGCTAATGGTTGTTACAGCAACGGGGATGAACACCGAGTTTGGGAAAATAGCCCACATGCTCGGTGAAGTTGAAGAGAAGAAAACTCCCCTTCAAGTTAATCTTGATAGAACGAGTAAGCGTATCGGCACTTTTGCTCTTATACTTTGTGCCCTCATCTCAGGGGTTGGCATTGCAAGAGGCTACGATGTGCTGGAAATGTTTGTCTGGGGTGTTGCTCTTGCTGTAGCCATAATCCCTGAGGCTTTGCCTGCGGTTGTCACCATAAGCTTAGCCCTTGGCGTAAGAAGAATGGTAAAAAGGCAAGCCCTTATCAGGAAGCTTCATGCTGTTGAGACCTTAGGCTGCGTAACCTACATCTGCTCTGACAAAACCGGAACCTTGACCAAAAACGAGATGACTGTCCAAAAGGTCTGGGTCAATAGAAATCTCATTGAGGTTAGCGGCGTTGAATATGTCCCTGAAGGTGAATTTAAGCTCGACGGAAAACCTTTCCCTAAGGATGAAGCGCATCTTCAGATGCTCCTTAAGTCATCAGTCCTATGCAACGACTCTGAGCTTTTCTACTCAGAGGAGGATAAAAAGTGGAAGATAAAGGGAGACCCTACAGAAGGTGCGCTTGTTGTTTTAGCTAAAAAGGCAGGGCTTGATAAGAAGGAGCTTGAAAGTCTTCATCCAAGGTTTGATGAGATACCCTTTGATTCAGAAAGAAAGATGATGACCACAGTGCATAGCTTGGATGATGAGAAGCTTTTAATCTGTAGCAAGGGAGCTCCTGAAGTTATCCTTAACAAATGCGCGCACATCCTCTACGATGGAAAAATTCACGAGCTAACCCAAGCTGAAAGGTTAGAAGTTTTAGAGGCTGCGCAAAGTATGGCTAAGTCAGCCTTAAGGGTGATAGGAGTTGCCTATCGTATTGTAGCAAAGTCTTCTTATTCAGCATCCTCTGCAGAAAGCGAGCTAATCTTCCTTGGCTTATTAGGCTTGATTGACCCGTCCCGGGATGAGGCAAAGCCTGCCATACAAACCTGTAAGACAGCTGGAATTAAGCCAGTTATGATAACAGGCGACCACAAGATTACCGCAGAAGCCGTAGCAAGGGAGCTTGGGATTTTAACTCAGGGTGAGGTTATCACAGGAGCAGAGCTTGAAGCCATGTCTGATGAGGAGCTTGAGAAGAGGGTTGAAAGGATAGAAGTTTACGCAAGAGTGAACCCAGAGAGCAAGCTTAGAATTGTTAAGGCTTTGCAGAAGAGGGGACATGTTGTTGCCATGACAGGCGATGGCGTAAACGATGCCCCAGCTCTTAAGCAAGCTGACATAGGCGTTGCCATGGGGATCACAGGAACTGAGGTTGCTAAAGAGGCTTCAGACATGGTCCTTCTTGACGACAACTTTGCCACCATTGTTGCCGCTGTTGAAGAAGGAAGAACCATCTATGCGAACATAAGAAAATATTTAGTCTATCTTTTAACCGGGAATACTGGGACGGTGGTAGGGTTAACCTCAGCCCTTGTGGCAGGTCTTCCTGTCCCACTCTCTGCGGTGCAGATACTCTTCATCAACCTTCTCATGGATGGGGCGCCTGCTGTGGCTTTAAGCGTTGAGCCCCCAGAGCCTGATGTCATGAAAAAGCCACCAAGAGACCCAAAGGAGAGCATCTTCAACCGCTATGCCTTAACTTTTATCCCTCTTATGGGGCTCTGGATAGGGCTTTGTGCTTTATTCCTCTTTATCTATCAGCTAAAGACCGCAGACTTAGCCAAAGCCATGACCGTTTTCTTTGCTAGCATAATCTGCATGAGGCTTGCAAATGCCTTAAACTGCCGTTCAGAAGAGGCTTCTCTCTTTAAGCTCGGGCTATTCACAAATAAATGGCTAATTCTTGCCCTTATCTCCTCCCTAACCTTTATGCTCCTTGCCATGTATGTGCCCTTCCTTTCTAAAGTGTTCAACACCGTCCCTCTTAGCTTTAACGATTGGCTTATGGTCGGTGCTTCAGCTTTATCAGTCATAATTCTTGACGAAATCCATAAGCTGTTAAAATGTATAAAAAGAAAACCATGAAGCTTGAGCATTATCCGGTTGAGAAGCTAAAAGAGGAGATATTGAAAATCTTAAGTAAATATTTAGACCTTAAGCATTATAAGGTCTTTTTCTTTGGTTCAAGGGTGACCGGAAGGTGTGATGAAAGGTCTGATATAGACATTGGCATTGAGGGGCCAGAAATCCCATCGCATATTAAAATTCAAATAGAGGAGGAGCTTGAAAACTTGCCCATTCTTTACAAAATTGATTTAGTTGATTTCAGAAAAGCGAGTGAAGAGTTTAAAAAGGTAGCTAAAGAGAAAGTTGAATACATCTATCCTTAGATGACAAAATTTGAAAAGCATCTTGAAGACTTTAAGAAAGCGGTAGAACGACTTGAGGAGGTCCTAAAGCTTGAAAAGACTGACATAACAAGGGATTCTGCCTTAAAAAGATTTGAGATTGCCGTAGATACTGGGTGGAAGGCTTTGAAAAATTATTTAGAAGATAGATACGGAGTGGTTTGCCGTTCTCCAAAGGGATGTTTTCGTGAGGCTTACCAGCAGGGGCTTATCGATTACGATGAATATTGGTTAAGGATGATAGACCTTAGAAATAAGTCTGTTCATACTTACGAAGAGATGATTGCGGAGGAGGTATACGCAGAGCTCCCAAAGGCTTTAAACTATCTTAAAAATTTGCTTAGCCTTCTAACAAAATGACCTCAGAGCATATCTTTCTTGTTGAGGCTGAGTCTCATGAGCAAGCCTTATCTCAGGTAGTTAAATTTCTTTCAAGCTATCAGCTGGTAAGATATGATAAGACGAATGCTTAGAGTAAGGCAAAACTTCTATCTAATACCAGCTATAGGGTATTTTGAAGAAAAAATCCATCCCTTTGAGATGTTATCACCAAGAAAATTCCTTAAATATTAACGATCTTAGGCGCTCCACTTTTTTCTTAAAAATTCTTTCTGGCTTCAGCACCAAATTT
>WYEB01000411.1_pt1 | contig 15489 bp, 19 predicted proteins | sample 6343061 | NCBI WGS metagenome assembly WYEB01 (sample SAMN13812332, study PRJNA600296) | hot springs metagenome | biome: ENVO:00000051; feature: ENVO:00002007; isolation source: sediment sample from Evening Primrose shelf | place: USA: Yellowstone National Park, Evening Primrose Hot Spring ... | reverse complement strand
CCAAGCCTGTGATAACCCGGTTCACAGAGCAGGCCTTTAAATACCGTTGAGTTAAGGGTTAGTCCTATGAGCACCTGGCCGGGCTCTCGAGGTGTTGCGTGCATTATCAAGTTGCACGACTAACCGCACTGCCCACAACCCCCTTTTCCCCATTTTACCATGCTACACACGCATGCAAACCCCTCACTCAGCGCTCTACACACTGCTAGAAGAGCAATTCCATCATGAAACAGGGCTTAAACATAGAGTGGAAGCCATGTTCGCAGGGTACAAGCCGATCTACGAGTGAGACTAGAAGCCCTGGGAAAAACCCTGGTAGCAAACAAGGCTTCAAGTAGGAGTAGGGCCTGGTATAGGAGGAGTATATGGCTCTAGATCCCTGGATGCAACAAGAGAAAAATAAGCAAGTTTAAAGAGTTACTGGAGGAGGGGGTGGTCTATGAGTCCCCTGTACAGCGTTAGAGTATGTGTTAAGGAGGTTAAGGGGGACTGCGCTATGGGCTATAAACCAGGCGACTGCTTCACCGTAGAGAGATTCTACGTGTCTGATGTGGAGAATGGTATATGTATATACGCACCAGGTCAAATGCTAACACTACTATCGACATTCCTCAAAGGAGTATCAGCAAAGATCCTAGGTAGGGTAAGCAAGATGATGTAAGTTATGACTAATACTCAGATCTTTGAAACCTAATACCTGCAGAGGAGCAGTCAGAGGAACAGTTGTATTCGAGCCTAGGAGAGAGGTTAAGAAGTAGAGCAGAATGGGTTATAGTAGAAGTTTATAATTTTTCTCTGCTATGTAGTCTTTTATATAGATCGGCTTGTTCTTTTTGCTACTTTCGAGGGCTGCCTCAGCTATGAGTAATGCGTATGTGGCTTGCTCTTTTGTCACTATGGGTTTTTCCACTCCCTCGACCGCTCTAGTGAAGTTTAACAATTCTAGTTTTAATGGCTCCTCTCTCTGTATTATTGCGTCTCTAACCCATTCCCCATCGTACAATGTGATCTTCTGCTCTATATAGTTCATCACTGCAACACCCTTTGTTCCCACTACTTCAAGAGAGCGCATTTTATATGGGGTCAATCTATTAGTCTCCAATAAGGCGTCTACTTGATTTTCGTAGGAGATGGTTATCAATCCATAGTCGTCCTCCAGGCTACTTGGATGTACTCTCCTGGATTTCGCGTAAACGCTTGAGACCCTCGATTCCAAGAGACTATTTATCACGTCGATGTCGTGTATCGCCAGGTCTATTATAATGCTGGTCTTCACAACCCGAGGGTTGAATGGGCCGACTCTCTTGGCCATTATTGTAACTAGTCCTCCAAGTAACCCGGCTTTGACTATCTCCCTTAATTTAGTTACTGCTGGATTAAACCTCTCTACATGTCCAACCATCAATACGACATTGTTCTCCTCCGCCTTCTTAGTGAGCTCCAGTGCCTCTTTAACATTAAGTGCTATGGGCTTCTCCACGAGGACGTGTTTTCCAACGTTAATAAACTCCATTGCAATATCCTTGTGGGTCTCAGTTGGAGTTGCAATACTGACCGCGTCTACTAACCCAAGTAGCTCTCTATAGTCTTTGAAAGCTCTTGTCTTAAATGTCTTGGATACGCTGAGGGCTAGTTCATAGTTTATGTCTGCGACACCGACGAGCTCGACTAGTCCGTTCTCGGCTAACTGGCTATAGATCCTTGCATGGTGAAATCCCATGTTGCCTACTCCGATAACGCCGACTTTTATCAATTTACCCACCGGCCAGTTCTCTAATAGCATTGACTACGTAATCTAGGTCTTCTCTCGTAAGCAACGGGTGTACTGGTAGGCTAAGCACTCTCCTCGAAGCCTCAATAGCGTTGGGACAGATGTTCTGGGGGTAACCAAGCCTCTTATATAGTGGTTGATGGTGCACCGGCATTGGATAGTGTACAGCGGTGTCTATGCCTTTCTCTCTCAACTTCTCAACTAGCTTATCACGTGTCAGTGGGAATTCGTCTGTGACCCGTATTACATATTGATGGAACACGTGTTTAACACGGGGGTCGACATATGGGGGAATGACACCCTTTATCCCTGATAGATGAGAAGTCAGGTACTCCGCGTTTTCTATCCTTTTATTATTCATTACTTCTAGTCTCTTTACTTGAACCCTACCAATTGCAGCCTGTATATTAGTCATTCTGTAGTTATAGCCTAGTTCCTCGTGCACGTATTTAGCTGTTTGCCCCTGGTCACGCAGTATTCGTGCTTTCTCGGCTATTTTATCATCGTTGGTTACAACCATTCCCCCCTCTCCAGTAGTCATGTTCTTAGTTGCATAGAAGCTGAAGACAGCTACGTCTCCAAATCCGCCTACCTTTCTACTCATAAAGGTTGCGCCATGTGCTTGTGCGCAGTCCTCTATCAATAGCAGCTTGTGGTCATCCGCTATTTCTCTAAAGGCTTTCATATCTGCTGGTTGACCATAGAGGTGGACAACTATTATCGCACTAGTTCGCGGTGTAATAGCCTCTAGTACACTGTTAGGGTCTAGGTTGTATGTCTTTGGATCAATATCGGCGAAGACGGGCCTTGCCCCCTGGTAGAGAATGGCGTTGGCTGTGGCTATAAATGTAAACGGCGTCGTTATTACTTCGTGCCATTCTCTAATACCAATAGCCTTCAAGGCTATGTCCAATCCCGCCGTACCATTAGCAACCGCAATGGCGTGTTTTACACCCAGGTACTCTGCGAACTCCTTCTCGAATGCATAGACCTCGTTCCCCTGGGCTAGAATACCGCTCTTTAACACTCGTATAACAGCCTCGATCTCCTCATCCGCAATATATGGTTTTGCAATGGGTATCTTTCTACTAGGCTGGCTCATTTCATATCCCTCTCTCTTAAATACCTCTCGTAGTGCTCAATAGGAATACGTACTTCCTTGCCACACTCCGGGCACTTGAAGACGACGTGTTCGCTGGTTTTCTCAACTATATCACTATCCCTCAATGGCTTACCACAATAGCAGACGAAACCCCTTAGTCTAGCGGGATTACCCATTACTAAGCCATGAGGGGGGATATCTCTGGTTACCACTGCTCCAGCCGCGACCATGGCGTACTCTCCAATTGTCACCCCGCACACTATCGTGGCATTAGCACCTATACTAGCACCCCTCTTAACAAGCGTTGGGACAACCTTCCAATTCCTGTTAAAAGCCCTGGGATACAGGTCATTGGTGAAGACAGCATAGGGTCCAACAAACACGTCGTCCTCCAGTTTAACGCCCCTGTATACGCTTACTCCGTTCTGAATCTTGACGTTATCCCCGATCTCCACGCCTACATCAATATATACATCCTTCCCGATATTGCAGTTCCTGCCTATTTTGGCCCCAGCTCTAACATGAACGAAGTGCCAGATTTTCGTACCCTCCCCTATTACGGCTCCCTCCTCGACTACTGCTGTTGGGTGTATGAATATTTTTCTCTCGTTATCCACGGAGAGTCACCTATTCGAAATACCATGCTGGGAACAGCCTAGAGGAGATCTTCTTTACCGCGTCGAGATCTCTCTTAACGTTCTCGGCTCCTAGTTCGCTAAGCCGTCTTTCATTGCTTTCAACCACGAATCTCCAGATAGTATTAGGGTCTATGGAGTCCAATAGCTTCGTGTTTGGTATTAAACAGTGTCCTCCAATATAGTCTGGATAGAAAACTGGCCTGTCACGCAGTACCTCGTGTACCTCTGCGATAAACTCTGCTATACCGGCTAGCTCGGCGTCATACTTTAGTGAGAGCCTGTGTAACTCCTGCCATGTTGCAATCATTACGGCCCTATACGCGGTTTCAAATAACTTGGCGAGCTCTAGTGTCTCAGGGTTTCTCGCCGTTTTTACCTTGAAGCCAGCTTTCACGAGGTGCTCGGCAAATACTTCTGTATCCTCGAGTGGGTATGACGAAACCCATTTAGGCCAGAACATCATGTGCCTCTTTAAATTAGGATGTTTTCCACGCACGGGTGAATAAGCAGTGGGCAATCCTGTCTTCTCATGGATGATCCTAGTGGTACCAGGTAAGACAGTGGAGTGTATTGTAAGTCTCTTGGGCCTCAACTGCTCGACATACCTAATTGTATATTGAATAAAGTGCTCCGTGTATGGGTATGCAATATGGAGGAAATCAGCGTCCCTCGGTAACTCATCTAGTTTATTGGGCGAGATCTCACTTCTGACATCATATCCATAAACCATATAGATGTTCGAGGCCTTTAGGATCTCATATAGTGGCCCGCCGACTTCACCTAGACCAATAACTATAGTGGTTCCCATATCTCCATGCCCACGCGTGTAGCCTCCCATTATAATGTACCCCCTCAGATAAAAAGCCTTATTATCTCGGCGATTCTCCACGGTGCGGTTTCATCGCCAAGTAATCCTTCTACGTAGTTACCCGGCTTCCAACCAAGGATTTTATCCTCGTCTGGCTTATCTGGGTCGCAGAGCAGTGCTTGATTATGCTCTACTAGTTCAACCCACTCTGTACTCTTTCTGAGGACTATCACCGGCTTCCTAAGAAGATATGCTTCTCTCTGGACTCCACCAGAATCTGTTAAGACCATCCTGGAATGATTCAATAGCTTTATGAAGTCTATGTAGCCCAGCGGCTGTGTCAGGACGATATTATCATTCTTGAAAACAAGATGTTCCAGCCTATACTGGCTAATTCTCTTTCTAGTTCTGGGATGAATGGGGAAGACGACTTTATAGTTTTGAGAAATTCTGTTAATCACTTCGAGTAATCGAGCGAGCCTGTCTGCATCGTCCACGTTTTCAGCTCTATGCAAAGTAACCAATATATAGTCATTTGGTTTCAGGCCGAACCTTCCCAATACACCGCTTTTCTCTTCGGCAATAGGTAGCCATTTCCTCAAAATATAGAGGTGGACGTCTCCCACGAGATATGCTACACCAGGTACACGCTCGCTCCTAAGATTGTTAAGCCCGGTCTTCGTCGGCGCGAACAATAAACTCGAGACATGATCTATTACCCTCCTATTAACTTCCTCCGGCATACTCATGTCAAAAGATCTCAGCCCGGCTTCAACGTGTGCAACTTTAAACCCTGCTTTTACAGCAGCTAATGCGCCCCCGAGAGCAGAGTTGGTGTCACCATAAACAACAACCATATCCGTTTTTTCACGTATTATAACCTCCTCTGCTCGTCTAATGATCTCTCCAACCTGGTAGCCATGAGAACCACTACCAACACCAAGGAAGTAATGGGGTTTAGGGATCTCTAGTTGCTCGTAAAATACTCTGTTCATTTCGTAGTCATAATGCTGACCAGTATCCACAACAACATGGTCAAATAGCTTAGAGAAAGCATTATATATAGCGGCGAGCTTTACGTAATTAGGCCTGGCACCTACAACCGATAAGATTTTCACTATACCACCCTTTCGAGTGCTCTCAATAATGATTTCTTAAAGAAATACCCGTTTTTCACCTTGTAGCCTAGAAGCCTCGCATTGTATGTAAGCGAGGAATATTGCTGGGGGGTCAGGCTTGAGAGCTTTACTAATAAGTCTTTGCAATCCTTAAAAACAATTCCAACACCATGTTTTTTAACAATACTTGCTAAATAAAAATAGTTCTCCGGAACTAAAACGGGTAAACCCGAGTGCAAATAGCTAGAGAACTTCGAGGTCGTACCGAATTCGTAGTATTCTGAGGCTTTCAAGACAAGCCCAAAGTCGCATGAATTATAAATCGCATGTAAAATTTTCTGTTCCACCTCATTCAGCTTTTTCACATTGGATTTAGCAAGCTCCAAAAGGTGGGACTCTCGTCCAACCAGGAGAAATTCTATTTTCGCTGTCTCATCACAGCTTGATAAAAACTCCACGATTTTTTGGCGAACCCTCGGGTTGTTGAATCCCGCTGAATAGACTATTTTGAAGTTCCCAAAAGCCATGTGTTTTTTCTCTGGTGAAGGTATATCAAAACCGTAATCTAGTATCTCGAAATATTCGAAACTATGTTTGGGTAGCTTATACTGGTAGACAAGATGTCTTAATGTTAACTCGTTGAAAACCAGTAGCAAAGATGCTGTCCTTAAATACAGGGCTTCTATGATCCGTGATAGTTTTTCATATGGCACGAAGTTCCACGCAAAAATATTTTGTTCTATTGGCAAGTCGTACACATAAAGTATTATCTTCTTTCCAAGGAAACGTAAAAACAAAAGATTAAATCCGATCAATAATTTAGCGATAAATTGAGCCAAGGACTGAACAATGGGATTAAATAGCCCGGGATATAGAATAATCCACACCTTGTGTTCACTTAGGATTAATTGGATAACGCTGGAAGCCAGCGACCTGGAATACTTGACTGAGAATCCTAATTCCCTGCAGTGTCCCCCTATATCTGCTATGAGTTGTGATGTTGCCCGCCCAAATAGCTTCTTTTCTGGTAATAAACAAACAATATGCTTTCCCTTAGCCTTCATATCTACTCAGCCGTTGCTCTACGACCATACTAGTGAAGCTCTACCGATCTTAGTTTAATTTATTGTTTTCTAAAAGTTTCTTGTATACCTCGATGATCTTGTCAACTCTTTTCTCAATATCATATTTTTCCTCGGCAAGCATTCTACCATTCCTTCCTATTCTTCTTGCCTCAGATGGGTTTTCCAATAAGTACAGGATCTTGTCGGCTATTGCTTTCGGGCTTCGCGGTGGCACTAGGAATCCATTGAACCCATCTATGATTTGATCTGGCAATCCTCCAACATTACTTGCGATGACGGGCTTTCCACATGCCATGGCCTCGGTTGCTACCAGTCCCCAAGACTCTTGCAGGGACGGAACAACCACGATATCGCTTGCAGCATAGTACTTGGGGATTATGTCCCTTGGAATGGCTCCTGTGAAGACAATATGGTCTTTTATCCCTAATTTTCCCGCGAGTTCCTTATGGTAGTTTAATAATGGCCCATCACCGCCTATGATGAAAATAACATCTTTTCTCTTCGAAATCACGAGTTTAGCAGCCATAATAAGGTATGCTATTCCATATACGGGTCTATGATGTCTCGCTGTAAACACGATGTATTTGCCCTCAGCTTTGTACAGTCTCTTTATTTCTGACCCATCTATTGAGGGATTAAATTTGTTCACGTCGACACCATTAGGTATAAGGTGTATTTTACCAATTTCGTTGCTACTCAATATTAGACTAGCCTCCCTATAAAGTGCTTTACTAGAAAGTATTATGGCATCAGCCTTCTTGAGTACGCTCCTTATAATAAGGTCATAATGCTTATGCAATCTGAGTCCATAGCCAACACTGGGCTCAGTTAAGAGGTCATATCCGTGAATCGTCACGATTAGAGGTCTTTTAATTTTCTCACCAGCAAGTACTCCCACAAACCCCTCGGGATAAGCGAAATGAGCATGTATTAAATCTACATCGTATTTTTCGATAACCCTCGAAACACTTAGTGCGTAAAGGCTCTCCCAGTAGATACGTAGTGGATTTCTCAATAAGGAAATAAAGGAATAATCGGTGAGATTCCTCATTAGAAAGTGAAGAGCTCGTAACTCTGCCATTCTCGCTATTCCATGAAATTTTAACCCGTAAGCGAAGAATTCGCGTTCTAACTTCGAGGTTACAACGTGAATATTCAATCCTCTCTGAGAAAGCTTAATTGCTTCGTCAAAGATAAATGAATGAGTAACCTCTCTCGGGGATTTTCCTATAGTGGTTGCTATGATGCATATTGTTAATTCGTCTCTTTTAGTTGTTTCGCCATTCATATTTTGGTTACTCATTTTATTCATGAACTCATTAGCTAGGCTTTTATAATTACCGAAAATAAACCTGAATCATATACGAGGATTCCTTCATATTTATAGTGTTCATTCAAATCAATCATCGAAGCTTCAATAATTGATATTACAATGGGCATATCTTTAGGTGCAACAAAGAACTCGTCATCCGAAGATATAAGCATATATACGACTTTATTAGAAAGAGGACCTATGACGTTAAATACGTACCTAGAACCGGAGATGTAGTATTGCTCGTATCTTTCATGGAGATATGTTGAGAGATGAATTGCTTGGAGAGCTCCGGCCCTTGGATCTGAAAATTCGTACGGCATATCTGTACCGAGTGAAAAGTTAGGAAGCCACAGGATCGAGTTTAGGATTAACATGAAGATCAATATTGATTTGATTTTTTTCTTAAAAAAATGCGAACCTAGAAGGTAATTCACGAGAACTGGAGACGAAAATAAGAAATAGTAACTGTAAAAACGCCAATAATAATCTCTAGCATATGTCTGAGACCATGTTAAAAGCCCTATTAGTATTATAAGAGCAGACGCTAGTGAAAGCGAGATAAAAATTCCATAAATGCTGTTTCCCATATATTTTCGTGTGATTTCTGGGCGGTGAGTGCCGTTTCTTAATAGTATGATTGCCGATATCAATAAATACACTAAAAGGGAGACATAGCCCACATATTTCTTTGCTTCATATATTTTAATTGTAAGCTCGTTGCCTCCTACAATGTTTGTTTTAATTCCATAGGCAACCGTTGGCAGGAGGCTTTCACGAGATAACGCAATGCTAACATAGCGAACCAGGGCTTGCAGAACTCCTGTCTTAAAGAAAAAAGCGGCTACATATGTATTATACATGAAATAGACTATGATCAGTAAAACAATGAAATAAGTAAACTTACCTTGTGAAACAGGAGAAGTGATCCTTAGTGGCAAAAGCCTTCCTAAAATAGACATAATTATGGCTATAATGAGGAGCATTGCCAGCAATAGAGCCGTCGTATTATGACTCAGAACTATTGCGAGAACAAATAAGAAGACGATTATCATATTGGAAAAATAGTTGCTCTTTCTTCTAAGCTCTATGCTCCATATTAGGAACACCATAGAGGTAGGAATCAGTGCGAAAGACGGGTGTAATGGTCTTATGAAGACTACTATTAAATGAAATGAGGTGAGTGCAATTAGTGTAGCTAAATATGCTCCATCACGTCCTAGAAGCGTTTTGTAAATACTTACCCAAGTAATAATTAGAAGTAAAATATTAACAATTGGAAAAACCCTGAGCATTACAGTGCTTGGAATAGCGGAGATTTCGCAAAATGCCAAGCCTAATGACTCGAAGAAAGGATAGAAGGAATAGTAGTAAGCTTCATTTGTACCGGCTCCGTTAAATATTTTTCCATGTTCTGCGTATATTTTGAGTAATTGGTCGATATAGTTTGCATCTGGAAGATGGTCAGCTATTTGGAAGGGTGTGAGAGCGTAGCTTAGTAGGGCTAATATGCTAAGTCCTATAATAATGCTTGTTAGTGTTGTATCTACATGTATTCTCGTCTTCCCGTTGTTGAAATTTGTTTGTTGATTGTTAACTATGAATGATAATAGCAATAAGAGTCCTAAGTATGCTGGAAATACCACGATGCTAGATAAGCCGAAATATATGTGATATATTAGAATGAAAATCATAGTTGTAAATAGGGCATAAATATGTTTAGACGTTATTATAGTGCTTTTCTGGCTTGGTCTTTCCCGAACTATATTCATAGTATGAATTCCCTATTATGGTTTCATGAAATCATGTATAGCTTTGATGACCGGGTAAAAATGTTTATTCCATGCTTCTGAAAATACTGCATGCTGGTTTTTAAGCTTGTTGTTTACAATCTCTAACATAGACTCGTTTTCTGTAACATACAGTAAGGTTCTTTCTAGGGAGCTCAAAGAGCCTGGTTTATATAGTAATATATCATTGAATTTATAAGTAAGCTCTATTGTAGACGGTAGTGCAGCGGTAATTACTGGTTTGTCCAATAAAATACAATCGACCAATTTGTTTGGTATAGCAACGGAAGTTAATTGATTAAGAGCAAGGGGGACTACGCAGAGATCCGATTTTCCCAGCAATTCATAGTATTTTTTTCGGGGAAGAAACTCGAATATATCTATTATTTCCGGCATTTCTCTTTTTGCTTGCTGAACGGCGTATATTATAGTAGCATCCCCTTTTCCCAAGAACATAATCTTAAACCTACCCTTAACTATAGGATATATATTTTTAAGAGAACGAAGTAACAGGTCGATATCGTATATTCTATCTAATATACTTCCTCCGTAAATCGCGGTGATACTTCTTTTTAGTGAATGGTTTGTTTCATGCGTTTTACCGTGTAATTCTTCCGGGAGAGGAGGGTATGGATAAACTGGTATAATGATCTTTTTTTCTCCGTATATCTTCATAATGTACTTTTTCATAGCGTGACTCACCGTGATAACGATATCGGCAGCGGAATAGGATATTCTCTCAAGTATCCTGAGAAACCTGTAAAACACACAGTGCGCGTTCCCACTAAGTCTAATACAGTATAGCTCTGGGGCTAATTCACGCATTTCATAGATGTACAGGAATCTGTTCCTAAAAATAAGTTTTAGTAGCCCCACTATCGTACATGGAAGATCAGGTGCGTTGGAGCACCAAATAACTTTAGCATTATATTTTTTCGCGGTGTGTAGTAACACGGAGAACAAGGTAAGGGCATATACTATCAATGAGGGGAACAGTTGAAGCAATGATAGGATTTTCACGATCCTACTGTTACTTTCTGACTGGTAGAGAGGCGTGATTATCATCTTCACAGAGTAAGTATCGATATTCCTGTCGTTAAACTTGTTTTTTCTTCTTTTAATAAGTGGAAACACGCCTTCCTTATATTTTCCCTTGTACACCCACATACTATCAACGATAACGATGTGTATGTTTTCCTTGACGAATATTTCTAGTTCTCTTGCTTGCCTGGGGCTAATTTGATCAATAGGATTTGGGGAACAAAATATTAAAGTACCTTTAACTTGGGCCATAGCTTCACCTATTCCATGCTATGCTTGTTTTTATTTATCGTGGCTTCTACTATATTCTCAAATCTATTGGATATGTTATCCCAGCTAAATTCTTTTCTAAAGTAGTCGGAGTGTTCTATTAGTTCTTTTTTAATGTCCTCGTTGTTGACTACGTGGAACAGTACTTGTGCTAGTTCCTCGTAGTCACTATAAAAGTATACTCCTTGCTTGTACCACAACTTGAACTCCGGTATATCTGTTGTTATTACTGGTACTCCGCATGCTAACGCCTCGGCTATTTTAAGTGGTGTAGCGAAGTTCTTAATCATTTTCTTTATTGGTGCTACAACGATATCACTTGCATTGATAAATAACGGCATCATTTCATATGGTTGTGGAGGGTATGTATAAATATACTTATCCATTTCGTAACGTTTTGCGTATACTGACAAAAGCCTATAATAATGCTTCGCGTGTGAGAAACCAACAACTAAGAGTCCCACATCAATCGTTCTTCGAAGTTTTCTTAGAATTTTTAGCAAGGATTCCACATCAACCCAAACATCTAGAGATCCTTGAAGAAGCAAAAGGTAGCGGTCATCGTCTAAACCAATATTCTTTCTTGCAAAATCTCGGTTTATGGGCTTAAAAAGATCTGGGTCAACGCCATTGGGAATAACGTATATGGGTTTTTCAGGAACTACGCTCCTTAAGATACTTCTCAGTCCGAAGGAAGGCGTAATTACGGCGTTACTGTTCTTTAAAGCGGGGTAAATAAATGCTTTGACACCTAGCTCAATAAGGTGCTTCCCTCTGGTATAGTATGCTGAAGCTGACTCGGGAAAGTAGTCGAGAAAGTCGTATATATTGGATATTCCATACTTTTTAGCTAAAACTGTTGCGATAAAGCTTGGGAGAATATTGGCATGAATAATTATGTCCATGCCTTCTCTTTCAATTATGTTTTTTAGTGTTATGTATATCTGTGGTGTGTTAAGTGTGTAATATAGGCCTAGATTCCCTGCACGAATAGCTTTGTGTATGGGTACCTCAACAGCTCTTAAAGTTCTTTTGACTTCACCAGCTAGGGGATGACCCGTATAAGACAGTAAAATAACATCGTGCCTTCCTGTCAACCTCATTGCAATATGATACATTCTATTTGGTATCGGGTGTCTCAGTAAGTCGTTTGGTGGAATTAAAAGTATCTTCATATTGATATCCCGTCTAAGTACTTATCAAGAATGTCCCAGTTTACCTCTATGATGTTAGCTAGTTCATTTCTAGTCAAAGCTCCCCTTATAATACACAACGTTTCTTTCTTTTTCATACCATTATTCTTCTGTTCTTCGTAAACTTGATGTGCTAGAGGTAGATGATCCTCGAAGCATAATGCTACATCACATATTTTACCCAGAGATCAGTTATATCAATTATACATGGTATGGGGTAGGCGTGATCAATAATCTTCGCTTCAAATCCCCTTTGAATATCTTTCTCTACAAATAACCGCAGTAATCTTGCTATACGTTTACCTGCGTTTCCATCGCCTAGAGGTGAAATCCGGAGTGGTTGCTTTGATGGCTCTGCCTGGTCTAGCGAGTTCATAATAGCTTGTATAACTTCGTTAAGGTTCTCTGGATTCACAAGCATATTATAGCCTAGGATCATTGTTTAAGGCCATTCAGTTTTTCTAAGTGTAATGTTTTTTACCTAGAATGAATGCTTCTTGAACACCACCGCTATCAGTAATCACTAAACGTGCGTTTTTAAGTAATAATAGGAACTCGAAATAGCCTACGGGTTTTAACAATAATACGTTGCTCTGCGTGTTCAAGGTGTTGAGCAATCCTATTCGGATTTAGTTGCTTCAATGTATGTGGGTGTATGGGAAAAACTATTTTATAATCTCGCAGTTTCTTTGCAATTTCTGTCAATAATACCACCATGCTACGAAGGTGTTTCTCTATTAGATTTTCGCGTCTATGAATCGCAACTAGCATATAGTGATTTGTGTTCTAAATTGTATGTCTCGAGCTCATATTCACGTATGAGATTATTCGATAATATATAGAGTAGAGCGTCTACAGCTGTGCTACTCACAAGCTTTATTGTATGCTGAGGTATGCCCTCATATAGAAGATTAAGTACAGCTATTTTGTTGGTGCAAATCTGAAAACAGCCATAGCGTCTGCTATTCTCCTATTAACCTCCTCAAGCATTAAGAGACCAAAACTCCTCATTCCGGCTTCATCATGTACGAAAGGTAAGGTTTTGAGGCATAAACAGATGCAAGTGCTGTAGCTAACGTAGTGTTTGTATCGCCAAGAGCGTAAACAATTTTAGCATTTAATTCTTTTACGGCTTCTGCTCTCCCCTTAATAAGCAATGCTACTTGTTCTTCGGCACCAGATACCTGTAACCCAACATCAAGAAATTTACCAGGCTCAGGCAAGCGAAGTTGCTAAAAGAAAATATTGCTCATCTCATAATCATAGTGCTGACCGCTCCAAACAGAAACATAGTCGATACCCAAACGATCTAGCCACCAGATAACTGGGGCTAACTTAATTGCCTCGGGCCTTGTACCAGCAACAACCATTATTAGGTGTATTGTCTCTACTCATATCTACATAAACGCTTAGTTACTTAGGGCGGCCTAGGCTCCCTCCCGTCAGCCAGCTCCCCGCCCACACCCCAGTTCTCCTTGGGGATCTCATGTATCACCACCTCCACAGCCTCCCTCGGTATCCCAACCTCCTCGAAGACTCTCGTAATACCCTTCACTATCCTCTCCTTAACCTCCCTCGGCCTACCACTCCACATGTACACGTGGACTATGGGCATACCCTACACCAGGATACCCCACCCTGCCCCTGTTTAATATAGTCTACCATGCAAAGCCCCCCTCTAGAGGCTGGGGTTTCGGGTAGAGTAACTGGGGTGCTTACTACAATGCGTCTCTTTATATTCAAGCCCTAGCCCCGCTATCCAAGCCTACAGGCCCTTGGACTCTCAGCCCCAGGCTCTCCAGCAGCCGCCTCCTCTCTAGTATCTCCCCGTCTAATGTAGCAAACATTTCTACGAGCCCTCTCCTAGCCAGCTCTAACGCGTAGGCGATGTGCATTACATCCAGGGTCCTAAGCTTCAATTCGAGGGCGAGATCAACGGCTTTCCTATATATGTGGAAAACATTCCTCCCGCCGGTTGATTCCACCTTAGGCTCGTCTTCGACGATGACGGGCTTCGCGTACTCCAGTATATCTTTGACGAGCGCGCGTGCTCTCCCTTTTTCATCCAGGATCATGTAGTGCGGGGGCATCTTATACTTTGACAAGTTTCTGACCACAACAGAATGCAGCTCTAGGAGTGTTAGCGGGGAAATATATATCCTCTCCCCCATGCTCTCCAACCGCTTGAAGACCTCTACTGAAATCGGGTGGTTCTCCTCCTCATTGAAGTAGTAGCTGATCAACATATTAGTGTCCACGTAGGCCACTACTCTCCCCTAACCTCCCCCACAGCCTCCACGGCGTTGAAGCCCGGCTGAGCCCTAGCCTTGAAGCCGCCGGCCCTAGCGATCTCCGCTATGTAGCCCGCAAGCTCGTCCTCGGATACATCCGTGGCGCCAGTCCACTTGACCACCACCGGGATACCGGGTAGGCTTCTCTGGAGTTCCAAATTCGCCTCCAACGCCCTCCTAGCATCCTCCTTCAAGGTGACGAAGCATACTAGCCCCCAGTCAGGTTCCTCGACCACGCTTATCGAGTACTCAGCCACGCCTAGAAGCTTTAATCCCTCCGCTACAACCCTCTTAACATATTCCACTACACCATCTTCGAATACCTTGGTGAGAGCCCTACCCTGTGTTGACATGGTAGTCAGGGAAGATGATACTACGCTAACAACGCTGTCTGGGAATATTTTAAGCGGCTGGAGCAACTGTGTTATTGAGGAAACATACTCTAACCCCAACACCAGTAGCGTGCTAGTATCCCCCTTGATCATTTCCACCAGCCTCAAGTCTATCAACTACCTTCCTAATAGATTCAGCCACCTCCTTGAGCTCGCCTGAAACCCTCTTTTTCTCACTGGCCGGTAGGGTAAGCAGGTTTTGGAATGCTGAGGACATGGAGATCAATTTCAGCAGAGACGCCATAAACTCCCCGTAAACCTCCCCCGGCAGTTTATTATATAAGTCACGGAGCTTCTCCGGTGTGAATAATCCCCTTAGAAACTCGTCAAACCTCTTACCGGTAGCCTCCTCAACTTCAGCAATAGCGAGGAGCACCCGGGCATACGCTTCCAGCAAGTCGACGACTGCCCCAAGCGTTTTGCCTTCAATAGAGCCCACGGCAAACATCCCTCGAATACAAGTTCACATACCGGGATTTTATGCATTGCCCCCGGTGCTGGGGAGGCCTAGGCTTACACTTGCCGTTCCGGCAACGCTGTGATCGATATCGCTGTCCCCGCCGAGAGAACCCCGTCCAACCGTGCTGGGGGTTAACCGTGCTCCTCCTCGTTGGTTTGCTCCAGCTCCACTAACCCTTCCCTCTCGAACTCCTCTCGCACGGACTCCAGCTTGACGGG
>WYEB01000409.1_pt1 | contig 15506 bp, 18 predicted proteins | sample 6343061 | NCBI WGS metagenome assembly WYEB01 (sample SAMN13812332, study PRJNA600296) | hot springs metagenome | biome: ENVO:00000051; feature: ENVO:00002007; isolation source: sediment sample from Evening Primrose shelf | place: USA: Yellowstone National Park, Evening Primrose Hot Spring ... | reverse complement strand
GTGATAACCCGTGTATTGTTTATAATGGTGAGTTGAGTATTAATACTAAACCATTGGTTGAGGGTAGGTACACTCTTAATGAGGCAAGTGAGTTTGGGCCTATTGTACAGCCAGGCCCAAGCCCAAGTCTCCTTGAGAGGCTCACAAGCCTGTTGAGGGGTAGGAGGCCATGAGGTACAGGCTCATTATCCTACTCCTAGCGCCACTCATAATTGGGCTTGTACCACAGGTTAAGCCAGTTGCCATCCTAGGTGGTATTATCGCCATCCTAGCTCCGCAATCCATCATTGAACTCCTCAAGCTCATCTACGGTGCTAGGCTAATGCCCGAAACCACAGTAACAGCAAGGGGTAGCCAGGCAATTGTAAGGGTTGGTAATATGGATTGGAGGTTTTACAAAGCCTACCCGAGGCTTAGTATTGAGGTTCACAGGGAGGACGCTATCAAGGCCCTTAACGGTTTAATCGCAACCCTACCACTTGATAGTACCATGGTTAGTTTTGTCAGGATTGGGAGCACCCTCTACATTGGGAGTAGTTCAGATGTCTCCAATATTCTAAACAGGTACTTCCTACTTGAGCCAGTAACACCACAGGAGGCTGTTAGGCTCCTGGGCAACCCAATGCCACTAACCAGGAGCCGTGGCTTCATGGCACTACTCATAATCACCCTAATCGCCTCAATAATATTCTACGGTTTGCCTAGGCAGTGGCTCTGGGTTGGTGCCGTAGTGGGTATTCTACTTGTGATTGCCCTGCTTAGGGCTGGGGGTGGGCTTAGCCTGGCAAGGTACAATCCATTCAGGAGTGGCATGGTGCACAGTGATGCTAGGCACATGAGCCTTGAACCAAGTCAATTATTGGCTTATGCTGAGCGTAATGCGAGGAGGGACTTTGCCCTAACAATTACGGGTAGCCTTGTTGGTAGGGAGAATTATGCGAGTGAACTAGCCCGTGCCATTGATAGGTATCAGCTTACTGGTAGGGGCATGTATGCTCCTAGGATTGATGCGCTTCAAGTGACTCATAAGCGTGTCCTAGCTGGGGAAGTGCCTATTCGGTTCAGCATTCTCGGTGATATTGAGGCTCCTGGCATGAGGGTTGGGTTTGGGGCTGTTCACTGGCTCATGGAGCCTGAGTTGAATGGCCTAAGCATGGATGTCACGGCTGTGCCAGTTTTCTACGGTGGGAGTCTCATAGCCCAGTCGGATGAGGTTGTTGTTACTGTTGGTAGGGATGAGTATGGGAGCGAGGTTAAGATTGGCTTGAACACTGCACCAAGTCCACACGCCCTAATCGTGGGCCCAACTGGCTCGGGTAAGTCTTGGAGCACTGTTAGCCTCATGATGCGTGCAATAACGAAGTATGGTGTTAGGGTTCTGATTATTGACCCTCAGGGTGAGTACCCGAGCTACCTCAAGTCCCTTGAACCCATTGTGATTAATGTCAGGGAGGCCTTCATTGACTGGCTTGAGCCTGTTACAAGCCCGATAGCCTGGGCTGACTTGGTTAGCCAAGCCGTTAGGCACGCTTACGCTGACGCTGAATTAGCCAGGCTTACCTTCAACGACCTGGTTAGGCTATATGGTTCCCGTAGTGAGTACCTTGGGTTGCATGAGTCCCTGGATTGGCTTGTTGTGAATGGTGAAGCTAAGAGGGTTTGGGACGTTGCCCGAGACCTAGAGCCAACGTACACTGCGAGACTAAGCCAGTTGATGAATGCCCCAAACCCAGTCATCATCACGCTTAGGGATGTTATGGTTCACAGGGAGTACGTCAGCCTATTAATGCAGGTGTTATTAGCCAGGGCTTACCACGAGGGTTTGGCTAAACCATTCACTGAGAGGGTTGAGAATATTCTAGCCTTCGATGAGGCTTACCTGATTATTGAGTCCCCCATTCTTGAACTCGTGGTTAGGGGTGTTCGTAAGATGGGCTTCGGAGTCTGGGTTATTACGCAGAGCCTTGGTGATGTGAAGCCTGCTACACTGCAGAACTTCGGCTTCAGCCTCCTACTCCAGGGCCCTGCACCCTACGCTGAGTCTGTTGGGAAAGTCTTCCTTCTTGGTGAGGATAATGTTAGGTGGCTTAGTCAGGCTAATAACCCACGTGTTTTTGGGGGTGAGTACACCCCAGGCATCCTAATCTACCCACCAAGGCCTAGGCGTGTCTTCGTTAGGCTTGAGCCCGTGAAGGGTTAGCCAGGGGTAAGGGTTAAATAACTGTGTTCAGTAACAGTCATGGGCATCACCTCAATCCAAGCCCGCTGGAATGCACTGAAGGTGGCGAGCCCCCAAATCTCCATCAACCACCACCTCCTTCCCCTCTTAGCTTAACCCTTGAAGGCTGGTGGGATGGGGCAGGTTGTGTAGGATACGGGCATTGGCCACGAGACAATGCTACTACAATTAGCCGATACTGAGTCCCATGCATTATTCACCGTCTCCTCAATATTCTCATCAACTGGTGTGGGTGCAGTGACAGGGTGCCATGAGCCATTTCGCCAGTAGTATATGGCTAAGGGGATTGTAACACCACCATTGATAACAGCCTGGCTCCCATCACCAGGGCCACCCACCACTATTGACGCCATTATTATTGAACCATCACCAACGTGGTAGCTATCAAACCATATTGCATGCCTTCCATCAATACTGAAGCCAATGAATGCAGTACCATTCACAATCCTGATTACTAGCCAACCACAGGCGAAGGCGTATGGGAACTGCCTCACATGGACTAGGTGAGCCCCAGTATTGTTAATGAGCCAAATGTTCGTAGCATAGTTGGCCAGTATTGGGAGTGGGATTGGGGTTACTGAGCCAATAATGCCCTGTATGATGAATGCGTTATTCAAGTAGGCGTTAAGCATTATACTCCAGCCTGAGCCTGGCATGCCTCTCATGCAGTAGTACCCTGCTATAGCGCTTGTATTAACAATTGAGGCAAGCCCAGTTGGCTTGTTGGTAATGAGGCTTGTTTCAACTGCCCTTAGCCGAGGGGCTTGGGTTGGGGCTAGTGTTACTGCCATTGGTGCCGTTATCACCGTGATTGTGAGTATTATTGCCAGTAGTATTGCAACCCGCATTGGGGTTGGTTGTCTTATTGGTAATTAGCCTAGCCATGGTAATGAAGCCAGTGTAGAGGGTTAGGAGGATTATTATTGAGAATGGCCACTTGACTAGGCCATCCGCAATAGCCCCCACTGCCAGTATTGCCGTGATTGTAAGGGTTAGGATTGCCTTCACGTGTTGTTCACTGGCACGGTCTGATTAGCCTGTAGGGCTACTGTTATTGTACTGTTCCCAACACTAATGATTATCGTATTATTGTTAATAGTCTTTAGGCTTACCCTTGGTATTTGGGATTGTATGAAGATGAGGCTTGCTAGGAGGATTAGGCCAATTATCGTGAAGCCGATTAGAAGTAGTGTTAGTATCCTCCTCAGCCTCATGAGTAGCCCACTCCTGTTAATCTAATTAGTAGTTTACTAGCCTGTAATAATGGTATGCCCGAAGTAACAACCCAAACCACCCAAACTTCCCAAACCATAGTTGAAGCGTGGGAGTTGAAGAAGATACTTAAGGTGGTCTCAATAGTGGATGCGGATACTGTAATAATGCCACTTGGTGAAAAGTATAGTGCCAGGCTTGTGAGGCTTGAGGCATTAAGTAATGACCACACGGTGTTGGCCGCTGTTGATACAGTGGGGTTGTTCAATAAGTTGGGTTATAGTATAATGATTGGCAGTGAGGATGTTAAGAAGTTAATGAAGGTAATACCGTGGAGTAGGATGCTGGTTAGGGTTATCTTCGATGGGGCAAGGATTCAAGTACACTCGATGGATGGGACTGTTAGTGTTGAGGGTAGTATTGTTGAGAAGCCTACGAGTATTATGAGCGGTTTAATTGAGCATTTGAATGAGTGGCATCCGAGGGCAGTTATGAAGGGTGTTGATGCCTCAATACTACTGAGCTGGTTTAAGCCGTTCTCAATGACTAGGCTTTCTGAGGCTCACTTCAAGTTGCTGTATAATGGGTTTATGATTACTACGAATAATGAGAATGCACTCCTAATGCTTGATACCAAGCTTGTTCCTGGGGAGTACAGTGTTGATGGCATCTTCGAGGTTGGGTACTATCTGGGGTATGTAACGAGCTTCCTTGAGGAGGTTAAGAGGGGTCGTGTCAATGTTGTATTAGGATATGACAAGCCAATGCTCATTGAGGCAGAGCTTGAGGGTAAGGCGTCAGTTGAGACAATTGCCAGGATTGCACAAGCGCCAAGGGTTGAGTAAGCCTTATTACCCAAAACCCCTCACTAATCCTCGGATGCCCGCAAGCCAGTCCCAAACCCAAAACTCTAAGGGGAGCGCATGGTGGATATTGCTAGTGGTAGGGGTAATGGTGTTAATGGTGCCTGGAGGCGTGTTCATATCACCAGTGTTCTTCTTGATGGCTATACTAATGAGGAGGAAGAATAAGCCTAAGTCCCCCGAAACCCCCTCACCATTATTCCAATTCACCCCTTAGAATGGGATTAACTGGCTTATCACGCCCCAAAGTGGGCTAATGAATTCTACAATGATGGCTCCTAGGTATGCTGTCCCAATTGCAAGGTATGGTAGAAGTAGGATGCCGAGCAATGTGACTGCCACTGTTATGACCCCAACAGTCATGAAGGCAGTCTCAACATTATTCCACTGGTTATTAAGCCCGATAACGAGGTTTAGGGGGCCTGCCAGCGCCCACTCCACAGGCCCAGTGGCTGGGAGTACAGTGTACCCACTCCACCTTGAGCCTGGTTCAAAGACTACAATACAGGACTCGTTGAAGGCAGTGGCATTAATGAGCATTTGCCTATAACCCCTAGGCCAACCAGGCGGGTATGAGCCTGTTAGTGGGGTGAATATTGGGAGTACCATTGGGCCACTGACAGGTGTTGTCTTAACCATGCTAGTCTCATTAATCCTAAGACTGCAATTCCCACCAACACCACCAACCCAAGCCCAGAATAAGACACTCTCATTCCTAATGTAGAAGACCGTATCATTAATCATGTAGCCAGTCCCGTTAGACCAATACCTGAGTACCCTCAATGGGAACCATGCCCCATAGACACCACTCGAATTCTCAATTGCGGTTACCATGAATGGTAATTGTGCGTTTATCATGAGGATTCCACCGTAGAGTGGGATTATTGAGAAGCCTGGTGGTTGTCTAGTATAAGTATAGTTTAATACTAGCCAGTCCCATGCGACTTGGGTAACATAAACCCTCTCACAACCCCAAATTGGAATGTACCTCACATTACTCATGAAGACTCCCTGGCTAGTTGTAACCAATGCTGGGCCAGGTGGCCCGTAGTAGGCTACACCCAGTATCTTAATGTCCAGGCATGGTGGGGATAGTACTGCTATCACACCCATTGTAATCTTGTAGAGTAGCCCAGCTAGCCAGCCAATTAATGGTGTTGCCACTAGTGTCATCACCCCAATCCCCATGAGTACGAAGCTCCCTGGCTTATTTGGCCTCATAAGGGCTAGGCTTATGAAGAGTGGGGCGAATGGGAATAATGCTAACAATGCCTTGTATAGGGCGATTGTCATTACTGTGAGGTAGGATAACCCACCAATGAAGCCAATAATGCCGTTGATTACTCCTGATAGTGAGTAGTATGTGGTGAACTCCTCTGGGGTCAGGATTAATGCTGTAACAAACTTCACTACGCTTAGTACCGCCGTGACAATATCATACTGTTCGAGAACCCAGCTCCCACTTGGTGGTGCCACTAGGCTTGGTAGGTGCCCTAGGAGTGGGGTAATAATACTCATCATTATTATGAATGCCGTGAAGGCACCCACGGCACTGTATAATTCCCGTGTAATATTCATGCCCCTAAGCCTACCCTTCACGACCACAAGGTAGGCAATGTAGATTGAGAAGAGGCTTACACCAGTTCCAACAGAACCCCAAAGAATACTAGCGTAGTTCATTGCCAATCACAGGTGCCTTACCTCAAAGAGTGCCCTAGCCCCAGCCTCAATGAGGTCAGCAAGCCATGCTGTGATAGCGAATCCAATACCCATTACAATGTCAATAACAATATCGCCTTCGAGTAGGTTGAAGGTTCCAACGCTCACTAGGGTGGCTGTATTTGATATTAGCCATGGTAGTGAGGCTATACCGCATACAGCGCTGGCAAGTAGTCCGAGGGTGCCTTGAAGCCATGTTGGGGCATTCACAAACCAGCTTAACACTGTTTGTGCTATTGGATTATTGGCGCAATGTTGTTCAAGTGTATGCTCCCACATTGTCAGCTCATTACCATAATTGAAGACTAGGACATGCTGGTACCCAACCACCATTGGTAGTAGGATACTGAAGACTAGGATGAAGCTTGAGAGCCAGGCTCCAATACGCCTAGTCCTCGATGGGAGTAGTAATGCCACTGATAGGCTCCCAATACCATAATTATACATGTAGCCCATTACCTGGCCTAATGCGGCTAGGGCTATGGTATTCATCATTGTGGCAAGTAATGCCCTATTGTAAGGAGCCATTATTGCACTAAAGAAGCCCGCTAAACTACCAAGCAGTGCGCTAAATGGCCTAAGCACTTGAGTGGCTCCTAGGACTGCACCAGCGGCACTAATGGCGAAGGTGAGTACTTGCCCAGCAATGTACTGCCCCATCACTGCATTAAAATCCCCATACATTACACTGTAAATATACTGTAAGGGAACCTGAGGAACACTAACGCCTAGGGCACTTGCAATTGAGGCCCCAATGCTTGGGCCAATACTCATGTAGTATGCCACAACAGCCGTTAGGATTGCGCCAATTACTATGCCGTAGAATTCCTCAATAGCCTCCCTCCTTTGACTGGGTGTAGGGGCTAGGTAGTACTTTATGAAGCCCCATGCCAGTTCAACGCCAGCTATGGCAATCCCAATGCCGTATGGGAGGTTGAGTAGGCTTGTGATACCCACTAACCCACCACTATTCATTCTCTAATTAGGAGTTTTGAAGGCTAGCCAAAGGCAGTACTCCGTAAGCTCGGCACCGCTTAACTCACCATCATGCTCCTCAAGGCACTTAACGTACTTTGAACATGCCCTACGGTTACCATACTTTAACATGCATTCATCAAAGGCATCACTGTGCATTTGGAACCACGCTCATCATGAATGCCTTATTAACGTAAACCGTGCCATTGCTAGTCCTCAGTTTAACCCAGTACCTCCTTGACTCAAGGAGTACTCCACTGATTGTTTTACCGTCAGCTAGGCTTATGCTTATCGGCTTGCCAGTGTACTCTTCACTGAAGTCGCTATGCCTTACAATCCTCTTCCCAGCCTGCCTCATAATTCCCCTGCCTTGGTTCAGCTAATTAGTTAATGCACCACGCCCATTGTGATGTCCAAGCTTGGTGGGCTAAACCTGTACCCGTGGCAGTCGGAGGTTCTTGGGGAGTTGTTGTATCGGGGTGGGAGGGTTTTCGCCTTGAGCATGCCCACTGGTAGTGGGAAGACACTTACAGCATTATTGTACGCCATTGGTCTTGGTGTTGATAAAATCATATACCTTGTTAGGACTATTAATGAGGAGAGGGCGCCTTGGAAGGAGTGGTTGATGCTTGTGAAGAGTGGTGTGGCTAGGGGTAGTATTGCGACCCTTCATGGTAAGGCTCGTTTTTGCCCGGAGGGGTATATTGATGAGGATGGGGAGTCTGTCATGCAGTGTAGTGAGTGTTGGTACAATGCGGGTAAGAGTGATGATGTTGAGTTTGGTGATTTTTTGATTCATGGTGATTTTTTGGTTCATGAAGCTTTGAATGTAATGGGTATTATTGACCCAACTGTACCTAACATTAGGGTATCGTACTCTAGGGCGATGGGGTTAAAGCCACCTGAGGCATACTGTGCCTACCCACTCACATTACAAGCCGTGAAGTATGCTAGGCTCATTGTTGGCCCCTACCCCTACCTACTCCTACCTCAAATCGCCGATGTAATATTGGATAAGATTGAGGACTCTGAGAGCATGCTTGTCATTATTGATGAGGTTCACAACCTAGATGGACTCACAGACCTTGTGAGTACTCGTGTTAGCCCAGGTAGGCTTGCGAGCACGGCAGAGGCTATTATCAAACTCTGTAGTGAGGTGGATTGCGAACCACTCAATCTTGACTTAGATAACATTGTTAATGCCCTCAAGGCCATTGCCGATGACCTTAGCATTATCTTGAATGATTGGGCTAATGGGCTTGATGTTGGCTCGACAGTTCATGTTAAAGACCCAGTGTTGATTAAGGGAATCCTCAATAATGCCTATAATGCCCTTAAGCCTATTGTGAACCTAGTTAGGGACATAGAGGGGCTCCTTATGGGGAAGATTGATGATACTACCCGTGATAGGCTTCGGAGGATTATCATAATGATTAGTGATGATATTGAAGTACGTAAGATTTATAGTAAGATTGTGAAGACCGCCGTGGCTATTGATAAGATACTACAGTATATTGATAAGCCCAGTACTGGTTGGGGTGTCTACGTTTATCGTGAGAAGAGGACTGTGGGTATTATGCTCAGGCCACTGCTGGCTAAGGAGGTGTACAAGGACATCCTCAACACCTTAAACAAGCGCAATACTAGGTTCCTCCTCATGAGTGGCACACTCCCAAGCAAAAAGTATATTGAGCACGTCTACGGCTTCAAGGTTGATGCTACCGTTGAAAGGCGCCCAAGGCTTGGTGTGTATAAGATTAGGATTGATGCAAGTCTAACAAGCTTGTTTAATATGAGGAGTAGGGAAATGTATGAGAGGTATGGGAAACGCATTAGTGAGATTGCAAACAATGCGGAGCCAGGTGTAGTCCTAGTCGTGTACCCAAGCTACAAGTTCATGAATAGTGTACTATCCCACCTTAATATTAACAATGTTGTGGTATTCAATGAGGGTGATACAAAGGAACTCAGCACTATTGTTGATAGTGCCATAAAGGCTGTTAAGAATGGGCACAAGGTTGTCGTGAATGCTGTTGCTGGTGGTAGGTTCACGGAGGGTATTGAGGTTAAGGATGGGGATAAGAGCCTCATTAAGAATATTATAATCGCTGGCGTGCCATTTCCGAATAAGGAGGATGCCGTCTTCAAGGACATGGCTAAGGCAAGTGGGCTTGGTGAGTCAGCATTAATGAATGAGATTGGTAGGATAAGGACTCTTCAGGCAATTGGAAGGGGTATTAGAGGATTGAATGATACTGTCACAGTTTGGCTTCTCGACAAGAGGTTCGCTGGGCCTAGGGGCCTTGCTGTCAGGTGGGATCTTATTAGGCTTGCCTCAGGGCACTAACCCTCCTCCTAACCCTCCCAGGCTTCACTATTACTATACTAACTATAACTAATAGTATTATACCCGAGCCTCCCAAGCGCCTCAACAACCTCAGTGAAGCTGGCCTCCTCAGGGTCAGGTAGCCCATTGGCGACTGCAATGTGGCTCAATGGTACTCCTGCAGAGCTTGTGAGTTCAAGCCCATTGTATATTAGCCTCATCCTCATTACACATGAATCATGCTCATGCCTTATAAACCTTTCCATAGCCGAGAGTAGGCCTCCTGAGGATGAGGAGCTTGCTTGGGGGGATGACGAGCCCTAGCCACCCCTAATGACTGGCATCCTGCAGGCGAGTAGCCTACTAATTGAAGTGGCATCATACAAGTACGCCTTGCCAGATGGCTTAGCAGTAACAAGCCCCCTAGCCCTAAGCTTGGCTAGCACCCTCTCAACGGCTTGAATGGATATTGACTCCCTGAAGGCGCCCTCATAAGCCTTAGCAACCTCCCTAGCCAACACATTACCATCGCAAATGAGCCTGAGGACACGGTACTCAACTAGGCTTAGGCTCATGAGCCTTGGCACGATTGGCCAGTCGATGACGCCACCCTTATCGCCAGGCACAATGAAGACCCTATCAACACTAAGGTTAGTGAAGCTCCCAACGGTGGCTAGTACCATGGCTAGGAAGCCGAGCACTGTAGCCAGCCACCTGTCACCCGCAATGCCGATAACGAGACCACAGGGTGCGTAGTCCTCGATGAACGTCCTCAAGCCAGCCACGGTATCAATCAAACTGGCTTTGGGGTTTAGGATGAATTGTTCAACCTTAACGTCAAAGTCCTGGTAGACCTGGCTTGTGAACTCGGCTAATGCATTAAGCGCATCACCACTAACACCAACTAGAATAACATAATCACCATCATTAACGTCAGCATTAATAAGCGCTAACCTAGCTGGTGTAATGTTAATGCCTACACCGATGATTATGCACTTCTTATCCATTGATGGGTAAGCTTCGCCGTGGTAAAATACATAACCCTGCAAAAACCACCCCACCGCCTAATACTCAACACACTTAACTAGGCCAGCTTTCTCAGCATCGTAGTAGCGCATGAGTGTTTCGCTTGGCTTATCTGAGTGGATGAGTTTAATTGACTCGTCGTTGTGCCAAAACTCGATGACAAGTTCACCATCACCCTCGTAGATGCAGTACCTATCAACACCACCAAGAATCCCCCAAGCCAACTGCAAACCAACCTCAACCGCCTCACTAACAGTAAAAGCCTTAACATTCACTTGACTAAACAGGTCATCCTTATACAGGAACCAGGGCATTACTTAATGGGTGCAGTTAACTATATATGGTTTACTAATTCCACTTCACCTCATTCGCCTTAAGAATGAAACTGCTTAATTAATCATAGCTCATTCCTTTCAAGCTTTTTCACTAAAGCCTAGAATCAAGACTTTGCAAGTTTGACATAGGTCTCAGTAACCTATACTGTGGATACTCTCAAGTGGTGGTAACCCAGATGATTCATTATTGATTTGCTATAGGCTTCACTGTAATTCACTTTACCCTTAACCACAAGCTACCTCAAAACATTACTAAATGATTTACAGAGCCCACGGCAGCTCATCAATTAGGTGTTGAAACAAACTTTCCCTTAGAATAATTTCAAGGATAATCACCAGCATAGATAATGAATGCCATGAAGTATTTGGCATAAAGATTTAATCTTTAATATACAGATGGTTATACTTTATCGTGTTTTCCAAAACGTTTTTAAATCCCAACATCTGTAGTTATAAATTAGGGCGATTAATGTGAGTTGGAAATGGAATGAAAATACTGTACTGAACGCCATTAGACAGGGCAACGTGCAAAAGCAGCTTAATGTCATAGATGAATTACCGCGACCTGCAGATGTACGGAATGTTCTTGACGATCGTCTGCAGATTTGTCGGAATAGAAGCCCACGGCTTATCCTAGTTGAAAAGGTTAATGATTACGAGATTTATATATCAATACCTGATGGGAAGAGCGAGTGTGATTTTATAGTTTGGAGATATTCTCCGAACTTAAACCCCCCAGTTAAGATACCTAAGCATGATGAGGATTTGGGCAGTATGTATGTTGACTTGAAAAAGAAAGATTCCAAAATTGATGAGTACCTCATTAATGCTACAATTAGACTCCTGAGAGATCGGTGGTCCGTAAATCAAATTATAAATCATTATTTTAATGACTTAAGCATAACGTTAAAAGAGGAAATCAGGAAGTTTTTAGTTACACTTAAATGGATAGGACTTCAGGAGGATGTTAACTATCCTCCACCAAAATACTTAGGTTCTAAAATGACTCTTGCGGTTTATGCACTTCTTGAGGTGGGGTTTGACCCTAAGAAGGACATAAGGAAGATATTAAGGTTTTGAGCATGAGGGAGGTTAGTATTGATGAGTATTTAGACTTTGTTTCTAAGAATGGAAGCATTACCATAGAGGACCAAGTCATACCTCTTGAGCCAATTGAGGTCAAGAGGCTTGAGCCATTGCCCGAGGAGTTGACTGATGTCTCAACAACGGTTTGGAGCTTTCCTGAGAGGGGTTCATGGGCAACGCACAAGGGTGATTATAGGGGCAACTGGGCGCCACAAATCCCACGAGCACTGATTCTAAAATACACTGAACCTGGTGGCACAGTCCTTGACCCCATGGTTGGCTCTGGGACTACATGCATAGAGGCAATACTCCTCGGCAGGAACTGCATAGCCGTTGATATTAACTACAACGCAGTCATACTAACACACCACAGGCTATACCACCTAGCCAAAGCCCTCAGAGAGGGTAAGGCCAGTGGTATACTTAATTACGTGGGCAACGGCGCCGTGAGTAATACGGTGAATGCTTGGTACAGGGTTTACCACGGTGACGCCCGCAACCTGGATAAAATACCTGATAACTCCATTGATTTAGTTGCCACTCACCCACCGTACTTTAACATAATAAAGTATGGTGAACAGGGGATTGAGGGCGACCTATCCAGGGCTAGGAGCCTTGAGGAGTACTTGGCAATGATGAGACAGGTTGCAAAGGAAATATACAGGGTCTTGAGACCCAACGGCGTGCTGGGTATCCTGGTCGGCGACACAAGGGTCAAGAAGCACTACGTACCAATCTCGCACTATGTACTGCTCACACTCTTGGACGTAGGCTTCGTACTCAAGGAGGAAGTGATTAAGGTGCAACACAGGATGAAGGCGACGAGGGAGGTTTGGGCGAGGCTGAAGGATAGGGATTTCCTACTAATATACCACGAGAAACTATTCATCCTAGAAAAACCAAGCAAAAGAGATGAGGAACTAAAATATAGCTCAAAACCCGAGTTCATAAAACTTAAGATATGAAAATCCTTGGTTTTTATTATAAAGCAATTAGTGAGCCTTAGTTGGTCTAGGCTTAATCCTGATGTAGAATTCAGGCTTGCCCCTACCCGTGGTGTTTCTGTAGTGTTGGAATATTCCACCACATTTGTTACACTTATACCTCGTCACCTCGTAGAAACTAAACTTCCAGGTCTTAATTGGTGTTAAGTCCTCTGAGCCACAGTAAGGGCACCTAGGCATTAATAGGCAGTACTGTTGCTGTTAATTTAGGTGTTTCGGTTACAATGAACCCCACCTCCTCCTTAATCTCTTAGTGTCGATAACTCCCTCACCTCATCACTGTATTTCGCTAAGGCGTCTCTAACTTCCTTAACCCTCTTGGCGGTCCATATTCTAACCCTGTCCATTAACTCGTGGAATGAACCCCTTAATTGAGGTTCAACAAGCCTACGAGCCTTACCTGCATCCTCCTCTTCCGTGACCACCAAGTATAGTCCATTGATGTTCCACTTATCCAGTGCATGCTTAAGCCTAGCCAAGGCCTCAACCAAACTACCACCACGCTGAACTCGAAGACCGCAGCAGGGTGCCTCCCACCCCTGAAATCCCTCTCACTACCCCACCAGGCAACATCAAACCTATAACCCTCACTCTCATACTCAGTAACCACATGGTAACCAAGTAACTCACCAACCTCCCTCAACCAACCCTTAACATCCTCATGACTGAAGACCCGCACACCCGTGGATTGGAGCCTCGCCTTAATCAACTCACATAGCTCACTCCCCACGGGTTTCCCGCTGGCGTTTGCACTGAGCATGCGTAACACAGTCCCAAACCCAACACGCCCACCAGCCTTCTGTAACTTGTTGTGGATGTCCTCAAGTGGTGGTAGTAGCCTGGTTAATTCACTGTAAACCTCACTGTAACTCACCCTACCCTTAACCACAACCTTGACGTCAACGACCCACGGGTACTTAACCACACCCTCCTCAACCTCATCAGGCCAAGTTGGCTTACTTGACCCACGCCAACCACCAGCCACCTCAAGCACAGCTGCGAAGGACTCGCAAAGCTCGCTACAACCCCTCTTAATGACGTAAACCAGTAGATAGTCACCAACATTAATCAACCCCCTAAGCCTCTCAGCCGATCCCCCAGGTAAACCGAAAACCCCATACTTAATGGTGTAGTTGAAATTCCCCTCACTCACCATGACTAACCAGCAATTAGGCATCAGGACTAGTGTAAACTCTTAAGCAATTTAAGTGTAACCACATTATTAAACGCAGTGATTAACTAGTTGAGGAAGGGTTTATTTGGGTGTGTAGGGGCTATTGTGTGGATTATGAGTGAGGCGTTGCAGTTGCTTAGGTTCATTGAGGAGCATCCTGAGGTTGATGTGGTTGGTTACCTGCGTAAGATATTGAATTGGGTTAGGGAGTGCCCCGTTAAGCATGCGGATAGCCCTGGGCTGTGCGAGTATGGTTTTGAGTGGAGTGATGTTGGTGTGCCTGCCTGGCTTCTTAAGCAGCTTGTTGAGATTGGTGTGCTGAGGGTTACACTGCAGACTAATAAACACACGATGTATAACCTGACTGTTGAGCCAAGTAAGCTTGAGGAAGTTCTAAACATGTTCTCAGCACCAAGCCAGGCTAGGGTTGAGTTACCACCTGACTTCATGTCAGTGGTTGAGGGTTATGATGATTTGAAGGCTGTGATTAAGAGGATTGTCGTTAATGAGGAGCCTATCCACGTGCTGCTTGTTGGCCCTCCATCAACCGCAAAATCATTAATGCTAATGGAGATTGAGAGGCTGCCCGACTCGGTGTTCATCACAATGGGTACTGCAACTAAGGCTGGTATTAGGGATGTTTTACTGGCTAGGAGGCCTAGGTACTTGATTATTGATGAGATTGATAAGTTGAAGAGCCCGGATGACTTAAGCATACTGCTCACGCTAATGGAGAGTGGGCGCCTAGTCGTGTCAATACATAGGGTGCGTATTGACGTGCCAATGAAGGTTTGGGTCTTTGCAGCTGCCAACCGCATCGATAAGCTACCGCGTGAGCTCCTGGACAGGTTCTGGGTGTTTAACCTGAAGCCGTACACTAAGGAGGAGTACCTGCAGGTGGTGACTAATGTCTTGGTTAAGCGCTATGGGAAAGACCCCGAGTTGGCCAAGTACATTGCTGAGAGGGTTAGTGAGTATAGTTTAAGTCCCAGGGAGGCTATTAGGTACGCTAGGCTGTGCAGCGATAAAAGGTGTGTTGATGAGGTCTACGAGTCAGTGGCCAAGTACCTATTGAGGAACGCCTAAGTAATGCTACTTATGGCTCCTGTGCATTGTCTGTGGTGGTATTGCCCTTGCCGTTACAGCATGCGTCCTATAGACGTAGCTCTTAACCACCGCCACACCATCCTGCGCATAGGTCACTTCACTGGAGTACTCCCTTAAACCAACCCTCTCAAGCACATGCCCCTCACTCCTAAGGGCGATCTTCGTGTTTGTTAGTTGTAGTATTAGGTTGTTTAGGTCGTCTGGTGTGTGGGTTGCGAAGACAACGCCAATCCTCCTAACCCTACCAAGCCTAGTCAGCTTGTTTATCATAGCCTCAACGACATCCTTGTTGAAGTCCTCCACGCCACGTTCAGGTTGTGGGAAGTAGTTGTGGGCCTCGTCAATGAGTATGAATGTTGGCCTTGGCTCACCACCACCCCTCAACTCAGCATCCCTAACCTCGAAGACCCTTGATAAAACCCTGTAGACGACTATTGATG
>WYEB01000407.1_pt1 | contig 15539 bp, 16 predicted proteins | sample 6343061 | NCBI WGS metagenome assembly WYEB01 (sample SAMN13812332, study PRJNA600296) | hot springs metagenome | biome: ENVO:00000051; feature: ENVO:00002007; isolation source: sediment sample from Evening Primrose shelf | place: USA: Yellowstone National Park, Evening Primrose Hot Spring ... | reverse complement strand
GAATAGTTCTGGGCATGTTCGGCACCCAAACTTCATACCCTCTATAGGCTAGATTAGCTAAAGCCATCAATTGCTTGACGTAATCAACATCGCACTTGTCCCTCGGCAGTTTAATGAGTACTGCCCTCCTTGCAATCATCAACTATCACCAGTATCTTCACTCTTCTGCCTTGTAGGTCTTTGATTTTGGGTTGGTACTCCCTACTGATGTATATGCCCACATCCTTGCTCGTTACCTTGGTTATACTACCCTCAAGGTAGACTACACAATCCACAAAAGCACAATCTGTAATAGCTTAAAAAACTTTCTGAGAAAGAAAGACTTAAATTTCAGACAAAATAAGGGTTAAACAGTCCTAGTGGGGTTGTCGCCCCACTAGGAGCCAGCCCCGTGGCAACCTGAACACTGATGCCCCAAGGATGGGGGCAAAATCCCGACAAGGGATGAAAGGTGATTAGGGACAATGGAATGCGGGGAACGGGGCAAACTAGGTATTCGATGCTAACTATCGAGGCTAGGCTTGGTTCGGGGCATGCCATCACGAGTGTGTTCCTTGGGTCTCTGGGTATGGTTTTGATCTTTACGTCGAACGTTACTTGTGATGACACATGATCAGAATCTTAATGTTTTTATAAGGCTTTGTTTCGGGGTTATCAATGCCTGTGATAAGCCTAGGTAATAAGGTCCCGAGGATTGGTAGGGGCGTCTTCATTGCAAGCACGGCTTATGTGATTGGTGATGTAACTATCGGCGATAATGTGAGCCTATGGCCTTTCGTCGTGGTCAGGGGTGATGAGGACTCCGTGTTCATTGATGAGGACTCGAATGTGCAGGATGGAACTGTCATACACACGGACGCTGGTTTTCCTGTTAGGATTGGTCGTGGTGTGACCATTGGGCATAGGGCTATTGTGCATGGGGCCACCATAGAGGATGAGGTGATAGTGGGTATGGGTGCCATAATACTCAATGGCGCCGTTGTTGGTAGTGGGAGCATAATTGGCGCGGGTGCGGTTGTTACCCAGGGAACCAGGATACCGCCAAACAGCATAGCGGTTGGTGTTCCTGCCAAGGTTATTAGGCAGGCGACGGAGGAGGATAGGGAGTACATAAGGAATAACTACATCGCCTACCTAAGGCTGGCGAAGCTATACACAGACAATGGAGTTGACCTCTAGGTCATGTTAATTATGAGAAAATGCGTCTTAATAATAACAGATGGTGTTGATGGGATAACTGGACCAATAAGGGTTGCCTACCTATTAGGTAAACACCTAGTTGATGTGGGTTTTATTGTAGAATTGATAGCGCCGTATGTAGAACCACAGGTTGAGACCGAGTTCGTAAATGCCGGGTTTAGGGTTAAGGAGCTAGGTCTCAAACCACCTATCGGTGGCGGATTAGGGCATCTGTGGCTTTGGATGAGGAATGCGCTATTCAAGATTCACGATATTGACTTGGGCGATTGCATGAGTATAAACTTATCATTTGAGCTCCACATAAAATCCACAATATTCTATGCACAGGGCTATGTACGTGACCTACTAAGTGATCTAGTGAGAGAATTCCCTAGGCACTATAGGGTGGCTTACAGGCTTTCGTTACCGATAATCAAGAAGGCTGATACCAACTACCACAAGGCTTTATCGGGTTCGGTATTCGTGGTGGCGAATTCGAAGTATTCTGCGGAGATGGTAATGAGAAGGGGTGCCCAGGTGCACGGTATTATAAACCCACCAATAGATACTTCCTTCTTCAAGCCCGTAACCAACCCAAGTAATGACTATGTCTTAACATACGTGGGCAAGGAGACCCAATTCAACGTGTTAAGGAGAATTGCCGATCACGGCATTAAAATCGTTGCCTTCGGCTCCAAGGTTGCTTGGATGCCTAGGTGGTTCACTAAACATAGCAATATTGACTATAGAGGTCGGGTTAGCGATGACGAACTAACCAAGCTATACGCAAATGCCAGGTTCACGGTGTTCCCATTCATTCATGAGCCATTCGGTTATGTCCCTGTGGAATCCATGGCGTGTGGAACGCCGGTGCTTACGTACAATAAGCAAGGTCCTGGGGAGACTGTTATAAACAATGAGACGGGTTGGTTGGTGGATACGCCTGAAGATTTAGTTAATATGGCAATCAAGCTTTGGCACGATGGTTACCCAGAGCATATGAGAGTTAGGGCTAGGGAGAGGGCTCTAATGTATGATGAGAGTGTTGTGATGATGGCCTGGATGGATTTGATAAGGAGGATTATTGGGCAATAAATAAAAAGCATCAATTTATCAAACCATGATGAGCAAGTTGGAATTCCATTTTGGTACTGATGGCGTTCGTGGCATTATTGATGAGGATTTTACGGAATACCTTGTCGCCACCCTGGCCGAGTCGACAATTAGGTATTGGTCTCGTAGGTATGGGTTGAGGCGTTTGTTGGTTGGTTTTGATGCCAGGAGGAAATCACAGGACTTTGCCAGGATAGTCACCAGTGTGGCTCTTAATCACGGCATCGACGTTATCATGGTTAACAGACCTACCCCGACTCCTGTTGTTGCTTGGTTTGGTTTTCGTTTTGGTTTTGATTTGATTATTCAGATCACGGCTAGTCATAATCCGCCCATTTACAATGGCTTCAAGGTAATAAGCCGAATAGGAGCACCAGCCCAGGAAGAAGACACAAACCAAATAGAAAAAACATACCAAGAAGAGGCAAACGATATAGCCAGGAGCGTCAGAGATCTTGAGTTAAGGCCTGCACCAACAGTTGACCCAGCTCCCGAATACATAAATTACGTTATTGACAGCGTCACGAAAATGTTCAAGCCAAGGAGGAGGTTTAAGGTGATCGTTGATCCAATATACGCAACATCGATAGGCTACACGAGCGAGATATTGAAGAGACTTGGTATGGACGTTGTCGAAATACACAGTAATTACGACCCAAGCTTCGGAGGTAGGGATCCAAACCCAGAGCCCCAGAACATACCCGAGCTGATACAGGAAGTGACGGGCGGCAAATACGAGGTTGGCATTTCACATGACGGCGATTCAGATAGGATAGCACTGGTGGACCAGAGGCACGGGTACTTAAGCGCCAATGATATATTACCAATAGTTGTTGAGAGGCTTGCATCAGCATCCATTATCAAGAAGGGTATTGCTAGGACGGTATCGACAACGCACATACTCGATAGGATAGCGGCTAAGTATGGCTTCAAGGTTGTTGAGGTTCCCGTCGGTGTTAAGTACGTCGCGAGGGCTATACTCAATGGTGAGGTTGACATGGGTGGTGAGGAGAGTGGTGGACTTGTTTACTCATGGCACATACCTGACAAGGACGGTATATACACGGCATCGCTAATAATAGCCATGGTCTCCGAGTACGGTGACTTAACGGGCCTCATCGACGATGTGAGGGGCAAGTATGGTAGGGCGTATTTCAAGAGGGTTGATATTGATATGAGGAACTCCAAGATGTTCGTTAACGAGAATAGGGAAGCATTAGCCAACGCATTCAGTGCGCTCGGTCCCAATCCAAGACTCATCACAATCGATGGCGTCAAGGTCGTGTATGACGATGGCTCCTGGCTACTGATTAGGGGTAGTGGTACTGAGCCAAAGCTTAGGATATACAGTGAAGCCCTGAGCATGGGTAGGGTTGAGGAATTAATTAATAAGGCAGTGGAGATTGTGAATAGGTTACCTAAGCCGTAAGTGTCTTCACCGACTTCTCCCTAATCTCCTTAATAAAAGCCTCATTAATCCTCGACAGCGCCTCAGCGAGTAACCTGGCGGCGTTTAAGGCATCATTTATGTTAAGCAATTCCACGGGACTATGCACATACCTGGTTGGTATGGAGATCGTGGTTGCAGGTATACCGTCCTTCCTAAAGGCAATGCCCAAGGCATCAGTGGTTCCTCCAATCAACACCTCGAGCTGGTACGGTATCTTCAGCTCCTCAGCGACCGAAACAAGGAAACCCGTTAGCTTGGGATGGGCAATAAATACATTGCCCCTGCCACCATCCATAACCTTTATAGCCGGTCCCTTACCAATCCTCGTAACATACTCCCTCTCACCAACACCAGGTACGTCAGCCGCTATTGTCGTATCCAGGGCAATCGCTAAATCGGGATATACCCTATCAGCAGCCACCTGGGCACCCCTCAAACCAACCTCCTCCTGAACCGTGGCAACGAAATAAGTAGTGACCTCGGTCTCCCTCAACTGCCTAGCTGCCCAAAGCATCACCGCAAGGCCAACCCTATCATCAAAGGCTTTACCGGTCACCACATTCTCATTGAGTACCTCGAACTCCCTATCAAGCACCGCAACAGAACCTACGTTAATACCCAACTTCCTAACCTCCTCGTCGCTCGATGCACCGACATCGATGAATAAATCCTTAAGCTCAGGGGCCTCCCTCTCCTTACCAGGTGGCGTCACGTGAGGAGGTCTACTCCCAATGACGCCCTTGACCTTCTTACCATTTGATGCCTTAATAATGACCCTCTGCCCAACTAACGTGACCTCGTTCCAACCACCAATAGCCCTAAACCTCAGGAATCCATTCTTATCAATGTTATCAATTAACAACCCAATTTCATCCATGTGGGCGGCGACCATGGCTTTGAGGTCTCTTTGTTTACCGTACTTGATACCGATAACATTACCCCACCTATCAATGAATAACTCATCAACGTACGGATTCAATTCATCAATTACCAAGTCTCTAACCTCATCCTCGAACCCTGATGGTCCAAACGCTTCCGAGAGTTTCTTGAGTAACTGAATGAATTCCTGTGCAGACATGCTGAAAAACTTGAGGTCATTAATTAAATAAGCATTACTGACCAAGTGAATTGGCGACCCTCGAGTATACCCTTAGCAGTTCCAGGCCTGCTTCAACGCCCATACCAACGCCAGGTATGTTAAGGCTTCTCAGGAAGTCCTCAACCTCTCTCTCATGCCCAATACCAATCATGGGAATCGCGTACGTAAACACTCTCGATAAAACTCCCGGATCTCCATAAGCTTCAATGAACAGTTTGTAATTACTTATCAACCACTTAATGTTCAAATCCCTAACGTACGGATTACCCGCACCAACAATAAATAACTGGATATCCTGCCTCTTAACCTCACCCGAGGTCAGGAAGTCAAGGACCTTTGCGTACTCATCAACCCTCGGTGTACTAAGCATCGCCGACAACACCCTAACCCTATCCTCATCGGTACTCACTGCCCTATACACAGACTTAAGTACATCGAAGGGCCTATCACCAACAACAGCATATGCATTGGCAACAGCACGCCTCATTATGGGCTCAAGGTTTGTATAATTAGTGATTTCGCTGGCTATGGATCTTGCGAAGGTCTCATCAACCAGGGCGCGTCTAGCCAACACAAGTTCCCTAACGTCATCCAAACCAACCAACCCCTCTAGCCCTTTACTCTGAGCCCTAAGGTACTCAATAAACGCGTCCTTAACAGCGTTAGGACTTATTGAGTAGAGTGTGCCTAACTGCATGGTTATCGTAGACGTCAATAGGTAATTAACGGTGTTTGCTAATGAACGAATAAGGCTGAGGTATTCACTAAGGCTGATGGATCCCTGAAGTAGGTGTAGGTACGCATCATTAATCACACTCCACCTCTCGAAATGATTAATTGCGTTACTCAACGCCGTTGAGAAGTCATTACCATAATTGACATGGTAATAACCAACACCGTCAACATTAAGGAACATGGGTTGCGATTCATTGAGCACTGTGGAATCACCCTCCATCAACGCCCTCCTGACCTCACCATTGACCCTATAGACTATGGGTACCGGCCAAGAATCACTAACGTTACCATTAAGTAAAAACCTGTACTGCCTCAACCCAACCCCATCACCACGCCTCTCAACAGTGATGATCGGATGCCCAGGCTTGTCAACCCAAGCCTTCATAACCCTCATGACAGGCTTACCACTAACCTCCTCAATACTCCTCCAAAGATCATCCTCACTGGCATTTGAGTAGGAGAACCTCCTCAGATAATTACCAAGGCCCCTCCTGAAATCCTCCTCACCCACATAGCCCTCGAGCATCCTCAGTAGCGATGCACCCTTACCATAACTAATATCGTCAAATATTTCGAAAGCCTCCTCCTCACTCCTTATAGGCACATGGACAGGGTGTGTACTCATCAATGAATCCCTGAGCATTGATCCTGTGGTTTCATCGGCAAGAAACCGATACCAAACACTCCAATCTGGGAATAATCTGTCCAACGCCTTATAGCTCATGAATGTTGCAAATGATTCATTGAGCCAGAGGTCATCCCACCACCTCATGGTAACCAAGTCGCCAAACCATTGGTGAGCAATCTCGTGAGCCACAACCTCAGCAACACGTCTCCTAGTTAACTCAGTACTGCCCTTACCAATCAATATTGCCGTCTCCCTAAAGGTTATGGCACCCCAATTCTCCATAGCCCCAGCCGCAAACTCAGGCACGTGGATTAGGTGAAGCTTAGGTAGCATGTAGGGTATACCAAAGTAATCGCTGTAGAAGTTAAGGACCCTCTTAGCAACGTCAAGGGCAAAGGCACCATCATTAACCCTATCCCTCAACGGTGTGGCGAAAACAACATCGACATTGCCAACCCTATCCCTGAGCTCAAAGAACTTACCAATACCAAGGTAAAGCAGGTAGGTAGACATCCTCGGAGTCTCGGCGAACTCAAAGACCTTCCAACCTCCGTCCCAGTATACCCTAGTTGGTGGTGTGTTAAATAGTACGTCGTAATCCCCATCAACCCAAACCCTAACCCTGAACCTAGCCTTGGCAGTTGGATTATCAATACATGGTATGAAGTACCTGGCACCAGTCGGTTCAAATTGGGTAGTCACTATATACCCACCAGGATATGGAGCCCTATAGATACCCAACAACCTATCCGGAACTTTACCCTCAAACCGCACCTCAACAACACCATCAACAGGCCCCCTAACCCTCAAAACCCTACCATCATAATTATAATCAACAACTATGTCATTAACCCTAACAGACCCTATGCTCAAATCAACGGCATTAAGAAGCAAATCCCCACCAGACCTAACGTGAATCCTCACAACCCCACTATACAACAACTCCCTAAATTTAACGTACAAATCAACCTCATATAAATCAACACCCACATCCCGAGACATTATTATCCAACACAACGCAATGTGAATATAAACTTACTGGTGCCGGGGCCGGGATTTGAACCCGGGCCCCCTTGCGGGGACAGGATTGCTTGTCTTTCAATCTCAAGTCCTGCGCCTTGGACCTGGCTCGGCCACCCCGGCTTGTGGTAATTGTCTTCACCGTTATTTATGCTTTTCTCCGTAGGTGTGGGGCTTGATTGTGGTTTCTTTTATTTCTGATACAGCTTTCCTTAGTAATATGTTAGGTGCGTCCTGTTTCTTAGTCACTTTGATTGTTTGAGGCTTGGCGTGATAACATATCTTAGGTTATAAGTATTACAATGAGTTAATAGTAAATTCATTTATTGCAAATTCTGCATCATCGATACATCAATGCCGGGTATCGTCACCAAGTGGTAGTGAAGTGCATTTCGGTCTTTGAGTACCAGGCACGACTTATCTAGCTTACATAGTGGTCAACCTCACGTGGAACTTTAAGCTAAATGGTGCGGCAGTGAGGTTGTTTGTTTTTTGGTTTGTTGCGATTTATTAGTACCCTATGCATAAGCTATTGGGTTATGCTTACTCCTTCGTTGCCTTTGACTTGGCTTTGGTGTCGTATTCGTAGTCCTTGAATTCACTGGGTGTTTATGTTGGTTATTGTGGTTGGGTTTCATTACTCTTCGATCATTGCTGTTAGTGTTATTTGTATTGCCTTTAGTTTTTCGTATTCCTCTTCCATGCCGTATCTCAGTGATTTGATCATGTATTTTACGGCTTTGTTTCTTAGTCTTCTTATGTATTCATTGCCCTTTGGATTGATTAGTCCCTTCTTTACCTTATCTATCACGTCCATTGATTCCTTTATTAATTCGTCAATCTCTATTTTCAATCCCATTTGTGCCGTATCCACATGCTCCTCAATTGCCTTTTTGTTTATGTTTACGTTTAGGAATATTGGTTGTGTTATGACCTTTGGTTCGGGCTTGATCAGTTTATACTTGCCCATTATGTACCCAGCCACGAGGTACCTAAGGAGTTCCGAAACCCCATCCAACCCCTCCCTCTCTGCGAGTTTTACTAGTAATTCCTTGACCGACTTGTGAACCCTAACTGAAACAACAGCTCCATCCCTCTCGGGTGCCCTGAATAGGTCCTCATACCTTATTGGTACGTCATCAACGACAAAGACCTCGCTCATCAAGTATGTCATTACCTAGGGCTTAAATTTAGGGATGGTTTATTTTACGTGTGTAATACATGCTTTATTACGCCGCAATTCCTAATTGATTGCTTTTTAAATCCTCAGCAGGTTTATGTAGTTCACAAGGACATCGCTATTTATCGTAGTCTTAATGACATCAATAGCATTATCGAGCATTTCATTGAGGAGTTTCCTGGCGGTATTTATTGATGCATTGATGTCGCCATTATTTCTGCTCAATATCTTCACTATATTTACCTCATCATCAACTAAGGTGGGGTTCTTAACGTCAATATTTAGGTAGTCAATCAGGTCATCCCTAATCTGGAAGGCGAGACCTACAAATCTACCAACATCCCTAATTTTACGTACAACATCGCCATCCTTAACACCCACTGAGTAAGCTCCCACAATCATTGATGACTCTATTAGCGATGCAGTCTTATAATAAATGAGCTTGAGGTAGTCATCAAGTGTTACGTGATCCTTACCCCCAAGTTCCATTTCGAGGTTCTGCCCCACAGCCAACTTAACGGATGAGTTAAGTAGCTCAAATACTATGTCATTATCCCCACTCTTTACGGCAAGCTCCACAGCCTTAGCTATTATTAAGTCGCTAGCCAGCATCGTAGTGTGTGAACCGAATAAACTATAGGGCGTCTGCACGCCCCTCCTTATCCTTTGTTCATCCATTATATCATCCTGAAGAAGTGAGGCTATGTGGATGAGCTCCACGGAGGCTGCCGGCAATATTGATTTCTCGAATGATGAGCCATTGCCAAGTGCGTACGCCACAAGTAGGGTGAGTGTGGGTCTTATTAATTTACCTCTATTCCTTATGTAGTGGTACGTTGCGTCCAACAGTTTTTCAGGCATCCATATGCCATCGAATGAGTGATTGAGTGTTTCAATGACTCTAGTAAGCATTTTCCTGACTTCGATCGGCAGTAACTCCATGTACTTACTTGGGTTTAATACAGCCATTTAATTCAAACACAACTAACCTGATGCCCTTATAAATACTACATGTGCGTTAAGGATAATAGTCTAATCAATGGCTGGCTAATCAGGAATTTTATGAGCGTGTTGGACCTCATTGATGAGAGAGTCGCTTCGTAGATAGAATCCCTAATCACTCTTTTTGACAATTTAATAGCCCTCTCCATGGCATCCCTGCTCATCAATAGTGGATCACCAATCCTCCTAAAGAGGAGCATCCTATCCATCAAAGGCCTAAAGACCCTATTCATAGACGCCGAGTAATCCCCATCACGAATTAGGGCCTCGCCAAGCAGGTGTGCAGTAATCATTGCCGGGTTAATGCCAGCGCCGTTCGTTGGTATTACCGAGCCCACGGCATCGCCAATTAGATAGGCGTTACCTAAACCGTACCTATTCAATAAACCGCCCACCGGTATTGTCTTCATGAGCACGGATTTTCGACTCTGTCTCAAACCGTACTTATTAACGAAGGCCATATGAAACTTTAATGGGTCGTTGCCTGCCCAGGCCACGTTATTTCTAACGCCAATACCAATATTGTGTGACCCATCACCCCTGGGGAATATCCAGGCAAAGCCACCGGGCGCTAGCCATGGATCCATTATAATGACTGCCTCCCTCTCGTCATACTCACCAAGGGCCCTATTGCTCGTGGCTATTATTAAGTCATCGGCATCAAATCCACGTGTTATATTAAGACTTCTGTCAACGATTGATGGATAGGCGTCGGCACCAACTAACACCCTTGTGCGTATTACGTACTCACCACCCTGCCCATCATGAACTAAGCATTCATAACCGCCATTCTTGCTGGTGCACCTTAATGCAGTTACACCGAACCTAATACTCGCTCCCTTACTCATTGAATCCTCGAGAACGTGCCTTATCAATGCCGCCTTATCGATGAGGTAGGTTCTGAAGGGCATTGTGCCAACATCATGGTCATTAATAATGATCCTCAATTCACTTATCTCATTGGCTACGAATTCTTTACGAAGCGTCTCCCTAAGTGTTGTGAGTAGCACTGAGTAAAGCTCATTACCTACCCAGGGCTTAAGTAATTCCTCGCTCGGTAACAATTCGCCGCATATAATTGGCGAGTAGATTACGGACTTCTTATCTACGAGCATGATATCGCCATTAAACCCATTATTAACGAGGTAACGTGCTAAGTATGATCCGGCTGGCCCGCCACCAATTATTAAGACGTCTGTGTTGATCATGGCATTAATACCATAGCCACGGGTCAAATAAATATTTGCGTAGAAATCCTTAAAAAATCCCGATTAGCGCCAACGCCGTGCCAAGGGAAGTATTCCTAGTGGAGCTTTGGCGGAGATATGCGGATGCGGCTGAGGAGATTAGGGTGAAGAGGTATAAGGACTACGTGAAGCTTAAGGCGAGGCTTAAGCATTACCTATACACGATTAGGGTACCAAGCGATTTGGCGGATCAGTTAATCAAGGAGTACAAGTCAAAGAATAAGACGATTAATGAGTATTAATCATTCCCACCGATCATCACAGCTCAGCGCTCCAAACCCCAATCACGAGATCATCAATCATGATGAATCAAGGCTTGGCTAAATAAACCTTATTAAGGGTAAGTAGGGAGCGTTGGTGATGTCCACAGAGGATGTTGTGGGTAAGGCTAGGAATGTCATTACGAAGTTGAGGACAGCCGAGGCATTAATTAGGAGTGGTAAGTTGGATGATGGGGGTTAAGTTGTTTAATGAGGTTACGAAGGAGGCTAGGGAGACTGGCCTATTTGATAGCTACATCGCGATAATAAGGAAGATTAGGCGGTTAATAAAGGAGTCGCAGCTTAAACAATCCAAGGCCAGTAAGGCTGAGGCCAAGTCTAGTGGTGAGACATAATTCTTAATAATATGTTTTGCTCCATAGCCTCGTCGAGGTGGTGGGTACGGCACAGCCCTGTAGTAAATGGGAGAAGTTGATCGAGCTAGCCGAGAAGGAGGGTAATAAGGAGAAGGTGCTTGAGTTTAAGGAGAAGCTTGTGGAATGCATCGTATACACCGCGCAGGAGTTGATAGCCAGGGGTAGATCCGTTGACCTTGACCATGCAGAGGAGTTACTTAAGTATGGTGAGGACGTTGGTAAGAGGCTCGGTATAGGTGAGCTGGATTTTCACGTTAATTTATTAAGGAATAGAATTAGCGAGAAGCGAGAGAGGAGGAGACCTAGAGAGGTTGAATCTAAACAGTAATCATTTATTTTAACTGCATTATATACTTAACATACTTACTTACTTAATTTTAATATATTGATCCTAACTATGTAGACTATTTACTCCATAATATGTTAATGCTTTAAAAACAATATTACAACAAATTATATATGACGGGGGATAGCGACGGTACGGGCATAAAGACAGTCAAAACTGATTTACTTGCAAGGTTGGATAGACTTCCTTTCTCCCCATTTCACCGCAAGGTACTCCTTGTGCTGACCGCGGCGTACTTCCTGGATGGTCTTGAGAGCACGTTGTATGGTGGTGTATTGGCTGTTGTTGCTAAGGTGTTTAAGATAACGTCCATTGAGTCCACACTAGGTTTGGTATTATTCCTGGTTGGTGCTGCCATTGGTGCAGAGCTATTTGGTGTCCTAGCCGATGTCCTTGGTAGGAAGAGGTTATTTATGACAACAATCCTCATTTACGGTTTATTCACTGCACTATCTGCAGTATCATTCAACTTCATAAGCCTAACAATATTCCGCTTCCTAACGGGTGTCGGTATTGGTGGTGAGTACGGCGCAGTTAACTCGGCATTGCAGGAATTCGTACCCCCAAAGGAAAGAGGCAAGTGGCTTGGCTTCATTGTTGGAGTTGGGTGGGATGTGGGTACAGTAATCGCCTCACTACTTTCCTACTTTGCCATATCGAGGTTACCAATAAGTATTGGTTGGAGGGTTGCCTTTCTACTTGGTGCCATTTTAGCGGTATTTGTGTGGTTCATTAGGAGATCAATACCCGAGTCACCCAGGTGGTTACTATCTAAGGGCAGGTATAATGAGGCTGAACAGATTGTTCGTTCCGTGGAGGATCTCGTAAAGAAGCAACTCGGCATTACCGAGTTACCGCCTGTCCAACCGGAGGATGTGGTTATTGCTAGTCCCAGGGGTTGGACTGTGGCTAAGAAGGTCTTCACGCTCTATCCAAGGAGGGCCATTAGTGCTGTGATCCTTAACTTCTCGGAAACATGGCCCTACTACACAGCCTTTACATTAATACCTGTATTTTTAACATCACTTCATGTTCCAGCAACGGTAATACCACTATACCTGGTCCCAGTGACTGCCTTGGGTGCGGTTGGTGCGTTTGTAATACCCTACCTGGCGGATAAGGTTGGTAGGAGACCAATGGCTGTGGTAGCGTATGCCGTTGGCGGTCTTCTCGGTCTTCTCATGGCGTATCTATACTATATTAAGGCCTTAAACCTGGCTGGGTTAATAGGTATGCTAGCCCTAACGTACTTCTTCGTTTACGCCGCTGCCGACATACTCTATGTAATGATACCTGAGGTATTCCCAACACAGCTCAGGGCTGCCGCGGTAGGTACGGCAGTGTCTCTCGGTAGGCTAGGCGGTATTATCGGTGCCTTCGTAATGCCATACATACTTGTATCATTCAAGCCATTGCCGTATGCAGCACTGATAGCCTTTACATTAATGGCGGTAATAATGATAATCGGCGCAATAGCAGGTGTGCTAATAGGCGTTGAAGGCAAAGGTAAAAGCCTCGAAGAACTTTCGACCTACAAGTAGACAGGCTTTACCGAAAACTACTTTTAAATCAGCAAATCTCATGGTTATCAATGTCGATATTAGGTCTTGAGTTTACGGTCAAGCAAACCTTTCGTAATGAACTAGGGGATAGGGTGTGGAAGATCATGAGTAAGGTGGAGGATATGCCCAAGTATTGGAGAGGTCATCGGGAGATCAGCGTGGTCGGTAATGATGGAAGTAATTACATAGTCAAGATAAGATTCGCATTCCCAGGGCCCAATAACACAGGCATGGCTAGGATATTCGTGGATAACGAGAATAAACGCGTCACAATAAACTAAATAAAAGGTCCAATAAGGGGTTACGTAATTAATTACATAAGTAATAACACCATAATCAGCCAATGGAGTGTCAACATTAACCCATTATTTGTATTAATGAAGTCATGGATCAAGAGGCACTTCATGGAGGGCGCCAACAATGCATTATTAAGGATTGTGAATGAGGCCGAAATCACAACATGAATAATCAATGAAGCCTCGGTCCGCACAATAAAGTAAAAGATTAAAAGGACTGAACCAACAAAATTATCGGCCCCGTAGCTCAGCCAGGATAGAGCGGCGGCCTCCTAAGCCGTAGGTCGTGGGTTCAAATCCCACCGGGGCCGCCAGTTTTTCCTTCTATCCCTCCTAACCGTGTTACTGTCCGATGCACTCCCTGTTACAGAAGGTTTAAATACCCTGCTGTAACAATAGGTACAGCGGGTGAGGTTTGTGGTTGATTGTGAGCTCATAAACATCGACAAAATCAGCAACGAGGAGCGCGTCAAAATTATCAACTACGTGATGGAGAAGAAAGGCGTTAGGGCTCGTGACTTGGGCGTAACCCTCAACCTAATCAGCATGATTAGGAGCGGTAAGAGGCGTGTTACCGAGGACCTGCTTTGCCGCGCCTTGAAGTTCCTGAGCAATGAGGAGTTGGCCAAGCTCCTGGGTCAAATACCGGAGCTTGAGCCAGCAAGCATTGGTGATTTGGTTAGGGTGATTGCCAGGGCTAGGGCTGACCCTGAGTACAGGGACCTACTCCTATCCTACCTGGATAGGTACCTGGGTGATTACGTTAGGTCTATAGGCAGGGAGTGGGTTGTAACCGAGCAAGACCTAGAGGATTTTGTCAAAGCCAAGAGACTTGAGGGTGTTACCGAGAAGACCTTGAGAAACTACGTGCACTACCTCAGGGAAATACTCGCAGAGTTGAATTGGACGCTCACGCCTGACGGGATTCGCGAGTACTTATCCGAACTCAAGGAAGAGGGTGAGGAGCACGTGCTCCACCACCTAACCACAGCCCTGAAGTCCCTACTAAAGACAATACTTGAACCCAAGGATCCATACTTATTCGGTTTGCTCTACCACACATTCAAGACATACAGGGCGAAGAGCAATAATAGGGTTAAACTCCCAACCATTGAGCAGTTACGCCTAATCTGGCAGAATCTACCAACAATAGAGTCCAGGTTTTACTTTGCCCTACTTGCCGAGACTGGGTTACGCCCGGGCGAGCCCTTCACCCTAAGTATCGATGACCTGGATCTAGAGCATAGCATGTTGCACATCGGCAAGGTAACCGAGACCAAGCGAGCCTTCATAGCATTCATGAGGCCAGAATTCCTTGAGTGGGTTAAGTCCGTGTACCTGCCCCATAGGGGCGCTTGGGTTGAGGGGATGGCGAGGGCTTGGGAAGCAAGCAACTTCTTCAGTAGAGACGTGATTGAGAACGCAAAACGAAAGCTAATACCTTTCGACCAAAGCAGACTCAGGCGTGAGATTAAGGAGATAGCGAGACAAGTGCTTGGTCGTGAGTTTGAGCTTTATGAGTTGCGTAAGTTCTTCGCAACCCACATGATTAGCCAGGGCGTGCCGGAGTCTATTGTTAATACTTTGCAGGGCAGGGCGCCACCCAGTGAGTTTAGGGTCCTAGTCGAGCACTACTGGTCTCCTCGCCACGAGGAGTTACGCCAGTGGTACATCAAATTCGCCCCTAGGGTTTGTTGCTAAATGGTGTTGGGGTTGAGTGAATGCCGTAACCCCACTTCCAAATAATGGCGACCTCAACCCTCCGTATCGGATTCCTGAGGCACATTGACCCGAGCAGTAAGGAGGGGTTCAGCATCAAATTTTCCGTTATAGATTCAACTCCTAGTATTCATTAGAAACCATCACCCTTATGTTTAAAGTAGTGACTTAATGAGAGTCACCATCATTCCATATTAAGTCGGAGACCCTCCTAAGTATTTTGATTATTAACCACGCAATGACCACCGCCCCAGCAAGGACAATAACCACGGCAATACCGATCAAGACCGGGTTGTTGGTGACCACTCCACTGTAGCCAATGTATG
>WYEB01000396.1_pt1 | contig 15759 bp, 18 predicted proteins | sample 6343061 | NCBI WGS metagenome assembly WYEB01 (sample SAMN13812332, study PRJNA600296) | hot springs metagenome | biome: ENVO:00000051; feature: ENVO:00002007; isolation source: sediment sample from Evening Primrose shelf | place: USA: Yellowstone National Park, Evening Primrose Hot Spring ... | reverse complement strand
ATACCGCATACCGCATGCGGTATAACGTGTTTGCACAGATAACCAGAAAGGGGATAACTATGTCTCCTCACAGATTGTAGGAGTGAACCTATCCACCGCTAAATCCCTCCACTTCTTGTCCCAAGAAGTTGAAGCTTTGAGAATAAAGAAGATGAACAGGAGATAGCAGAAAAGTCCCCGAAAATCAAGGACTTTAAAAGATGAAAATTCTTATCCTACACCGCCGAATGTATGGTAAGAAAACTTTATCCTCTGAAGCCTATATTACGGGACAACGGTTTAACAGACTTCCAGAATACCCCCAGACCGGACAAAAAGGATTAAACTGGGTTAACTAAGAAGATGTTAACTTTTGGCATCCATGGATTGGGCTGGCTGATAGTTAGGACCCGAAGCAGTTCCTATACGCTTAGAAGTATGGAGGCAATAGAAGTAATAGAAGAAATACTGAGCAAGAAGATATCCACTTTTAGCACTCATAAGCTGGATCAGTTAAACATGCACCGTAGTTAGCTTCCAGCTGGTTAACTAACTCTGAAGCTAAAGGGAAAGACTTAGTTAACTACGGGCACGGTTAACTAAACTGCCCGCCTATGGTTAACTAACTTATCCTAACTTGATTGGGAGTTAGTTAACCCGTCTGAAGGTTTAATCCTTTTTGTCCGGTCCGAGGACCTACCTTAGGGCCTCTATATTCTTCAGTGTTTCTTAGCCGTTTTCCTGTCTCAGTTCAGCTTCCCTACGCTTTGATGTATGCTCATTATAGGCTGGAATATATCCCGAGGAGGGATTTTAACTAAGTTTGTGGTTAGCTAAGTTCTAAGGTAGGAGTAAATCACTTGTTTAACTTGCTTGAGAGAATATCCTTTTTAGCTTCCTCATGGTATAAATGACGATGCATTTCAAGAAAACCTCATGCTAACCTTAAGTTTGTCATGTGAATGCCAAAAGTTGACACTTCTGAAATTTTCGGTTATTACGATTGTGAATGGATTCTTTAGGTTGAGGTTATATTAAAAACCACACGCATGAGTGAAATACGCTTAATAGTAGATAGTTCTACATTATCAAACTTTGCCCGTGCTGGGTATTTGAACTTGCTAAAAACTCTATTTCATGCGGGTTTATTAACTACCTCCGATGTGATAGAAGAGATTGAACGAGGTTCTGAAAAATATCCAGAGTTGCGAACGGTCCTAAATAAGCAAAGCTTATGGCTAAAGGTTGTGGATGAACTAACAGAAGAAGAGCAAAGCTTGATAAGAAACTTAAGAATTACTCACGAGGAATTTGAAGAGGGAGCGGATGCTTCCCTTTTGGCTGTGGCTAAGGAAAGGAACTTGGTGTTAATAACTGATGATAAATATTTGAAGAAGATTTCAGAGCGAGAAGGTGTAAAGGTTGTTGGAACTGTGGAAATATTAGAGGAAGCGATTAACAGAGGATTAATCCGTAGCGTAGAGGAACTAAAACAGATTGTTATAGATATGGAACATTTGGCACGCTTTAGGCTGAAGGATTCTGACTTGAAAAGGCTTGGATTAAGTTTAGATTTATAGCTTTGAGGCAAGTGCCCACATGAATACTCTGGAAATTATAGGACAAAGGCTAAAAGAGGCCCGAGAGACCGCAGGCTACACGCCAGAAGATGTGGCACAAAAGCTTGGAATTACCAAGGACGAGCTTTCTCTTTTTGAAAGTGGGAGACAAAACCCGCCACTTAGTCTTCTAAGAAAGCTTGCCAAGCTTTATGGAGTTTTCGTTAGCTACTTCTACGGGATAGAAAAGCCTAAAGGAGAGGTCTTTAATCTTATTCTTGATAAAGCTAAAGAACTTTCTCTCCCTCCTGAAACCATAAGTCAGGTTCACCGCTTTATTTTTCTGTGTAAAGAGATAGTAAAGCTTAGGCAAAAGTTGGGTATTCCAAAGCCTGAAATTCCTTACTACACTCTAAACCAAGGGTCCATAGAGAAACAAGCCAAAGAGGTGGCAGAGGCAGAAAGGGCTCGTTTGGGCTTGGGAGATAGCGTGGTGCCAAGCTTAGGAGAAGTTTTAGAAGACATCCGTATTCCAGTTATTAGGCTACCTTTAGGCATGGAACTTTCCTCTGCGATGGTCTGTGATGAAAGCTTTGGTGCGTTTATCCTTGTTAATTCAGATTGTCCTTATCAAAACCAGCTTATTGCCTATGAGTATGCCCACATTCTTCAAAGAAAAGACAAGGCCCATCTAAATAAAGATGGACAGGAGGATGATTTTAGCGAGCGTTTTGTGGTTCATTTTTTAATGCCAGAAAGTCTTGTTAAAAGGCTTGTAAGACAACACCACAACTTAACCGACGTGTGGGCTTTGATAAGTCTAAGACGCACCTTTGGCGTTAGCTATGAAACTCTTATATCACGCCTTCACGAACTTGGCGAAATTGGTGAAAAGGACTTAAACAGATTGCTAAGGGCAAACCTGTGGAATTTGGAAATAAAGCTTTTTGGAGAACCAAAAGATCCAGCGCCTTGGAAAATTTCTAAGGTCCTGTGGGAACTCGTCCTGACTGCGGTAAAGCATGAACTGATAAGCATTAGCTATGCATCAGATGTCCTTGAAATAAGCCCTATGCAAATCCAAGACATCCTTTATGAACTTGAGGAAATAGAACTCAGCCGATCTTGAACCCTCTTTGAAAAATTACTCATCGTTCCTTTTTTTCTATCCCACACTCCTTTCACCAATATGGGCTTTAGATGAAAAGGGTTTCCTACCCTACACAGCTGGATGTGGGATAAGAAGTCCTTGTGCATACTAAAATGAAATCTGAAGGAGGTGCTAAGATGTGTGTAATCATCTATAAGCCAGAGGGGGCTATTGTTAGCGACAAGCTATTTGACCGGTGTTGGGAGTTGTTTCCTCATGGCGGCGGATATGCTGTTTGGGATAATGGAAAATGGGTGTATGAGAAGGGCTTTATGGAGAAGGAAGAGTTTTATAAAGCAGTCAAGGAATTCGTTCACTCGGAAAACACAAGAATTGTTCTACACTTTAGGTTTGCCACAGAAGATGCAGAGGGAAAGAAAAACATCCTTCCAGAATTCACGCATCCCTTTGAAATCCAGCTTCAGGATACAAAAGCCTTGCTATTTGTTAATGGGCGGTTTAGCGAGAGTTATAAAGGCATTGTGGGGGCACCAAAGGTGAAACGGTTCGTAGAGGACATAAACCAGCTAAAGCTTACGAGGAAGCAATATGAAAAGCTTTTGGAAGAAGACGGGCTTCTGGAAGGCTTACTCCGATACAGAGGAGAAAGGGCAAGACTTCTGACGCTTTTTGAAGAAGACAAGGAACCTTTCTTTAGTCCTAATCCTCCGAAGGGATGGATAGAATACGATGGGCTGTTGCTTTCAAGGAGAGTCTTCAGTTGGTAGATTGTCAGAAAATTCCAGAAGGTAGGTTATAGTATATATAGGGTATGGTAGCAGTTAGGGAGGAAAACAGGAGAGGGAGCCTTCCTAACAAGGGAGGGCTTTCTCTGAGGGGTCTTTTGGCCCCTTATTACGAGGAGGTGGCCTAATGGCTTACCTCTTCGTGTATGGCACCCTTAAAAGGGGTGGATCAAGGCACAGCCTTTTAAAGGGCTGTCCTTTTTTAGGGCATGCCTTGGCGAAGGGCTTTGCCCTTTATGACCTCGGCGCCTACCCTGGGATGGTTCCTGGAGATGGGGTAGTGCGTGGGGAGGTCTATGAAATCCCAGAAGGGCTCCTTAGGGAGCTTGACTGGGTAGAGGGAGCTCCTTTCCTCTTCAGGAGGGAGCTCATTGAGGTGGTCCTTGAGGACCACACTCCTTTGCGTGCCCACGCCTATCTGTATAACAGAGAGGTGGAGGGTGCGGCTTTGGTGCCTTCCGGTGAATGGGAGGTATAAGAGAAGGTCCCCATGGGGGGCCTTTTTAAAACCAAAGACAAAGGAGGTTGGAGATGAAGAAGTCCTTGCTAACCATACTTAGCTTAGCCTTAGCCCTTCCAAGTTTTGGGCAGGAAAACATGCAAAAGCAAACATCGTTTAGGGAACTGCTGTTTTCCGGTAAAAGACATTTTTTATTCTTAAGCCCTTCCGAGACAGAGACGATAATTGTCGTTGGGCGTTGGGGCGTTGATGCAGGCAAAGCCATTGAATACTGTTCCGCTTTTGGTGGAAAGGCATACCTTGTTAAATACAAGCAGGTAGAAGGTTTTGGAGGTGGATATGTAATAGAGGAAAAAACGCCTGCAGAAGAGGGAACTGGGGCTGGAGGTTTTCTAAAGGGAGTATTTTCAGCAGCTATTTTGGGAGATGTTGCAAGTAGCAATGCACCCGCTACCCTTTGTGAAAAGGATGGGAAAGAAGTTTTCTTTATTCAGAGAGGCAGGTTTATAGGCTATCGTTATCCAGCCCAACATCAATGGTTGGAGTCTTGTTTTATTCAGGTTGCAAAGCATCAACCTGAGCCCAGAATAACTTCCTTTGAATTGGAATGGGCAGATAAGATAAAGGCAAGCACCAACCTTATAGAGTTTTTGCAATCAAATCGTGTAAAACTCCAAAACCTGCCTGATGGTTCTTACAAGATAAAGGACACTGTGAACAACAACTGCCACCCTCTAAACTCTGATGTTTTAAGAATGCTTGCAAGCTATTGCTATCAAAAAGGAGGAACCTTTAGAACTGCAGATGGGCAGGACTTTAAGGACTTTATGGCAAAGGTACTAACCACAGACCCACCACCTAATGTAGGAGTGATAAACTACTGGCTTAGGGAGATAACCAAAACTGCATACTACTGCGATGGTCCTGAGAAGTTTATGGTTCGCACCACCGCAGAAAGAAGCGCATCCGATATTCAAACATTTATAATTCCCTATGTTCATTATGTTAAGCTTGGTTTAGACGAGGGGCTGATGGGTCAGACGCAAACAAGAGTAAGCCAACCCGCACCAGCCAAAAAGGATGAAATCCTCTCTATGGTAAAGATGACCGCAAGCTCTAAAATGCCCTCTATGCAAGTAATGGGACAGATGCAATATGAAACCATCTATATGTATCCAGATGGTGGCTGTGATCTTGTAGCCCTAATCACAAGAGGTCCAGGATACACTACAGTGGATAACTATAAAGTATGCCAAAGCGATGTCCAGCCTGTAGGTCGTTCAGATGATTACAAGGTCATAACTGTGGATAGGATAGACACGAGAACCGCCATGCAGCTATATACCAACTGCAGGTCCTACGGAAGAATGACAAGCCTTTACAGCGGATACAGAATTGATTGTAGAATTCCCAATCCACAACTTCCTTGCAATGGTGAGATTATCATAACAAGAGATAACAAGCTTGTAGACTTTAAGGTAGAAAATATATGCAGGTAAAACTCGTGATGAGGTTTGAGGGTCTGTGGAGGTGATCTCCGTATCCACCGACACCAAATACACCCACTTGGCTTGGCAGACCACAGAAAAGCTTTTGGAGAAGGTGCGCTATCCAATGGGTGCAGACCCAGCGGGTAAGGTTTCAAGGCTCTTTGGAGTTTATGATGAGGATACGGGCTTGGCGCTGAGGGGAACTTTCATAATTAACCCAGAGGGAGTTTTGGTAGGCTCTGAGGTCAATTACTACAACGTGGGAAGGAATGCAGAGGAGCTGGTGAGAAAGATGAAAGCAAACGTGTATCTTATGAGCCATCCAGATGAGGCATGCCCTGCCAAATGGGAAGAAGGAAAGAAAACCCTAAAGCCCTCTGCGGAGTTGGTGGGTAAGGTCTATTCCGCCCTGCAGGAGTGATTATATTTAATAGCATTGGAGGACTGGAATGGAACTGACTTTAAACCTTGGCAGTGATGAGATATACGATGTGATCATTATTGGAGCCGGTCCTGCTGGCTCTTCCGCTGCCATATACACCGCGAGGGCAGGGCTATCCACCTTGGTGCTATACAGGGCAGAGGCGGACGGTGCCTTGGGAGTAACCCAGCAGATAGAAAACTACCCTGGCATAAGGGGTCCCATCTCTGGCTATGAGCTTTTAAAACTTATGCGGGAACATGCAAAAGCCTTTGGTGCCAAGTTTGTAAGGGGCAAAGTTATCGCTACAGACCTATTGGGAGATATAAAGAAGGTCTATACCATAGACGGAAGGGAGTTCAAGGGTAGGGCGGTTATAGTGGCCTCCGGTGCCATGGAAAGAACCAACAAGTACAAGGGAGAGGAGGAATTCTTAGGAAGAGGAGTGTCTTACTGTGGCGTTTGCGATGCGGCCTTCTTTAAAGGAAAGCCCGTGGCGGTGGTAGGGGAGGACGATTACGCCTTAGAGGAGACGGAGTTTATAAGCAGGTTTGCCAGCAAGATATACTTAGTGGTTCCTTCCTCCCGCATAAAGGCACCACCGGAGATGATAGAGGAGATAAAGTCCCATCCCAACGTAGAAATCCTCACCCACCACAGGGTTATACAGATCGTAGGTTCCTCCTTTGTGGAGGGCTTGGAAGTCCAAAACATAGAAACCAAAGAGAAAAAGATCCTACCTGTGGATGGTGTGTTTATATTCTTGGGAGGAAACAAGCCTTCGGTGGATTTTCTTATGAACCAGGTGGAGATGACGGACGGACACTGTATAGTGGTAAATGAGGAGATGATGACCTCCGTGCCCGGTGTTTTCGCAGCGGGGGATGTGCTCTGCAACAACATAAAGCAGGCGGTTATTGCAGCGGCGGATGGTGTAAAGGCAGCGTTGGCAGTGGACAAATACCTAAACAAGAAGGCAAAGATCACCTCCCAATGGTAAATGTTTGTCAAAGAGCTTCCGGAGGATGTAAGGTTCAAAATATCCGCGGGTGAAGTTATAGAGAGCCCGGCGGATTGTGTAAAGGAGCTGATAGAGAACTCCCTTGACGCAAAGGCAAAAAGGGTAGAGATAGAGATCATCAAGGGTGGAAAGCACTATATTTCCGTCAAAGATGACGGCGTGGGCATACACCCGGAGGACCTCCCTAAGGTAATCCTGCCCTTTTACACCAGCAAGATAGAGAGGTTTGAAGACCTGCTTTCGTTGAGAACCTACGGCTTTAGGGGAGAAGCCCTCCACGCCATAGCCCAAGTTAGCAGGATGGTTATAAGCTCCCGTTTTTACCAAGAGGACAGGGGCTACGAAATGAGGGTGGAGGAGGGAAAAGTGGTGCATATGAGGGAAAAGGGTATGGCGGTGGGCACAAGGGTGGAGGTCTTTGACCTTTTTTACAACTTGCCAGTAAGAAGGAACCTTCTGAAGAAGGAAGATACAGAGAGGGCAAGGATTCTGAGGCTAGTAAGAGACTACGCAATGGCAAGACCGGAGGTGTCCTTCAAGCTTACAGCGGAAGGAAGGGAGCTTTTGAACCTACCCTCCACCCAAAACGAAAGGGATCGGTTGGAAGAGATATACAAAACCAAGTTTGAAGAGAGGGAGATTGAAAGGGATGGCTTACGCTTGAGGATCTTTGTTTCCCTCTCCCAAAAGAAGGGAGAGGTAAAGCTTTTTGTAAATTCAAGACCTGTTCAAAACAAAAGCTTAACGGAGTACATAAAAAGGACGGTGGGAAGACGCATAGCGGTCTGCCTTTTGGAGGTCCCACCCTTTGTGGTGGATGCCAACATCCATCCCAAAAAGCTTGAGGTGAAACTCCAAAGGGAGGGAAACATCAAGGAGCTTTTCAGAGAACTTTTTAAAGGACATAAAACACACATACCATCCTTGAAACAAGAGGGCCATCCATACAAGGCTGAGCCGGAGCTTTTGGGCATCTTGGAGGATACAATACTTATAGTGAATTGGATGGAGAGCCTTTATTTCATAGACCAGCATCTGCTTGCGGAACGCATAAACTACGAAAAGGGACAGACCTCCGATAAAGCATGCAAAGGTGCCATAAAGGCAGGAGACAAGCTATCGCCCGCCCAAGTTAGGGCTATGCTTAAAGAGTGGGTGGAACTACAAAACCCTCACACCTGCCCTCACGGAAGACCCATATACTACCGCCTGCCTCTTAAAGAGGTCTACCAACAGTTAGGAAGGGAACGCTAATGCTTGCCAAGAGAATAATTCCGTGCTTGGATGTGGACAAAGGGAGGGTGGTAAAGGGTGTAAAGTTTCAGAACCTAAGGGATGCGGGGGACCCGGTGGAGGTGGCAAAGAGCTACGAAGAGCAATCCGCCGATGAGCTTGTCTTTTTGGACATAACCGCCTCTGCAGAAGAAAGAAAGATCATGATAGAGGTGGTGCAAAGGGTAGCGGAAACGATCTTTATACCCTTTACGGTGGGTGGTGGCGTGTCCTCCTTGGAGGACATAAGGAGGCTTTTATCCGCCGGTGCGGACAAGGTTTCCATAAACACCGCGGCGGTAAAAAACCCACAGCTGATTTACGAATCTGCCAAAAGGTTTGGTTCCCAGTGCATAGTGGTAGCCATAGACGCCAAAAGGTCCGAAAGGGGATGGGAGGTTTATATTCACGGTGGGAGGACGCCCACGGGGCTTGACGCGGTAGAGTGGGCAAAGAGGGTGGAAAGCTTGGGAGCGGGGGAAATCCTGCTCACTTCAATGGATGCAGACGGCACAAAAAAGGGCTACGATATAGAATTATGCAGGGCTGTAGCTTCTGCGGTAAGCATCCCTGTAATAGCCTCCGGGGGTGCGGGCACAATGGAACACTTTTATGAAGTCTTCACACAAACAAACGTGGACGCAGCCCTCGCAGCATCCCTCTTTCACTTCAAAGAGGTAAGCATCCCAGAGCTAAAGGCATATCTTAAAAACAAAGGTGTTCATGTGAGGCTTTGAGATGTTTGAGCCGAAAACTCCGTACTTGGCGGTGGATGGTGTGGTCAGACTTTGGGAGGGAGAAAGATTTAAGGGCATCGTGCTTATAGAGAGAAGGTATGAGCCCTTGGGCTACGCCCTGCCAGGAGGCTTTGTGGAGGTGGGAGAAACAGTGGAAGAAGCAGTCCTGCGGGAGGTCAAAGAAGAGACCGGGCTTGATGCACAGATTGTTAAACTTTTGGGTGTGTATTCGGAACCCAACAGGGACCCACGCTTTCATGTGGTGTCTGTGGTCTTTGTTTTGGATGCCCACGGAGAGCCAAAGGGTGGCGATGACGCAAAAAAGGCTTTGGTCTTTCCCATAGAGGACCTACCCTTTGATAAAATAGTCTTTGACCACGCAAAAATTTTGAAGGATTACCTAAGATGCCCATAGAGAGAGAAGTGCCAGAGGAAATAAAGAGGAAAGTACTGGAAAAGGTCTCCAACAAAAGCCTGGCAGAGATCGCCTTTAAATACATAAAGCTTGTGGAAAAGGAAGACGGTACCATTTGGGTAAAGGAAGAGCTACCAGACACCAATAACCACGCCCTCATGTTCATGGTCCTTGCCTGCGTCAATTACACCCAAAGAATACTAAGAGGAGAGGACATAGAATGACCACCATTATTGCAGTAAAAAGGGATGGTGTGGTAGTTATGGGCGGAGACGGACAGGTCACCCTTGGCTCCTCTGTGCTAAAGCACGGGGCAAAAAAAGTCAGAAAGATCTACAACCGCAGTGTGTTGGTGGGCTTTGCGGGTGCCGCTGCTGATGGTCTTGCTTTAATGGAAAGGCTGGAGGGAAAGCTGGAGGAGTTCAGAGGAAACCTTTTGAGGGCTTCGGTGGAGTTGGCAAAGGAGTGGAGAACAGACAGGGCTTTAAGAAGACTTGACGCCATGCTCTTGTGTGCAAACTTGGAACACCTCTTGGTAATTTCTGGCACGGGGGATGTAATGGAACCGGACGAGCCCATCATGGCAATAGGCTCCGGTGGAGACTACGCAAGGGCTTGCGCCTTAGCTCTTTACAAACACACCAACCTATCTGCAGAGGAGATCGTCAAAGAATCCCTCTCCATCGCAGCAAAGATTTGCATATACACCAACGAAAGCTTTCACTTGGAAAAACTACCGTAAGGTTTGGTATAATATAGGCAAGGTTGTTTGAGGGTCCAACTTGGACCCTTGTCAACTTGGCAACTGAATACGGGTTAGTGTGTCCTTCTGGTGGGCTGTCTCAATTTTGAGAGGGTTGAGGCTTTGATTTTCAAGCTTTCTGGGAGACAGTCTCACCGTAAAGCCGTAATTATGTAATGCCGTAATGCCGTAATTATGGTCAGTGGCGGAAAGCGTTGGGAAACAAGGGTTTAAATTTGACAATAACATACTCAACTTTGCATGATCTCGGATTTCGGAAAATTAACTTCATTCGAAAGGGGTGCCCTCTTGACAAAATTATTGATATGTCTTATTTTAATTAATATAGCAATTTGAGGTTCCTAATGCACCGTGTGGAGTTGAAAGTTCCGTGCGTGCACTTTGTCCGTGTAGGAAGACCTGCTGTTCCTAATGCACCGTGTGGAGTTGAAAGATCTGTCTCTTTGTGAAGTGGGATGATTTCCTTTTCAAGTTCCTAATGCACCGTGTGGAGTTGAAAGAATAAAGAATGCGTTCATGTATCTTGACGTGCTTGGTTTGTTCCTAATGCACCGTGTGGAGTTGAAAGCTTATAAATAGCCCACGCAACCAGCTCCACTACGCTAAGTTCCTAATGCACCGTGTGGAGTTGAAAGTTTTCTTTTCTTTCTGCCTGCCCTTTTTTTACCCTACCATGTTCCTAATGCACCGTGTGGAGTTGAAAGTTATTATATTTAATTATAACAGTTAGCCCACTATCTAAGTTCCTAATGCACCGTGTGGAGTTGAAAGCTAATAACATATGGATATGGGACAAACACTGTTGCTTGTTCCTAATGCACCGTGTGGAGTTGAAAGCGTTAACTGGTCTTAGCCTTTTCTCTTTAAGCTTTTGTTCCTAATGCACCGTGTGGAGTTGAAAGGCTTTGCAGACTTCGGTAATGTCAAAGACTTTAGCTGTTCCTAATGCACCGTGTGGAGTTGAAAGCCCTTTCGGGAGGGTGGTGGGCTGGGGGTTATCCCCCGTTCCTAATGCACCGTGTGGAGTTGAAAGCAGGAACAACTTTTGCACCACTAACACTTAGTGCAAGTTCCTAATGTACCGTGTGGAGTTGAAAGTGAGCAATATCTTGACTGGGTCGCCGTGCTTGGAGCAACGTTCCTAATGTACCGTGTGGAGTTGAAAGATCGGGCATTCCGAGCGGGTATAGCTGGAGGATTTTCTGGTTCCTAATGTACCGTGTGGAGTTGAAAGCCCCGTCTGGCCCTGTGAAGGCCAGCTCTATGTTGGCCGTTCCTAATGTACCGTGTGGAGTTGAAAGCTCTACAAGATTTGTCCTCCCTCCTGATGACCTGACCTCCAGTTCCTAATGTACCGTGTGGAGTTGAAAGGTGGGGGTTGCGGCCAGAAGACTGGCCGCCCAGGCACGTTCCTAATGTACCGTGTGGAGTTGAAAGTCCCCTACAGAGATTTGCACCCTGTTAAAGGGCACCTGTTCCTAATGTACCGTGTGGAGTTGAAAGTCACGCTTTGTTTTCAGTATAGCAACATCTTTATCGTGTTCCTAATGTACCGTGTGGAGTTGAAAGCAAACTCGGGCTCACCACCCAGCCTGAGGTGGCCTTCCAGTTCCTAATGTACCGTGTGGAGTTGAAAGCCTGCTGGTTTTCCCACGTTTCCTCCTTGCGTGAATCGGTTCCTAATGTACCGTGTGGAGTTGAAAGCCTTTTATGGGATTTTTTTGTTTGCTTTATCATCCGTGTTCCTAATGTACCGTGTGGAGTTGAAAGTGCTATCTGGAGGAGTGATGGGAAATGCCACCCCACCGTTCCTAATGTACCGTGTGGAGTTGAAAGCGATGTCCACGTAATCATAAACATCGTGGTAATTCCATGTTCCTAATGTACCGTGTGGAGTTGAAAGACATAAGCCTGCGACGGACTTCATGCCACTTTTTAAGTTCCTAATGTACCGTGTGGAGTTGAAAGTTAGCAGAATACCAGCAAACCCATCTCAAAAAAGCCTGTTCCTAATGTACCGTGTGGAGTTGAAAGCCGTCATGGGGCTTTGTGCCCCGAGTAGTAGAATGGAGTTCCTAATGTACCGTGTGGAGTTGAAAGCAGCATCGCAATCGAAAAAGCATTGGTAAGATAATAGGTTCCTAATGTACCGTGTGGAGTTGAAAGCATCAAGGAGATCGGGCATGATCATGCTGAGTGTGAAGTTCCTAATGTACCGTGTGGAGTTGAAAGCTTAGCACCCACGCCACCACCTTTTAACATCTCCATCGTTCCTAATGTACCGTGTGGAGTTGAAAGTGCAGCTTTTCTACCTTGATCAATCCGTCAAATTCTATGGCCAGGTTCCTAATGTACCGTGTGGAGTTGAAATTTAGAGTTAAAAGAAAAAGGCTTAAATTTTTAACTATGCAGACGGTTTTATCAAAAAAGATTGAAAAGCTTCTTTCTTTAGTGGAGGAGGGAGACCGAGAGGATGTTTTGAGGGCAATAGAGTTTCTGGAAGAGAGGCATGCTGGGCAAAGGAGGGCGTCGGGAGAGCCTTATGCGGTGCATCCTATAGAAACTGCCATAATAGTCGCAAGTATGGGACTAAAAAAGGAAGCTATCATCTCCGCTTTGCTCCACGATGTTTTGGAGGATACAAACACCACATACGAGGAGTTAAAAGAACGCTTTGGTGAGACGGTGGCAAACATAGTGGAGGGTGTTACCAAAATAAGCAAATACAAAATAAAGGATGTTAGTTCAGAAAAGGCGGAGAACTACAGAAAGCTATTTTTGGCCACTGCCAAGGATATAAGGGTTCTGTTGGTAAAGCTGGCGGATAGGCTTCATAATATGCGCACCCTTGAGCATCTTCCAAAAGAGAAGAGAATAAGGATAGCCAAGGAGACCTTAGAGATATACGTTCCACTGGCAAACAGGCTGGGAGTTTGGCAAATAAAGACGGAGCTTGAGGACCTTTGCTTTATGCATCTTTACCCAAAGGAGTATGAGAGGGTAAAGGAGTTTGTTAAAGAGAGGCGTGCCAAGCTGGAGGAATACCTCAAAAGGCACTTCATACCCAAGCTAAAGGAAGCCCTAAAGAGGGCTAACATTCAGGCGGAGATCACCTACAGACCCAAACATCTTTTTGGCATATGGCAGAAAACCATAAGAAAGGGCATAAGCTTGGAGGATGTGCACGATATTCTGGGAGTTAGGGTCATAGTCAATACGGTGGAGGAATGCTATTTGGTGCTTGGGATCATTCACAACACTTTTACGCCAGTGCCGGGAAAGTTTGATGATTACATATCCCTACCAAAGCCAAACCTCTATCAGTCTTTGCATACTGCGGTGATCGGTCCCAAGGGAAGGTTGGTGGAGGTTCAAATAAGAACTTGGGAGATGCACGAGAGGGCAGAAAAGGGCATTGCGGCGCATTGGGCTTACAAGGAATCCGTTAATCTAAAGGACAACAGCATTTACGGTTGGCTAAAGGAACTGGTGGAGAGCCTAAAGGGTAGCAAAAACGCCCAAGAGGTCCTTGAAAACATAAAGCTTGAGCTTTTCTCGGAGGAGGTCTTTGTCTTTACTCCAAAGGGAGACCTTTTGGTCCTTCCAAAGGGTGCCACACCGGTGGATTTTGCCTATCACATTCACACAGACATAGGCAATCACTGTGCGGGTGCCAAGGTAAACGGTAGGATAGTCCCATTGGATTACAGGCTTCAAAACGGAGACCAGGTGGAGATCATAACAAACCCTAACAAAAAGCCAAACCCAGAGTGGCTAAAGTTCGTGGTTACCTCCAAGGCAAAGAGTAAGATAAAGGCTTACCTCAAGGAGTTAGAAAGGGAAAGGCAAATTCAGGAGGGTAGAGAGCTTTTAGAGAACTTAGCAAAAAAGCTGAACATAGAAAGGCAGGAGCTTTTGGAAAAGATAAAAAAGCAAGAGGGTATTGAAAAGGACGAGGATGTTTATCTTTTGGTAGGAAGCAAAAGGCTAACGAAGGAAAGGATCTATCAGCTTCTTGGAGTGAAAAAACCGGAGGTCAAAGAGAAGGACCAAAGCCCTCAGGTGCGGGTGCGGATGGAGGATATAGAAAACGTCGCCTATCAGCTGGCAAAGTGTTGCAACCCACTGCCGGGAGATGAAGTTTTGGGCGTGGTTGCCAAGGGTAAGGGATTGGTCATTCACCTGAAGGGCTGTCCCAACTTGGAGCATTTTCTAAAACACTTTCCCGAAAGGGTGGTCCATGTGGATTGGGAGAATGCACAGGGTAAATATCCTGCCATCGTGCGCGTATGGGCAAAGGACCGGGTGGGTATTTTGGGTGAAGTTGCCAGCACCTTTGCCAAACACAGCGCCAACATACTCCAAGCCATCACCAAAAGCCTAAAGACCGGAGAGGCGGTGATGGAATTTACGTTAGAGCTCAGCAACGCAGAACACTTAAAGAGGGTTCTCCAAGCCCTGAGGGAGTTGGAAGGAGTGGAAAAGGTAAGCAGGGTGGTTAGGGCTTGAACTCTTGCAAAATTCTGTCCGCGCTAACAATGCCCACAAAGGTCTTTTGAACCTTTCCGTCCTTTACCACCACAGTGGTGGGCGTAGCCATCACACCCAAACCTTTGGCGATCTTTTGTCCCTCCTCCGAGAAAACATCAATTTTTTTGACCTCCAACGCTTGGCTTAGCTTTTCCACCTGAGGCTCCATAGCCTTGCAGGCACCACATCTTTGGGAGTAAAAGTAAAGAACTCCGTCCTTTATTAGCTTCACCTCTGTTCCTTTCATAGCCTTAGCCTTGTTCAAAACGTAGAGCTTTAGCCCGAGCCTTAGCAACACTATAAAGGCAACCGCAAAGAAGAGGATCTTTAGAAACTCTTCCATGGCTATTTAACCATTTTAACAGCCTTCTTTAGCATATAGACTTCTTCCTTGGAGAGCTCCCTCCACTTGCCCGGGCTCAGCTTTCCCAGTTTTATGGGACCTATGGCGGTGCGCTTGAGCCTTAAAACCTTGTGCCCAAAGTGGGCGGTAAATCTCTTAACTATGTGCTTTCTACCTTCTGTAAAGACAATTTCCAAAAGGCTGTTTTTTCCTTCATACCTTATCAGCCTAACACCCACAGGCTTAGCAAACCCATCCTCTAAGACCGCCCCCTTTTTCATCTCCTCCAAAGTTTTTTGGCTAACCTTGCCCTTTACCAAAACCTGATAGGTCTTTGGCAGTTTATACCTCGGATGCATTATACGGTTTGCCAGCTCTCCGTCGTTTGTCAGGATCAAGAGTCCCTCTGCGTTGTAATCAAGCCTCCCGGCAGGATAGACCCTTACGGGCACGTCCTTGAGTAGCTCTTCTATGGTTCTCTTTCCCTCTTTAGACTTTCCAAGGGCGGTAAGATAACAGCAGGGTTTGTAGAGGGCAATGTACATGAGCCTTGGTGGTTTTACTACCTTTCCGTCTACCTCTACCGTGTCCTTTTCTGGGTCAATCTTCCAGCCAAGCTCTTTTACCACAAGTCCATTGACCTTTACCCTACCTTCAAGGATCAGTTGGTCTGCCTTTCGCCTGGAAGTAACACCGCACATAGAGAGGTATTTATTCAGCCTTACCAGTACCTTTCCTCCTTCCACGGGTCTCCTCTCATGTGGTAGCCCCTCTGTTCCCAAAAGCCCGGGACATCCTCCTTTAATATCTCAAGCCCCCACACATACTTGGCACTCTTCCAAGCGTAGAGCTTGGGAACCACGAGCCTTAGAG
>WYEB01000393.1_pt1 | contig 15858 bp, 12 predicted proteins | sample 6343061 | NCBI WGS metagenome assembly WYEB01 (sample SAMN13812332, study PRJNA600296) | hot springs metagenome | biome: ENVO:00000051; feature: ENVO:00002007; isolation source: sediment sample from Evening Primrose shelf | place: USA: Yellowstone National Park, Evening Primrose Hot Spring ... | reverse complement strand
TACCTGGCTGAGCTACGGGCCCTACGCCTGTCTTCGGTGGCTTTATAAAAGCGTTTGTCCGTGCCCGGGGAGCCGTTACCTTAAGCCCACCTCCTACACGAGTGAGAGGATCGGGCGCATCCCGTTCAGCCGCGGGGCATCTCATAATCCCCGACCCCCTCCCCGCCCTGATGGGCGGGGAGGGGTCGGCTCATGTCCCTCCGACGTCCTCCGACCAGCCGGAGCGCCAAAAGATGATAACTAGGACCTGCGGGCACGACCGCCGCGCATGACGCTGGTGCTGGTTGGCATGGGAGTCCACGGCCCCCGCGGCATCCCCGTGGGGGCCCTCGAGGACCTCAGGGCCTGCGGGCGCGTGCTACTCGACGCGTACACGACGCCGATGGACGTCGAGCGCGCGCTCGAGGAGCTGCGCTCCATCCTAGGAGTGGAGGTCACGGCCGCTGGGAGGGACCTCTTAGAGGATGCCCCGAGGATCTCCAGGGAGGCCGCCGCGGGATGCCTCGGCATAGTCGTGCCCGGCGACGTCTTCACGGCCACGACGCATGACGCGCTCAGGCAGGAGGCCGTGAGGCGCGGCGTGGAGGTCAGGGTCTGGCACTCATCCAGCGTGGTCACATCAGCGCTCGGGAGGCTCGGCCTCCATGTGTACAAGCTGGGGTTCATAGGCACGCTGGCCGAGGGGCCGCCACAGTCGGCCTACCGCCTCTACTTCGGAGTAGCAAGTGCGCTCAGGAACGGCCAGCATTCCCTGCTGCTCCTGCAGCACGACAAGGAGGGCGGAGGGCTCAGCGTCGCGGAGGGCCTGAGGCTGCTGAGGCAGGCTGAGGACTCCTGGCGCCTCGGCGCGTTCAGCCCCGACCGGGTTCTGATAGTTGCCTCCAGGCTCTTCTCGAGCTCCGAGGCGATGCGCATTCTGAGGATGGAGGAGGCCCTGGACGCGGACTTCGGCGAGCACCCGCACTCCATAATAGTGCCCGGACGCCTCCACTACACCGAGGCGGATTCGCTGCGCCTGATCCTCGGCGCGCCCGATGAGGTCCTGAGCGAGGCCGGCCGCGTGCCCGCCTCCCTCGGGTCCAGGCTGGCGGAGAGCGCCATCGGCAAGACCAGGAATGCCCTGGCGAGATTCAGGAGCGCGGTTCCCGCGTCGCCCGGGATCGGGATCCTGATGGAGAACGTCGAGAGCTACCTCTACGACGCTGAGAGATTCTTGCGCGAGGGCAACGTGGAGCTCGCCCTGGCCGAGGCCGGCTACGCGGAGGGGCTCCTGGACTCGCTGCGGCTGCTGGGCTACGCGAGGATAGATTGGCGAGGCCCGGGCGCCCGCCGCGCGCCCGAGGGGGCCTCCTACGCGGTGAACCCCGAGGCGATCGGGTCTTCGGGCTTCAGGGCCTCCCTCAGCACCACGGTGGCGTAGCTTCCGCGCTGCAGCAGCATGTTTATCCTGATCAGCTCCCCGTCGCCGCGCGCCTCGAGCCTGCCCAGGACGACGGCTGGCCTCCAGCCCCCCTCGGCGCTGACCTCCTGCATATCGTCCACGAAGAAATCCCTGGGCGATATCCCCTCCTCGCGCATGACCTCGTCGAGCGCCCTTGAGTAGGCATCGCCCCTGCTCCTGTAGGAGTAGCCCGGCACGGGGGCTGAGGGAACGAGGGTGACGCCGTCCGCGGGCCCGGCGATCGGCTCCTCCAGCGCCCTCTCGAAGGGCTTGCGCACCACGCGATGGGACAGCGATGAGCGAAGGGGCAGCTCCCCATTCTCTAGGAGGACGCGGCTCAGCGCGAGGTTGAATAGGTATGATTGATATGCGTTGACCTGGAGCTTCCTTACGCGCGCGGGGATCGACCTCAGCTCGTCCCTCCTCGGGCACCCCTCGGCGCGCTTCACTAAGCACCTGCCAATTATGTGGTTCTGGTTCACGGCGCCGAACCTCTGGTAGCCGAAGAAGTTGGCGATGGTCCTGGATGCCAGGGAATCCCCCGCAGCCCGGAGCGCGCTTTGGCAGCGCCCGCCCTCCGGCCCGCGGGCGCTGATGGATATGCGGAACGAGTTCCCAGCGAAGTGCTCCGGCCCCAGTTCCCCCCATAGCCCTATGGGCCTGGCGACCCATCCATCGCCCCTCACCGATCCGCCGGGCGCGCGGGGCCGCGCGCACTGCATTATCTGGGTCGAGATCGATCTCTTGTCCTTGAGTCCCCAGAATTTGATGCGACACCCCAGCCTCCTGCCCAGCTCCTCTGCCACATCGATCGTGTTCCTGTTCACCTTGGTTACCACGAACGTGGGCAGAGGGCCCTCGGGAGGTCTCCCCGCCAAGACCTCCGAGACCACGAAGCGCTCCGGGCTCTCCCTGATCGAGATCCCCCCGCAGCCGCCGGAGGGAGTGGAGTAGGCGAGCATTCCCAGCTGCGAGTCCAGCTCCGGCGGCCTCCTGACGTCGTCCAGCCCGCGCAACGCGCTCCCCGCGTGATCGCCGGCTCGAAATGACTTCGCGGGCGCAACTTGGATGCGGGATGGACAATGCCCACCCTCACCCGCAGACCCCGATCTAACGAGTAAGCGCCGAGCGAATAATCCGAAGATCCGCAATAATGCATCGACGTGTAGTATGGTAAGCCACCCGCCATTCAGGGCGGGGATGAGTATCGGAAGCGACCCAACGGTCCCTCGGCATCACTTCTTTATCTTGACTTCCTGCACCTCGGTGATCTTCTCGACGACGCCGGCGGCGATCGTCCTGCCGGAGTCCCTGAGCGCGAACCTGCCAAGCTGAGGTATGTTCTTGTACTCCTCTATCACCAGCGGCTTGAGCGGCCTCACCTTCACCACCGCGGCGTCGCCGGTCTTCAGGCTCTTGGGGTTCTCCTCGGTCACTTGGCCGGTGCGCGGATCGAGCTTCTGCACGAGCTCCGAGACCTGCGCCGGCACTTGAGCCGTGTGGGCGTGCAGGACCGGCGTGTAGCCAGCTGCGAACGCCGTCGGGTGGAACACGACTATTATGCGGGCCAGGAACTCCTTGACGACCGTGGGCGGATTGTCCGGGTGCCCCACCACGTACCCGCGCTTCACATCGTCCTTCGAGACCCCCCTCAGGTTGAAGCCGATGTTGTCGCCGGGCACGGCCTCCTGTATCGGGGTGTGATGGGTCTCTATGGACTTGACCTCGCCCACCACGCCCGAGGGCATGACCACGACGGTATCGCCCACCTTCAGCACCCCGGTCTCGACGCGCCCCACGGGCACCGTCCCGACGCCGGTTATGGAGTACACGTCCTGGATCGGTATCCTGAGGGGCTTGTCCACCGGCTTGGGCGGCTCCTCGAACTCGTCGAGCGCCTCGATCAGCGTCGGGCCCTTGTACCAGGGCATGTTGGAGGAGAGCTCCGTGAGGTTGTCGCCCTTCCAGCCGGAGACCGGCACGAACCTTATCTTCTCAACCCTGTATCCGACGAGCTTGAGGAGCTTCGACACCTCGTTCTTGACCTCCTCGTAGCGCTTCTGGTCGTAGGGCGGCGTCGTGGCGTCCATCTTGTTTATGGCCACCACCAGCTGGTTAACGCCCAGGGTCTTCAGGAGGAAGGCGTGCTCCCTGGCCTGCCCCTCGTCGGACAGCGCCGCCTCGGTCTCCCCCTGCTTGGCGGACACCACGAGTACTGCCGCGTCGGCCTGGCTGGCACCAGTTATCATGTTCTTGACGAAGTCCCTGTGGCCCGGCGCGTCTATCAGCGTCCAGTAGTACTTCTTGGTCTCGAAGTCCTGGAAGGCCAGGTCTATCGTGATCCCCCTCTCCCTCTCCTCCTTGAGCCTGTCCAGCACCCATGCGAACTTGAACGTGTCGCCGGCGCCCAGCTTCTCGGACATCTTGGCGTACTCCTCTATGGTCCTAGGATCGACCTTCCCGAGCAGGTAGAGGAGGTGACCTGTCATCGTGGACTTTCCGTGGTCCACGTGCCCCACTATCACCAAGTTAAGATGCGGCTTAGATGGCTTCTGCCTCTCAGACATGGCTCTTCGCCGCTTTTCGCAAGCTGCTCATTATTTAAGGATTTTTGTCGCGGATGGCCCGCCGATCGACGACACCGTCGCTTCGCGCGGTCGCGCTGAGCCACGATGAGCCGCAGCCCGGCCAGGGCAAAGCAAAATAGTCATTGGTCGCCGCGAAGCCCGCATGGCGCTGGACGTCGCCGTCGTCGGGGCAGGTCCCGCCGGGCTCTCGACGGCCGGCAGGCTGGCCTCCATGGGGCACTCGGTGATCGTCATCGAGGAGGACTCCGAGATAGGCTATCCGGTCAAGTGCGCCGGCATAATATCATCCGACGGCCTGCGGGAGCTCAGGGGACTGTGCGGCCGCGGGCTCGATGGGGTCAAGCTGGAGGGCGGCGAGGTCGAGGTCAGGGGGAGGGGGAGCATCGAGCTCGACATAGGCGCGCTGGGGGCATTCGCGGTGGACCGCAGGGCCATAGACAAGTGCCTCTTCGAGTTCGCGGCCTCGAGCGGCGCCGAGTTCGCGCTATCCGAGAGGGCGCTGTACCTGGCGCCGGGGAGCGTGGTCACGCGGAGGAGCCGCTACGCCCCCCGCGTCGTGGTCGACGCGAGGGGCGCCGCCGCCTACCCCGCGAGGGAGCGCCTCCTCCACGCCGTGCAGTACACGTGCCGCGCGCCATCCAGTGGCAACGGGCAGGGGAAGGTGAGGATAGTCGTGGACAAGGGGGCGTCGCGCGAGTACTTCCTCTGGGAGGTCCGGACCGGCGACGGGGAGCTGCTGCTGGGGGGCGCCGGGAGCTCCCCGGCCTCCCTCGAGGGGGCGGTGGACGCGATGCGCTCCCGCACTGGATGCGCGCCCTACAGGGTCGTGAGATCGCCCATAGTGGTCGGCGGCTTCTCGGGCCCCGGGTCGGGCGGGATCTTCAGGGTCGGCGACTCGGCGGGCAACGCCAAGCCCCTGACGGGCGGCGGCGACGTCCTGAGCGTGGTCGCGTCCGGCATCGCCTCCCGCGCCATATCCGAGTACCTCAGCGGATCGCTGGATCTGGAGGGGTCCCACGCGCTCTACGGGCGCTCCTGGAGGGCGCTATACGGCAAGGAGGAATCCGCGCAGAAGCTCCTGCGCTACCTTTACGAGCGCATGGATGAGGGCGAGGTGTGGGAGCTCCTGATGAGGCTGAAGGGCTCCGGCGCGCTGGACAGGCTGGACGCCGCTTTCGACGCCATGGGCACATGGCTGAAGGCGTCGCTGGGCATCGAGCTCCTGGGCAGGATGGCCCTGAGGCGCCTGCGCGAATCGATCGGGACCCTCCGGGGCGCCGATCTCAGGTGATCTGCACGCGATCTATCCCGTGGTACCTCTTGGCCAGCAGCCTGGCCCTCTCGGCGTTCCTGCCCTGCTTGCCCACGACGCGCCCCTTCTCCTTGGGATCGGCGGACACTATGGCCATCTTGGAGCCCCCGCGGGTCACTATCTTGACCTCCAGGATGCCGCGCCCGCCCAGCGCGTTCGCCACGAGCTTCGCCGGATCGTCGGAGTACTCGACCACCTCCACGTCGCGATTCACCTTCCTCCTCATGTAGTTCACCGCCTCGCGGCCTATCTTGTCGTTGGGCAGCTTGGTCCCCTCGTCGACCACGAATATCACGCGGTCGAACTTATCATCGATCACGCAATCCCTGGGCGAGATCCCGGTGAACGTGGAGAACAGGGACATGAGCCTGAGCTCGTTCTCCGTGAGTACTATGCCGTCCCTGGTCATCGCTCCCTCCTCCTAGCGGCGCGGATCACCCTGACAGCGCCGGACGCCTCCAGGTCCCTCAGGGATTCCAGGAATCTGTCCAGGTCCGCATCGCCCAGCGCGGTGACCGCCAGCGCCTTGACCGGGTGCTGCCTCCCCGCGGCCCTCCCGAGCTCCGCCGGGCTCAGCTCCGCGTAGTGCACCAGGACGCCCCTCGCGCCCCTCGCGGCCTCCTCCAGCCTGGCTACCTCATCCTGAGTCAGGCCGGAGGACGCCAGCAGAAGCTTCGCCGACCCGCCGTGCCTCACCGCGCTGCGGAGCCCGAACTCGACGCTCCCGGTCCTCCTGACGACCTGCATGAACTCTGAAAGGTCCCTGACGTATTCCTTCACCGCGACTCGCCCTCCCCAGGCGCGCTCATGTATAGATCGACCATGCCCGTGCCGACGGGTATGACCCCGCCCACTATAACGTTCTCCGTGACCCCGCGCAGCTCGTCCGTCTCGCCCTTGGCCGCCGCCTCCGCCAGGGTGGGCACCGTTATCTCGAAGGCGGCCCTCGCGAGGACGCTCGCCTTGGTGCCCGCCACGCCGTGCCTCCCGACCTGCTGCACTATGCCCTTGTGCGTCATGAGGTCAGCCACGAGCATCAGGTGCCTGACGTCGACCTCGAGCCCCTGCTCCTCCAGCGTGTTCATCATCTCCTCCACCAGCGCCTGCCTGGCCGCCTCTATCCCGAGCACCATCGCTATCTCACTTATGCTGTTGGTCCTGGTCCTGGTCGGATCCACTCCCTCCACCTGGAGGACCTTCCTGAGGTCGGACCCGGAGGTCACCACCACCCACTCGCCGTCCCTCTCCTCCACGCTGACGCGGCTTATGCCGGCGATCCCCTTCACGCGCGTCCTCAACACCTTGTCCCTGAGCGCGTAGAGCGAGGTCAGGTCGAAGCTCTCCAGGGACACCGTGACGGTCATGGACTCGGCGTCGTAGCTCACGCGGCGCTTGCCTATGCTGAGGGCCTTGGCCACGTCCTCGATCGTGCACCCCCTGTCATCCATGAGGTCCTTGTTCAGGGACACTATCACGGAGCCCGTGGAGTAGTCTATCTCGACGCTGGATGCCAGGTCCTCCACCTTCGTGAAGAGTATGTTGCGCGCGACCTCCAAGGCCTTCTCGCGGTCGCGCCTGTGCTCCTCGTCCAAGTAGATCTCCATGACTGGGGTGCTGGGCACCTTCCTGGCGTCCACGAGCTCTATGAGCCTGGGCAGACCCAGCGTCACGTCCTTCTCCTTGACGCCAGCGAAGTGGAACGTCCTGAGGGTCATCTGGGTGCCGGGCTCGCCGATGGACTGCGCCGACACTATGCCTATGGCCTCCCCCGGCTCTATCATAGCGGCCCTGAACATCTGCACGGTGCGGGAGCAGAGGGCCTCCGCCGACCTCGCGCTCATCTCCCTGGACTTGAGGACCGACTCCAGCTTCCTGCGCACATGCTCGTTCAGCTCGCCCTCGTACTTGGCGAGTATCCTCATTTTCTCCTCGAGCGTAGCCCTGGGCTCCCTGGGATCGTCATCGAGCAGTATCGTGTCGCAGAGGCGCTCCACGTTGACGGCCTCGCCGTGGTCGCTCTTGGCCGGGTCGATGCCGTCCTCGCCGTAGAGGAACTGAATTATGTTGCCCTCGGGATCCCTGACCGTGTAGTCGTACTCCACCCTCAGGTGCTCCATCGCGTTGACGAGCCTGCGCTGCATGTAACCGCTCTGCTGCGTCCTCACGGCCGTGTCCACCAGGCCCTCCCTGCCGGCCATCGAGTGGTAGAAGAACTCTATCGGATTCAGGCCGTCCCTGAAGTTGGACCTTACGAACCCGTAGGCATCCGGGCTGGGATCGCCCTCCTTGAAGTGGGGCAGCGGCCTGCGCCTGTACCCCCTCTTTATCCTCTTGCCCCTAACGGCCTGCTGCCCCAGGAGCGCCATCATCTGGCCCAGGTTGAGCGAGCTCCCGCGGGCCCCGGTCCTGCTCATTATGACGCCGGGGTTGCTGTCCGGGAGCACGCGCTCGAGGAGCTCGCCGGCCTTGTCGCGCGCCTCCCCCAGGGCGTCCATGATCTTCTGCTCCAAGACGTCCTCCAGCCTGAGGCCCCTGACGGGCGCCATGCGCCCGCTCACGTACTCCTCGATGTATCCCTGGATTTTCTCGTACGCCTCATCGACGGCGGCCCTGATCTGGGCCCTCACGTCCTCCGGCACCTCCAGGTCGTCGTACCCGTAGCTGAAGCCCCTGTCGGTTATGTACCTCCTGAGGAGCCTGAGGACCGAGTTCAGGAACCTCCTGGCCTCCTCCTGCCCGTAGTCCCTGACTATCCTGTGCAGGAGGCTGTCGGGCTCCTCCGCCCCTATCGATGCCTTGTCCACTATGCCCGAGACGAGCTGGCCGTCCTTGATGACCACGTCGCGCCTCCTCCTGGAGGTCTTCGCCCACCTGGAGGTGAGCACGTAGTTGAAGCCGCGGGGGAGGAACAGCGAGAAGAGCTGCTTCCCGGTGTACTTGGGAGAGGGCTCCCTGACCGCCGGCTCCGGGAGGGGACCGGAGTAGCCTCCCTCGTAAGCCAGGCACGCGAAGGACGTCGGGTCCAGCAGCGTGTCGTCCTTCGTCAGCAGGTATCCGGCCGATAGGTAGTCCCTTATCGCCCCGATTATCGGGCCGCCGTACCTCGGCGAGATCACCTGTCCCTCGACGCTCATGAGCTCTAGCGCCTCTGCGCGCGCCTCCTCGCCCTGGGGCACGTGAAGGTTCATCTCGTCGCCGTCGAAGTCGGCGTTGTAGGGCGGGCAGACCGCGGGGTGGAGGCGGAAGGTGCGGTAGGGGAGGACCCTGACGCGGTGGGCCATTATCGACATGCGGTGGAGCGACGGCTGCCTGTTGAACAGCACCACGTCGCCGTCCATCAGGTGGCGCTCCACGGTGTATCCGGGCTCGAGCGAGTTCGCGTAAGCCTCCCTATCAGGCACGAACTCCAGCCTTATCTTCACGCCGTCCGGCCTTATTATGTAGTTGGCGCCGGGATACTTGAAGGGGCCGTTCCTCACCAGCTGCCTCAGGAACTCCACGTTCCAGGGGGTGACGCGCTCGGGGACCGTCAGCCTCTTCGCTATCTCAAGCGGCACGCCCACCTCGGATATGTCTATGCTCGGATCCGGAGATATCACCGTCCTAGCCGAGAAGTCGACGCGCTTGCCGGACAGGCTGCCCCTGAACCTCCCCTCCTTGCCCTTCAGCCTCTGGGCCAGCGTCTTGAGCGGGCGGCCCGACCTGTGGTGAGCGGGAGGTGTGCCCGAGGACTCGTTGTCGAAGTACGTGGTGACGTGGTACTGGAGCAGGTCCATCAGGTCCTGCATTATGAGCGGCGGCGACCCTGACTCCTTCGCCTCCTTGACGCGGGCGTTGGTCCTGACCACGTCGACTAGCTTGTGGGTGAGGTCGTCCTCGGACCTCACGCCGCTCTCCAGCGTTATCGATGGCCTCGTGGCCACCGGCGGGACAGGGAGCACCTGGAGGACGAACCACTCGGGCCTGGCGGACTCGGGATCGTACCCCAGGAGGCGGTAATCGTCGTCCGTTATCTTCTCGAGGCGCTCCCTTATGACGGCGGGGGTCAGCCTGACCGCGCTCCCGTCCTCCATTATCTCGTGGAACAGGTGGGGGCGCGTGAACTCTATCTCGAGCTTCTTGGCGCCGCAGTGGGGGCACATCTTGGCCTTGCGCGCCTTCGCGTAGATCTCCTTCGCTATCCTCTCGGCTAGGCCCGGCTTGTAGGGGGCATTCTCCTCGAGCTCCTTCCTGTACGCCTCGATCTCGGCCTCCGGTATCAGGAGGCGGCCGCATGACCTGCAGGTGACCGTCAGGAGCAGCTTTATGTCGTCCGCGAACGATACGTGTATGACCGGCTCCGCGAGCTCTATATGGCCGAAGTGGCCGGGGCACTCCGAGGCGGTGTTGCCGCAGGTCCCGCACACCTGGCCGGGCTCGAGCACGCCCAGCCTGTTGTCCATGAGGCCGCCGGGGATGGGCAGGCCGTCCTCGTCGTAGGTCTCGGGTATCGTTATCTCGACCACCGAGTACTTCCTGATCTCCGCCGGCGGGAATATGCCGAACTTTATCGCCTTGATCGCCTTCGGCGCCTCGAACTCGACCGAGGACATCACGCCTTACCCCCCAGCTGCAGCCTCGGGGATATCCCCAGGCTCATTATCTCCTGCAGCAGGAGCTTGAACGCGTACGCCACCGTCACCTTGGATATCTTGGCGTTCTCCCCGCAGACCCTGCAGACGAGCCTCTGCTGCCTCCTGTCGTAGTATGCCAGGTAGCCGCAGCGCTCGCACACGTAGACCTCGGTCTTGTCGGACTCCTCCAGGAGGCGGTCCCTGAGCAGCATGGAGGCGCCGTAGGCTATCAGGCAGTCCCTCTCCATCTCGCCGAACCTGAGGCCGCCGCCGCGGGCGCGGCCCTCGGTGGGCTGCTTGGTCAGCATCTGGACCTGGCCGCGGGCGCGGGCGTGTATCTTGTCCGCGACCATGTGGTGCAGCTTGTGGTAGTAGACCACGCCGATGAACACCTCGGCCTCGAACCTCCTGCCGGTCCTGCCGTCGTACATGACCTCCTTGCCGGTGGGCTTGAACCCGTGCTCCAGCAGCGCCCTCCTGAGGTCGTCTATGGGCTCCCCCGAGAACGCCGTCGCGTCCACGGGCCTCCCCCTGAGGGCGGCCGCCTTCCCGGCTATCGACTCGAGGAACTGCCCCACGGTCATCCTGGAGGGGAACGCGTGCGGATTGACTATTATGTCCGGGACCACGCCGTCCTCGGTGTACGGCATGTCCTCGGGATCCACTATCATCCCGATGACGCCCTTCTGCCCGTGCCTGGAGGCGAACTTGTCGCCGAGCTCCGGCACCCTCTGATCCCTGACCCTGACCCTGAAGGTGCGATAGCCCTCGACGGTCTGGGTCAGTATCACGGTGTCCACGACGCCCCTCTCGCTGGGCCTCAGCGCGACGGATGAGTCCCTCCTGTAGAGCCCCCTCGTCTCAGCCTCGCGGTACTCCTCGATGAACCTGGGCGGGCTGGTCTTCCCTATCAGGACGTCCCCCCCGGAGACCTCCGCCTCCGCCATCACCGCGCCGTCCGGCTCGAGGAGCCTGTAGTACTTCTCCCCCCTGTAGCCCCTCACGTTGTCCTCGGGCCTCGGGACCTCGAACTTGTCCCTGCTGCCGCCCGGGTACAGCTGAGCCACCGCCTCATAAGTCCTGTAGAAGAAGGAGCGCCCGAGCCCCCTCTCTATCGACGCCCTGTTCACAACTATCGCGTCCTCTATGTTGTACCCATCGTAGGAGAGCACCGCGACGACGGCGTTCTGGCCCACCGGGTGCCTGTCGAGGCCTATGAGGTCCATTATCTTGGTCCTGACGAGGGGCTTCTGCGGATAGACGAGGAGGTGCTGCCTGGAGTAGAGCGTGAGGAAGTAGTTCGAGTGCGGGAAGCCGAGCGCCTGCTTCCCCATGGCGCTCTCATACGTGTTCCTGGGCGACTGGTTGTGCTCGGGATAGGGGATTATGGACGCCACCACCCCGAGCATCGCGGGCGGGTAGAGCTCGAGGTGCGTGTGCTCGGGCGTCAGGTCCTCGGGCTTCATCGCGATGTAGGCGTTCTCCTCCTCGTTCGCGTCCAGGAGCTCCAGCACGCCCATCCTGAGGAGGTCGCGCCAGGTGATGTCGCCGCGCCTCAGCTTATCGAGGTGATCGCGCGTCAGCTTGGGCCTCCCCCCCTCCACCAGCACGAGGGGGCGCAGGACCCTGCCCGCGTGCGTGAATATGTAGACGCGGAACGTGGCCCTGGGATCCAGGGGCCTGTCCAGGTAGACGCTGACCTCGGGATCGAGCTCGCCCTTCCTCCTCGCCCTCCTCAGCGAGCTCACGAGCTTCTCCGGGTCCCTGGTGTACCCCACCACGCGGCCGTTCACCAGCACCTTCGCGAGGGGTTCCCCCTCGCCGGAGTCCTCGCGCGACCCCACGGGGACCACGCCGGCGCTGTACAGGAAGTCCAGGACCTCCTCCTCGGGCACGTTGACGGAGATCACCGCGTAGAGCGCCAGGTTCTTCACGAGCCCGCAGTTGGATCCCTCTGGGGTCTCCACGGGGCACATCCTGCCGAACTGCGTGGGGTGGAGCTCCCTGGCGTCGAAGTTGGGCTGGCTCCTGCTCAGCGGCGACTGCACGCGCCTCAGGTGGCTCAGCGTGGACAGGTAGTTGGTCCTGTCGAGCAGCTGCGTGATGCCCACGCTCCCCTTGCCCCAGTTCCCGGTGGCCAGGGCGCTGTTCAGCTTGTCCGTTATTATGCCGAGCTTTATGACCGCTCCCACGGCGCTTATGCCGCGGCGCTGCCCCATCCTGGAGAGCTGGTACTTCATGTCCTTGACCAGGTTCCTGAAGGCGGTCCTGAACACGTCCGCGAGGAGCTCCCCCGCGAGCTTCACTATCTTGTTCCCGTAGTGGTCGCGGTCGTCACCCTCTATCCAGCCCATCTTGAGCTCCAGGAGCCTCGAGGCGGCCTCCGCCAGGTAGAGGGCCTTGTCGTACCTGCCCTCCTTCCTGCCCAGGTGGGGGAGGAGGTGGACGTCGAGCAGCGTCTCCACCTTCTTCACCCTGGCGCTCTCGCTCATCCCGTGGGCCACCCTGTTCCCTATGTAGATCAGCGCGTCCTTCTGGGACCTCACGTCCATGGCCTTCTCGAAGGATATCTCGAGGAGCTCCTGGAGCTCGGGCCTCCGCGACACCATGTCGGCGATCTCGCGGTCGTTCTCCACGCCGAGGGCCTTCATCAGCACGACGAACGGTATCTCGACCGGCGAGAGGGGTATCCTGGCGTATATGCTGCCGTCGCTCTTGAGGACGAGCTCCGCCCTGGAGCGGAACCCGACTATCGACGAGTGTATTATGGCCCTGTAGACCTCGGTGGTGCCGTTCTTCTCCTTGGTGACGAATATCATGTTGGGGGAGAGGTCCTCGAGCCCCACTATCACCCTCTCCGACCCGTTCACTATGAAGTAGCCGCCGGGGTCCTCCGGGTCCTCGCCCAGCGCCACGAGCTCCTCCCTCGAGAGCCCGTTGAGCACGCAGATCTTCGAGCGCACCATGACCGGCAGGTAACCTATCGTGAAGGACTGCTTGGCGTATCCGCCCGGGACCCTCGGGTCCTCGACCATGAACTCCAGGTATATGGGGGCCGCGTAGGTCAGGTTCCTCAGCCTGGCCTCCATCGGGGTTACGTAGCTCACGGAGCCATCGATCTCGGTCACCTGGGGCCTCCCCACCTCCACCTTGCCGAACTTGACGTGATAGGTGCCGCTCTGGGTCTCCACGTCGAAGCCGCCGACCTCGTCCACGATCGCCTGGATGCCGTGCTCGATGAAGTCGTTGTAGGAGTTCAGGTGCTGGCGGGCTACGCCCTCGCGCCTCAGGATGTCCTCTATGACGGGCCAACCATCGAACTCCGCGACGGCGGATCCCTTCAAGCTCACCCCTCCACGACGTACCTATAGTAGACGGCGACGCCCGCCGTGGGGCTCCTCCTGGTTATTTTAACGATGTCGCCCGGCTGGGCCCCGATCTCCTTGACGGCGGGATCGGATGATAGTATGTAGGGAAGCTGCTCGGGCCTTATCCCATACCTCCGGAGCAGGAGCTCGCGCTCCTCCTCCCCCACGATCTCGTGCTTAGGCACGAGCACGTGCTGGGATGGCTTTATCTCGATCTTCGCGCCCTTCTTATCGGCCACCCTACTCACCCCAAGAACAACCCTAGAACCTGACGGAGCCTGGATCTCCGAGCACCACCTTATATCCTTTGTGACAACTGCGCGCCCGCGCAATTGAACGGCGCCGTGGGGTTGAAAGGGGGCGGCGCCGGCCGATGCCTCAATCCTCCTTCTCCTCGTCCTCCTCTACTATGTCGCCGAGCTCTGAGGCGAGGCGCGACAGCTGGTCCACCAGGACGGACCGCGCCGCGTCCCCTCCCCCCTCCCTCAGCATGCTCATTATGATTGAGCAGCGATTTATCGCGCGTTCCAGTTCCTCCTGCCTGTCGAGCTCCCCGTTAAGGTATATGTTGAGGAGACTTATCCTCCAGTTGAGCATGAGATACTCCAGGAACCTCGCGTCCTCGCCCGCCACCCCGCCCGCATCCGCCATCGGCTCACTTCCCCCGGCGCGCATCCCTCCGTCCCGAACTCGCAGAGCTCCCAAGGGAATATCACCCACTCCCTCACGGATCCCAGGTAGTAGTCGGGTATAAACCTGCTCCAGGGTTTGACAAAGAGCGAGGAGGTCTGGATAGATCTCGGGGAGTAGCGGCTCCTCAGGAACTCGACCGCGAAGGACATGGTGGCGCCCTCGTCGACCAGATCGTCGACCAGCAGCACGTCCTTGTTTTCTATGTCCTCGATTATCGTTGAGAGGACCCGGGGACCGGCGCGTTCGCCCACGCCGGTGTAGGACTTCACGTTCAGGAAGTCGACGCGAACCCTCAGCCGATCGGCAACCACGAGCGCCAGGGGCCCGCCGCCCCTGAGGACGCCTATGACCAGATCGTGCCTGACGCGCCTGGTGCGCAGTATGAGGGCCGCCAGGGAATCTGCCAGGCGGCCGAACTCCTCCCAGGTGACGACGCGCCGCTCGACCAACCTGGCCGAGTTGGTGAGGGCATTTATAAGGCTCAACAGCGCTCGGGGGTTGAGCCTGGAGCGTCGGCCGGCTGGGGTCCGCGCGGCTCCGTGGGACGATCTGGGGGGCTCCGTTACCTTAAGCCGATCGATGAGCCTAAATCCGAGGGGGGTCCTCCGCCCGACCCGCAATGAGCACCAACCCGATCCAGATCAGGAGGAGGACTTCCCTTCCGGTCATGGCCCACGCTGTCATCCCTATTTCTCGGGCCCCTCGCTGAGGAGGGCCGCCAGGGCCCTGAGGCCCATCATGAGCAGGAGCCACGCCTCGATGTGGAGGTGGGCGCAGAGGCCGGGCTCAGTCCTCGGGTCCCTTGGCGCGGATCCTAGGGAAGTGCGTCGCATATTCGTGGATGAGACGATGGTGAACCTGGGAGGGACCCCGCGTGGATCTGGGTCGCCTTCGAGCCTGAACTCCGCGCGATGCTCGACTTCCACGTCAGCTGGCGCGGGAACTCGATCGATGCCTATCTGTTCATCAGGAGGCTCGTCCGCAGGTACGGCGGGGTCCCCATCCACACGGACGGCGCGGGATGGTGCGCGGACGCCTGCGGGTGGGCCGGCGTCGAGCACATAGTCTACGATCGCCCCCTGAGGAACCTCATGGAGCGCGTGGTCCAGTGCGCCAAGGAGGGGACTGAGGCGTTCGACGACCTGTTCCCGGCGATGAAGAGCAGGCTCGCGTCCGGGCGCGCGTTCGAGCGCGTGCATAACTGGCTGTCAGCGTTCATGTTCATGCAGGACTTCGTGTTCGAGGACGGGGATCTGGGGAGGCCCCCGCTGGTGTGGGAAGAGGAGGGAATGCCGCGGTGGCTGGACGTGCTGCGCCCGATCTTCTCGCTCGGGTGGGAGGTGGGCTTTAGGTAACGGAGCCTCCCGGGCTCCAGCAACCTTTATAACAGGCTCGCCCGATTCGAGCCGGGCCCGTAGCTCAGCCAGGATAGAGCGGCGGCCTCCTAAGCCGTAGGTCAGGGGTTCGAATCCCCCCGGGCCCGCCATCCCGAAATCCGCGCGTGGGACTTTACATAATTAAACAATGGAATGGTAAATAGATGTGGAATGGTAAATAGATGAAATAGAGTCGCGAACCATGCCCTGAAGGGCGTCTCCGACGCCGACCATGCCATAGCAAGGTTTAAGAAATCCCTCGGGGTTGGCCCGCCCAATGAGCGGAACGGTTGTTCCGTTAAAGGGAGAGAGCTCCTCCACGCCCTCCGAGTCCAGGCTGATCTTACTGGGCGGCATCGGCTGGCTCTTCGACGCGATGGACGTCCTGCTGCTTTCCTACTTGCTGGCGTACCTGGGCGTGCACTACGCGTGGACTACCGCGGACAAGGCCAACGTGCTGCTCGCCA